>JAABUV010004016.1_pt1 | contig 18024 bp, 18 predicted proteins | sample 5559971 | NCBI WGS metagenome assembly JAABUV01 (sample SAMN10711881, study PRJNA513362) | rock metagenome | isolation source: Antarctica rocks | place: Antarctica: Victoria Land, Knobhead nord | collected 2015-12-19
CCTGGAGACGCTCGCGCCCTTGGGCGATACTGCGCCCGTCAGCCTGCCCATGGCGAACTGACACACGGCCCAGCCCACCCAGACGCCGGTGCTGGCGCTCCTACACCACGTGGTGGGACACGACCCGCGCCGGCTGTCCCGGGTCGTGCGCGGCTCCGCCTGCCATGCCTCGGTTGCCTCGGCCGTAAACCAGACCGTTGGCCCCTCAAGCTTGCGTCATGCTCGCGCCAGTTTGTGACCTTGTGCTTCTACTTGGGAATGCGGTGCCGGTGGTGCTGGTTCAGCTTGAGAGGTAAAATGGGCATCCGAGGTCAGGATGGAGTCTCCACGCCAGGCCGATTCCGGACACCAATAGGCGGGTCCGTGCGACAAGGTCGCGTGCGCCTCTGTTCTGCCTGGATGTTGGAAGCATCTGTGGTTGACAACGCTTATAAAGTGCTAGTCAGACACTAACGTGAAGACACACCAGCTAATGTTGTGAACAGACGCCACGCACGAGCTCTTAGTGTTCGGGGGCCACAACCAGAAGTGGCGATAATCCTCTCGCGCTAAACCATGCTGCCGTTCCCCGCTCAAGACCCGCGGCAAAGGCATCGTGGCTCTCGTAAGGCCCTTCTGGATATTGCGTCCAGAGCGTTGCGCATTTCTCGAGCAGATGGTCCTTTCTCATGGACGCGAACCCGGCTCTCAGTTGCGCGTGCAGTGCCCGACGGTAGAGGAGGAGCGCCGCGTCTGGCGCCTGCAGTTCCAGCAGCTCGGCCGCATGCAACAATCCATGGCTGCCTGGCCCGATAATCTCCCCATGCCACTCACGCACCAGCGCCACCGCGCCTGCGTGATCGGGCCAGTCCACCAGGAACAGCAGCGCGGCATCATGATCGGCGTGCTTCCTGACTCCTTGCAGCGCCCGCGCTTCGGCTGCGCTTTGCTCGTCCAAAGGCAAGTGCCCAAGCCACGCACGCAACTGTCGCGGCTCGAGCAGAACCTCGAAAGCCCGTCGGCGTAGCTGCTGCGCCAGATCCGGTCGTCCGAGCGCCTCGCAGCGGGCGGCCAGGCCGGTCACCGGATCAGGCCTGCTCTCCGCGTCCTGGCGGGCGAGCCTGTCCAGGACACGATCCAGCCAAGGCGCGAGCAGGGAGATGGGAGCTGCCTCGCCCAGCAGCCGATTGAACATCTGCTCCGGATCGACCCGATCCTGCAATCCGTGGCGCTCGACCATTTCCAGTACCCGCGCCAGCACAGATTTGGCAAACACCACCTCGTTGATCGGGTTCCACGCAGGCGAGACGGCAAGCAGGCCAACCAGCAGTTCTTCGCGGCCGGCACTCCCGAGGGCCGCGAGCAGCTCGGGCGGCAGGTCAACATGCACCATGTCCTCTTCCAGCACGGCATCGAGCACACGCCGCGGCAGATCAGCCGGTTCGCCCTGAACAAGCGCCATGAGGAAAGGCGCATAATGACCGTCGATCTCTGCGAATAATGCCTGCTGCGCTGCGAACTCTGCGTCGTCGACCACCAGCTCGCCAACCACACTGGCCAGCATGGTCAGGTGCGTGAGGCGGCGCAGGGCACCTACCGGGTCATGGAGCCGCAGCTCAGCAAGATCATCGATCAGCGCCGGTATCCACCTTGTCCATTGAGCCACGCTCAGGTCAGGCGTGTCCTCCTCCGGCAACAGCAGCGAGGCAAAACGGGCGAGCTCGGCGTCAATGCGCGCGAGGAGAGGCGTAAGCATCACAAACTCGCTTGTGGGCTCCACTACCTTATGTCTCCCGACCTGCTTGCATCGCTTCCCTGACGAGAGCCTGCAGGTCCAAGGCTTACCTGGGCAATTTCGAGGAGCGTGGTGCGAAGTCTGCTGATCCGTCCCTGCCGAACGACGGAACAGGTCACGAAAACCGCTCCGCCTGGCAGGATCACGTGCCAGAACGCCCACCCGGCAAGGACGAACCAGAAAAAATAGTACAAGCAGAAGCCGATGATGACCGTGCCGATCCCGCCGATCAGGATGAAGCCGGGAGACAGCAAGCCCTCGAGAAGACCCGACACGAGTTTGACGATTTCCTCGGCGGTGCGCCCGGCCAGACCCAATGCGAACGAAGCAGGGTCCAGGCGGTCGGCAAGCCGATCCAAGGCGTGGTCATCGCCGAGTGCAAAGCCGCGCAGCACGGGATCCCATACCAGCGCGTTCCGAACGACCGTCATCTCGCCGCCAATCTCTGCCAGAAGGTGTCCGCGCACGGAGCCGTCCTGCTCGATCGGCCCGAAACGAAGCAGGAGGTCATGTCGCGGCGAGCCCTCACCTCCAAAACGCACGAGGAGCGGCACATCACGGCCGGCGACACGGGTCAGCATTGGATGCCCTGCCCGGGATTGACTGACCTGCACGGTCACCGGCCTTTGGCGCCATCGCAGCTTCGGACGAAGCGGTAGTCACGGCCATTCCAGTCCAGCACCGGACAGTCTTGTTGGAATGGAGGGTATTGGACGACGATCTCGGGCAGGCCGGCGTGCACCGGTCCCAGCCGGAAACCGGAACCGTTCGTCGCCGTGCTCACCCTCCAGGCGGATCCTGCCTTCAGCAGCACCGTCAGGGTGCTGGGCGGGTTGGAGCCGGAACAGCTGCCGGTGGTGTCCTCCTCGACCAGCACCGCGACCTCTGGCGCCAGATACGAGATCGTGGGGTGCACGACCGTGCCGCAGACGTTCCGGATCGTCCTGCCGCTGACCCCGTCGCCGGTCGCCCGCAAGATGGCGAGATCAGTCGGGTTCGTGGTGTCGGCTGCATGTGCGGGGCGCAAAGCCTGTGCGAGGCAGGGTAGGGGCAATAGGAGAACCACCACCGCAAGCTCGACAGCCTTCGGTCTTCGCCGTGGCGCGACAGCTCTCGTGGAGGTTGGCGTGGCCATGGCGTGCTACTCCCACCACGATGTCCAGGCTCTGCACCCGTCGTGGCCGGCACGGGGCGACCCAGCGCTGCATAGCGTCCAGGTTCATCGCACGGCATATGTCATATAGCAATCACAGCTTAGTCCGCATCGTCGTTTTCGGCGGCGATCCTGCCGTCCGACAACCTCGCCATGGACAAGGGGATCGGAGATCGCCTTCGCTCACGCGCGAAGGAACTGCAGCTGAGCGATGCCGAGGTCGCGCGGCGTCTCGGTCTCGCGCAGAGTCGCTACGCTCATTATGTCTCCGGGTCGCGGTCACCGGACTACCAGACCCTCGCCCGCATCTGCCGGGTCCTGCTCACCTCGCCGGACTACCTGCTGGGGTTTTCCGTGGAAACAGCCGAGCGCCCGCCTGAGCAGGCGCTGTTGCAAGACCGCGTTGCCGCGGCGCTTGGCGAGATGGACCTGCGCAGCCTGCGCCTGGCGGCGGATATGCTGGACCTCATCGCGCGTCAGCCCAGAGATGGTGACGAGCCAATTTGAACGGCAGACCTAACGTCTGCGAGCGTGTTTGATTAGGCTACATTGTATTGAATGAGGACGGGTAAGGCTTGTAGGAGGCGATGGCAGTTTGCGACACTGACGCCATCCTCTGCGGCGATTGGGTTTTGCTCCAGGTTTTGGGTGAGGCGGCGATAGCGGTTGGTCAGCGTGCCAAACGTCGCCTCGATGCGTCAGCGCAGCGGCAGCGGCTTGAAATTCTTGGTGTCCGGCTCACGGGTCGTGACCTGGACATCGAGATCGTGGTCCCAGGCTGCCTGCGCCATCCGCGGGCCGATGGTGATGCCATCGACCTTGGCGCGCTCGACCACCCAGCTCTCCTGGGACCGGGCTGGCCCAGATGCGGCTTCTGACCGAGCATGGAACAATAGCGCCTATCGACGCTGTTCCTTAAAGACGACACAGGCAGGGCAAGGCGGCAGTCTGACCCGCAGCCTCCGACTGCGCTGATCGGGTGATCTATCTTTGAACATCCCGCCTCTCAACCCTTTCCGGACATGGACACCTCCTACATGGCGCGTACCGCTCGACCGACCGTGATGACGCCCTCGTCTGCTCGCTCCAGCCCCGCAGGCACGGCAACAAAGCCTGGGAAGAAGCCAGAATCCTTGCCCAAAGCGTCACCGGCGGCGGCCGCTGCGCCGAAGCCGAGCAAGGACGAGTTGCGGGCGCAGGTGGAGGCGCTGGAGCGCACGGTCGCCACGCTGAAGGCCAAGGCTAAGGTGACACGCATTGCGGCCAGGCAGGCCGACGCTCGCGTCGCGCAGCTCGAGGCCGAGGTCACCCGTCTGGAGGGTGCCCTGGCCAAGGCAAGCCGTGCCGCACCTGCCAAGGCATCCCGTGCCGCTGCCGTTCGCCTCCGCAAGCAGCCGCCGCGCGAGCGCGATCCGGGTGACGCCGTGCCGCCGGGCGTGGCAGTGCAGGAGCCTGAGCCCCTCGACCAGGAAGCCGAGGCCGCACGAGCCAGCCTGGAGGAGAAGCTGTCCGGCGAGTAGCATCAGCTCCGACAACAAGTGACCAAGACTGGTCGGACAGCGGAGACGCCCAGATGCCACCGCGTGCCAGGGTGTCCCGCTCCCGCCTGACCTCGACCGAGCCGGACGAGGTGGCTGTTGTTCCCGCCCGCCCTGCTGCCACCCGCAAGAAGGCCGCCTCGCGTTCCAGGGCGCTGAGCGTCGACACCCTGGAGCAGCTCGGGGCACGTACGCTGGCCGAGCTGCTGATGGCCGCTGCCCAGACCGACACGGCGCTGGCCCGCTCGCTCCGCCTTGCCCTGGCCGGCACGGACGGCGCGGGTCGGCTCGCGGCTGAGGTGGAGAAGCGCCTGCGCACCCTCGCACGCTCGAAGGGGTTCATCGCCTGGGACAAGGTGCGTCCCCTCGCCCGCGAGCTGGACGGGCTGCGCGAGACCATCGTCGGCCCGCTCGCCGCCAGCGACCCGCGGATAGCGGTGACGCAGATGCGGCTGCTGCTCGGCCTGGGCGCCGGCGTGTTCGAGCGCAGCGACGACGGCGGCGGCACCCTGGGCGAGGTGTTCCGCCAGGCTGGCGCCGCGCTTGGAGCGCTGTGGAGCCTGGTCGAGGATCGCGACCCGCTGACGCTGGCCGCCGAGCTGCTGGCCCTGCTGGACGCCGATGGCTACGGCGTGACCGACCACCTGCTGGCGGCCGCAAGCCCTGCCCTCGGGTCCACCGGGCGAGGCGAGCTGCGCCGCCTGCTGCAGGAACGGCTGGCCAGGCTGCCGCGCCTGCGGGGCCAGGATGACCATGCAGGCTGGCGGGACCGCTTCATGCTGTGCGTGCGCCTGTGCGAGCTGGCAGACCTGGAGGAGGACGTGGACGCCTTCATCGCCGCAGCGGAGGCGGGCGGCCGGGTGGAGGCGTTCGCCGCCGACATCGCCGAGCGCCTGCTGGCCCACAGCCGTCCCGAGGAGGCACTGGCCTGGCTGGCCCGTGCGCCAGCCCGCCACGAGGGCGAGGAGCTCCGCCACGCCGACCTGCGCATCGCCGCCCTGGACGCGCTCGGGCGCAGGCAGGAGGCCCAGGCGCTGCGCTGGGCGGCGTTCGGCCGCTGGCTGAGACCGGACCACCTGCGGCCCTACCTGCGCAGCCTGCCGGACTTCGACGACGTGGAGGCAGAAAGCCGGGCCGTTGCGCTGGCCCTGGGGCATCCCGACCGCACCCTGGCGCTGTGCTTCCTGGTGGGCTGGCCCGAGCTGCGGGCAGCGAACCTGCTGGTGCGGGCCCACTACGGCGAGCTGGACGCCCGCGACTACGCTCGGCTGCGCCCTGCCGCCGACGTGCTGGTCGAGAAGCATCCGGCGGCGGCGACGCTGCTGCACCGGGTGCTGGCGGAGGACGTGCTGCAGCGGGCGTCCTCGCGGCAGTACGTCTACGCCGCCCGCGACGTCGCGGCCTGCGTGGCCCTGGCGCCATTCCTGCCGGAGGAGCCCGGGCTGGAGGACCACGCGGCGTTCATCGGCAGGCTGCGTCGCGAGCACCCGCGCAAGGCGGCGTTCTGGGACCTGCTCGGCGACAGCCTGGGCGTGCCCGCCATGCCGGCCTCGCCGCGCCCGGTGCATTGAGCGCCATGGGCCTGCGCCTGCGGGTGATCGACATCGAGACCACGGGCGAGGCTCCACCGGCCGAGATCATCGAGTTCGGCCGGGTGGACGTCGTTCGGACAGAGGAGACCTGGGTCGTGGGGCGGCCAATGGCACGCCTCTACCGTCCGCTGCACGCCATCCCGCCCGAGACCATGGCCGTGCACCACATCACCGGGACGGATTTCACGCCCGACACCCCGGTGTGCACGCCCGAGCGGCTGCAGCAGGCCATCCGGGGCGGCGAGCGGCCGGACGTGCTGGTGGCGCACAACTGCGCGTTCGAGCGGCTGTTCCTCGAGGCGGCGCTGCCAGCCAGCCTGCCCTGGATCTGCACCTACAAGGTAGCGCTGCAGGTCTGGCCCGAGGCACCGCGCCACTCCAACCAGGTGCTGCGCTACTGGCGCGACCTGAGGCTCGATCCGGCGCTTGCCATGCCGCCGCACCGGGCGGGACCGGACGCCTATGTCACCGCGCACCTGCTGGCGGATCTGCTGGGCTCGGCCAGTGTCGAGCAGATGATCCAGTGGACCAGCCAGCCGAAGCGCCTGCCCACCCTGCCGTTCGGCAAGCACCGCGGCCTGCCCTGGCTCGAGGTGCCGCTGGACTACCTGCACTGGATGGCGCGCCAGACGGACATGGATACCGATGCGACCTGGTGCGCGCAGCAGGAAGTAGCACGGCGCGCCGTTTCGCCGGCTGTCCCGGCCAGCAGTCTGGAAGCGACGCCAAGCTAACGATCCGTGCTGACCCGCTGACTGGAACCCGGCCATCCTCCGCACGCTCGTCTCGAACGCAATCCGGAGCAGCGCTTATGCAGCAGGTCTCGATTTTGGGCGACATCGCCCTCGACAAGCCGCTCAAGGTCAGCGTCGACGGGACAGACGTCATCCTCGCCAGGAATGGCGATACGGTCAGAGCTTTCAGCGCTAAGTGCCCTCACGCCGGTGCTCCTCTCGAGGAGGGCGTGATCTGCGCCGGCCGCATTGTGTGCCCCTGGCACAAGGCGATGTTCGCGGTCGGCGACGGTGCCCTGCTGGAGCCTCCAGCGCTCGACGCGCTGCAGCAGTATCCGGTCCTGGTCGAGGGCGAGCGCGTCCTTGTTTCCGCCGAACCGATTCCGCCCGCCCTGCGGACCGCCCGCATCGACGCGCGGACCTTCCTCATTGTCGGCGCTGGAGCCGCCGGAACCGCCGCCGCTGCAGCCCTACGCGAGTTCGGCTTCGACGGTCGTATCGTCCTGCTTGGTGCCGAACCCGACGCGCCGTACGACCGCACCGCACTGAGCAAGTTCGTGCTGGAGGGCGGCATGAAGCCGGCCGATGTCGCACCGCTCCGGGATCCAGGGTTCTACGAGCAGCACCGCATCGAGCGGCGGCACGGCACCGCGACCGGCCTTGACCCGGCCGCCCGCCGCCTCACCCTCGCCGACGGCACCGCGCTCGACTACGACGCCGTGCTCCTCGCTCCTGGCGGCACCCCGCGCACGCTTGATGTTCCGGGGGCTGACCTTCCCGGCGTCCATGTTCTGCGCAGCCTGGAGGATGCTCGCCGCATTCTCCCCTGGATCCGCAACGGCGCGCGGGCGGTCATTGTCGGTGGTGGCTTCATCGGCTTGGAGGCGGCGTCCGCGCTGACCAAATACGGCCTCCAGGTCACCGTCGTCAGCCCTGACCCGCTCCCACTCGAGAAGCCGTTCGGACGCGAGGTTGCACAGGCCCTGCGCCGACTGCATGAGACAAATGGGGTGATCTTCGTCTCCGGCCGGGTCGCGCGCATCAACGGCATCTCGCATGCGGCGGGCGTCACCCTGGATGACGGCCGCACGCTCGCTGCCGCTCGACGAGGATGGCGGCATCAGCGTCGACGCCGGCATGCGCGCCGCCGACGCAGTCTTCGCCGCCGGCGACGTCGCGCGTTTCCCGTTCGGCGACACCCCTATCCGCGTCGAACATTGGCGTGTTGCCCAGCAGACCGCCCGCATCGCCGCACGCTCGATGCTCGGCGGCGATGCCGCCTGGACACAGCCGCCATTCTTCTGGACCTACCATTTCGGCCGCCGCATCGAGCTGCTCGGTCATCCGCAGGAAGTCGACCACACCATCGTCGAAGGCGACCTGGACAGCATGGACTTCATCGTTCGCCAGATGCACGGCGGCCGGATGGTCGGCGCGATTGCCTGCCAGCGCGAAGCGGAGATGGCCGTCATCGCCGCGACCCTGGGCGCTGCCGCATAGCTGAAACGTCCCCGCAGCCCGATTTGCGCCAATTGTCACGTCCAGCGGGGACAAGGATCGGCGAAACCGGACGCAGGCATTCCACGGAGCATCGGCGTGTCCAATGCCATCCTCGCCCTGAACGCTGGCTCGTCCAGCATCAAGTTCGCCTTGTTTCCTCGCCTGGACGCGGCGCCATCGGTGCGCGGCGAACTGGAGGAGCGGGATGGCACGGTCCGCATGACTGCCAGCGGCACGGATGCCGGCCCATCCGTTGACGAGAGTTGGGGCGACGCCGGCTCGGACGCCCGGCTGCACCGGCTGCTGGATTGGGTCGAGACGCATCTCGGCGCCGACAGGCTGGCCGCGGTCGGCCATCGCATCGTGCACGGCGGCATCCATTTCCGCGACCCCGTGCTCCTGACGCCCAACGTGCTAACGCAGCTGGGGGACCTCACCCCGCTGGCTCCGCTGCACCAGCCCGGCTGTCTCGCGCCGGCGCACGCGATCGCGGCCGCGCGTCCCGACCTGCCGCAGGTCGGCTGCTTTGACACGGCGTTTCCACGCTACGCTGCCCGAGGTTGCCTGGCGCTACGCCCTGCCGCGCGATCTTGACCCCGCGCTGCGGGTCTACGGGTTTCACGGCCTGTCCTTCGAGCACGTCGCACGGCGGCTGCGCGAGGAGGCACCCACGCTCGCTGGTGGCCGGGTCGTGGCGGCGCATCTCGGCAGCGGCGCGAGCCTGTGCGCGATGCACGACGGGCGAAGCGTGGATACCACGATGGGCTTCTCCGCCCTCGACGGGCTGGTCATGGGCACACGCACCGGTACGCTCGATCCTGGCGTGCTGCTCTACCTGCTGCAGGAGAAGGGTCTGGACGCTCAGGCGTTGCAGACCCTGCTCTACCATCGTTCTGGCCTGCTGGGCGTGTCCGGGATTGCCGCCGACGTGCGGACCCTAACCGAAAGCCGCGCTCCGGAAGCGGCGGAAGCGCTGGGCCTGTTCTGCTTTCGGGCGGCGAAGCTTGCGGCGGGGATGGCGGCAAGCCTTGGCGGGCTGGACGGGATCGTGTTCACCGGCGGCATCGGTGAGCACGTCCCCGCCATCCGGGCCGCGATCTGCGCGCGTTTGGAATGGCTCGGCGTGACGCTGGATCCATCGCTGAATGCGCACGTTACTGGCAGGATAAGCACACCCGGCAGCAGGGTGGCCATCTGGGTGATCCCGGCTGACGAGGAGGCGAGCATTGCGCGCCATACAGCCGGCTTCCTAGGCATGAGGACAACCGAATGACCCTTGAGCCCGACCTGCTGCACCGGATGGACGCCTGGTGGCGCGCCGCCAACTATCTCTCGGTCGGGCAGGTCTACCTGCTGGACAACCCACTGCTGCGCCGTCCGCTGGCGCATACCGATATCAAGCCACGGCTGCTCGGTCACTGGGGAACCACGCCGGGGCTGAACTTCCTCTACGTACACCTCAACCGGGTGATCCGGGCGCAAGGGCTGGACATGATCTTTGTCGCCGGTCCCGGGCACGGCGCCCCCGGAGTGGTGGCCAACACCTATCTCGAGGGCACCTATAGCGAGCTGTACCCCGAGATCTCGCAGGACGTGGACGGGCTGCGCCGGCTGCTGCGCCAGTTCAGCTTCCCCGGCGGCATTCCCAGCCATTGCGCGCCGGAAACGCCGGGCTCGATCCACGAGGGCGGCGAGCTGGGCTATTCTCTGTCCCACGCCTTCGGGGCGGTTCTGGACAATCCCGGGCTGATTGCGGCTTGCGTGGTGGGTGACGGCGAGGCGGAGACCGGGCCGCTGGCAGCGTCATGGCACTCCAACAAGTTCCTTAACCCGGCGACCGACGGCGCGGTGCTGCCGATCTTGCATCTGAACGGCTACAAGATCGCCAATCCCACCGTGCTGGCCCGCATCCCGGAGGACGAGCTGCTGGCGCTGCTGACGGGCTACGGCTGGGCGCTGGTCCTGGTCGGCAGCATCGAGGGCATGGACGGCTCGCCCGCCGATGCCACGCCGATGCACCAAGCGATGGCCGCGGCCCTGGACGAGGCGATCGCGCGCATCCAGGCGATTCAGCACGGCGCACGAGAGGCTGGCGAGACTGAACGGCCCGCTTGGCCGATGATCGTGCTGCGCAGCCCCAAAGGCTGGACCGGCCCGAAGGAAGTCGACGGCAAGAAGACCGAGGGGTTCTGGCGCGCCCACCAGGTGCCGTTCGCCGACACCTCCACGCCCGAGCACTTGGCGCTTCTGGAGAGTTGGCTGCGCAGCTACCGCCCAGAGGAGCTGTTCGACACCGAAGGGCGGCTACGGCCGGAGATCGCCTCGCTTTCGCCGGACGGCGGCGCGCGGATGAGCGCCAATCCGCACACCAACGGCGGAAGCTATCGCCCGCTGCGCTTGCCCGCGTTCGAGGACCACGCCCTGGACGTGCCCGCACCCGGCGCCGTCGACGGTTCGGCCACCACAGTAATGGGTGGTTTCCTACGCGACGTGCTGAACTGCAACGCCGAGCACCGCAATTTCCGCGTGCTCGGCCCGGACGAGACCGAGAGCAACCGGCTGCAGGCAGTTCTGGAAGCCTCGCCGCGCGCCTGGAACGCCCGCACCCTGCCGTGGGACACGCACCTCGGCGAAGGCGGCCGGGTGATGGAGATCCTCAGCGAGCACACCATCCAGGGCTGGCTTGAAGGCTACCTGCTCACCGGTCGCCACGGGCTGTTCAGCTGCTACGAGGCGTTCATCCACATCGTCGACTCCATGGTCAACCAGCACGCCAAATGGCTGAAGACGGCGGCCGAGGTACCATGGCGGCGGCCGATCGCGTCGCTGAACTACCTGCTGACCTCTCATGTCTGGCGCCAGGACCACAACGGCTTCAGCCACCAGGACCCGGGCTTCATCGACTACGTCGCCAACAAGAAGCCGGAGACGGTGCGCGTCTACCTGCCGCCGGACGCCAACACACTGCTCTGGGTCACCGACCACTGCCTGCGCACGCAGAACCGCATCAACGTGATCGTCGCCGGCAAGCAGCCGTCGCCGCAGTGGCTCACGATGGACGAGGCGATCCGCCACTGCACCCAGGGCATCGGCCTGTGGGACTGGGCTAGCAGCGACGGCGGCTGCGAACCCGACGTGGTGATGGCCTGCGCCGGCGACGTGCCGACGCTAGAGACGCTCGCCGCCGTGGACCTGCTGCGCACGCTCCTGCCGGCGCTGAAGGTGCGCACGGTCAACGTCGTGGACCTGATGACGCTGCAGCCCAGGAGCCAGCACCCGCACGGCATGGAGAAGCGCGACTTCGACGCGCTGTTCACCCGCAACCGCCCGGTGATCTTCGCGTACCACGGCTATCCCTGGCTGATCCACCGCCTGTGCTATCGACGGGCCAACCACGACAACCTGCACGTCCGCGGCTTCGTCGAGGAGGGCTCGACCACCACCCCGTTCGACATGGTGGTGCGCAACCGGCTCGATCGGTTCCAACTGGTAATGGACGTGATCGAGCGGGTGCCCGGGCTGTCTTCGCGCGCCGCGCACGTCCACAAGGCGATGCGCGACAAGCTCGTCGATCATCAGCGCCACATTACCACGCACGGCGAGGACATGCCGGAGATCACGGAATGGCGCTGGTCCTCGTGATCTCGGGACCGCCGCACTACGAAAGCCGTTACGGGACCAGACGTAACTCCGCCCTGTTTGCTCATCCTGTGCCGCCCAGGCCACGGCGTAGACGCGCACGGTGGAGGGCGAGAGCGCCCGGGCTGGTCGGGAGCCGGCGGCGAGGTACGCTGCACCGGGCGTGCTGCGGGGTGGGGAGGGCTCCTAGTCCAGCTGCTGGCGCCTTTGCCGTGTCCGGGGGTGGTGTTCGTGCGCGAACGCGGCTGGCAGGCACCCTGCGGGAGGGCGGCAAATGTGGCAACCGGCCTTTCTTCCTACCTAGGGCACGTAAACATTGTTCAGCCCGGCGTGCGATGGGTCGGGGTCTGGCCAACCCATTGGTTCTGCATGAATTTCCTGGGAGCCGCGCCCGTCCTGGCGGTTCTGGAATCCCCTTCCGCCCCATTCCGTCCGCTAAATCATCTTTGCGGACACAACGACGCACGGCTACACCGGCCGCATGGACACGGACGACACCGACGAACCCGGCGGCATGCACGGCACGGACGACGCGAACGCCCTCGGCGGCGGAGACCACCCTGCCCTGCCCCCGGCTGCCGCGGCTCCGCCGGCGTCCCTGGTGCCCACCGCGGCGATCGATCCCGCCGGCAGCCCCGGCGCCCTGTCCGCCGCCCTGCAGGACCTGCACGAGCACGCTGCCGGCTACGCCACCCGCGCCCGCGGCCCCGGCACCCTGCGCACCTACCGCTCCGCCTGGCGCGCCTGGGAAGCCTGGTGCGCCAGCTTCGGCCGCCCGCCGCTCTCGGGCGAGCCCAGGCTATTGGCCATGTACGCCGTCCACTGCGCCGACCGCGGCCTCACCGTGTCCAGCCTGCGCGTCCACCTCGCCGCCATCCTCGCCGCACACAGGCTCGCAGGCCTGCCGCTCGATGCCGGCGATCCGCGCCTCGCCATGGTCGTCGAGGGCATCGTGCGCAGCAGGGGCACCCGGCCCCGCCGCCAGGCCGCCGCCGCCGTGCCCGCCACCCTGCGCCAGATGCTCGCCGGCCGCCCTGCCCCGCCCAGCCCAATGGGCCTGCGCGACCGCGCCCTGCTGCTGCTGGGCTTCGCCGCCGCCCTGCGGCGCTCCGAGCTCGTGGCGCTTTGCCTCGGCGACGTGACCCCCGTCGCAGTCCGCGGCCTGCGCGTGCTGGTGCGCCGCTCCAAGACCGACCAGCGCGGCGCCGGCCAGGAGGTCGCCATCCGCGCCAACCACGCCGAGCCCGCCCTGTGCCCCGTCGTGGCGCTCCAGGCCTGGCTCCTCGTGCGCCACGGGGGCGCCGACCTCGACGGGCTGTCGCCGGAGGACGCCGCCGAGGCGCCGCTGTTCGTGGGGATGAGCAAGGCAGGCCGGCTGTCTGCCCACAGGCTGAGCGACCGCGCGGTCTCGCGCCTCGTGGGCCAGGCCGCGCGCGACGCCGGCTTGGAGCGGCCGGAGCGCTTCTCCGGGCACTCGCTGCGGGCGGGCTTTGCCACGGCCGCAGGCGAGGCCGGCGTCGACCTCGCCCGCCTCATGCGACAGACACGGCACCGATCCGCAGACACCGCACTAGGATACCTCAGGCCCACGGACATGTGGCGAAACAACCCAACACAGGCCGTCTGGGAAGCCAGCACGGAGGACAGGGACGGAGCTTAGAAACGCGTCGCGCATGGCTGGCGTATTTATAACGTGCCAGCGACCAGCCGGAATGAGTTACGGAAGGCATGACTTCATTCATGCCTTCATGACGTCACTCAGTCCATCCCTCCATCATGCGTTCTACTGCCTCGTCGATTAGCTCCTGCATTTTGCGTCGCTCAACGTGTGCCCTGTTTCTCAGCCGTTCGTGCATTGAGAGCCGCACCCGGTATGTGAAGTTCACCCTACCCTCTGGCGGCGTGTGCGACGGCGGCTTAGCAGTCTCAGGCACCTCGCCCTTGCGCACGAGCAGCGAGGCATCGAGTTCCGTGGCGACGGGCTTAGCCATGCGCAACGTTCCTCTCCATGCGACTAGTAATGTAATTCCAGAGTTGGGCGATTTCGCCGGCGGACTTGCTATCGGGGTCGAGTTCCGTCGCGGTGCGGCCGTCCGTCATGGAAGTCTGAAAATCGACCCGGTGCGCGATCATGGGCGACGCCACCGTGCCGTGCTGCGACAGCGCCACGACGGCCTGCATGGTGATCTTGGCTCGCTGCGTGACTTGGTTGATGACGAAAGCCATTGGCTTGCGTGAGCGTTCCACGATGTCGACCGTAGCTCCCACAGCACGGAGGTCATGCGGCGACGGCTTGACCGGTACCACCACGAGGTCCGCCTGCTTGCAAGTGTCGGTGATGGATGCCGTGATCGCTGGCGGGGTGTCGATCACCACCAGCCCGATCCCGGCCTTCCTGACCTTGGCCAACGTGGCAGCGAGCCCCTCCGGCAGCACGCGGATCATGGCCGGCAGCGGCGGCAAGTCGTCGGACCTAGCAGCCCACCAACCGGTTAAGCTGGCCTGCGGGTCGGTGTCCATCATCACCACCGAGCCCGGATCGCCGCGCCGCAGCGCCTCGGCCGCCAGATGGCCAGCAAGCGTCGTCTTGCCGCTCCCGCCTTTCTGGCTGGCGAGCACGATCACCTTCATGGATTCCTCCTATCCTTCATGAGCGGAGGAATGAGGGCATGATGTCTTGAAGGACGTCAATCCCTCACGCCATCATGACGTCATGAACGAGTGACCGAACGACTGCTTGAATGAGGGACTGACTTCATCTAACTCTTTGAAATCATGCGTTGATTCATGTTCCGGCTGCGTACACGATGCACGTGCCGGGCCGTTCCGGCGCTCACGCGGAGTCGTGATGACCTAACGCCAAAACGCACGAAGGCCGCTCCCTGGCAGGAGCGGCCTTCGTTGGAAATCACTGGATAGTCGCGGTTCGTCGCTGCAGACACCATTCAACATTGTGAGCCCGGAATCAAGGCCCCTGGCAGGGTCGCGTTACCGGCTTGCCCAGCGAGTGCGACGGCCCCGTGCGGGAGCCGAACCGATGGATCACGCTTGGACCGCGGCCGTGTGGGACCACTACACGGCTGGTAACCTGACACCGCTGTTCCGCGACGTACTGCTGCGCCTGCAGAAGTTCGTGGGCGTCGGCGGCTGCTACCCTTCGCATGACACGCTGGGGGCGCGGGCCAGGTGCAGCAGGACTACTGTAAAAGAAGCACTGGGACAGGGCAGGGCGCTCGGGCTGCTGGCGTGGGTGTCGGGCGCGGCACGGCGCACCAGCAACCGCTACACGTTGGTGCTGCCGAAGGTCCGCGCGGAGGCTGGTCGGCGGGCGCATCGGGCAGCTAGGCGCGTCGCTGCCGTCGGGCGGCGCCTAGTGGTCGGATTGCGGCCCGCATCCCAACATCAGGAAGCCAGCAAGAGGCCGACAGGGCAGCGGAGTGGATGGAAGGCCTGGCCCGAACCACAGGCGTCGTTGCGCTCCGTAGCCGAGCAGCTGGCCATTCTGGCTTCCTGGGACCAGGAAAAGGCACATACGGCCAGGCTGACAGCTGGCACGGCAGCCTTGCGGTGATCCAGAGGCATCCAGGAAAAAGATGCTGACAGGCAGGAGAGCTGCGATCTGACCTTCCCGGCCCAGAACACCACGGCTACCCCGACGGAGACGCTGTCCGGGCTGGTGGAGCGCGTGACCTACCACAACCTCGAGAACGGCTTCTGCGTGCTGCGGGTCAAGGCCCGTGGCCAGCGCGACCTCGTGGCTGTGATCGGGCATGCCGCCGCCATCAACGCCGGCGAGTTCATCAGCGCCACCGGGTCCTGGACTACCGACCGCGAGCATGGCCTGCAGTTCAGGGCCACCCACGTCACCACCACACAGCCCACCACCGTGGAGGGCATCGAGAAATACCTAGGCTCCGGCATGATCCGCGGCATCGGCCCTACCTACGCTCGCGCCCTGGTCGCAGCCTTCGGCGACGCCGTGTTCGACCTCATCGAGCAGCAGCCCGCCCGCCTGCGCGAGGTCACCGGCATCGGCGTCAAGCGCGCAGCGCGCATCGTCGCCGGGTGGGCCGACCAGAAGGCCATCCGCGAGATCATGCTGTTCCTGCACGCCAACGGCGTCGGCACCTCCCGGGCCGTGAGGATCTTCAAGACCTATGGCCAGGACGCGATCAGCCTGATCACCGAGAACCCCTACCGCCTGGCCCGCGACATCCGCGGCATCGGCTTCCGCACCGCCGACCAGGTCGCGGCCAAGCTCGGCATCGCCCGCGACGCCATGATCCGGGTCAGGGCAGGGCTTTCCTTCGGCCTCGCCGAGGCGACGGGGCAGGGGCACTGCGGCCTGCCGGTCGCCGAACTCGTTCGCGCCACGGCCGAGCTGATCGAGGTGGAGCCGGGCCTGATTCACACCGCGCTCGGCCTCGAGCTGCACGATGGCGAGCTGGTCGCCGACACCGTCGACGACGAGCCCTGCGTGTTCCTCGCCGGGCTCTACCGATCCGAGCAGGCCATCGCCGAGCACCTCAGGCTGCTGCGGGCCGGGCAGCCGCCCTGGCCCGCGATCGACACCGCTCGTGCCATCCCCTGGGTGGAAGGCAGGACCAGGCTGACCCTGGCGCCCAGCCAGGTGGAGGCCCTGAGCTTGGCGGTGCAGGCCAAGGTGCTGGTAATCACCGGAGGGCCGGGGGTTGGCAAGACCACCCTGGTGAACTCCATCCTCAAGGTGCTCTGCGCCAAGGGAGTGGAGGTGGTGCTGTGCGCCCCCACGGGGCGGGCCGCCAAACGACTGACGGAAAGCACGGGACTTGAAGCACGCACGATCCATCGCCTGCTCGAGGCCGACCCGAGGACGGGCGGGTTCAAGCGCGGCGAGGAGCATCCTCTCGGCTGCGACCTGTTGGTGGTCGACGAGGCCAGCATGGTCGACGTCCCGCTGATGCGCGCCCTGCTCAAGGCGCTGCCCGACCGGGCAGCGCTGGTGCTGGTCGGCGACGTGGACCAGCTGCCCAGCGTCGGGCCAGGGCAGGTGCTGGCCGACGTCATCGGCTCCGGCGCCGTCCAGGTCATCCGCCTGACCGAGGTGTTCCGCCAGGCGGCGCAGAGCCGGATCATCACCAACGCCCACCGCATCAACCAGGGCCTGATGCCGGAGCTGACCTCTCCTGACGGGTCGGACTTCTTCTTCGTCGAAGCGCCTGAGCCGGAGGACGCCGTGCGCAGGCTGCTGGCCGTGGTGCGCGAGCGCATTCCAGCGCGCTTCGGACTCGACCCAGTGCGCGACGTGCAGGTGCTGTGCCCGATGAACCGCGGCAGCCTGGGCGCACGCAGCCTCAACATCGAGCTGCAGCGGGTGCTCAACCCGCCCGGTGCGGTGCGGGTGGAGCGGTTTGGCTGGACATTCTGCCCGGGCGACAAGGTCATGCAGGTCGCCAACGACTACGAGCGCGACGTGTTCAACGGCGACCTGGGCCTGATCACCGCGATCGATGCCGAGGAGGGCACGCTCAGCGTCAGCTTCGAGGGCAGGGCGGTCGAGTACGGCTTCGGGGAGCTGGACGAGCTGGTGCTCGCCTACGCCACCACGATCCACAAGGCGCAGGGATCGGAGTACCCGGTCGTGGTGATCCCGCTTGCCACCCAGCACTACGCCATGCTGGCCCGCAACCTGCTCTACACCGGCGTCACCCGAGGCAGGCGCCTCGTCGTCCTCGTCGGGCAGCGCAAGGCCCTCGCCATGGCGGTCAGGAACGCAGGCGCACGTAGACGGTGGAGCAAGCTGCGCGAGTGGCTCGGAGCAGACAGGTAGGATTGGAAGAGCGCAAAGCTTTACTGAAAGAGGACCTTGTTGCATGGACCCGACGATGGTCGTGGAGCACCTGTCTGCATCGAATGTTACATTAGGCGGACATACTCCGGGCGTCCGAGTTTGAGCATCTGGTTCAGGACACCGACAGCGAGGGCGATCTCCGTCCCGCTTCGTCGATCCGTGCGCGAGCGCAGCCCATTCCCGATCACGCGCTTGAACCGGCTGATGTCGGCCTCGACCAGCGCGCGCCAGTGGTAGCCTGACGCTTTCTGCCAGGTCCTGCGG
>JAABUV010004017.1_pt1 | contig 18021 bp, 14 predicted proteins | sample 5559971 | NCBI WGS metagenome assembly JAABUV01 (sample SAMN10711881, study PRJNA513362) | rock metagenome | isolation source: Antarctica rocks | place: Antarctica: Victoria Land, Knobhead nord | collected 2015-12-19
CGGACAGGCCGGGGAACGCCCCGCCCAGAAAGAACAGCATGCGGGCCGTGGAGACGGGGATCGGCGGCGTTCCCAGGGGATCGCCGAAGAGGGTGGACGGCACCTTCACGTCCTTGCCCTCGATCAGGCGGAGGAGCGTGCTCTGGGTGCTCGCGTTCAGGTGGTCGGCGCTGTTGCCGCCGCGATGCCCTGAGAGCTTGTCCACCTCGTCGATCAAAACGACCCCGCGCTCGGCGGCCTCCACGACGCCGTGCGTCTTCACGAGCAGGTCGCCGACGCAGGCGTCGGAGTCGCCGCCCGTGAAGCCCGTCGGCGAGAAGCCCGTGGCGTCCGTCGAGACGAACGGCAGGCTCAGGAGTTTACCCGTGGTGTGGGCCAGGAGCGTCTTGCCGACGCCGCGCGGCCCGAGCAGCAGGACGTGGCTCTTGGGCGGGGCGGCCTGAGCAGAAGCACCTTTCAGCGAACGCATGTGGTTATAAACCGCGACCGACACCAGGCGCTTGGCCTCGTCCTGGCCAACGACGGTCTCGGACAGCCCTTTGTACAGGGCGCGCGGCGAGACGACCTGCACAGAGACGCTTTCCGCGCGGCTGTAGAGTTGCCGGGCGGCGTCGGGGACGTGTTCGATGATCCTGGCCATCAGCACCTCCCCCGTGTCTTCGGGCCTTACGGCCAGCAGCATGTCCACCACTCGCTTGCCGGGTTCGCTATGGCCGATAGCGCGTCCGACAAAAAATGGTGTCGCATCTTCCATGCACAGCCACACCCGCTTCCCTGACTCCTCGAAGAACTTGCCGAACTTCTCGGGGTCGGTGGGGGCGGGCTTGCGGCAGATCAGGCACTGTTTGTCGTTCAGCACCTTGAGCAACTGCAAATCTGAAATCATAGTATTCTCTTTTCCTGACGGGTTATTCTGGGGCGATTCGCCTCCTTAACTGGTATTGTGCATTTTTTGCGATTCTGGGCGCAACGATCATCCCATTTGTTATTTATTTTCGATCACTCATGTTCAACGAGATTGATACTCGCGGGGGGGAAGGCCCGCTTGATCCACCCCGCCTTGGCGTGAACGGGAAGGCGCAGTCTCCGATGGGACCTATTCGGCCAGGGATAGCGCGGATTGGGCGGGGGGGTTACGGCTGTACCCCCTACCCCCGTACCCCGCATGGTGCCGACAACGCCGATTGGCCCGCCCTAAAAAAAACCGCATCACTACATCTCAACACGTCACAACTCAAGACGCGGGCTTCACCGACGCCGCCATCCGCGATTTCCTCGGACCGCCCGAGCAGACGCGCACCAACCCGCACTACAGAGGCGGCCCGCCGATCCGCCTGTACTGCTTGGAACGTGTGGAGGCTGCCGAAGGGTCGGCGGCGTGGGAGACACGCGCCGATGCTACGCGCAGGCGCGAGGAGGGCGCGGCGCGCGCCGTGGAGACGAAGCGCACGCAGCTTCGTTCCCACCTGGGGGCGGTGGAAATCATGGTGCCATTGCTGGACTAGGCTGACCTGACGCAAAGCGCCTGCGACGACTACAATCAGCGCCAGATTGACCGAGGCGACTGGGACTGCCGAGAGGCCACGTCCGTGTCCGACAGGCCGTTCCTTCTGCACATAACCGTCAATTTTTTGCATCACAGTTTGAGCGACTACGACCGCGAGATGGAGGCTATCTTCGGACGAGTCGGTGTGCGGGATGGCTACAGGAAAATCAGCGAAAAGGTGTACGTGGCCATTGGAAGGTGCTACCCGAAGCTTGCCGCCGAGTGTCAGCGGCAGTTGAACTGGAAGTTCGGCGGGCGGTCAGCGGCATAGCACCTCTAACCGTTGAAACCAACCCGACTCAGGCGAAACAAATGGACGGGCAGCGGGGAAATCCCACCGCCCTGCTCTGCCGAAGTGTCCTTGGCTCAGGAAGGGAAAGGGCCTCATGGCGCTTTCACCGCTCCTCGGCGTCTTGTACTACTGAACATACGGCAGCACCTGCCCAATCACATTTTGAGGGACCGTATTCTGCCTCAAGTGCTCCACCAGCACCGCCTGACTGCCGCCGTTGGCCCGCATCCAGCGTGAACAGCGAGCAGCGAACTGTTTCAGGGTCGTCCCATACGTTGAGAACCAATCCTGACCGCTGCCGACTGTCTCCTGGCCGTCCACCGTTGTGTTCGGCGTACCGTTCCAAGACGGGGACTTGGCCTCCAGCCCCGCCACGGGCGACGGGGGACTCGTTTGGCCTAATCCCATAGCACTTGGGCTGGCCGTCTGGGCGGGCGTGTATCCTTGAACCTGCATGGCGCTCGGAGTCTGGGCTGTGTAGGGAGCGGTTGAACCCACCGACAGCGGCGTGTAAGGCGTCACAACCCCATCAGGTGTTAAGACCATCGGCGCGGCCTGTTGGGGAGCCAGTGCCGCCTGCTGCTGTTGGCGGACGCCTTCGACATCCGATACTTGGTACTCGCCGTCAATCAACCGAAAAATCTGCTCCAGACGCTCGCGGATGTACTGGTAAGTGGCGGCGCACCCTGGGAAGAGTTGCTCGTCTTGGAGGTAGGCCATGCAGCCGAGCGCGGCCTTGGCGTTGCTGGAAATCGCTGACTCCTCGCTCGCAGTGCGCCGCATTGCCTTCAGGCTGGCCGAGGAGCGGCTGGTCTGCTGGTTCATGAGGGCAGGGTTGAGCGCGTCGAGCGCCTGCTTTGTCTCCGCGACGAGCTGCTGGACGAGCTGTTTCTGATTTCCATATAGACCAGAGGCGTCGATCATCTGCTTGAGATTGTCCACCTGGGCCCTCATGGTCGTCAGGAGGCCAGCGGCGTTGCCTTGGGCGGCGTTATCCCAATTACTCATAGCGTTCCAGGCGTTGTTCAGCACAGACGAACCGTACCGCCGACAGTGGACGGGTCGGGGCGGGATTGGCTGATACCAGTGATGGCGGGTGGGTTGAGTTCGGTCGTAGGGAGTGAGGGCGGGCATGTCGGGCTCCATGTCGGTGGGTGATATGGAGGGATTCGTCGAACCGAGGATGGGGCCCTTTAGGAGCCGCATTGGAGGGCCGTGGGCACAAACAATGAGTCTGCCTAGTATGTGCAGATAGGAAGGACGCGGGGGGGAGGGCGACACCAATAGAAACGTCGCAAGGGTCGAAGGGAAAAGGGAGCGCGGACGACAAGTGGACTGGCTGGTATCGGAACCTGTTTGCCGAAGCGTTGTACTGCTGAAGGAACGCCTCGGTTGAGGCTCCATCTTCAAGTTGGTCTTTGCCTAGTTGCTGTTATTCGATAGCCGTGATATAATATGGGCAAGCCACTACGCCTCGGCATCGGCGGTGAGTGCTGATGCCCAGTGGAAACCACATGAAAGCCGTCGAGTCAAATCTCCTCAAGTTCCTCCAGCAGCCCAAGCAGTTCGTCATCCCGATCTACCAGCGCACCTATAGCTGGGAGCGGGGCCAGTGTCAGCAGCTCTGGCGTGACATCCTAGGTGTCGGTAGGGACGTTGATGCTGCGGGCCATTTCATCGGCTCTGTCGTATACATTTCCAAAGGCATCTACGTCACCAGCTCGGTCCCGCAGCTCCTGGTCATCGACGGCCAGCAGCGACTCACGACCCTGTTCCTGCTGATCGCCGCCGTCGCCCAGGCTGTCGCCGCCCGAGGCACGGACGTAGGCATCACGGCCAAGAAGCTGGACAACTATTACCTGTTCAACCCCGAGGAGGACGGCGACCTTCACTACAAGCTGCTGCTCACCCGCGCCGACAAGCAGACCCTGATGCGCCTCGTCGAGGGCAAGCAGCCGCCCGACGCGGAAGCGTCGCCGCGAGTGATCGAGACCCACCGCTTCTTCACCGAACAGATCGCCCGCCTGACCGACACGGACCTGCGGGCGTTGTGGGCGGGCATAGGGAAGCTGATCATCGTAGACATCTCCCTGGACCGCGAGCACGACAACCCGCAGCTCATTTTCGAGACTCTGAACGCCACGGCCCTCAAACTCACGGAGAGCGACCTGATCCGCAATTACGTACTGATGGACCTGCCCCCTGAAGACCAGGCTGCGCTCTACGAGGAGCACTGGTTTCCCATCGAGTCTGGCTTCGCCAACGGCAACTGGTTCGACTGGTTCGTGCGGGACTATCTGACCGTTAAAACAGGGGCGATCCCCAACATCCGCGACATTTACGCCACGTTTAAGGGGCACGTCCAGGGCGGCGGGATCGGCGGGAAGGCGATCCCCGCCGCCGAAGTGGTCGCAGAGATGCACCGCTACGCGCGATACTTCGTCCGCCTCACTCAGGAGGACAAGGAGCCCGATCCCGATCTGCGGGTCGCATTCAGCGACCTGCGGACCCTGTAGGTGAACGTCGCCCGTCCGTACCTGCTGCGGCTCTACGAGGACTATGACGCGGGACTGGTCGACAAGAAGACGATACTCGCGGCCCTACGCGTGGTCGAGAGCTACGTGTTCCGTCGGTCGGTGTGCGGCATCGCCACCAACACTCTCAACAAGACGTTCGCGGGTCTGGACCGAGAGATCAGGAAAGTCGACTACCTGAATAGCCTGTACGCGGTCCTGTTGCTCAAGGACTCCTATCGCCGCTTCCCTGACGACGAGGAGTTCAAGCGGGAGATCGTCGTCAAGGACCTGTACAACTTCCGCACGCGCAATTACCTGCTCGCCAGGATGGAGAACGAGGGCCGCAAGGAGCCTGTGGAAGTGGCCGCCTATACCATCGAACACATCCTGCCACAGACGCCGAACCTGCGCCCCGAGTGGCGGATCGCCCTGGGGGACGATTGGAAAGACATTCAGGCACGCCTGCTGCACACGCTGGGGAATCTGACCCTGACAGGTTACAACCCTGAGTACGGTGACCGCCCGTTCCAGGAGAAGCGGGACATGGAGGGGGGGTTCAAGGAGAGCCCCCTGCGGCTCAACAAGGGTCTGGGGCAGCTCGACACCTGGAACGTGGATACGATTAGCGCAAGGGCACTGAACCTGGCATCAAAGGCCCTGCTGATTTGGGAGTACCCGAAACTGCCCGAGCAGGTGCTCGCCGCCTACAGGCTGCCGTCTCTCGCCGACGACGCGGACGGGGAGGCGCTTGCGTACTTCGCTCAGGCACTCCAGGGCAACACCCTGACCCTTTTCAAGGAGTTCAAGAAGCGTATCATGAACCTGGACGCTTCCGTCCGTATGGTCCCCCGCAAGCAGTTCATTGGATTCGAGATCGACGGTGCGGAGACGTTCGCGAGCGTGATCCCTTACCAGGGCGGTATGCGGCTGCTCCTGAACGCCCGTCTGGACGAGTTAGACGACCCACATGGTGTCTGTCAGGACATCAGCGGGCGGGACCACTGGGGGATTGGGGATTCGGAGACGCAGGAAGTCAAGAAGGGGGAGCAGCTTGACGTGCTGATCCCGCTGGTCCGACAGGCGTTTGAGCGCCAGGCCGAAGGTGGAGTGGCGGGCGACAGCGCTTAACAGGCCGACTATCACAGCGCGTACTACTGCCGAATGTAGTCGTATGCCTTGTCGAATAGCTCCTGCTCCGTTTGGAGTTTGTACTTCAGCAGCACCCGACGGAGCGCCCTTTTGACTTCGCGCTCACCCGCCGTGGTGGTCTGCCAGCCCGCGAAGCGGACGGTGCGGACGATCTCGTCCACGTCGTTGACGATGCGCTCGACGATGATTGGCGTGGTTTCCGTCTTGACGGTCTGGAACAGCTCGGTTAGGGCGTTCTTGGCGAGGTCCTGCTCCTCGGCGGGCTGGACCTGCTGCTCGGCTTCCAGCACTTCGCGGGCGATGGCGAGCAGCAGCTTCAGGAACTCCATGCTGTTCAGGAGGCGCTGATCGAAGCGAGCGCGCAGGTCCTCAAGGCGCTGGCCCAGGGCGACGAACCGTGGGTCCCCTTGGTGCCGCCGAAGGCGCTCCGAGATGACGACTTCTATCTCTTTGGCTTTGCCCAGACCGCCCCCCGCTACGATGCTCTCCAGAATCTCGGGGTTCATCACCAGCGTTTCGAGGTCGTCGCGGACGGCTTGGACGTGGACGTTCTCGTGGATCAGCTCAGTCGTCTTCGCGCCCAGGGCGTGCCAAACCAGCTTGCCATTGCCCGAGGGCGGCTTGATAGACTCGTAGACCTGGCTGAGCCAGCGGTAGTCGGCGGCAAACCCTGTGAGGCACGGGTCGGGCGACAGAGCCTCCCAGAGCTGGTTCAGGCCCGAGAACGCCTTGCCGAATTCGTCGCGCTCGTCGTCCGTCGGCAGGCACTGCTGGGCGGCCAGCAGGCCCTCGTAGCCCGAGACGGTGCGGTCCACGTCGGGGAAGTACGCCAGGCAGCGGGCCATGCGCTCGGGGACTTGGACCTTCAGCTCTTCCAGGTTCGTGATGACCTGCTGGACCGACTTCTCATCGAAGGCCAGCGCCTGCGCCACCTCGTCGAAGATGCCCAGATAGTCCACGATCAGGCCGAAAGTCTTCCCCGTGTACGGGCGGTTGGTGCGGCAGATCGCCTGGAGCAGCGAGTGCTCCTTGATCGGCTTGTCCAGGTACATGGTCTGGAGGATCGGCGCGTCGAACCCCATAAGCAGCTTGGCGGTGACGATCAGGATTTGCAACGGGTCTTTCGGGTCGCGGAAGCGGTCCAGAAGGCGCTCCTCCTGGTCTCTGTCCCGCTTGTAGGCCAGCAAGCGTGGGTCGGTCTCGCTGCCCGTGACCGAGATGACCACCGTGCTGGCGTCGGCGGGCAGGAAGTCGTCCAGGGCTTCTTTGTAGAGGACGCAGCTTTCCTGGTCGTAGACGACAACTTGCGCCTTGAAGCCGTCGGGCTGGACTTTCGCCAGGAAGTGTTCGGCGATGTCCTTGGCGACGGCGCGCACCCGCTCGGGCGACTTGACCAGTGCCCCCATCTTCCCCGCCTCTTTGCTGAGATTGGCCGCGTCCGACCCTGAAAGGCGGCCCGTGATCGCCTGGAACGCCTGGTTGATGGCCGCCTTGTCCACCCGCAGCTCGACCGAGCGGGCCTCGAAGTGCAGGGGCAGGGTGGCGTGGTCGCGGATGGACTGCTCGAACGAGTAGCGGCTCATGTAGCCGCCTTGGTCCTCGTCGGCCCCGAACGCCCAGAAGGTGTTGCGATCCTTCTTGTTGATCGGCGTCCCCGTCAGGCCGAACAGGAAGGCGTTCGGCAGCGCCTCGCGCATCTTGCGGCCCAGGTCGCCCTCCTGGGTGCGGTGGCACTCGTCGGCGAGCAGGATGACGTTGTCGCGGGCGTTCAGGACGCCGTCGGACTCGGCGAACTTGTGGATCGTTGTGATCAGGACCTTCCGCACGTCCCCCGCCAGCAGCGCCTGGAGTTTCTCGCGGCTGTCAGCGGCGACGACGTTGGGCACGTCGGTGGCGTTGAACGTCGCCGTGATCTGGGTGTCCAGGTCAATGCGGTCCACGACGATGATCACGGTCGGGGCCTTCAGCGCGGGCTGGCGGCGCAGCTTGAGGGCGGCGAACACCATCAGGATCGATTTTCCTGATCCCTGAAAGTGCCAGATCAGGCCCTTCTTGATGCGGCCCTCGACGACGCGCTGGACGATCTGGTTGACAGTGTAGTATTGCTGGAAGCGGCAGATCACCTTGATCTTCTGATGCTTGGAGTCGGTGGCGAAGACGGTGAAGCTTTCCAGGATGTCCAGCACGACCTCGGGGCGCAGGAGGAGGCTGACCGCCGTTCGGACCTCGGCCAGCCCCGTCGGGGCGGCGGCGTCGCCCTCCTCACGCCAGGGTGCCCACAGTTCTACGGGCATGCGGATGGAGCCGAACCGAAACGTCTTGCCCTCGGTAGCGAAGGAGAAGACGTTGGGGACGAAAAAGGCAGTGACGTTCTTCTCGTAGTCGTCGTGGACTTGGAGCGCGCCGTCCACCCAGGAGACCGAATTCCGCGTTGGCGTTTTGGCCTCGCCGACGACCAGGGGAATGCCGTTGGCCCAGAGCACGAGGTCGAAACGCCGCTCCATCTGGGCGCGGTAGGTGACCTGGGTGCTGAGGACCAGGCGGTTCTTGTTGGGGCTGTCCAGGTCCAGGAGGCGTATGGCGACATGCTGGCCTTTCTCGCCGAACGGCATGGTCTTCTCGCCGCGTAGCCAGCTCGTGAACTCCTCGTTGGCTTTGACCAGGCCGTCGCCGCCGACGGACAGGAGGATGGCGCGCAGGCGGTAGATCACCTCGTCGGCGCGGGCGGGCTGGGCGGCGATGCTGGGGTTCAGGGCGAGGAGCGCGTCGCGCAGGTGCGGGCCAACCAGCACGTCGGTTTCGGCGCGCGGGAGGTCCTTGCCCGCCGTGAAGGTCCAGCCGAGGGCGACGGGGCTGGGGGCGGCGTAGGGGGCTTCGGGCGTCTCGCGGGTGCGTGTGGTGCCAACGGCGGGGGCTGTCAGGAGATCGCGGACAAGGTTTTCGACACTGTTGGCCTCGTTGAACATGATAATTCCTCAGAGGAGAGCTGCACTCAACCCCATGCGCAAGGCCAAGGTCTTGGCGACAGCAATACGAGCACTGGCAAGGGCATCTTCGACTTGGCGCAAGGATTGACACCGCTTGTGCTGTTCACCTAAATCAGGGACAACAAGCGGAAAATCCTCAATATGCCGCCAGTAAAGGTGCTTGATCTTGCTACCCTCACAGGCCGCCTCTACCCGCTTTCTGAATCGTGCTGTCTGGAGATTGCGGAACAGGTACTCTGCGTCCACCTCGGCCTGACAGATGAAGCGTCCAATACGCTGGTTTAGGAGGCACTGTTCGCCCTGTTCCGTGAAACAGACACGCCCCATAAATCCGTCTTCAAGGGATTGGGCTGTCAGGTTAATTACCGTTTCCCGTTCCTGCACGACGAACCCCGAGGCAGAATCTAGGTAAGATTCTGGAAGGTGCCTAGTCGCTTCTGGCTTCCATTCCAGACACCCACTGGGACCGAGATTGCCTGGTCTGAGAAGACGAAGGCCCCATCCAGAATAATCAGTGCTGGGAAAAGGGCGTCCGTTCTGCATTGTGCAGACTTGCTTGAGACACCGCACATTTTTGTGCGACGCTTTCTCCTCTGGGTGGGGCAGAAACTCATCCTTGGCCTTATCAAAGTACAGTCGCAGGTTCTCCAGGACGGTTTGCTGTGCCTTTTGTGTGTCTTCTGCCGCCCACAAAATCTCCGCGATGCGCCGCTGCTCGTCCTTCGGGGGCAAGGCGAACTCGAACTTCGCCAGTTCCGCCCATTTCGTACGCGGCGACAGTGACCCTGCCGACGTGCCGAGGGCGTGCTGAAAGAAGCCCTCGGACTGCACGATGAACGGCAGCAGTTCAGGGACAAGCACGTCGGGCTTCGCTTCAAAGACCAGAATGTCCCCTGAGCAGACGCCGTTGAATCCGGCCACGGCGACCTTGCGCTGATAGGCCCGCCGCTTCCCGAACAGCACCTGCCCCGCACGGAAGACGCGGGTAAAGGTGATGCCTTCGGCGACGTTCCCCCAGCGCTTGATCCGCAGGTCCTCGGGGTCCAAGTGGTCCAGGCCGACGTAGCGGTCCAGCCCTTTGTCCAGCGGGTTCGGCTCGTTCGCGTTGACGTTCACCGCCACGTCGCCGAACGTCACGCGCTTCCATGCTGCTTTACTCGGCGCGGGATCGGCAGAGCGGAAAGGGGCTTCGGCCAGCAGGGTCATCGTCTTGCCCCTTTCGGAAACGGCCCAGGCACAGCGTCCAGGGTGGAACCATCGTCCAAGACATAGACAAAGAAATCCTTGTCAATGGTGAAGACACGCCGCACCTGCATCGTCTCGGCCACCGCCAGCAGGGTCGCATCGGCCAGGTCACACGGAAGGTCGGCGTACTTTGTCATGTAATGGTCCGCCCACTGGCGGCGCTCGGCGTCCAGCTCGGCGAGAAGCAGAAGCTCGTCATGGAGATAGCCCCAGAGGAGCTTCTGCGCCGCCGCGCCGCCCGCCTGCCCCAGACGATACATTGCCTCCGCGATCACGGGCCAGGTCGTGATCAGCGGGGGCGTGAGAGTTTGCAGGGCGACTTCACAGCGAACGTGATGTGGGTCATCTTCGTCAATCAAGGCGATCAGCGGCCCCGCGTCGGCCAGTGTCGGGTCGAGCGTCACGCGGGCGTCTCCTCAGGGGCCGTCCCGTGCTTGCCCGCCATCGCCTCAGTGAACGCGCGGCCCGTGTTCTCCGACCAGGCACCGCCGCCGCCGTGGATGCCGCCCGTGCGCCCCGCAAAGACTTCGGCCAGCGTCCGCTTAGGCGGTTCGGCGTCTTCCAGAGGGACACGGACTTTGGTCAGGTCAATCGGCTGGAGCAAAGCGCCCAGATGATCGTGCGACAGGAGCTTCGCGTGACGCAGCCGCCCGACAATAATAGACGGGGCGACGCCGATCTGCTCGGACCAGGCTAGAACTTTGTCATGGCTGAAGGGCGTGTCGGCGGCGATCCGTTTGAACTGGGCAGGCGGGACCAGAAGGTCGGCGGCGAACTTGTCGGCCTCCGCTTCCTTCTCGTTCAGCGCGTGGTTGTTGAACTCCAAAAACACCTCTGTCTTGCCGTGCTTCAAGATGTGGCCCGCCTCGTGGTAGAAGGTGAACCAGAAAATGTCGGCACGCCTATGGCGGTCGCTCAGTTGCAGCAGCGCCTTTTCGGGGCTGAGCCAGCGCGTAAAGCCGCAGACACTGGCCTTCGGCAGCGCGGGCACCAGCGCCACGGCGACCCCGCAGGACCGACACGCTTCTGTCAGGCGCGGCAGAAACACGTCCTGTGTCTCAAACGTGCAGGCGCGAAGGTCAGTGAGTATGTGCGCGAACCGCTTTTTGTCGAACGGCGGACAGGGGGTCTGACGGGCCAGGTTCTCCCCCTGCTGAATCCATGCCCCCAGCGCGTTCGTGTCGCTGACCTGTGTCGTGGAGTGGCGGTAGAAGCCCTGCACGACGCTCCTGCGCGCGTTCCACTCGACGGGCGAGGCAACGCGTAGGAAGCCGAGGAGTTCCTCGGCTTGCTCTTCGACAGTTTGCCGATGGCGCAGGTACCCACCTCGAATCATCTCCTTGAGCGGGAACTCTTTTAGCCAGGCTGCTGCCTGAGCGAGCCGCCTCTGAGACCGCTGACGTTCAAGACTCTCACGATAGCCCAGTTCCATACGGTTCCAGAAGCCCGCCGAGATGCCGAGGACACGCTCCAGGGCGAGAGCCTTGTCATGGGTAATGGGAGCCTTGCCCCCGATGATCTCGTTGACCGTCTTCTGCGCCAGGCCCAGCCGCTGGGCAAGGTCCGCCTGCGTGATTCCGCGATCCTCCATCACCTCGGCCAGCGTCTCCCCAGGAGCGCTGTAGGTGTCGGGAGCGAACTGATTTTCTCGTGTTTTATCCATGATAATCTACACCCACTTCTAAAATCTTCACCACCCGTATCTTGTTGGGGGCAGGGGCTTCTTCGGCCTTCTCCGTCCGCCCGTCGTCAGTGACAGGAGCGGGGTCGGGAATCGGCTCGAAAATCAAGCGGTACGGGCCATCAAGGTCGGCAGCCCACTCCCCCTTGCGGTCAGCCTTCAGGGGGTGTGCGCGGGGGTGAACCTGTTGAAACTCTTCCAGGGTCGCGGCATTGCTCATCTGCACGAGCCGCTTCAGCAGAGCCTTGCTTCGCTCGGGGCCGTACTCTCGGTCGCGCTTCTTCTGGTCGTTGCAAGTCTCCTGGAATCGCTTCGTCTTGAACTGAATGTCCACGCATTCCTCTTCACCTTGTACGGCACAATTATTATAACCTAAAATGTTATAATAATGTTCATTATATTCGGTATGGGAGGGGATTTATTTTAGGGCGTCGAAGAGCTGGGCCATCGACTCGCGCAACGCAAGGCCACTGACCTCCCAGTCCCCGATCACTTCGTCCAGGGACCGCGTAGGGCCAGCCTCCGCCCCCGCACCGCCCGCAGCGCGTACGTACAGAGGCATGTTCAGGCTGAAGGCGTTCTCGGCGATCTCGCCGACGGAGGCGACGCGCGCAAACTCTTCCTCGTCGGCGAAGGCGCGGTAGGCTCGCACGATCCGCTGGATGTGGCTCTCGGTCAGGAAGCTCTGCGCCCGCTCACGGGTCACCTCGCCGACGGCGTTGAGGAACAGGATTTTCCCGCGACGCTCGCGGGGCTTTCTCATGCGGCAGACGACGACGCACGCCTCCATCGGGCTGTTGTAGAACAGGTTCGGCCCCAGACCCAGAACGCACTCGATCACGCCCGATTGGACCACCTTCTCGCGCATCGCCTTTTCTTCGTCGCGGAACAACACCCCGTGCGGGAACAGGATCGCGCAGCGCCCAGTGTCGGGCCTGAGGCTGGCAATGATGTGTTCCCAGAAGGCGTAGTCGGCCCGTCCCTGGGGAGGAACGCCCCACAGGTTCCGCCCGTAAGGGTCCTGTGCCCAGGCCGCGCGGTTCCAGGCTTTGATCGAGTACGGCGGATTCGCCAGGCACAGGTCGAACTGGCGCAGGCGGTCGCCGTCCAGCAGCTTCGGCTCGGCCAGCGTGTCCCCGCGCACGACCTCGAAATCCTCGAAGCCGTGCAGGAATAGGTTCATCCGCGCGATGGCGCTGGTGAGCAGGTTCCGCTCCTGCCCGTAGAGGCGCAGGTTGCGGTACTCCTTGCCCTCGGACTTGAGTTGCATGGCCGCCGACAGCAGCATTCCGCCCGACCCGCAGGTCGGGTCGTAGATCGACTCGCGCTCCTGTGGGTCCAGCATCAGCGTCATCAGGTGAACGACGGTGCGGTTCGTGTAGAACTCCGCCGCCGTATGGCCGCTGTCGTCGGCGAACTTCTTGATCAGGAACTCGTAGGCCACCCCAAGCTCGTCCTCGGGGACGTTGACGACCGAAAGGGTAAGCACAGAGAAGTGTTCGATCAGGTCGCGTAAGGTTTCGTCAGAAAGCCGCTCCTTGTTGGTCCACTGGGCGTCGCCGAAGATGCCGTAGAGTTTGTCGGGGTTGGCCGTTTCAATGGCCCGCATCGAGTCCTGGAGTGCCACCCCCAGGTTCACCGACGTGGCCCGCACGTCCGCCCAGTGCGCGCCTACTGGGATTTGGAAACGGTGGTTCTCCGCATAGGCCGCGAACTCGGCGTCTCCGCCCGACTCGGCCAGCGCCCGCGCGACTTCCTCATCATAAACGTCACAGACCCGCTTAAAAAAGAGAAGCGGGAAGATGTACTGCTTGTAGTCTCCCGCGTCGATCAGGCCGCGTAGACGGGTCGCTGCGCCCCACAGGTAGCCCTCTAGTTCACCCTGAGTGATGCGGCGCGGAGCGGCCCGGAACAGGCCGCCGTCGGCCCCGTTACCGTTTCTCATGCTGATTCTCCCGCCGTCTCCACGCCGATCAGCCCCGAGGCGGCCAGCAGCGACTTCATCCTGTCCTCGGCGGCGTAGGCCACCTCCAGGCTGGCCTTGAGGTTCGTGACGGCCTCCTCGACCGTCAGAACCTGCTCCTCGGACTTCCGCTCGACATATCGGGTGACGTTGAGGTTGCCGTCGTTCGCCGCGATTTCGTCCAGCGACACGACGTGCGCCACGCCCTGCACGTCCGCGAATGCCTGATACCAGGCCAGTATCTGCGCGGCCTGCTCGGGCAGCAACACGTTCTGCGCCCGCTCCTTACGGAACAGGTGGGAACCGTCCAGAATCAAAACCCGCCCCCGACGCTCGGGGGCTTTGCGGGCGCGGAAGACGAGGACGCAGGCCGCCAGCCCCGCCCCGTAGAACAGGTTGGGCGCAAGCCCGATCACGGCCTCCAGCGCGTCGGTCTTCAGGATGCTCTGCCTGATTCGGCCCTCGACGCCCCCACGAAACAGGACGCCATGAGGAACAACCACGGCCATACGCCCCCGAACGGGAGCCATTGAGCGGAGCATGTGTTGGACCCAGGCGAGGTCGGCGTTGCTCTCGGGCGGCGCTCCCGTAGCGTTGCGCCCGAATGGGTCACTCGCCCAGGCCGCCGCGCCCCACTGCTCCAGCGAAAACGGCGGATTCGCGATCACGTTGTCGAAGGTCGCCAGTCGGTCCCCGTCGAAGAAGGCGGGGCTGCGGAGAGTGTCGGCGCGCACGATCTGGAAGTCCTCGACCCCGTGCAGGAACAGGTTGATGCGGGCGATGGCCGCTGTGGTCAGGTTCTTCTCCTGGCCGAAGAGCCTGCCGTAGAGCGTCTTGATGTCACGCCCCGTCTCGCCGACGTGCTGGACCGCGCCGAGGAGCATACCTCCCGTGCCGCAGGCGGGGTCATAGATCGTCTCGCCCTCCTGGGGGTCCAGGATGTCCACCAGGAGCCTGACGACCGAGCGGGGTGTGTAGAACTCACCCGCCTTCTTATTCGTCGTGTCGGCGAACTTTTTGATCAGGTATTCATACGCCTGGCCGAGCACGTCATTGTCGACGTTGGCGTTGGAGAGAGGCAGTTCGGAGAAGTGCTCAATGAGGTTTGTCAGCGTCTCGTCCGAAAGGCGTTCCTTGTTCGACCAGGCGGCGTCGCCGAAGATGCCGAACAGCGTCGCGGGATTCGCCGTCTCGATGGCCCTGAGCGCCGTTTGAAGAGCTTGCCCGACGTTGACCGAGACGGCGCGCACGTCGGCCCAATGTGCGCCTTCGGGCACCTGGAAGCGGTGGTTTTCAGGAAAAGCGGCGAACTGCTCGTCCCCGCCCGACTCGGCAAGGGCAGCGGTCATCTCCTCGTCGAACACGTCGCACACGCGCTTGTAGAAGAGCAGCGGGAAGATATAGGTCTTAAAGTCGGCGGCGTCCACAGGCCCACGCAGGATGTTGGCGGCCTCCCAAAGACGCGATTCGAGGGTGGATAGGTTAATCATAACGGGAAAAGCCCGCCCAGGCGCTTCTCCTGAGCGGGCGGACTTTCGTATGCTCCAAGGTAGACCAAAAGTTCGGCGGGATGCCTTTCGATTCCTGCTCACCCTCCCCTCGCCCCTTTACCCTATAGCGTTAGAGGCATGGCAACTAGGCGTTTACTGCTTGTAAACTGCGGGAGGCGTCTTTGACTTACCGCCTTCGCCCGTGCCAGACAGGAAGCTCGCGAGCGGCGCAGTACGGGCATGTTGCTCGTGGCGCAGTTCCATACTTTTGCCCGCCTGTCGGGTATAGCGCTCCAGGGACTGCATGGAAGCATCCCCAATTTTCCGAAGCGCTGCCAGGTCCCCATTCACTTCACGCTCTTGCGAGGCACCTGCATGTCGGATGCAGTGGCTGACTAAGCCATCCACACCTGCCTTTTTGCAGTAGGTGCGGAAGCGGTTTGCCCATTGACCAGAGTCCATCTGCTGACCATTGGTCAGGGGGAAAAGTAGGTCAGCATCATTCAGAGTGGGCCGCTTTTCCAGGAAGGCATCCATCTCCTTCCACCACGCGGGGCTAACGGGCGCAAGCAATTCCTCCTTATTTTTCCTCGTATCCGCCATGCCTGAGCGATGCACATGGAGGTAGCTGTCATCACGGTGAAGGTCACATTTGGTCAGGCTGATCACCTCGCCTGAGCGCCCTGCCATCTCGATCATCGTCAGGACGACCATTCTGTCCCTCGCCTTGACGTATCGGTATTCCTGTGCGCGCTCATGTTTGCTTCCTTCTGCTGTTTCCAAAGGGAGCCAGTTCTCAATGACTTTCACGATCTTGTCCAGTTCCCATTGCTTGGCAGGACGGCGCACCTTCGGATCGGCCTCTTTCATCGGAAGTGCCTGGTAGTGTGCAAGCGGGTCGCGGGCGATATGTTCGTTCGCCGCGCACCACTTGGTGAGCATTTTCATCGCCACCTCATCGTGATGCACAGTGGGATCGGACACCTGACCCTGCCGATGAGCCCGGTACCGCCTGGCGAACTTCGGGACGAGGTCCTCGATGTACTCGGCACCGTTCCCAGATGCGGCAGCTTTTAATACTGCCAAGCGCTGTTGATAGAAAGCCCTTGTTGACGGCTTCCATTTTTTGGACTTTGCCGCCAGGAACAGTTCAATCCCCTTGTCAACCGTCAGTTTGCAGGAGAGACGCTCACCATGCTCTTCCTCTTCTGTCTTGAACACCATGTTCTTCGAGCCAATCTTCGTCATGATTTTCCTCATCAATGTGATCTAGTCGCAGCACATGTTCGGGCCGCAAAACAGTTATCTGTTGTGTCTTGGCCCTTTTTGTCTGCTTCCCTTGATGTCTTTGTGGATATTTCTCGTTGTGGCACAGTCCACCCGAGGAGAATCAAAAAAAATCCTCAGCGCCCTTTTTGGCGCTGAGGATTCCCCTAATTTGGTGTATTTCGGTAAGCTGGATTACAAAAGCCGACACGCGGATTCGAACCGCGGACCTGCTGTTTACGAAACACGCCTTTACAGCTTTCGCCCTGCTTTCCCTGTTATACCCATTTCAAAGATGAACAATTCGTTCCGAGGGATGCTGTCTGCTTTTTCCCTTGATTTTTCTGCTTGATAATTCTGTTTGCGGTGAATAGAAACCGTAATCTCCGCATTTTATGCGGAGATTAATTGCTTTAATCTCCGCATGATGCCATACTGGAAGCATGATCCGCTTCATTCACGAACTTGAAGACTGGCCCCGGCTGCACTGGGATCAGGAAAAGATTACCCCGCTTTTCTCCACCGTGCGGCTTCGCCAGGGACGGCTTCTCGGGCGAATGGAAGCTCTTGGGTTTGAACTCCGGGAAGAAGCCGTTCTCCGGACGCTCACACAGGACGTTGTCGAGAGCAGCAGCATTGAAGGAGAAATACTGGACAAAGAGCAGGTACGATCTTCCCTTGCACGGCGGCTTGGAATGGACGCTTACGCATTAGTCCCGGCGGACCGCACGGTCGAAGGCGTTGTCGAAATGATGCTGGATGCCACCCAGCTCTACGCGGAGCCGTTGACCGAGGAGCGACTGTTCGGCTGGCAGACGGCCCTATTCCCGACCGGGCGCAGCGGGCTGACCCGCCTCCGCATCGGGGCCTGGCGCGACGATGCCAACGGCCCGATGGAAGTCGTGTCCGGCCCAATTGGAAAGGAGCGCATTCACTTTGAGGCACCCGCCGCCGTGCGTCTGCCGTCTGAAATGGCTGTGTTCCTTGACTGGTTCAACAGCGAAGCGCCCCTTCTTGACCCGGTAATCAAAGCCGGACTGGCTCACCTGTGGTTCGTGACCATCCACCCCTTTGACGACGGCAACGGGCGGATCGCCCGCGCTATTGCCGACCTTGCTCTGGCCCGCTCTGAGGAAACAGGGCAACGTTTCTACAGCCTTTCGGCCCAAATCCGCAAAGAACGCAAAGCGTACTACGATGTCCTCGAAGCCACGCAGCACGGGGATTTAGACGTCACGGAGTGGATAATTTGGTTTCTCGGCTGCCTGGAGCGTGCCCTGCTAGGGGCGGAAAAAACATTGGGAACGGTGCTGAAGAAAGCCGAGTTCTGGAAGACATATGCACAAGCTGATCTGAATGAACGCCAACGCCTGATTCTGAACCGACTGTTGGATGGGTTCACAGGCAAGCTGACTTCATCGAAGTGGGCTACTATCGCCAAATGTTCTCAAGACACGGCATTGCGTGATATTTCCGACCTTATGGAGCGCGGCATCCTGCGCCGAGACACGGCGGGCGGGCGCAGCACGGGTTACTTACTTAACAACATCGCTCTCGCTGCAACACACTCTGGGACGTAGCTATTACCTGTTTTGTCTTTCACCAAAGGGACATTGATTACGGAATGGATAGTGGGACAGAAAAGGCACAGAATTAGGCCATATGTGGCGGTTTGCCAGAAGTATTCTACAAAGGGACATTTGTGGAATAGCACCCTATTGAAACCTTACCAGGCGACGATGCAGCCTTCGTTGCTGATCTGTGTTGTTGTGGCCGGCTGACCCACCTGCGCCTAGCTAACCATTGGTGCTAGTTTAAGATGAACCATTGGTGCTAGTTTAAGATGAACCATTGGTGCTAGTTTAAGATGAGGTCATCGGCTCAAG
>JAABUV010004018.1_pt1 | contig 18018 bp, 6 predicted proteins | sample 5559971 | NCBI WGS metagenome assembly JAABUV01 (sample SAMN10711881, study PRJNA513362) | rock metagenome | isolation source: Antarctica rocks | place: Antarctica: Victoria Land, Knobhead nord | collected 2015-12-19
TGATGATGATGATGAGGAGGAAGAAGAAGGCGAGGATTTGTGTGACGAGAAAGATTTGTGGTGGGCGGCGTACAGACGCGCCAGGACTTCGGTGGCGTCCAAGCCGGCGGATTCTGCCAGGGTGCGCGGGATCACTTCGAACGCCTCGGCGTATTTCCTAATGGCGTATTGTGTAAGGTCAGGCGTCTTATCTCCAAACGCGGAAATGCGCTCGATGAGTTGCATTTCCGTTGCACCTGCGCCGGGGACAAGTTTCGCATCTCGGGTGATGGCTTTGACAACGTTGACGCCGTCGTCGATGGCGCGCTCGATGTCGTCGAGGTGATTTTGGGTCGCGCCTCGGATGACGAGCGTGGCGGTGCGGGTCGCGTCGTTTTCTTGTCTGAAGACCGTTACGCGGTCGCCACCGATTTCGAGGGTTTCCACGATGTCGACGTGACCCATTTCATCCGGCATGGGGGCGCCGAGGCGGGCGAGAGGGGTAGCGCCGACGACGCGGCAGAGGCGGCGGAGCTCGAATTTGGAGAGGACTTTGATGACGAGGAAGCCGAAACGGTTAAGGTAGTGCATCGCTAATTCGCCCACGGTAGACCCGGCAACGATTACACGCAGCCCGGAGTCGTGGAGTTCTTTGATTGCGCGCTCGAGCTGGTTTTCCTCCCCCGTGGTGAAATCGAGCATTTCTTTTGCATTGTGCAAGAGGACTGTCCCTTTGGTTTCGGTCTGAGAGTTATCTATGGGGCAGGAGAAGACGCCGACTTTGGCGTTTTTTGCGCCCTTTTTGGAACTGTCTGGTTCGCGACCAAAGACCATGCCTTTGACGACTTTCGATTGCTCGAGGGAGCCGCCCATTATCTTGACAACGCGGATATTGTCGACGTTGAAATTTTGGGGGACTTTAGGGAGGACAGCGAGAACACCTTCGGCGACCATGCTAGCGAGGAAGTCTTCGCTGCCGGATTGTTTTGAGGCGACAACGGTGCGGATGGCTTTGGTGAGTTCGGTGTGGGATCTTAGGTCTTTGACTTCGTCTACAACGAGCTCTATACGCCCATCAGTATGTAGACTCATCGTGTGCTTCCCATTGATTTAAAGTCCCAGCGTACCATCTAAACACCGTAATGCCTCTCTTTGTGCACTCTCGTAGCCTTGTATAACATCGCTAACCTTCAGCCCCATTCTTAACAGCTCCTCTGCTTTCTTCAACATCTCCCCTGCCAACACAATTACCATGTTTGTAGCATCACCCATCTCAGCCTCCTGCTGCTGGCTGGCCATCACTATCAGCTTCGCCGCTGGATGTACGACATCCAGTTCTCTCAAAATAGTCGCAGCATCTGAGGTTAGGATCATTTTCTGCAGGTGGTTGATGACGATTTTGTTTCGTCCGTAAGGACCTAGAGATGTCTGAACTGTTTGGGCTATTGCCCGGCAAGCTTCAATGTTGCGTAGAACGGCGCCATCTTCGGATTCATAGCTAGAACCGAGATCAGTCTTTACTCTCAAGATGCAGTGGATACGAAGTATCACTTTTGGTAGCCTTGTTTGAAGAGCCCACTATTGGGTGCATTGGGTATTGAAAGAGACATCTTTGCTTGCGTGGTAGTGCCTAATGTTTGGTGGAGGTAAGGTTCGAACAATTGTTTTTTGGAGACGCGCATTTTGGTAGCGCGAACGACAGGCTGCGCCAAACTCGCCTAAAGCTACCCGCCGATAAATCTCCAATTGAAGTAAATCTATAAATTTTCTGCTATCATGTTCACCAGGAAGCAGAAGGCTTCTTCATGCTTGGTCATGGACATATCGTGGGAGACAGCTCAGCTGCTTTCAAACTCGCAGCTTTTACAAAACCTTCCGGAGGATATTATCCAAATCTTGTATCAAGGTTCTAACATACAGTATCTTGACGTACTTTCAAGATTGGCCTTAGATCCTAGTAACACTTCTGTGATTTTTCTCACTCACAGAACACTTTTTGTGGAGATATGCAGCAGATGGCTACGACAAGGGGCTTTCAAAGAAAATTCGTTAGCTGTTTTGGCCGCTCTTGCGCGGGTCCTCCCACTCGCTCCTCATTTGAGAGTGTACGTCAAAGAACTCTTATGCCAAACAGAGACCGGTGAATTAGTGGCTCTCACGTCGCGGAGCTTGACAGGGCTGTTGGACCTACCAGAAAAGTCATTGCATGACCTTCTTCTGGCACTTTGTCGACTCTTGAATTTTGATAATAATGCGTTTGGTTCATTTATCTCTCCGGCGCAATTACAGCTTCTCCTGAACCACCCTAAACGACATATCAGATACTTAGCTGTCCGAATAATAAGTCAGTATCTGCATGCATCTGACGCAGCTTTAATGGGCATGGTAGGGAGGTACTTGGGTAAAGATGAAATAAATGGCACATGGGAGGACAAGACGATCGATTATGCATTCTTCAGCTTGTGGGAAGAGAAAAGGATCGAAGACCTCCGACGAGACATGGACAGTCTCCAAACTCTGCATGACAAGAGAAAAGTCACTTCTAGAAATCAAAGAATTTTTCAACTGCTAGACTTATCGCCGGCTACTGCATGTATAGGCGAAGTTCTGGTTCCTCGTTTGACAGGGAGGCCTGCTGAGCCCTCTTGGCTCGTCGCCACAAAAACCACGAGCCAGAACTTGCGCTTGCTGGCAAATTCGATTAACGAAATGAAGCCCTTGTTGGTAACAGGCTTTTCTGGTGCAGGTAAGACTTCTGTGATTAGGGATCTGGCAAGAGAGCTGGGAAAGACTTCCTCGATGGTAACTTTGCATCTGAATGAGCAGACGGATGCCAAGATGCTTATTGGCATGTATACCAGTGATAAAACACCTGGATCGTTCAATTGGCAACCCGGGGTCTTGACCACTGCGGTCGTGGAAGGTCGATGGGTGGTCGTCGAAGATCTGGATCGCGCACCCACAGATATCATCAGCACTTTGTTGCCGCTGCTTGAACGAGGGGAGCTTCTTATTCCAAACTGGGGTGAGACAATCCGTGCTGCTCCTGGATTTAAGCTCATCAGCACTGTTCGCTCCATCTCGAATGTCAGGAAAGAAGAAGTCAACCCAGCAGTAAACATAATCGGGTTTCACCACTGGTTACAGGTTCCTTTGAAGATGCCATCAGACGAGGAGCTAGGAGATATAACACGGAGCAGATTTCCAATACTCCATGCATACGTTCCAAAGATTATGAGAGTATACACCGTTGTTCGAGACCTAAGTAATGGCGGAGTCGTTGGTCCAAGAGTAGCTTTTAGACTCGGTCGACCACAAGGGCCTCGAGATCTTTTCCGATGGTGTGGGAGGCTACACGATCTTCTGTTGAACTCGGGTGTCAAAAGCGGTAACGAGCCTATCTCGGAGATCACGAACGACTACATCTTCCTCGAAGCAGTGGATTGCTTTGCAGGTATGCTTCCTTACGGATACGCAAAGTCTAAATTGGTAAGTCTTATAGCACAAGAGCTACATATGCCCAGGGAACGCGTTCAGTATTGCTTGGAAGCAAGAAAGCCGGAGTATCTGCAAAGCGATGCTGTATTGCGCATTGGTCGCGCCACTGCTTCAAGGACAAGAAACGCTCGACGTAGAAAGCCTACAGATCAATCGGCCTTAAGCCGACCTTTTGCCAAGACTAGCCAAGTCCTTCGCAATCTAGAATCCGTTGCAATAGCAGTCAAAATGGCCGAACCATGCCTATTGGTTGGTGAGACTGGTACAGGTAAAACAACAGTCATCCAGCAGCTTGCACGTGCACTAGGCCATTCTTTAACGGTAGTGAATCTTTCGCAGCAGAGCGAAGCCGGAGATTTACTCGGCGGTTTCAAGCCATTAAACATCCGCGCTCTTGCTATGCCGATAAAGGAAGAGTTTGATGATCTTTTTGAGATCACATTCTCAACAAGAAGAAACCAGCGATATATTGAGACTGTAGGTAAGGCGGTAAGCAAAGGCCGGTGGACCCAGGCTTTAAAACTCTGGCAAGAAGCCTTGGGAATGGTCGAGGAGGCTTTCGGTTCCGTAAATCTTCCAGTTGACCAAGGCATGCAAGAGCCACGTGCGAAGAAGAGAAAGTTAGACTTTCCCAAGCATAAGAAGCTGAAGGCGAGATGGGACAGATTTACCTCCGATGTGCAGACTTTCCAAATGCATCTTTCAAGCGGTTCAAAGGGCTTTGCATTTTCATTTGTTGAGGGCAACATTGTTAAGGCTGCAAGAAATGGCGGCTGGGTCCTGCTTGACGAAATAAACCTTGCTTCACCGGACACACTCGAAAATTTAGCTGACCTCCTTACCAGCGGAGGCGACGAAAGCCCATCGTTGTTGCTTTCGGAGGCCGGAGAAATTGAGCGTCTTTATGCTCATAAGGACTTTCGCATCTTCGGTGCAATGAATCCTGCGACTGATGTTGGTAAACGCGATCTGCCGCTGAGTTTCCGCTCCAGGTTTACGGAAATTTTCATCGATTCTCCTGACAAAGATCTTGAAGCCCTAACGTCACTAGTCGGCGCCTATCTGGGCAGTTATAATTATCTCGAAGTACGAGCTGCCTCTGACATAGCCCATCTTTACTTCGAGATTCAAAGATTCGCCGCAGAAAATCGACTCGTAGACGGCGCAGACCAGAAGCCGCATTTCAGTCTTCGAACACTTACCAGGACTTTGGTTTACGTAGTAGATATTGCACCCAGCTACGGCTTTCGTAGGGCTCTATTTGAAGGCTTTTCTATGAGTTTCTTGACATTATTGAACAGAGACTCCGAACTAGTCCTTCAACCACTCATCGATAAACACATCTTAGGCTCTCACAAGAATGCTCGAGCCCTTCTATGTCAAACACCACGGTTTCCTGAGAATAACAAAGAATATGTTCAGTTCCGTCATTATTGGATAACCCAAGGAGCTGTGCCCGTCCAAAAGCAGCCTCGCTACATCATTACACCATTCGTTGAACGCAACCTACTTAACCTAGTACGAGCGACCTCTACTCGTAGATTTCCGGTTTTGCTTCAAGGTCCAACTTCATCCGGGAAAACGAGCATGGTTGAGTACTTGGCCAACATATCCGGTAATAGATTCGTGAGGATCAACAACCACGAGCATACTGATCTACAAGAGTATCTCGGTACATATGTCTCAGGTCATAATGGGCATCTCCAGTACCAAGAAGGTGTTCTGGTGCGTGCTTTGCGGGAGGGTAATTGGATTGTCTTGGATGAATTGAATCTAGCACCCACGGACGTACTTGAAGCTCTTAATCGTTTGCTTGATGATAACCGAGAACTTTGGGTCCCAGAGACACAACAAGTGGTAAGGCCTCACGAGAATTTCATGTTGTTTGCGACACAGAACCCTCCAGGTATGTACGGTGGGCGCAAGGTCCTGTCACGTGCTTTTAGGAATCGATTCCTTGAGTTGCACTTCGACGACATTCCAGAAGATGAGCTAGAGACCATTCTGCGGGAAAGAAGCCAAATTGCACCTTCGTTTTGTACGAAGATCGTTGCCGTCTATAAAAATCTGTCCATCCTTCGCCAAAAGGGCCGGCTGTTCGAGCAGAAGAACAGCTTTGCTACTCTTCGAGATCTTTTCCGTTGGGCATTACGAGATGCAGATGATCGGGAACAGCTTGCAGCAAACGGATTCCTGCTGCTTGCTGAACGTGTGCGAAACACAGAAGAACGCTTAGCTGTAAAAGTCATCATTGAAGACGTTATGAAGGTCAAGATCAACGAGGACCACCTATACAGCCCAGCTGAGTTGAGAGATCTCTCAGGCCGGCAGTGGCCGTCTACACATGGAGTTATTTGGACTAAATCTATGCGACGACTTTTCGTTCTTGTTACCGAGGCCTTGAAAAGCAATGAGCCTGTATTGCTTGTAGGTGATACAGGATGCGGGAAAACGACCATATGCCAAGTCATAGCAGAGATCATGCAAGCCAAGCTTCACACTGTCAATGCTCATCAGAACATGGAGACGGGGGATTTGGTAGGCTCGCAACGTCCTTTACGAGACAGGGCTCTTGTTGATGTACAATTGGCTCAAGAACTTACGAACGTCTTAAGAAACTCCACTACATACGAATGTGGACCCGGAACCCCCCTCGTAGATCTGCTAGCAGCTTACAATGCCCTCAAAATCAATGGCTCGGACACTATTACGCCTGAAACGTACAATCGTATCGAGCAGCTTCAAAGTAGATCGAAAGCTCTGTTTGAATGGGTAGATGGTAGTCTTGTTCGCGCAATGCGGGCTGGGCAACACTTCTTGCTCGACGAAATTTCCCTAGCAGACGACTCCGTATTAGAACGATTGAACAGCGTGTTAGAACCTGACCGCAAGCTCTTGTTGGCGGAAAAAGGAACTGACGATGCACTTATTACTGCATCGGACGGCTTCCAGTTTCTGGCAACTATGAATCCTGCAGGGGATTATGGTAAGAGAGAATTATCTCCAGCTCTTCGTAATCGGTTTACCGAGATATGGGTGTCGCAGACTTCAGAGAACGAGGAAATACTCGAGATTGTGCGTGCTAAGCTTTCACCTCAGTGGACACAATTCTCCATGCCCATGGTCAGTTTTGCAGCCTGGTATGGCACTAGATACAATCCTGCGGCGCCTCTTACGTCGATTCGTGATATGCTTGCATGGGTACAATTCGTCAACACTTATCCAGGTTCAGATCCATGTTTTGCCTTGCTTCAAGGCGCGGCAATGGTATATATCGATGGTCTTGGAGCTAACCCAGCTGCAAAGATGTCGATTCCTGAGACCACGATACCCGCTGAACGTGATACTTGTCTGGTCAAGCTCAACGAGCTTTTTGGTTACGACATGAAGTCGCTGTATTCGCGGAGATACCCCCTATTAGTCACCGATCACAGCTTAAGCATAGGTCCGTTCAATATCCGTAAATCCGACGCAGCAGCCCATAACCCGGAGTACAGCTTGCAAGCACCTACAACGAAGGCAAATGCTATGAAGATTATCCGAGCTTTACAACTCCAAAAGCCAATACTGCTAGAAGGCAACCCAGGTGTAGGGAAAACCACCCTTGTTGAGACTCTTGCTCAAGCAGTCGGTATGCCGCTCACTCGTCTCAATCTTTCAGAACAGACAGACTTAATGGATCTGTTTGGATCTGACGTTCCCATTGAGGGAGCAGAAGCAGGACAATTTGAGTGGCGGGATGCACCTTTCCTTCGAGCTATGCGAAACGGCGAGTGGGTCCTGCTGGATGAGATGAATCTAGCCTCGCAAGCAGTATTAGAGGGTCTTAACGCTTGCCTCGATCATCGAGGCCAGGTATATGTCTCCGAACTGGATCAAACATTTTCAAGGCATCCGGATTTCGTTGTTTTTGCCGCCCAAAACCCGCATCACCAAGGTGGAGGGAGAAAGGGACTCCCAGCTTCATTTGTCAATCGCTTTACCGTTGTGTTTGCTGATGCCTTTACTCCTGAGGACATGCTGATGATTTGTAGACACAGCTATCCTGACTCATCTGTTGAGGAGGTAGAGATTTTAACGAGGTGTGTCACATTCCTAAGCCTTCTGGTACATCGTGATCGTAGGATCGGAGCACATGGCGGCCCATGGGAGTTTAATCTACGTGATGTTCTTCGCTGGCTTCGCTTGTTGACTCCTAGCGATCGACAGATGCTGGTTGGAAGAATTGCTGACTACCAAGATATTTTGATCTTGCAACGCTTCCGTACGCCCGATGATGTAGCTGCTGTGGGAGCATTACTACAGCAATATCTGCCTAAGATTGAGTCACCCAAACGCTATTTCCATAACATAAATCACAAATCGCTCCAGATTGGCCTTGGCCTATTAGGAAGAAATGCAATTCAGCAGCCGGTTTCAAGCCACCGCGCCGATGCATCAACGGTTAATCTGCCTATAGCGGAATCCGTTATGATTTGCATCCAACAAAACTGGCCTTGCTTACTTGTCGGACCATCTGGTTCTGGAAAGACTAAAACCATTCTTCAGTTGGCACATTCTGTGGGAGCTGAAATTGTTGACCTTTCTATGAATGCTGACATGGATACAACGGATCTAATCGGCGGATATGGACAACTTGATGCTCAACGTAGAGTTTCAAGCTTCGTGAGGCAAATGCGCAACTATGTCCATACAGCTATGATACAGAACTTCTTGTCAGCAGGTGTTCCAAGCGAAGCTCTTGTTGCTCTAGAAGAATACTTGAATGTCATGACGCCTGACCTCACTGTAGCTCTTCGGTCAATCAAAGCGTTGGCAGAGGAGTATCCATCCCAGGAATATTCAAGGTTTGCAGATGAATGTGAAGGTATTAGTCGGCTTTCTATGCATGATAACAGAGCTCGCTTTGAATGGGTTGATGGCATTCTCATCAAAGCTCTCGAAGAAGGCAAATGGCTCATTCTTGATAATGCCAATCTTTGTAGCCCATCGGTCCTTGACAGGCTAAACTCCCTGCTTGAGCCCAATGGGTTCCTCAGCATCAACGAGACTCGATCTCCCAATGGCTCAGCACGTATTGTACGACCTCATCAGAATTTCAGACTCTTTTTAACAATGGATCCACGTCATGGTGAGCTCTCCCGGGCTATGCGTAATAGGTCGATCGAGCTCTTTATGCATGCTTCTGCTTCTTCGGTCAATCTTGATGTAATGGGCTTGACCTGTGAATCCAGCCTTTCGCGTTTCAAATTCGTCGAAAGTGTTGATGATTCTACTCTGGATGATGTGAATTTCCATGAGCTTTTACCTGTGATGTTAGACCATCTATGCTGGTCTGATTACGGGTTGTGCACTCGATGGCAAGCTCAAGCTGTCAATGGTTTGATCCGGGTATCACGATCAAAGCAAGCTTCTTTTTCCTCGGCTTTGAAGCTATATCATCAACTCTCCCAATCCGGTGGAAAGGTAGTGCAAAACATCTTAAAAAGCTATCAGAAGCTTGCTGAGGAAAGGGCCTTATTACCTGGTTTTGGAGCTTCGCAGGTCAGTCCGTGCATCGGGGTAGGCATATTCAGGATATGTACTGATAGATATGTCCTAAACATAGACAATCCACCCTTACAACAATTTTGTATTGCTCCCACTGACCGCTTGTGAGAGTCCATCAACGAATCTCAGCTTTCTAGGGGGCGCTTTTGAGCTGTTGGTAGATATTTCCAACTTCTTACAAAAGCTGGAATTTGTGGAGGAAAGTCTGGAGTCCAGATTACCAGCTGAAATGACACGACTTGAAAGATCCATCGTTTCAAATTATTCAAAGATGTTTCAGAATGATTCCACGCAGCCTCTGGGGAGCTTCTTAAAAGGCATGGGGACTTTCATGCTACACAAAATTGACGAGAAAGGACCTGAGATCAGCATTGTTGAATCTGTAGGTTGAGTTGTATGTTTCAAGAATAGAGCAAACTAATCAGACTGCTAGTCGACTCTGTCTTTCGCGAAGGAAGTAATGTTCTACCTCTCAGACATGTTTGATCTTGCACAATCCGCCAACTTTGACGAGGGTGCTTTCCAGGTGTATCAAGCTTTTGGCAGGTCGATGATTGCCAACGCTATGGGAGCGGGAACGTTTAACGACTCTACCGCCAATTTGGCCTATGAATTGCAAAACAAACTCCATGATTTCAATGCATCCTGGCAGCTGTCTTCAGGCCTCAGCATGGAGACTCTTTGGGTCATTTTCAGACCCTCAGTGGCGGAGACTATGCAGCAACTTGAAGCTTGTCTTGAAGTTGAAGAACTTGCAGATCGATTCGACGCATCAAGAAGGGCGTCAGGTGCTTCTTTCGAAGAGATACGGACTTTGCGCCAGTCAATAATATATATGTATAATAGAGTCATGCCTACGGATACGCAATTTAATGAAAAATTTGAGGTAAGCAAGCGCACTATTGCTGACGGCAAAAGACGCTCATCGCTTCCAGGACGTACGAAACGCTATCCGCGATCTCGAGAACTTGAGCAAAGGCTTTACAACTCACGAGAATACTTATTTTTGTAATCAATTTGAAGGTTTACGCCAATATGCGATCTCTGCTAGCAATGATGGTCCCACAGAGTATCTCTCTACTCTTGGTCTACTTGCAGGCAGATCAAGTAGATCTATGATGCGACTTGGACATTCGAGTAATGCTTACAGTGAACTCCTCAACATTACAGATTCTACTGGCATTGATGATCCGGACAGGTCTCTGATAGCCTTACGGCATACTCTGCCAGCTTCGGCTTTAAACAAACTGTAAGTGTATCAGTCCCACGACTCGAGCAACCGCTGATTTGCAGCAGTAGCAACATGGCCGAAGTACCTTTGAAGTCACTGGGACCTTTGTGTGAAGAGATGGGAGCTCTCGCACAGAATACAGCCCTCTTGTCATCTTCCATGACCTTCAACCATTTTCGGACTTTACTTAGCCTACTGAGCAGATTACACCTGGGAGTTCGTGGCCCTTCTTTAAGTATACAATATAGCCAAGTTGACTTACAGTTTCCTAGGTTCTCAATGCGCATGAATCTGACTTACATGCCGAGTCGCTCGCTTCATGCCGTCGAGGTCTTGTGTATATCTCGCACGAGTCATCAAATGACACTACTGGTTCGAAATTTTCGCCCTTGAGAACAAGTCCCAATGTGCCACAGTCACACCATTTGAACAGGGTTTTGGGAGATTTCTTGAATCCATCAATAACGCATATGCAAGAGGTTTCCAACGAATGCAGTGGATCGATGGCCAGATTAGCTTCCGCTTGGATACTATTTTTCACTGGCTGTTTGGTACTCTACGTGCCCGACCGGCCGTTCGATCCAGCCTTGAAACCAATGATAGAACGAGATCGTCATAAGAAACGCACAAAAGACTTGCAAGATAAACTCAAGGTTCTTCGAGACTTTGAGATGATCTTCACCGGACAAATTACAAGTCTTCGGAGCCAGCTTGCAGAGCAGAATTTGAAGGATCTTGGGGAAGAGCCAAAAGTACCTGCAATAGTTCGTCCTCAGGTCTCTGCGCTTAGACATTTACAAGGAGAATTCAATCACCTGCATAAATCTATCATTTCTAGGTCTTCTGACGCGCCGAGACTGCGACTTCTCTTGGATGGCGATGTTCGTGCAAGCCAGGAGGCGAAATTACTACGGTCCAATATTGCCCAAGTAATATCGCGGCTATCAAACGGCTACCGTGCTTATGATGATATCACAAAACCGTTGGTGGCTATGCTCCAAGGCCTCGATGTTGGTCTGGCCATGGCGTTACTTTCGACTACGCCGAGAGATAGTCGTGACATTGCAATACAACGCATTTGCAAAACAACACCATTCCTTGGTATGCGCCCAGACTATCTTGAGGGGGTGCAATTTACAGATGTCATGGATGACCAAATTAAGAACCTAGATCTACGACAGATGTTTCTTAGGGGCTTTGCCGCAGCCCGAAGTCTTGATCATGACATAGGACAAGTCAATACGCAGACTATGTTCAAATCCTTTCATACTTTGTATGAAGAATGGAAAGAACAACTAGGAGAAGACCAGAGGAAAGACACAGCCAGGTCTTCAATGTACCGCTACCGAGGTGGCGAAGAAGACAACGACGAAGTCGATGAGAAAGACTTTCTCCGTTTGTTCCCAGATTATGACGCAGGTGGACTTGAGGGAAGTGACTTCGTGAAGCGTAGAGATGACCCGAGAATACAAGCTCAGTATCTTGCTAGCCGTCACCGGGACATCTTCCAGGACTGTAAAAGCACGTCGCACCATCTGCTAGAGATGCTGCATAATGCTTCTGATGATATTGCCAAGCTATGGCAAGACGACTCTGGCATGTCTAGATGCTCGGTCCCGGCAGCAAACATGTTGTCTGGGCTCATGCTCAGCCTAAACAAAGGTGCCGAACACCTGCAAGGCTTACCTAGACCTGGAAAGCTATACAACTTTTACGTGGATGCGAATTTAGTTGAAGCGCGAAGACTCATAACTCTTATACAGAAGGTTCAGGACAGGTTTGCTGACCTCAAGGAGGCTTGGCCAGAATATGCAACAATACAAGACGTCATTAGGACCTCCTCCGAGCTACTTGAATTACGACACACCGAGCCGATTGCCAAAATCTTGACTAAAGCCGAGCAGGTGCATGGTTTCGTACACGAATGGCAAGTTGTTGCAAGTAGAGAGTACTCTGTGGCTGCTCTGTATGATCAATTCACCGCGTTACTTGTAGATTGGCGGCGTCTTGAGCTATCGACCTGGGCTCGACTTTTGGACATGGAAGACAAGAAATGCAACGATGATGCTGATTCATGGTGGTTTATCGCTTACGAGGTCATCGTTGCGGTACCCCTCTCTATGGTGAGTTCTGGGACTGATCTTCAGGGATACGCTGAACCGCTCTTTACCACACTAGGTGAGTTCCTTGCAACCACCTCACAGGGCCAGTATTCTGCAAGGCTCCTTCTGCTCGAGTGTTTTGTAGACCATTTGAATCTATTGGTGGAGGACTTTCCCACCATGGAGATCGTACATGCTACGATCGTCAATTTCCTAGGCTACTATAAGCGTTTCAACAAAACGATTCAGGATTCATTACGCAAGGGTCGACAAGTAATAGAAAAAAGCATGAAGGAAATTTTACTTCTTGCCAGCTGGAAGGACACAAATATCATTGCTCTACGAGATAGTGCTAAACGATCACACCATAAGCTTTTCAAGATAATTCATAAGTATCGAGCTCTACTGGCTCAGTCTGCACAGTGTGTGATCGCTCAAGGGGTTCCCGAGAGACAAGAATTTCCAAATCCATCATCCCACGAAGCTTATAAAGATTATTCGAGAAGAGTGGACCCCCTCGCCCTCGAATTGTGTCGACAGCATATAAAAATATGGCCCACGAAACCGGTACGGTTCACAAATCCCGTGTCGACAGCGGAGAACATGATCCTCAGAACTCATATTCCCTCGGCTGCTATTGACAGTGCTTCCATGGTTGAATCTTTTGCGAACGACTTAATCAACAATATAAAGATCTTACAAGAGGAAACCCCGCCAAGCACGACGAAGGATAACGGTGGACTAGTTAAGCATCTCAAGTCTCGCAAGCGAAAACTCTTTGCAGACACGCTGAAAGAATTGAGACAGATGGGTTTTCGATCGAATCTAGGTGCGGATGCTCTAGCTAGGCAGGGTTCTCTGTCCATAGCACTTGCGAACAGCCCAGCATTTGACGAATGTTCCATGGGAGACGACTTTTCAGTAGCGGAATATCATTTTCACAAAATACTCACCATCATACCTCAGGCAAAAGAGCTTTTCCGGAATCATCCCGAGGATCTAAGCGCTGGAGAGGTTGCACGGAGCATCGGATATCTAGACAGCATCCTGTCCAGTATTATGAAGCAAAGGAACACGTCGATCACCCGTTTTCGAGACCTAGCGTCCCTTGACCTGACTATCCAGAAGCTGTCAAACCTGTGGGCACCTAAATCTTATACGCTTAAACGTCGTCAAGAAAGCCTTGAAATCTATGCCAAAAGCGTCAAGCGCGCAGTTCAATGGCTTCCGGGCGTTCTTGACGTAGGACGTATCATCATCGAGAAGCATAGTAAGCTTGGTGGCTCTAACTCTACTTGTGTTCTCGAAAGCCTTCGACAGTGGAGTACTAGGATGGCAAACTTGGCCATAACCTACAAGGCTTTGCCCGATCTGCCTGACCATGTTTCTTCTTCTCTTCATGAACAGACACATGATTTTTCGCAGGCTCTGCTAAAACAACTCTGCCACGACCTGCAACAGTGGACAGATGAAGCACCTCATATAGCTTTCGTACTAAATCAGATAAAGCTATGGACTGAAACAAGCCAGCTTCCTTCCGAGGCACACATGAATGGAGAAAACCCTGTCGACTTAGCAGAGCTTGATACCGATGTCTCGAAAGTAGTGGACTCCATTTTAGTGGCTGTACAGGGTATTGAAAGAATACAGTTGTCGATCCCATCTTCTCATCAAGATGCCTCTTGGCTTTCTCGTACAGATGCTAGCATAACAGATAGTCTTAATATGTCGCATATGCGCGATATTAAGGACTTGCTCGAAGATGCGATGCTGAAGATACATCGCATTCAGACAGATGATGGTAGAGGTCTGGGCGTTGCAGGTGCAATATTTGCCATGGCGCTACCGATAGTACAGCAATATCGCGATATTCAGAAGGGGACTTTAGACCGATATGCAAGGTTACACCGAAGCACCTGTAGGTTAGCGTCTGTGCTGGCCCAGTCCTTTTCACGAATCGCTTCAGAGGGATTCTGCACGCCGACACATGATCCAGCGGTTGAGGCTGGGAAGCCAGAAAAACTAGAAGAAGGAACAGGACTCGGAGAAGGCGAAGGAGCTGAGGATATCAGCAAGGATGTGCAGGATGACGAAGATCTTTCTGAACTTGCGCAAGAGGGACAAAAGAGCAAAGACAAGAACGACATCGAAGATCAGGATGATGCTGTCAACTTGGATCACGATGGTCTTGAAGGTGAACTCGGTGATGCTCCAGATAAAGATGATGAAAACGCACCCGAGAGTGCCGGAGAAGAAAATGACCTGGACGAAGAAGTCGGTGATGTGGATGATCTAGATCCATCTGCTGTAGATGAGAAGCTTTGGGATGGTAATGGAGAAGACGCCGAGAAAGAGAAGGAGAGTTCTAAAGGGACTGGTGAGACACAGAAAGATGAACAGATGGCTGCAGAAGATGGACACAGAGAGGACGTAAATCCTGAAGAAGCCGGCGACGACGAGAACACAAGCCAAGAAGGGGCTGCCGAAAGCGAAGAGGTGGCACGCGAAGAAATGGACAAAATTGATCCACACCTGCAGGAGGGGCAAAACCTAGACCTGCCAGAGGAGATGGAGTTGGACCAGGACAGTGACACTACAAGAACGTCTGAAGTGGACGATAGCGATTTGGACGGTTTGTCAGATGTGGACCAAGAGAAAGCTGGGGAGGAAAAAGCAGACGTAGCAGAAGAAGATGGCGACGGGGCGGAATCTGCAGAGATAGAAGACAGACACCCAGAGCTTGACTTACCTCAGGAAGATGTTATGGAAGAAGATAGGGCAGCGGGAGAAACGGAAGATGCTGGATCTCCTGTGGATACTGAGCCAGAGGATGATGGACAAGACCTCGACAAAGGGCTTCTCCGTGATAAGACCAGCGATGTGGCTGCTGATCCAGATGATACTGCCACAGGTGATGCCCAAGGCCTGGGAGAAGACGCAGATCAGCAGAGGGAACAAGAAGAGACCCAAGACAATCGTGCTCAGGGTAGCAAAGGAACTAAAGGGAATTCATTGGTTGACGATGATCCACAAGCATCTGCAGAGGACGGACAACTGGGTCAAGCCCAGGAAAATTCCGAGAATGTAAATAGAGAAAATGAAAGACTCAATGAAAGTGGTGGAAGCCAAGCGTTTAAGAAGTTAGGAGATGCTCTTGAGAAATGGCACCGGCAACGAGGTCAGATCCGCGATGCTCCAGATACGGTCGAAAGCGGAAAGCCCAACACGGCAGAAGCAGAAGAAGTGAACCGAGAGTTCGAGCATGTTCGTGACGAAGCAGCTGAGGCTGACACTCAAGCCTTGGGCACAGCTACCGAAGAACAAGCTCAAACTTTGGATGAAAATGCTTTGAACTCGGAAATGCAAGACGAAACCCAAGAATTCATGCCGGACGAAGTAGATGGTTGTCAGGCGGAAGACCAAGAAGACGTTATGCAAGACGTAGACGCTCAGCCGGCGACCTCAAAGAACGACAAAGAGCAGTCGATACCTGGAGCGCTTGTCGGTCCAAGCTATTCTGAGGAACGACAAATGCATCAACTTGAGGGGGCAGACGCTCATAACGAAGAAGACATCGGAGACTTAGACACCAATCTTGCAACTACCCATCTCCAAGCAGAATTCACTATCTCAGCTCGTACTCCAGAAGAAGCTCGTCGTCTCTGGTCCCACTACGAAAACCTCACCCGCTCTCTCTCATTCTCCCTGACCGAACAACTTCGCCTAATCCTTGCTCCCACACTCGCCACCAAATTGCGTGGCGACTTCCGCACCGGCAAACGCCTTAACATCAAGCGCATAATCCCCTACATCGCCTCGCAATACAAACGCGACAAAATTTGGATGCGACGCTCTGTGCCCTCGAAACGCAACTACCAAATCATGCTCGCGGTCGACGACAGCAAATCTATGGGTGAAAGCGGGAGTGGCCAATTAGCCTTTGAGACCCTGGCCCTCGTCAGCAAAAGCCTGAGTATGCTCGAAGTCGGCGAAATCTGCGTTGTCGGCTTCGGGGAATCCGTGACCGTTGCACACGAATTCGACACACCCTTTTCCTCCGATGCTGGAGCGCACATTTTCCAGCATTTCACCTTTCAGCAAACCACCACCAATGTCCGCAAACTCGTCGCTGAATCCATATCTCTCTTCCGTGAGGCTCGCGCCAAATCCCGTAATGCCGGCGCCGATCTCTGGCAGCTCGAGCTCATCATCAGCGACGGCGTATGCGAGGATCACGAAGGCATACGCCGCCTAGTTCGCCAAGCGCAAGAAGAGCACATCATGATTGTCTTTGTGATTGTGGATGCGCTGAGGGGGGAGAGCATCATGGATATGAGCCAGGCGGTATTTGAGAGTGAGGGTGGGGAGTCGAAGTTGAGGATTAAGCGGTATTTGGAAGGGTTTCCGTTCGCGTACTATTTGGTGGTTGGGAATGTGAGGGAATTGCCGGGGGTGTTGGCGACGGCGTTGAGGCAGTGGTTCGCGGAGGTTGTGGAGACTGGATAGACCATATAGGAAGTAGGGACCGAGGAAGGCTCGAAAAGTGATTTGCGCGGAGTTTTCGAGGCGGTTGGTTCAAAATGTTTGACTATCATAGAAAGTTCTGTACACAGCTAAATAGGTACATCGCACTTTCCATCACTACTAGAGTCTACATGGGCTCGATTAAAGACCGGAAAGAACATTGTACTATGTACGTTTCGAAAACGTTTCACTCCGATCCTTCACAGCCGGTGAGCGTTAACGACTCGACCTGGCTCTGCGCCATCCCCACCATTGAAATCTTGTCTAACTAGAGGTGGGAATATAGATCGAATCAAGGACAACTCCTACTTCAGCAAGGTAGCGTACGAGGCATGTCCTCCCAATCGACAACACCTCTTGTTCCGCCCTTCCACCTCTGCGACAACCGTTTCTACTCCACTTGCCTCCAATTGAACATCCCACAAGCTGGACAACCACAAGACATCATAGATCTTCCTTGCCCCACCCTCGAGTGAGTATCAAACAAAATCTACGAACAGTATCCACCATGGGAGCAAATGCTGGGCTTGGCGAGCACATTAGCCCTGAACTATTCCCAAATAGGCAGTGTGAGGACACACTTTTGCCATGATCTGACTCTGAGGAATAGTGGAAAGGGACGGATTTCAGCTTCAACCATTCCTAACTGGGAGAGTTCTATAAGAAAATATTCGTAGTCCCTTTCTCCACATGTAGCGAAGTCCTTATTCTTGAAGGATATATAGGGGAGGTCGAGATGATGTTTATAGAGCGTATGGTTTCTTAGTCAACAGTGGCAACATTTTGAATCGTTCAATCTTCCATTGCCACATCGTGATAAACGGAATTCATATCCATCATTTGTTATAAGCTTCAATGGCTTTCATTCCATCTACCGACATGGCCAATTCGAACACTCCACCAAGGGCCATTGCTCCAACACCAATCGCTTTCGTTTTCACCAACTCTCCAGATGGAGCCATACCAGCAATGGATATTCCGTCCACACCCAAAAACCCCAAACGGAAGTCTTCAACTTCGACTCTTGCACCTGACCATTTCGACTCGGTAGAGGACGCCGAAAGGTTTCTCAAGAGACCCAAAGGCCGTGGAAGGCCAAGAAAGGATGTAGCTGCTGCGTTACAACTGGCTAGA
>JAABUV010004019.1_pt1 | contig 18017 bp, 20 predicted proteins | sample 5559971 | NCBI WGS metagenome assembly JAABUV01 (sample SAMN10711881, study PRJNA513362) | rock metagenome | isolation source: Antarctica rocks | place: Antarctica: Victoria Land, Knobhead nord | collected 2015-12-19
CTCGCAGCCGAGCAGCAGCGACGGGACGTGCAGCGCCTCTGTGGTGTACGGCGCGTACGTCGTCGCGTCATGGTACAGCCAGTTGAAGCGCGCCGCGACCTGCGCGCGCCGCGGGCGGCGCGGGCTGAGGCATGTGCCTGCCTCAGCCCGGCAGGCACATGCGCCAGTGGGAGGCAGGCAGCACGGCTGTGCCAAGGCGCGCGCTGCTCAGCGCATGCCGGCCGGTAGCTGTGGCGCCGGCCCGCACGCGCCGCGGCCGCGGACCTCGCTGCGGCTGCGGCGCAGTCAGTGCCCGCGCAGCGGCCCGGCAGCAGGCAAGGAGCGTGTGGAAAGGGGGCCGCAGCGCGCCTGCCGGCCCGAACGCGACCTGCGCGCCAAAGCAGCCCGCGGGTGCACCGGGGTCGAAACGCAAAGCGTGGGGACCGGCGCGCGCCTGCTTGTCCCAGAGCAGCGGCGCGTTGACGTGGTCCGCGGACGCGACCAGGCCGATGCACGCGCATGCGGCCAGCTCGCTGAGCAGCGCCTGCGCGCCCGCCGCGCGCAGCCCTGCGCGCGCCGCCCAGGAAGCCGCTCGGAAGGCGCGACCGGGGTGCCAAGTCATGTGTCGACCCCGCAACGACGACCGCAGGCGGCGACTCGCGCCGGCGCACGCCGGGCCAAGCATGCAGGCTCCCCGCTTCCGCTGAAGCGTACCCCGCCTGCGACGCAAGCTGGACAGCCAGCTGCACAGGATGGGGCACGGCCGCTGAGGCGCAGCCGGACTGCCGCGCAAGCTGGAAAGCCGGCTGCACAGGCGGGGCGCGGGTGCGGGCGCGCCGGAGCCCTCAATGTTGTGGATGATGATGTACATCGCCGGCTCGGGCGGCAGCGCGCGCACGGCGCGCAGGATGGCCTGGCTGCTGCCGCTCCTGCCGCAGCCGGGCCCCCGGGCTCAGGCATGGCGTGCGGGGTGCAGGCGCTGCACGGCAAACGCTGCGGCATCGCGCGCGTGCGCTCCTTGCCGCCCCCTGCTGGGGACTGCTGAGCGGGCCAAGGCACCTGGGCAGCCGCATCGCGCTCGCCACGCGCAGCAGCAGCGCGCGCACGGACAGCCCGCGGCAGAGGCCGTTCACGGAGAGCACGCCGCCGTCCAGCAGCGCCTCCACGGCAAAGCGCTCCAGCAGGCTGCGCTTGCTGCCAAAGCCGAACAGCAGCAGGCTGAAGCCCTCCCTGCCGCGCGCCGCGCGCTGAGTGAACCAGAGATCAGGTCGGACCGCTTGATTAGGCTGGTGCACCTGCAACCTGGCACATACTGCACTTGCACAAAATGGCAGTAATGTGAAGTGGCGAGCCAATGCAGCATGCTGGGAGGGACCTGCTCACAGCAGGCCCACCATATAGCAAGATGGCGTCGGCGCCAGCCGCACAGCAGGCTGCGGGGCCGCGCGCCTGAGCTGAAAGTACCACCTCGGGAAGCATGCCTCGAGCTCCGCGCGCAGCGCCGTCTTTTCGTTGACGTGCTCGACGCGGAGGCCCGCCAGCGTCCGCCGCGGGTGCTCGAGGTCGGGCGCGCTGATGTGCAGCTCGGTGAGCGCTGCGCTGCCGGCATCGTGCGCCTTTGCAGGCGCTCTCCTGGCGTGGAAGTAGGAGCGGTCGGGCTCACAGGCGGTGTAGCCGGTGTCCTGGGGGTCACTGACTGCGGCAGAGGCGATTGCGCGCGGCTTGGACCCACGGGTTCCCTGCTTCATCGCGGCATTGTGTTGATGCACGCCAATGCAATCAGCTTTGCATGCGGAGTCAGGCAAGCCTGGTGATACGTCTTGATAGCACAATAGCACTGTAAGGGCAGGCTCAGTGCGCGCAGATCTTGCATCGTTGGTGTTTGCACAAAAGTTGGTTTCATTCTACTACTGCTGCCGAATGTGTGGGGGCCAGACTGCCTGACATTCGGGGGGTGGCAGAGGTGTTACATTCCGTGATGCGCCTGGCACTTTGAACATCAGCAAGGAAGAGTGCAATGACACAGTCCAGCAAGGAAGAGTGCACCACACCACAGTGGTACAGCGTACCATGCCGCGCCTGTTCTGCTGCGGGTATGTCGCTGAGGACCCCTGCAAAGCAGACATGCATGCGGCCAATGTGGACCTGCCTGCTCGCCCCGTTTTACTGGATGGCGGCTGGGGCTTCAGTGCCCTGGCGGAGAACGACAGAGTACAGTGTTGGGGGAGGAACAGCCTGGAGCTGCCTGCACCTGAAACAGGTGCTTTGCAGCAAGCCATGCCTCGGCGTGTGTTGCGGTGCGCCGGAACCAGGACGGCGCTCACGTTGGCAGCGGCGCAGGTGATAGCATCACGTCCTTAGCAGCTGGCTGGGACCACCTGCTGGCGTGCACGCGAAGCGGCGCTGTGCACGCGGCGGGCTGGAGCGCTTACGGGCAAGCGCTGGCCGTTCCCCGCAGCAGCGAGGGCGAGCCGAAGATGGTCGCAGTTTCCGCTGGTGAGCAGCACAGGTAGCGCCTGCACCTTGCTGCTTGTCACACCAGGCCCCCTTCCTATGGGCAAGCCGTGCCTGTCGCTTGCTGCTTGTCACACCAGGCCCCCTTCCTATGGGCAAGCCGTGCCTGTCGCTTGTGCTCGCCTCCAAGAGCTGGAAGCGTTGAGAGAGCTCGCACGTGTAGCCGCACTGCGCTTGGCCGCAGAGCAGAGCCTATCGACGACCTGCGCTGGCCGCTTGCCAGCGGCGTCGCTGTTGCATACTCCACCATACGTCTTCCGCGATAAACAAAGTGCATGCGCCTGCTGCACTTACATACAGCGCGCACCTGTGTGCGCCTGCGGCAGCGCCGCGCTGGGCAGCAATGTCGTCACTGGCGCATGCTCACACCATACGTCTTCCATGCTAATGAAAAGTATGTCTGCTGGGGCGCGTTGCGGACGTTTAAACAGAATGCTGGACGCGGGCCCTAATTAATGTGCATGTTCCTGCTGCACGACTTACAGCACGCGCCTGTGTGCGCCTGCGGCAGCGCCGCGCTGGGCAGCGACGGCACCGTCTTCTGCTGGGGCGCCGCCGCGGACGGCCAGACAGGCACCGCGGGCGCCACGGGCGCCGGGCCCACAGCCGCGCCCGCGCCTGTGCTGGGCCCGCGCGCGGCCGTGAGTGCTGGCAGCGGTCGAGACCTGCTGGAGCCCTGCGTGTGCGCTCGCCCTTCCATGGCCTGCGTTTTTTCCAGGGTGGCAGCGCTGTGTCCTGCTGCTCAGCGCACAAGCCAGAAGCATGCCAGGTGCATGTGCTGCGTACAACTGTGTCTGCTTGCGCTGCATCACCTTCTCGGCGCTGCCACATGCGGGCAAGTGCGGGCTGCAGGCATGAGCAGGTGAAATCAAACACACACTTGCTGTGAATGCCAAGTGCGCGGTGCAACCCATCTACTTCATACATGCCTGTGCATATGATGCATGCGAGGCGTCTGTGCACGGAAGCAACTCATATTGATGACGTGCCCGGACAGACAGGTGGCCTGCGGCGGGCGCCACACGTGCGCCCTGACCGCCAGCAGCCGCGTGTACGCGTGGGGCTCCAACCTGCAGGGGCAGTGTGGCGCCGCCGCCGCGCCCGCACACGACGCCGCGAGCGGTGCGGCGGCAAGCACGCTAAGCATTCCGGGTGGTTGGTCCCACACCTAGCTCCTAGGTGAAGGAGCCAGGTGGGTGTCTAGGTGCACCTTTGTGTTTGGTGACATGCGTTGTTGCGCAGCGTGAGCAAGCAACACCACAACCGTATGTGCTGCTGGGAACACTGAGGCAACCCCGGCAACCAGATTTCTTTGCTGACAGGCCGAGACGACGGCGGCGCGGCCGCAGCGGCGGTGCGCGCGCCGGCGCTCGTGTCCGCGCTGGGCGGCGTGCGGATCCTGCACGTCGCGGCGGGGCTCGCGCACACGGCGGCGTGCTGCGACGCAGGCGGCGCGTACGCCTGGGGCTGGAACGCGGATGGCCAGCTGGTGCGCGCCAGTGCGCAGCACGCTGACTTTGTGCATGATGCGTCTCAGCGCTGGGATGGTTTCGGGCGCTGGGAAGTTGCTGTGCTGTGCGCCAGCAAGTCCTGCTCGGCAGCAGGCGCTCGGCAGCGTCCGAGCACCGCGCGTCGCGCCGGCGCGGCAGGGCACGGGCGACGACCAGGCGAGGGATGCCGCAGCGCTGCTTGAGGCCGGCGCAGTCTCGGATGAGCACGTGATCAAGGTGCGGCATTGTCACGCCTTGACTCTGCTCACGGGTCGAGCCTGGACATGCGGCAGGACTGCATGCTAGAGTGAGCATTGGAGTCTGCTGCAGGGCGATCAGACACTGACACAGGCACTGACCTCTAGCGCTTCCCGCAATGCTGCCTCACAAGATGCCGGAAAGCCTTTGTGACGTGTGTAGCTGCAATGTATAGATACCGAACAATGCTGTGTAGCCCAGGGCGCTGCTCAGGCGCCGTGGCAAAGGACCTGCTCAGGGTAGCAATGACCATGCTTCTGATGGCCCGACCAAAGGCTCGGTGGCTGTCAGGTCGCGTGCGGCGCGCGCCACACGCTGCTGCTCACGCAGCGCGGCGCCGCATTTGCCACGGGCTGGAACCGTTTTGGCCAGCTGGGCGTCGGCCGCGGCAACCGCGCAAGCCGCTGGGTGGCCGCCCGCGTGGCTGGGCTCTGCGACGCAGGCCTGTCGGCCCGCGCGGCTCCTGCGGCCGCGCAACCTGCCGACAACAGTCATGCCGCGCATAGCGTGGACGGTGCTGCGCCACAACCTGCCGGAAACAGTTATGCTGAACCCGCAAGGCCAGGGGAGCCGGCAGGGCCGCTGTCTGCCCAGGGCAGAGTGGGCTTGTGCGCGGAGAGCACTGGGCGTGCTGTGGGTGTGCCGATGGATGGGCCAAAGGTTCTCGATGTTGCTGCTGGCTGGTGGCACTCCATGTTTCTGGTTGATGACAGCTAGGGCTACATATGCCAGGTCAGGCTGTCAGCCACTCATGTTTATGACACCATTGTTACACGGAGGGCAAGAGTGGAATGGTGCACGCAGCTCACTGGCATGCGTCACGCATCCTCCAGAATACAATCAGTACAGGTGTGGAGACAGCTGATCGAGTTCAGGCGCCACGGTTCTCACACATTTCACACACTCTCCCAGGCACAGCCCAGTATCTGTGGTAAAGTTTTTGAACAGAACCATCCTAGCAAAATGCAGAATTGTCTGTGCCTTTGGGTACCAAAACTGTCATGTGCACTACCACCTCAACATGAGCCGCTCACGCAGGAGGCGTGGGCGCACAGCGATGGGCGCCTCCTGCCTGGCAATGTGCCAGTGTTGGAACAGGTGAAAGGTTTAGCCCCTGACAACGACCACTACTTGCTGGAAACCCCTCAACACGCCCTGCACCCAACACATGCATGCGGCAGGGCGGTCGCAGCAATGGCAGCTAACACCAGGACCGCTGTGTCATAGTGTCAGACACTACTGTCTACAGCAGTACCTGATTTCTGCCCACTCAAAAACTCATACAAACCTAAACCTGGGCGGCCCCACCATCTGCATCTGCTGCTCCCCCAGCAGCAATATCCTGCACGTGAAAGATATGGTGCACACTGCGCCAGACGCCATCCGCCGGCCGGTAGCGCTCATGCAGCTGCGCGCGCCCGTCGCGCCACGCCGCCAGCGCACTTTGGCTGCGCGTCCCGTACAGGCCGCCGTGCACCTGCCTCCCGCCCTGTTGACAGGGACAATCATTGAACTTCCCCGCGTGCGCTCGCGGGCCTATTAGACTAAGATACCTACCCCGCAGCGCACGTCGGAGAGGTGTACGAGTATGAGCAGACCCTAAACCTTCCACTGCTGACCATGCCACAGATCTGCTTGGAGCATGCACGCACTACGGCTGAGCAATTCTCGGCAGTAAACGCTCCCTGATGTTGAGATGCATGCGATAGGGAACGCACATGGGAAAGCCACCTACCAGGGCGTCGCTCATGTGAAACACTCCTGCGCTGCATATGTTCAGCGCCTTTGACCTACACCGTACCGCAGAAATGTGGGCTTGAGAGCAGTGCGCACCGGGTGGTCCCAGGGCGCCACAAACACGGCGCTCATATTGTGCTCTGCGTCGGGGCTGACGCCCGTCTGCGGCAGCGCGGCCCTCGGCGCCAGCTCGGCGGCGCCCATCACGCCGTGCAGCAACGCGTCCCAACGCAGCCCCGCATCGGTGCCCGCCGCCAGCCCCTCGCCCTCTGCCAGCGCCTCAAACGCGCGCACCGCCTTGGTAACCTGCCCCCCAACCAACAGCAAACCCTGTGACCAGGGTTTTTTTTTTGGGGGGGGGGGGGGGGGGGGGGGGTGGTTTGTGTTTCGCTGTGTTTCGGCTGGATCAAGACATAAGATCGGGGGCAACTTGCTCAGCATGGCATCCTGCTACATACCGTTCAGCCGCAGGCGCATTACCGGGCGCATGCATCGCCGTGCGCCGCTCGCACGGCCACAGGGCGCAACGCGCGCCCCACACCTAGGCTCTACTGCGGCCTATGGGCCAGATCCCGTCTAATAGGGCGCTGCTGTACGCATGCAGGCCAAGGGTTGGCTCACGCATCCAAATATCTTTCGAAGCTTGGCCTGGCACAGTACGCTGGTCCAGACCCTACCCAGCATGAGCAGGCTCTCAGCATGCAGCCCCAGAGAGCACACACCCCCGGCCCCCCCACATGCATCCCCCTGCACCGCATTTCCTACGTCTTCACCACCCGGGGCAGCGGCGCACCTTTGGCCAGGGCTCGCCGAGCGTGGCGTTGCTGAGCGCATGCAGGCCGGGCGCCAGCTCGCGCGGCCCGCGCGCCGCGCCGGGCGGGCCGCGGTTGGTCACATACGCAGCGCGCCGCAGCCGCAGGTCGCCGACCACCAGGTTGAAGCCATTGTGCAGCTGCGCGGGCCCGGTACGCTGCCTCGCTGCCACCCGTTGCTATGCTAGCACCCAGATACTTCATGGACTGCTCCAGTCGGCGGGATACAGCTGGGACTGCGGTGCAGCGGGGACGGTGCTGGGGTGCAGCGCGCCGCACGCGCAGCTTGCAGGTCGACTGGATTGGATCCGCTGTGCAGCTGTGGACGCCAATGCAGGTGAGCTGCTGCAGTGCACAGGACTCGCCGGCCGCAACCTATTAATGTGCAGAAGCTGGAGCAATCCCACAGCATCAAAGTGTTAGCAGGACAGGCAGGTGTGGAACCGTGGAATCTATGATTGGTATCAGCTATGGCCTCTCATACCCGCTGGCATATCTGGGGCCAGCGCATGCATGCAGCTGACCACGAGAGGCTCAAGCAAGCGCTCTCGAGTGAGGAGCATCCATGCATGCTGTGCCATGCCACCTGTTTGTCACACAAGCAGACAAGCGCGTCCGCACCTCAGTCGGCAGGCCTTGCAGGTAGGCCAGGGGCGCCTGTGTGCCGGTCAGGAAGTCTGCTGTCAGCGCGCCGCGGCTGGGCGCGTTCGCGACAGTGTTGAAGCCTGGCTGCGCGGGTTGCACTGTATTTATGCCTTAATGTGCAACGTTTGCATATCGTCAGCACGCAGAGCGGCACTGCTACTCTCGTGGGGTACACTGGTGTAAATGGAACAAAGCGTGCAGTACGGCAGGCGACGCGCTGCTAAGAGCGGGCAGCGAGCAGGCCTGGGAGGGCGGCCACGCAGCGCCGCATACACCTACGCTCTTTAGCGCAGATTCGAAAGTCCAGGCGTACCTCCCGGAAGTTTGTCAGCAGCGCAAAGCGGCCGGTCAGCGTGACGCCGAGCCACGTGCCGCGGTTGACGAGGTCGCGGCCCGCTAGCACCTCCGGGTAGTCGTGCCAGAAGTGCGCCTCCGCGGTAGCCCTGCTGGCGAGCCTTACTCTGACCTTGCTCTACTTGGCAAGGAGCAGTGCACGCAGTGCAAGCTCATAGTGACACTATACGCTTTTTGTGGTGACGCCAAGGTGGCATACTGGAGAACAGCAAGAGCGCCTCGGCGTTGTTCTCAGCAGCTTAGCAGGTGCATGAAGCCAGCGCACAGTCCCACAAAAGTCGTCAAAGCTGGTGACGCCTTGGTGGCCGCACCGGTGGAAGAACTCGTCCCTGTTGAACAGCAGGAGCAGCAGCAGCTCCGGGTGCGAGTCCCAGAGGAAAAGCGAAGTGCACATTAGAGACTCATAGGCGCTACGCGCCCCGCACAGCAGCCGTGCGGTGTTAAGCGCACACTATTCTGCCCTTGTGAGCACCCGCGCCGACTGCGCAGCTGACTCGAGGTCGGGCCAACCTCACGAGAGAGCCATGCCGGAGGGTGCTCAAACTCCTATAATAAACGCCCAAATAACATACTCGACCGCTGAATGCCAGGTGCTCTTCTGAAAGACAAAAAGATCACTCTCACCTGCAGCGCACTCTTGTCTCTGTGGCTTACGGGCATATCTCAGCGCTTGCGTCTGTAAAGGCGGAAGCACTGCTCCTTGGGCAGATGATGCATGACCAGAACGATAGTGTCTCTGTGTTTGCAAGCCTCCCGCTGGACGTTCTTGCGGGCATCCTGAAATATGCGCAGCTCACACCGTGCGAGCTCATGCTTTTATCGCATACGAACCGCGCCTTTCGCTGCGCGTGCACGCAGGTAAGCCGCAGACTCTGTTTTCACCCCCCTGGTGCTGGGTGCAAACAGTCCCAGGTCCCACTGCTGCTCAGGTGTTGGGGCAGCTGGCTGTCGCCGACTTGAGGAACACGGGCGCGGCCTTGGCTTCGACGAGCTCTGGGCTCCAGGCGTCGTTCAGAGTGCCCCTCATACCGCGTATATCCTCACCCTCCAGGCACTGCTGTCCAGGCCGCTGGCCGGTGCAAGGCCTGCCCTTCACCAAGGTGAGCGGCAAAGCCCGCGCGTGTCTCCACCGCCCCCTCACTCAAGTGGTCTCCTTATCACACCTCACGCTGGCGCGCCTGCGCCGGCCAGGCCCTCTTCAGCGCACTGACGTCCGTGCGAACGGTTCGATATGAGCTATGCAAAGTGCGCCCGCCTCGCCGCGTTGCCGCCGCCGCAAGCATGGACCTGGGATCTGATGCAAAGCGACTGGCCACAGCTTCTGCCCAGAGAGCGGACTGCTCTTCGCCACACTCGCGGAGTGCTGCCCTCTGGTGGAGGTGCTTGTTCTGTCTCACAGCAACGTCGAGGAGGAGGTGGCCTGCCTCGCGGCTTTGCCAAAGCTGCGGGTGACCGCCCCGCCTGCAGCAGACTGGCCTCCCGGCCCCGCGCGGCTGTCCTGCGTGCCCCGCGCCATCACGCCGGCAGGACGCAGCTGTCTGTGAAGTGGTCGAGAGAGCACGCCGCGCGTCTGACGAGACTGCACGAGGGCCGTGCTTCCGGCCGTGCACAGCCACAGGCCCTGCTCGCTGCTGCACGCGCGCACCTGCCTGCGCAGGCGCTGTTCCTGGACTCGTGCCGCGGGCTGGGCTCTGGCAGCGCGCTGCTCGCGGACTTTGCAGCGCTGCGCAGCCTCGACCTGTCCTGGTGCTGCGACCTGCAGGCTGGGTCGCTCGCGCGCGTCGGGTGCGGCGCAAGCAAGCCGCTCACGCCACGCTTTTTCAAAGTGCTCACGGCGGCACAAGCGCGCTGCTACACATGCTTCAACTCCTCTCTTCTAAGCAGAGTCTATTGTTCGGGCTGGCGCAGGCCGCAGCTCGAAGGGCTCAGGCTCCGCGGGTGCGAAGCCGTGGATGATGAGCTCCTGGGGTGAGATCCACCCCGCCCCGTCAGTGCTGCGCCAGTACAAAGCGCCGGAAAGGCCCGGAAGGAGTGCGGCGCAGCAGGTATTGCAGGGCCTGACGACCGTGTGCGCATGCAGCTACCTCAACAAGGTGACACATTTGGACCTGGCCTTTACGCAAGTGGCCAACCTGGCGGCGCTGGCACAGGTGCGGTCGAGCTGCTCGGCTGCCCGCCAGACGCCTGCGCTGTTGAGGCAGCTCATCTTTGCACGAGTTCCCTCAGGGTTGGATGAGTCTCAGTGGAGCTGTGTGTGTTACAGCACCCATGCCAACATGCACTTTCTGGGAGTAGACAAGATGCACAGACCGGTCATGTGGTGTGCTTTGCATCCCTTTTGGGCATACGCGTTGCCGCATGCCTCGCCCTTTGCACCAGGGGCCGCTCCGCGCCTGCGGCCGTCTGCACGCCTGACGCTGATGGCCCGCCGGCACTGCGCAGTGCGCGCCATGCCTGCACTGGCTCACGCTGGCGCACCAGTCCGAGAATCTGTGGCCCTGCGGGCGGTGGACCATGGATAGCCTGTATGATCTGAGGCAGGCCGCCCGGGCAGCCGGCCGTCCGGAGATTCGGTTTGAGTTTGTGCACTGCTGACAGTATGGCTGGACAAAGCATGCAGCGTGGAGCGGTCGCGCATGCTGGGTTGGGGATAGCGGGCGGTGTATTGCGGGATCCCCGGCCGGTTGGAAGTGCTGTAGCGAGCGCCGAACGAAACCAAAGGAATTGATGCCCTGGCAATGCTGCATAGGGTAGGGTAGGGTTGGGCAGGTCGCCCGTACGTGGCGTCTTGACGTCTTCACTGTGCATGTGCATGCGTAAAGTGTGAGCAAGTTCCATGCAACACCACCTGGTTGTTCGTACCCTGCCGGAGTGCATGCACCTGTGTGCTGATGTGCTGATGCACAGCGCAGCATTCTGCTTGTGTAACCTAGCAGCTTGTAACAACCGGAGCGCCATCCTGCAACTTGGCATCGCTTCCCCAGCCTGTCATGTTCTATATCAAGACAGGGCATGAGCGTGAGGAGCAGCTGCATTTGCATTATCTGAAAGCAAGCACTTCTAGCACACACAGCTTGTAGCACACCACTGCTGGCAACCTGGTATAAAGATTGAAGCCTAAGGCCTGCTTCAGGACCACCTCACTCCATGGCTGCAAGCCAGAATGCCACAAATGACTCACCCAGCAGCGCCCAACGCTGTAGACACGGTGAAGAGCCTGTTTGCAGTGCTACCCGTGCAAGGCCTGGGCTGCTCTGAAAAGAGCCCACTGCCGGCACAAGCTTGCTGAAAGTAGGCATGCCAAGGCACACGGTACGCGCGTCTGCATGACGAGGGCTGCGCGCACTGCTGGCGCCGCATCGGCGCAGGACGCGTAGGAAGGCAGTGCCGCACGCCCCTCTCCCTCGCCAAGAAAGCTGCCGACAAAAAAAACCTAGGGCTGACGAAGCTACGCCGCCAGCTGGATGGCCATGGCCGACGCGCCGCCGCCGCCGTTGCACACGGCGGCCACTCCGGTGCGGCCACCGCGCGCGCGCAGCACGCCCAGCAGGCGCACCAGGAGCGCCGCGCCGCTGGCGCCGATAGGGTGCCCCAGCGCAACGGCGCCGCCGTGCGCATTGACGCGCGCCGCGTCCAGGCCCAGCAGGCGCCGGTTCACCAGGTCCACCACACTGAAGGCCTCGTTGATCTGCGCGCGCGCGCGGCGCTGAGGGCGCCCAAACCTGAGGCAAATTCCGAGCTGTAAGTATGCCGTTGCACTTGCAAATGTAGTGTTCAGATTTCTTTTCTGGGGTTCCAGAGCACACAAACTTTTAATCAGTCTGCCTTTGCTTGCCTGCTGCCGTGGGTGCAGTGCCTCAGGCTCACACCGCGTCCTGTGAGGTGACTGACAACGGCTGTGTGCTGCAGAAGAAGCACCGGCACAGTTCATGCACGAGCTGTAGCCTCGAGCACTCCCCTGCTTCACATGAGATGCGAGGTGGTCGCATGTCACAACGTGCACCTTTCTCCCTTCCCAGCCCAGCAGGCCCCATGCTCAGCGGCGAGCGGCGGCAGCGCAGACAGGCCGCGCCCGGGACCGGGGCGCGCCTCGTAAAAGTCCACATCCCCTGCTGCAAGCCCCGAGGCCGCCAGCGCGCGCGGGATGGCCGCGGCTGGCGCGGTCGTGAAGTGCACCGGGTCCTGCTCCGCGTCGGCGTACCCGCGCACGTGCGCCAGCACCTGCAGTACCATTTCCCAGATACCTCTGGCCACTTGCAGGCCGCGCGATGCAACGCACGTTTACCATATGCTCTGCTGCTTCTGGCGCATGCTGTTGCTGTCCGCGCCAAATCAGTCCACTGGCCTGCAGAGCATGCCATACGTCCATAAGATGTGACATGCTGTGAAGAAGCTCGGCCGTGCGAGCACAGCGCGAGCACAGCGCGCAAGCGCACGGTGGCAGCACCGCCTGCACTCGCGGCACCCGCCCCCCGGCCGTGCGGGCGCCCGGGCAGATCATGGGCGTGCATGGCGCGAGCTGCCCGGACAGCGCGCCCGGCGCGGCGCTGCGGGCCAGGCGCCGGCCCGCACCGGCAGGCCCAGCCGGGCGGCCGCGGCGCGCGAGGCCAGCACGAGCGCGGCGGCGCCGTCGGTGACGGGCGACGAGTTGCCGGCGGTCACGCTGCCGCCCGGCCGGAACGCCGGGCGCAGGCCGCGCAGCCGGCCCGCGTCCAGCTTGGCGGGCGCCTCGTCCAGCGCCACGCGCACCGGCGGCAGCCCGCGCCGGCCCGGCGCATCCACCGGCGCAATCTCCTGCGCGCCGCGCCGGCAGTGTCGGCGGGCCTGCTCACCTGTGCCTGCTTACCCTAAGCCTACCCCAACCCTATGCCGACGCCGCGCGCGGCTAGCATTTAGGGCGCGGCATGCGCTCACGTGCCGCCAGCCGCCCAGCCAGGGCCTGCAGAGCATAGCATGTTCCCCCGAGCGCCGCCGGCGCACACCTCCGCAGTGAGCCCCGCGCGGGCGGCCTCGCCGGCGCGCCTGTGGCTCTCCAGCGCGTGGTCGTCCTGCTCGGCGCGCGATATGCCAAACTCGTCTGCGCACCGCTCCGCGCACTCGCCCATGTGTATGTTGTGTGTCGGGTCCCTGCCAGGGGCGGGGCAGGCGCTCTCGGACAGGGCTCGTCCTTGTCTGATTCACTCCGCTCCATCTATAAAGACTGCAAAAGTTCATGCAGGTTCCTGGCGGAGTAAACGACTCCGGTGTGAGCGTAACATGCGTGCAGGCTGGCTCGCAGCGCTGCAGGCGCCGGGGCACTGGCGGCACGCATGTGGCGGCTACACCCAAGCAGAGACGAGCACTACAGGTACTCAAATGTGAGGCCCCGACAAACATGGCGCAGAAATGCCGCAGGCCGCGGGCGCGCGCCACAGGCCGTCCAGCAGCACGCCGCCCAGCAGCTGCGCGTGGCCCAGACAAGCATGGCCACTCAATGCCATAGGGTAGGGTTAGGGTAGGGCGCGCGCCACAGGCCGTCCAGCAGCATGCCGTCCAGCAGCTGCGCATGGCCCATGCGCAGGCCGGCGCGCGCGCCCGTGGCATAGTACGGCACGCGCGACATGCTCTCCATGCCGCCGGCGACCACCACCTCGGCCGCGCCTGCGCAGCCGCACTGGCGGCCGTCCAAACCTCTGCAGGCATGCTGCACTGCACGGCATGAGGTTTGACCGCGGTTCCTGCCGCAGGGACAGCGCGCCATGGCGGCTGGCGGCGCGGCGCGCTGTTTGGCCTCCCGCCACAACCGTCGTGATGACGCATGTGCAGCGGCACGACGAACGCAGGCTTAACATCCCCCGGGGCGCTGTCCCGCAGACGCTGACGGTGACGTCGGGCGAGCGCACCGCCGGCCTCGTCGCGCTGCTTCCATGACACCCTCGGCCACTGCGCCCACTGGGATAGAGGCTCGCGCGCACCCAGCCGGATGCTCTGCGCCGCCAGCGCGACGGCCTTGAGCCCGGAGGAGCAGACCTTGTTGACGGTGGTGCAGACCACCGTCGGCGGCAGGCCGGCCGCGAGCGCCGCCTGCTTCATCGGCGCCTGCGCCAGAACAGGCGACTTATCAGGCGACGGCGATCCGGCACGCGTGGTGCACAGGCACGCTAGCCCGCGGCGCTGCTCGCTTTGCAAGCGCACGCCTGTGGACGAAGATGGCCCGAGTCCTCGCGGCGCTTGGCTACAAGTTGAGTAGGAGGGCCGCAAGCTGGTGTCACCTGGCACGGAGGCTTGCCATAGCAGTGCGTATTCAGGAAGAAGTACATGCAGAAACAAACCCCGCAGTGCACGCACTGTCCACTGCTGGAGTCAAGTGCCACCCAGAAGAACTTTTTCTTTCCTAATGAGCGGAGAGCGGAGCGTATTGACGGAGCGAAGCCACTGGAGCAGGTCTTGCTGTCAGGCACAGACCACTGTGCGCAGGCCCGCAACCCGACTGTTGTCCCACAAGCACTCCCTGCACGGCGCCCAGGCGCCCGGCTGTCTCGCGCCAGGGCTGCCTGCGCGTCCAACGCGCTTGGCAGTGGCGCCCTGCAGCTCTCACCTGCCCCAGACCCGCGCTGCAGACGTTGCCCATGATGCACTCCTGCACGGCGCCAGGCGCCAGGCCCGCGCGCGCCAGGGCCGCCTGGATGGCCGCTGCGCCCAGTTGCGTCGCCGGCAGCGCCGCCAGCGCGCCCTGGAAGCCCCCAAAAGGCGTACGCGCCGCGCTGACGATGCACACCTCTGCGCGGACGCGCCCGTGCTTGCTCACAACCGCGCCGCCGCACGTCCCAGCTTGCCAGGCAGCTGCCAGAAGAGGATGCCGCAGAACCTGGCCATTCAGGCAGCAGTCTGCAGCTGTGGCTGAATGCCGGACTTATGCACGGAGCCAATGCACCTCGCACGTGGTCACAGTTGCCAGGCAGGTGCCGTCAATCTTCACAACAGAGGAGCTACAACAGGAGTGTTGCGTCGCGCAGGTGGACGTCCAAGCAGGCCTGGGCGCACACCGCACTGGTGTGCCATCACGGCCTGCATAGGCTGCACACCACTGCTGCCCAAGCCACACCAAGCACTAATCAGCAAGCAGTAACACGCAGCGCATGCACATGTGCCCTTTCCTGAACTGACTGGCGTTGATGCAAATGCTGGCCTGCCCCAGCTGGGGTTCCACCTGGCGCGCATTGCCAGGCAGGGCATAATCGCCTTAAGGAAGCAGCATTTGCCATAATGCAAGTCGCGCTGCAAAGGGAGGGAGGCCCCTGGTGTGGCCGAGAAACTCGACAGCACTCGTCGGGCAGCAACAGTGAGCGCAGCGCTCCACCGCAACCGTTGCAGGCGTGCATGCGTGGGGGGCAAGAAGTTTGGTAAGCCTGATTGGCGCGGCGTTCCCGAGCCAGAAGTTGCTGCATCGTCCGAGGCAAACGAGTGCAGCACAAGGTGTGGGCCTCCCCCCACCTGAAGTGGACGCTCCGCGTGGTTCGCCTGCACTTGGCAATCAGCGTGCCACAAGAAGAGAGCTGGCAGCAAGTGTTGCTCTTGAAGGCGCGGTGTCATGCGTTGGCCTGGGCCTGGCGGCCAGCGCAGCAGTGCAAGCTGGACTGCGTCGCAATTCCGTGTACCAAGGTGACTTCCGTGACTCTGTCAGCGCGGGTTTCCAGGGAGCCCGTGGCCACCTGCCGCCGCTGGCGTCCAGCTGGCGGACGAGGACGACCAGCCCGCTCCTCTGATTCGCCAGAGGGCGGCGCGCTGCCGGCCACCTGTCGCGGCTGCAGCGCGGCAAGAACCTGACCCCGTGCGGCGGCCCAGGCTTCGCCAGCCGTGCCCCTGGCGTCCGCAGGCGCCCGCGGCAGGGAGGGTGGGGGATCAGGCGGCCCGCGAGCCCTGCCAGCGGTCGCTCAGTGGTTGCCGCTCGGCGCGGCGAGCGCCTCGCCTGGAGCGCACTGCGCCGCCAGACAGGCGGCGCGCTGGGTTAGAGTAGGGTCGTATATTTGCGCAGCGTGATGCAGCGCAACGGCGGCGGCGTGCCCGGCCAGCGCACGCCGCCGGCGCTGCCGAGCACGCCGTCCGCGAGCCCGCCGCGCTCGCGGCGCGACTCGCCCTCGCGGCGGCCGCGCAGCGATGGCCGGCCCGCGGCGGCGCTGCCGCGCTCCGTGTCCGCAAGCGCGCTGCGCGAGCTGGTCAAGTCCGGCGCGGCCGTCGCGGCCAAGGCGGCCGGCGCGGCAAAGGCGGCGGCCGGCGCGGCCAAGGCGGCAGCCGGCGCGCCTGCCTCGGCAGGCGCGTCCCTTGCGCATGCGGCGCCCAGCGGCGCGAGCCCAGCGGAGGAGCCGCCGCGGCCGCGCCGCGCCTGGCTGCCTGCGCACGGCGCGGTGCTGGGCGTGATGGTGATCGCGCTGCTCGCGGCGCTGGGCCTGCTCGCTATGGCGTCCTCGCGCCCGCTGCCGTACGGCTTCTTCGCCGGGCGCGCGTCGCGCCTGGGCAGCATCCACTTCCCGGCGCGCGGCGCGCGCGCGGGCGCCAATTCAGGCTTCGCTGCGTGGCAGCACGGCGGCGCCGGCGTGGAGTGGGCGCACGCGGCGGACGCGCCGGCCAGCGGCGGCGCGTGCGGGGACGCCCAGAACTGGACCCTGGCAGGGTTAGGGTTTCCGGCCGGCGGCGCCCAAGCCGAGGCGCCCAGCTTCCCGGTGTGCGCGTGGAACGGCGGCGCGCTGGCGGCGCTCGCGGCCGGGGGGCCGCACCCTGGCGCGGGCCGCGCGCACGGCCTGGGCGCAGCGGCGCCGGCGCCGGGCGCGGCGGGCGCGGCAGCGCCCGGGCCGGCTGACGCGAGCGCTGACCCCGACGCGCACCGCGCGCCCGCCCCCGCGCCGCGCGGCGCGGCCGCGGCCGCGGCCGCGCGCGCGTGCGGCGCCGCGCTGGGCATCCCGCAGGCGCGTGCCCGGGCCGCGCGCGGCCTGAACGAACCATCCCGCTCAACTTCACAGTAGCAATGTACAGCTATTGCCCCGGGTCACCCCAGGACTGGACAGACGCCCTCCCCTCCGCTTCGCCCACTCGCTGCGAACGCGGGGCTGACCGTGCGCTGCCTCGCCTGGGCCAGGTGGCGCTCATGTTCCTGACCAAGGGGCCGCTGCCGCATGCGGCGTTGTGGGCGGCCTGGCTGGGCCAGGCCGCGGGGCTGCTGCCGGCGGACTGCGCGGCTGCGGCCGCTTGCGGCGCAGGCGCGGGCGCGCGCGGCGGCGCGGCCGCGCACCGCGCCGCCCTGGAGGCCCTGCTGCGCAGCTGCGCGCAGGGTGCGCGTCCCCCTTGCCGTACCCTTGCCCAGGGGGCAAACCCTTTCTGGTGGACGGAGAGTGGGCGAGGCGAGCGCTTGTGATACGGCACGGAGGGGCTGTCTGCATCGGCAGCACGCGCCCGTGCGCAGCGGGCGCTGGAATGCGAGCAGTGGGTTGCCAGCGCGTGCGCGCGTGCCTGCACAGGGAGTAGACCAAAGAGGCAACGCACAATTGTGCAAAAGCGACGGGCTCCGTGACCGCACCTGGGCGACGTGTGGCAAGCAGCGGGGCGCGCGCGCTTTGAGACTCCCAGGACCCTGTGCAACACCCTGTGTTCATGCGCGGCAGGCGACGGCGCGCTCGTGGCGCGCCAGCAGCTGTTCTCGGTGTACGTGCACGTGCCGCCGGGCGCGGAGCTGGAGGATGATACGAGCCTGTTCAGGCCGCACGTCATCGCCGACCGCGTGGCCACGAGCTGGGGCGGCTTTTCGCTGGTGCAGGTGCGCGCGGCCCGCCCGCCCGCCGGCGCCGCGCAGCGCCCCGCGGTCGCGCCGCTCCTCGTGGCTGTGCCGGTCCTGCATCGCGCGGCCCTTGCGACCAAGGTCGGCGCACGCATGTGCTCAGCCCGCCCGCTCGTCGACCAGCAGCGCAGGTCCCCGCCGCCGTGCTGTTCTCGTTTCGCGCCGCCCTCCGTGGCGTTGGGCGGCGGGTTGGCACGCCAGCACCATGGAGCCGGAGCGCCAGAGCGATCTACGCATAGGCCATGGCGCCATAGGCTGTGGAGCCACGAGCCACGGAGCCACAACCCTACCCCAAGCAGGCTCGTGACACAGTGCAAGCGCCGCGCGGCCAGGCGGTGAAGAACATGATGGCGGCCGCGCTGGCGGAGCCGCGCAACCAGCGCTTCCTGCTGCTCTCGGAATCCTGCGCGCCGCTGTACC
>JAABUV010004020.1_pt1 | contig 18014 bp, 10 predicted proteins | sample 5559971 | NCBI WGS metagenome assembly JAABUV01 (sample SAMN10711881, study PRJNA513362) | rock metagenome | isolation source: Antarctica rocks | place: Antarctica: Victoria Land, Knobhead nord | collected 2015-12-19
CCTGATCCACCCCGCCTGACCACCACCGACTGACACCCTTCCTCCGCCTGCCCCCTTTCGCCGGGGCGGGCCTCATCCGCACCCGGTCCCCCGGTCGCCTCCCCAGGCGCCCGGGCGCTCGGCGTTCGCGCGACAGGACGACACCCGATGTCCCAGCTGACCCTTTCCCTGTTCGACACGACCGCACTCGGCGGCCTGACCCTCGGCGCCGCAACGCCGCGCTTCCGCGAGGATGCGGTGCCGGAGCCCGCGGACCGGGTGGAGGCGCCCGCCCTGCGCGTGCCGGCGCACACCTTTCGCCTCGAGGGCGAGCGCGCCCTGGCCAAGGGCTGGAAGGCGCGGGCCGCCGACAACATCGCCGCGATCCGCCTGCTGCAGGAGATCGAGGGCGAGGACCGCCACGCCACCGCCGACGAGCAGGAGCGCCTGTCCCGCTTCGTGGGGTTCGGCGCAGGCGAGCTGGCCAACACGCTGTTCCGCCGCGCCGGCGAGGCGTTCCGCCCGGGCTGGGAGGATCTCGGCCGCGACCTGGAGCGGCTGGTGTCGCCGGCGGAGATGTCGGCGCTGACGCGCTCGACGCAGTATGCCCACTACACCCCGGAGTTCATGGTGCGGGCTATCTGGTCGGCCCTCGCCCGCATGGGCTTTGCGGGCGGCAGCGTGCTGGAGCCGGGCTGCGGGTCGGGGCTGTTCCTGGCGATGATGCCGGAGAAGGTGGCGGCTAAGTCGGCGGCGACCGGCATCGAGATGGACCCGACCACGGCACGGATCGCCAGGCTGCTCTACCCCGAGGCATGGATCAGGACGGAGGACTTCACCAAGGCCCGTTTGCCCGAGACGTTCGACCTGGTGGTGGGCAACCCGCCGTTCTCCGACCGCACGGTGCGGGCCGAGGACGCCGCCGGCAAGCTGGGCCTCAGCCTGCACGACTACTTCATCGCCAGGAGCATCGAGCGGCTCAGGCCGGGCGGCTTCGCGGCCTTCGTGACCAGCCGATACACGATGGACAAGTCCGACCCGAAGGCGCGCGAGCACATTGCATCGCTGGCCGACCTGGTGGGCGCGGTCAGGATGCCGCAGGGGTCAATGCTGGCGGCGTCGGGCACCGAGGTCGTGGTCGACGTGCTGTTTTTCCAGCGCCGCCGCGGCGACCAGCCTGCGGGCGGCCCGGCGTGGTCGGACCTGGTGGAGGTGCTGCCCGAAGAGGACGGCGACACGGCCGTCGCGGTGAACCGGTATTTCGCTGAGAACTCCGGGCAGGTGCTGGGCACGCACGGGCGCACCACCAGCCAGTATGGCGTGACCTACACCTGCCACGCCGGCGCCGGCGGCCTGGCCGGGATCGAGGCCGACCTGGGCACGGCGCTGCAGAGCCTGCCACGCGACATCTGCGCACCCTCCGCGTCGGCAGAGTCCACATCCTCCCGCAAGCCCGGTCCCCGCGTGCTGGTCGGCACCGCGGCCGAGGGCGCCACGGTCAAGGAGGGCAGCTACCTCGTGCTCGACGGCGCGCTGATGCAGGTAATCGACGGCGTGCCGGTGCCCGTGTCCGTGAAGTCGGCCACAGTGAAGGAAGGCATTTTCGCCAGGCACGCGCGGATCATCCGGCTGCTGCTGCCGGTGCGCGATGCGGTGCGCCTGGTGCTGCGGGCGCAGGAGGCGAACGAGCCCTGGGGGCTGCTGCAGGCCCGCCTGCGCACGACCTACCAGGCGTTCGTGCGCAGCTTCGGGCCGATCAACCTCACCAGCATCAGCACCAGCACCGACGCCAGAACCGGCGAGACGCGCGAGACGGTGCGCCGGCCGAACCTGTCGCCGTTCCTGGACGACCCGGACGTGTGGCTGGTGTCCTCGATCGAGAGCTACGACGAGGATACCGGCACGGCGAGGATGGGTCCGATCTTCTCCGAGCGGGTGATCCACCCGCCGGCGGAGCCGGTCATCACCTCGGCGATGGACGCGCTTGCGGTGACGCTGCACGAAGTCGGGCACGTCGACATCGCGCGAGTGTCGGAGATGCTCGGGCGTCCCCGTGACGAGGTGCTGGCGGAGCTGGGCGAGGCGGTGTTCCTCGACCCGCAGGCGAGCACCCCGGAGCACGAGGCCTGGGAGACGGCGGATGCCGCGCTGTCCGGCAAGGTGCGCACCAAGCTGGCGGCGGCGAGCGCGGCCACGGCGCTCGATCCCCGCTACGCACGCAACGTGGCGGCGCTGCGCCGGGTGCAGCCGGTGGACCTGAAGCCGTCCGAGATCACCGCACGCCTGGGGGCGCCGTGGATACCGGCGTCCGTGGTGGAGCGGTTCTCGGCCGAGGTGATCGGCGTCGCGACCAAGGTGCGTCACACCGTCGAGGTGGCGAGCTGGTCGCTCGACGTGCACGCCTACCTGGGCCAGGCGGCGGCGACGTCGGAGTGGGGCACCAGGCGCCGCCATGCCGGCGAGCTGCTGTGGGACGCGCTGAACGCCTCGATCCCGGAGGTCTACGACACTTGGCGCGACGCGGCCGGCGAGCACCGGGTGCTGAACGCCGCCGAGACCGAAGCCGCCAAGGACAAGCTGGCCAGGATCAAGCAGGCGTTCGAGCGCTGGATCTGGACCGACGTGGAACGCGCCGAGCGCCTGGCCCGGCTGTACAACGACCGGTTCAACAACCTGGTGCCCCGTGCCTTCGACGGTCGGCACCTGCAGCTGCCGGGGGCGAGCAGCGTCATCAGCCTGCGCGAGCACCAGAAGCGGGTGATCTGGCGCATCGTCAGCGCGGGCGGCACCTACATCGCGCACGCGGTGGGCGCGGGGAAGACCTTCTCCATGGCGGCCGCGGTGATGGAGCAGAAGCGGCTCGGGCTGATCTCCAAGGCGATGATGGTGGTGCCCGGGCACTGCCTGGCGCAGGCCAGCCGGGAGTTCCTGCTGCTCTACCCGAACGCGCGCATCCTGGTCGCCGACGAGGCCAACTTCGCCAGGGACAAGCGGCAGCGCTTCCTGGCGCGGGCGGCGACGTCGACGTGGGACTGCATCGTCATCACCCACTCCGCCTTCAAGTTCATCCCGGCGCCGGCGGCGTTCGAGAGCGGGCTGATCCAGGAGGCGCTGGCCAGCTACGAGACGCTGCTGACCAAGGTGGACGGCGACGACCGTATCACCCGCAAGCGCATCGAGCGCATGAAGGAGGGCCTGCAGGCCAAGCTGGAGGCGCTCGGCGCCCGCAAGGACGACCTGCTGACCATCGCCGAGATGGGCGTGGACCAGCTGATCGTGGACGAGGCGCAGGAGTTCAGGAAGCTGAGCTTCGCGACCAACATGAGCGGGCTGAAGGGCGTGGCGCCGGACGGCTCGCAGCGGGCCTGGGACCTCAACGTCAAGGCGCGGTTCATCGCGCAACGCCAGCCGACCCGGCCGCTGATCCTGGCGTCGGGCACGCCGATCACCAACACGCTGGGCGAGATGTTCACCCTGCAACGCTTCATGCAGCCAGCCATGCTGGCCGAGCGCGGCATCCACGAGTTCGACGCCTGGGCCAGCAGCTTCGGCGACACCCGGACCGAGCTGGAGCTGCAACCCTCGGGTGCCTACAAGCCGGTCACGCGGTTCGCGGAGTTCGTCAACGTGCCGGAGCTGGTCGCGATGTTCCGCTCCGTCGCCGACGTCGTGCTGATGGACGACCTGCGCCACCACCTCTGCCTGCCCGCAGTGCGCGGCGGCAAGCGGCAGATCGTCACTGCCAAGGCCAGCGCGGCGTTCCGCGCCTACCAGGCGGTGCTGGCCGAGCGCATCAAGGCCATCGAGATGCGCAAGGGTCCGCCCGAGAAGGGACAGGACATCCTATTCTCCGTCATCACGGACGGGCGGCACGCGGCGATCGACACCCGGTTCGTGCTGTGGGCCGATACGGCGGAGGACCCGCGCGCCGGCGACGAGCCGGGGAACAAGCTGAACGCCCTGATCGGCAACGTTCATCGCATCTGGCAAGAGACTGCGGGCCACCGCTACCTGCAGCCCGGCACCACCACGCCGTATCCGTTACCCGGGGCAGCGCAGATGGTGTTCTCCGACCTGGGCACCGAGGCAGCCGAGGGCACGCGCGGGTTCAGCGCCTACCTGTGGATCAGGGACGAGCTGGTGCGCCTGGGCGTGCCGCGCGAGCAGATCGCGTTCATGCAGGACTTCAAGAAATCCGAGGCCAAGCAGAAGCTGTTCGCGGCGGTGAACAGCGGCAAGGTGCGGGTGCTGATCGGCTCCACGCAGACCATGGGCACGGGGGTGAACGCCCAGCAGCGTCTGGTGGCGCTGCACCACCTGGATGTGCCGTGGCTGCCGAGCGACATCGAGCAGCGCGAGGGGCGGATCGAGCGGCAGGGCAACCAGAACCCGGAGATCGACATCTACGCCTACGCCACGCTCGGCAGCGTCGACGCCACGTCGTGGCAGCTGCTGGAGCGCAAGTCGCGCTTCATCGCGGCGGCGCTCGGCGGCGACCGCTCGATCCGGCGTCTGGAGGACGCGGGCAGCCAGGTGAACCAGTTCGCCATGGCCAAGGCGCTGGCCTCCGGCGACCCGCGGTTGATGCACAAGGCGGGGCTGGATGCCGAGGTGGCGCGGCTGGAGCGGCTGCGCGCGGCGCACTTCGACGACCAGCTGGCGGTGCGCCGGCAGATCCTGGACTCCGAGCGCGAGGTCGCGCACGCGACGACGCGCATCGCAGCGATCGAGCAGGACATCGCGGTTCGCACCCCGACCCGCGGCGACCTGTTCGCCATGCAGCTTGGCGGCAAGGTCCGCACCGACCGCAAGTCCGCGGGAGGCTCACTGCTCAGCCGGCTGCGGCTGACGGAGCGCAACCGGGAGAAGGGGACCTGGACTCTGGGGACGATCGGCGGCTTCGAGATCAAGGCGTCGGGCGAGCCGCTGGGCGAGAAGAACTACCGGCTGGAGGCGTGGCTGGAGCGGCATGGCTACGAGCAGGAGATCCGGCTGGAGAGTGACCTGACGGCGCTCGGGCTGATCGCGCGGCTCGAGTATCAGCTCGACCGCTTCGAGGCGGAGCTGGCCGACTACCGCCGCAGAGTGGCGGAGGCGGAGCAGCGGCTGCCCGGCTACCGTCGCCGGGTCGGCGAGGCGTTCGCCCTGCAGGAGGAGCTGGACGCCAAGGCAGCCGAGCTGGCGGCGCTGGAGGCGGACCTGGCGGCCAACACAGTGGCAGCAAACGATGATGCCGTGGCGGAGATAGCTGCAGCGTAGGCCGGAAGACGGGTCCCATCGGCCAGTTACAGGCCCATGCCGGTCTGGAACGGGGCCGAAAGCGGCCATTCCGCTTTGGAGAAGCCGACCGGGGAAAGCGGACATGCCGCCGCTGCCGGTGTGCCGGCGGCTTTCGAAGGTGATTTCGTCGACCGGAATGAAATAGCGCCAACGCATGATCTCCTGGACCATACCGCATGGCTGGAAAATCTCGCGATCGGCCAGGGTCTGGTTCAGGTGGTGAAAGACGAAGCCGGTGACGGTGTTGACCTACGTAAGCGTCACACTGATTCAACCGAAAATATTGTCAATGGCCAGCGGTTTCTCGCCTTCCTTTAAATTGTAACGATCGTAGCAGACCGTGCCGCTCTGATGCTACTGGTGGATGTGGCCAATCGCCAGATGGGCCAGCTGACTCTGCCCCTGAAATCTCCTCAGTTTGAAGTTAGGGTCCGTCATCAGGAGACGGACGATGAAGCGATGGAGGTTCACGCAGCAGCAGGTCATTGGCGTGCTGAAGGAGCACCAGGCGGGTGCGAGGGCGGCCGATCTGTTTCGCAAATACGGGATCAGCGAGACGACAATCATGCCGCAGTAGTCCATTTCGCAGTAGAACCTCAGGATCAATCCGTCTCTGTCAGCCCGTCTGCTCGGATCCCACTTTGCGCCGCCGCAGCATCCCTTGCAGTTCTGTGTAGCGCGGCCCCTTTCCTTCCTCGTCCACGATCCCCGCATCAATCAGCTTTTGGTCAAACACCATCTGTTCGACCACGCCCGGCGCGTCGGCCGGCAAGAAACGCCCCCGGAGATAAAGGATCATGCCCTCGGGTTGATCGACCGTCACACGGAGGCGCCCAAGATCAACCCGCGTGCGCTCGGTATAGACAGGCAGACGTGCCGCGGCATCCGTGCAGGCTATGAAGCTTACCCGGCGGCCATCCGTCTTGATGTCAATAAAGTCCGCACCCTCGGTGCCGCCACGCAGGACGCCTGCACACCCAACCAGCACGCGTAGCACGGCGGGCAGCCGGTTCAGGACCGCCCCGTGCATGCGGAACGTATTGCCGTCCCGCATCGCGCCACGGCCGGCTGTGACGGCCGTGCTGATGCCGTTGCGCACGATGTCCGCCTTGCCCACGGAGAAAAGCAGCGCATTGGCTTCCTGCATGGCTGCGGCGTGGCCGCCAAAAAAGGCGCGCAGGTCTCTCTGGATCGACCGCGCTAGCGTCGTGTAGCGGGGTGCGCCGGGAAACAGGGTCAGCGCAAGATGAATGAGAAGGTCTTCCCCGCGGGTCGCCGCGGCTGCCGCCAGCTGGTCGCGGTTGGCCGGGTCTGACAGGCAGATTTCCACGGCCCGCGCTGGCGCCACTTTGGCAGCGCGGAGCCGGTCATGTAGCCCGTCCGGAAACTCCTCCGCGTCGAGCACCCGACCGCGCTCCACCAGCGCCTCCCAGAGGGTATCGAGTTCCGGTCTGATCCGCTCGGCCAACTCCGGGCGCGCCGGCACAGCCCGCCGTTCACGCTCGGGTGGCCGCAACCCGACCGCTCGGACGATCGCACGGGCCTGGCGCTTGAGCAGTACTTCCTGTTCAAGCTCCTTGTCGCGAAAGACGACAAAGATGCCGGGCGCAAAGGCGACGGGCGCCTCGCCAAGCGCCTGCGCGATGAAATCGCGCAGCTCCTGCTGGGCGAAGTATTTCTGGAAGGTCCCGCGCGCGGTGACATAACCGTCGCCATAAGGCTTGAGGCCGTCGAACGTGTATTTGCCGAGAGGCATGACGGCGATCGACAGGGCACGCCGCGCAAAGCCGTACGCGGCCATCAGGGTCTCAGCGCGTTCGTGGCGATCCTCGATGACGTTCAACACGAAGCCGAGGTTGACGACATCGGCCGGGCGGCGAGGTCCGTTGGGCGCGTAGTGGGGGTCCCACCCGAACGCCTGGAATCCGCCCGCTGCCAGCGCCGCAACGTCGTCGCCCTGGCCGCACCCATAATCGAGCACGGTCGTGCTCTCGGTGACGATCCGGTGCGAGACCAGCATCTGAACCGGCTGGGACAGGTCCCGGCGGATAATGGCAGTGCGGTGCCGCACCACATCCACAGGCACGGCCTCACGGCGCAGCAACCTGGCGCCCTGCACGACCAGACCAGCAGCCTCCACACGCTCCAGCCAGGCCTTGCGAGTGCCAATGCGATGCGGCTCGGCGAACAGATTGTGCTCCTCCGCCAGCCGCGTCAGCGCGGCAAAAGCCGGGCGTCGGGGATCGTCGGGCCGCAGCAAGGTTTCCTTGCGGTGCAGGATGGGTGGGTTGGTGCGCGCTCGATAGTCGGTGCGGCTCACGATGCCGTCGCTGAGGTTGACGCGCACGGCGGCGAGCAGGGCAGGGAAGGCAACCTCGTCGAATGCCTCATAGGTCAGCAGCGAAACCGCGTCTCCCTGCACCTTGGCGACGTTCCAATCCGGGCGCTTGGCCGCAACCGCCGCCCGCTCGATGCGCTCCCGCATAGCTTGGTCGGAACCCGGGACGGCAGAGACGTGCAAATAGAGCGCCCCGCCGACGCGTTTGCCGGCACCGCGACCTTCGTCAGTCATGTCCGGTCTGCGCGTAGGGCGCCGTTCGATGGCATAGCCAGGGGAGCACACCCATGACCCCGTCACTCTTCGTCGGGGTCGTCCTCCACGGTCTGCGGGGTAATTTCCTCCTCGCTTGGCGGCACAGGCTTGTCGAGCAACGCGTTCAAGACGACACGCTCCGGTTCGGGCAGTTTGCCGACCAGTTCCGCAAGCGCGCTCTCGAACTGATTGCGTGCCTCCTTCTTCAATCGGGTATCGACCGCTTCTGAAACCTGCTTTTCGTCGATCCCCTTTTCCTTGCAGTAGATTTTAATCTTCTGCCGGTAGAAGGCCTTCAATACATCCATGCGGCTTTCCAACCGATAGCCCCGGGTCAGTGCTGCGAGCCGCTCATCCGTCGGCCGCCACAGCTCAAGGAAGATGTAGCGGAAGCGGGGCCATTCGTCCGGCTTGAGCTCGCCCGGGATAACGATACTCCTGAGGTTCGTGGCACTAGCCGCAACCGTCATGTTCAAGGCACCGAAGGTACCGCTGACAGAGCCAACAAAGACCGAGAGTAGCCTTTTCGCATCACCGTCCGACTTCGGAGCAAAAAACCCATTCAGGCAGGCGAGATATTCGTCAAACATCTGCATCTCTGCGTCATCGCCGGTGAGCCGTAGGTCACCGTCCTGCCCATGATAGTCCTCCATCATGAAAAAGAAGGTCACGAAAAGACCGATCTGAAAGGCGGCGGTGGTGAAGTCCTCTTTATAGAGCTTGTCGATGTGACTGATCAGAACAGGCAGTTTCGCCGCCGCAACAGAAGAGAGGAACTTCTGTGCTCTTTTGGCTCTGAACTCACCTTCCTGCTTTGTGACCGTCTCCTGCAACACCCTCAATTCGCTGAGAATGGCATCGAGTTCGGTGGCTTGTTTGATCCGTTTGAGGTCGCGCTGCTCTACCGCCTCTTTGGAAAGTTGCTCGACATATTGGCGGAAGACCCTCAGAACCCCTTGTCCCTCGAACAACATGGCATGGGGGCGCTTGTCGGTCTGGGGACGCAGCGCGATCTCAATATCCGAGGCTGCCGTTGCGAGGGCCATATAGGGATGGAATTCCTGAAATCCTTTGATGATGTAGCGCAGATACCGTTTGCTGAACGACTCCTGGAGGCCCTTCAGGGCTTCCGCCGTGAAGCTGTGGCGGGTCGTACTGGCCGCCAGCTCGGCGCCGAGAATATTGGCTCCGTCCAGACGCCGCAAAATGGTGTCGTCTATGTTTTTGCGCAGCCAGTAGTTGGATGTTCCATGAACGTAAAACCCGCCCGGCTTTTGGTTCAGCATCAATACTCTCTCCAAAAGCAGGTGGAGATGCATCACGCCTGACAGGGCAACCGCCGTCGTGAGGACGCTGCGGTCCTTTTCCGCGTCCAGCTCGAAATTCCAGAGCCGGAGCCGATTAGGCGTATCAGGATCGTATGACTTCACTTCTTCGAGGATCGCCCGCTCGAAGAAAGGCACCAGATCGCGGTCGTTTAACAAGATGTTGCGGGCGCGGGTTACCGGCTTTGCGTTCTTGTTGAGCGCGAGGAAGACCGCGCGACAGGCTTCCGTCACGCGCATCGGCGGATGCTCGCCCGTCAGCGTCGGGAAGACGCAAATCGCGATCGGCAGCGAAATCTTGCTGAGATCAAAATTGCTGAGATGCTCGGGCGACCAACGCGTGTAGTAGTGCCGGAACGCTGCGGTGTTGTCGGGCCAGCCCTTGAGGTTTCGATAGAGGGCAAGCAACGCCATGGCTCTATGCTGGCCATCCACGATGACAATCTTGCACCGGTTGGTGTTGATCCGCAGACGCGCATTGTCGAACTCCTGCAGATCACCATTGACCTCAAGCTGTTCGAATTCGAACGACTCTTTTCCCTTCGGTCCTGATCGCTCGATGCATGTGACATAGCCCTCGTTGGGCGTGCGCTCTTCGACGACATCCGGATAGGCGGCCAGCAGTTTGTTTTGCGGTCCAACGGGAACCACGACAGCCACGATAGGTGGGAAGAACTTGACCGCAGCGCCCGGCTCAAGCAGGTACTTAATCAGCTCGGTTGACACCCGTCCATCATCGATATCGCGCTGCATGAGGTCTTCGAAGCCAAGGTCCTTGGTCTGGAAGACTTCGCGCACCGGCAAGAGGTTCTGAAACAGTCGTTCTTTGTGCCCACCATCTAGATCAAAGGTGATGTGGGTTTGAATGTACTTGACCGGGATCGACGGAGAATCCGGCGCGGCAGGCGTGACAGAAAAGGTACCAAGTGCGCCCTCGACGCGTAAATCGAGTACCGAGGCGACGCTCAGAATCGGACCTAGTCCCATTAGTTCCTCCCGCACAAAGGGTAGTTAATCCGATTCAAGACATTCTCCAGATCGTAACGGATGGAGTCTTCGATAGGCAGTTCAAGGGTGTTGACAATGAGGCTGCTTGGTCGAAAGCCACGCACCATTGAGACCTCGTAGGCGAATTTGTGATCACGATCTTCGTCTTCGGTCTCGCCTTTGGGTAACTGGTGGAATTCTCCAATAGCCGACGCCCGAAGATGCTGAAGCTGGTCGATGAGCCTGACATGTTGCAGCAGACGTTCCCGAAGGCGCGTCGCGACCCCGATATAGATCGGGCTCGCGAAGAGCGGGATCGCAAGCTTGAGCGTTCTTTTCAGCTCATACAGATTGTTGGGTGCCATCGACAGGCGACGGATCAGCGACGATGACACATCCGGACGATGGTCGATAAAACCTTCATATTTCGGTTTCAGCTGACCGCTCAAAGCTATAAAATAGGGCACTTCCTTATAATATCGGAACAGATGCGTCTCAAGAAAGCTGCGCACGAGATCATCGCGCGCCTCCTGCGACGTCTCCAGCTCCACATCTTCAATACACTTGGCAATATCCTTGTCGGTCAGTTCGATGCGGTAGTACCAGGAGTAGACGCCTGGCGTATTGGGCGCGCTGGTGACCTCGCTGAAGCGAAAATGGCTCGTGCCCAAGGCTTACTCCCTATCCAAAGCAGGGATCGGGCATCCGGACGGAAACGGCATGCTCATTTATGGCAGGCCAGGCAGACTTTGGTTGACCCATAGAGCTCATCGAGATCGAGCGGCTCCCCAACGGACCGCAGAGGATTGATCGGGTGCTTGCCCTTCAAGCGCGTCACGCGTTTGGCATGATCGTCGCGGATTTGCTGAATGCGCTCCGGCTGCGCGAGCTCGATGAGGGACTCGCCCTGGCTCCAGGTGAAAGGAGAACCGTGCTCAACAGCATTCTTTTCGTAGAGCTTCGCGTCCTCATAGGCATCGGGATGCTCTTCCATCAGCCGCACCCATTCGATCTTCTGCTGGAAAAAACAAAAGGTGCAGCCGCTGCGCGAGCGCCACTTGTAATAGTCGGGTAGGCCAACGCCCGAAGCCTCCAAGATGTCGAACACCCCGGCTTTGTCCACACCGGCTTCGCGGAAGGGGAGGCGAACCGCCATGTTCGGATGGGTAGCGGTGTAGCCCTCGCGGTAGTCCTCATCGGCGCGGATTGCGACATAGCTGACGACCTTCGTGCCAGCGTCCAGTGACAGTTGCAGCCACTGCTCGAACGGCCGAATTTTGAGCTGGCGTGTACACCACCTAGTCTTCGGCGATGGCAGGAAGTGCTTGTATTGCGTCAGCCAGAAATCAAAATCGCGGTCGGGATTGAGGCGCTCGATGGGCTTGCCGAGGAAGCCCTCAAGGCGGCCGAGAAACTCATAGACCTCGGGAAGTTCCTTGCCGGTGTCGGTAAAGAAATACTCGATGCTCAATTCTGGATGATGTTGGCGCATGTACACCGCAAGGGCGGCGCTATCCCGCCCCCCGGAAAGCCCAAGCACATGCCGCTCGTTTTCAGTGTCGGATGTCATCCGGTCCTCCGTCGCTTGAGTGTTCCGGCGGCGGCCAGTGGCGTCACGACGGGCAGGTGTTCGGTGAACTGGCTGCCCAACTCAACCAGCGCCGCGAGGATAATGTCACGGCTGGGGTTGGTTTTGGCGACGACGGCTGCGAAAGCTGTCACCAGCTGATCGACTTCGGACTGCTGGTTGACCGCAATGTCAAACTCCGACGTCACTGGCGATGGGCGTGTCGGATCGCCAAAGATAACCGAGATGGCATGGCGCGTGTCGCCACGGCCTTTGACATGGGCAAAGCCCTCGGCCCGCGCAAACTCTTGCGCCAGTGCGGCTATCTCAATACGCGCCTGGTCGATGTCGCGATCTACCCAGTCCCGCGGCGGCTTGTTGGCGGCAAGGCTGGCGATCCCCTCGATCTCTTCCTCAGTCCCGGTATAGCTCGTCAGCCGGGTGGCGAAAGCATCGAGTCGGTAGTTGCCGGTCAACCCTCGAACGGTTTCGGCACGGAGGTGGAGTTCGGTGAGTTCTCGCTTGGTGCCGTCTGGTATGCGGAGCTCGTGCAGCATGGTCGCCGACAGTTCACGCAGCATGCCGGGGTAAGCGCCGACCAACTCGTCGAGACCCGATCGCACTGCCGAGATGATTGGCACGGCATCGACAGCCTGGGTGGCTCCGCTTTGTTTGGGGTCGCCGAACACAGCGGGAATATCGTCGAGCAGAAACTTGTTGGGGTCGTTCGCGAGCTTGGCGAGGTTACGAACCTGCACGGCCGTCGGCGACAGGCGGCCGGTCTTGAGCGTCCACGGCTTGAGGCTCGTGATAACCCCGACAAGGCCCCGCGCGATTTCGAGCGGCTCGGCAACGGTGTGGCCGTCCGGCAAGCCGCCATGCGACGCGATGGCTTCGGCAACACCGGACAAGATACGCCGATGGAAGTCGGTGACCGTGCTCCATCGCACGCGGATACAGCCGGGGTCCTGAGCGAGGCGGTCGGTCAGGAGTGAACTGAGCCGTGGCTGGAACGCCTCGTCGAGATAGATGGCAAGCGTATCCGCCCTGCTGAGGACGTACGCGATGGCAAAAACGGGGAACAGCCCATCGCGCAAGCCATAAGGAGGCGCCTGCCACAGATCGAACAAGTTGCGCAGGCTCGCGCCCGCCGCGCCGGCAGATCGGAAAAACTCATCGGCCGCCTGCCACAACGGCCCCAGTTTGGTCGCGTCATCGGGGCGGGGATCGGTGAAACGAGGTCCGCCGAGCGCGACCTGATAGAGGCCCGTCGCTTCGAGCAGGGAGGCATAGAGCCCGCCATGGGATGGATACCCGACGATGCCAAGACGCTCCTGACCAAGCCCATCGACCATGGCCTTGAGCAACGCCTTCTGAGCCGCAATAGCGTTGCTCGAAGGCTTGATCCGGTTGAGCAGTTCGTTATGCAGCCGCGGGCTGTGCGGATAGCGGCTGTCGGCAAGGCTGGAAGCAACCGCATTCAACCCGGCGAGACCGGCATCCTGGGGGATCGTCAGCGTCCCGTCTGATCCGCTTTCCGAGGCTGCTTTCCATTCGGCGGACAGGAACGCCTGCCGCACACGCTCTTCAAGGTCGGCGGCCGCGCGCGCGATGCGGGCATTCACCTCGCGTCGGGCGACGGCATCGCCGTTCAACTCGGCGCGCTCGGCGCGAACCGTCTCCAGCGCCAGAAGCTCCTGCGCCAGTTCGCGGATTGTATAACCGTCGCGCGACCAGCCGACGGCAACGGGCACATCCCCTGTCGCCGTTGCGGCCTGTTCCCAAAGCTTGCGCGCCTTCGCCGGCGTTTCGGTTTGGGTCGCAATGAGCAGCAGGAAAAGCCCGGTCGCGCCGTTTTGAGGCTGGTAGCGGCGAACGCGATCGGCACCGTCAGTCAGGGGCGCAATGTCGATGTCGAACCAGCGAAGCGCGCCTGTCACATGGTAATGTCGCTTGGCCAGGATGGGCTGAAGCATCGCGAGATGACGCAGGCGGGCAAAGTCGATCCCGGTCATGCGCGCGTGCGCCTGACCGACGGCGGCATCGATGTCAAAATCGCTGCCGGCATAAATGGCGTAGGCGCCAAGGAAATTTTTGAAAATGACGATCGACCAGGCCGCGAGCTGGTCCAGCATGGATTTGAGCCGCGCCTTCGGTAGCGCCGGCAGCGCATGCGCAAGCACGTCCTCGGACGGGAGAAGGCCCGACCGCTCCTTGAACAGGTCGATTAGCGCGATCGTTTTGACGAGCTGAAGGTGGTCGAGATCGCCCCCGCGCGCTTCGCAACGCTCGAAGGCTTCGACCGCGAGAGACCAGCGATGACCGTCCGGCGAGGCCAGAATTGAGGGCTCAAGATTGGCGCGCAGATAGTCCCACAGCATGGCGGGCTGATAGGTCTGTTCGTCGTCGGCAGGCGTTATCCGCAGGAAGTCCTGAAATCCGTGCGGCTCGGCGGAATTGAGAAAGCCGAAAACACTGCGCTGGTTCTGGCCGAAGCGGCGGCGCGACAACGGCCCGAGCAGACAGGCGACAACGGGATGCAAAGGCCAGCAATCCACAAGTTCCTGATCGAGATGCGATCCGGTGCCGGGACGGTTGTTCTGAATGGCGGCGGCAATACCGCCGGCAATCGGACGAATCGAAGACGGCGCATCGGCTTCGATGGCATGCCCGATGAGCGCGATCTGCTCCTCGCCGGCGACATTGATCGGCACGTCGGCAAAGCGGCCCTGTATCTTGAGCCACTCGTCGCGCACTTCGCGCGCCAGCCGGTGCGCGTAATCGTCGAACGCCTGATGCAGAATGCCGATGACGATGAGCCGGCGGTTGCTACGCGATGCGGCTTCGGCGAGCTGCTGGAAAAAGTAGACATCCGCATCGCCAAAAGCGGCATGTTCGAGGAACTTGCCCATTTCATCTATGATGACGATGAGCCCGGCGCCAGGCGCTTCAGCCGCGGTTGTCTTGAGCTTTTCGATCACCTCCGTGCCGGCAATGCTCATCCGCTTCCGGCCACGCCGCGGACCCTCAAGCGCCGCCGAGATAGCCAGCGCCGCATCGGTGCGGCTGCCGACGATTGGTAGGGTAGTCCACCCCTTACGGGACGCTTTGAGAAGAGACAGCAACTCACCTGCGGCCTGCAAACCGATCGCTGCGCGGGCTTGCGTACGCGAACGCCCATCAGCACCAAGTAACGCGGCCAGCGCGACGGCCAGACTTGATTTGCCGCTGCCGTAGGGACCGGTCCAGGTGAAGGCGCCCTGTCCAGTTTCGACGATTTGTCGCGCCATGGACAACAGGGCCTGCGCGGTCGAAGACGGGCAGACGAAGCCTTCGAGCGCGGACGGTTCGTCAATGTCGGTATCGACGCGGATAGAGCGCTGAAAGCGGCGGTTAACCCGGACTTTGTCCGCGAGCGTGCTCATGCCGCCCGCGCCGTGAGAGTGCGCCGGTACATGCCGTGCAGCAGATCGAGGGGCACGATAGCATCGAGATCATGCGCATAGACCTGGCGCATCCCTGTGCTCTCATCCCAGCGGATAGCACCGCCCGTAAGGTCGGCGGCGGACGCTAGCCTTTCGGCAACCGAATCTTCGTCGAGCAAAAAGACGCGCCCGGGACCGCCCGGCTCGTGCGTGATCGCTTCGACGGAAAACTCCCTTCGGGTGGGATAGAGGTCGCGCCAGAAGGCCAGAAGCCCGAACAGGAATACTTCGTCCGACAGGGTGGGCTTGGGGCCGCGGCGAAACCGGAAGGCGCTGCCGACGCCGAGCGGTTGCAGGAGGGCGAGCTCGCTTAGCGGCGACTCAAGGTTGTCCTCCTGCACGGCTCGCCCGGAAACGGGGCGCGCTAGATAGGTGCGGACGAAGCACTCCACATCGCGCCGGATCGTTGTTTCCGTGATGCGCGACTCTTTCATCCGTCCAGATTCTCTCAGCGCGGCAATGCGGCGGGCGAGGCGGTCCGTCACGAGCTCACGGTCGATGCTGGGTTCATTCAGTTCGTTAAAGGCCCAATACCAGGTGGTGGCGCGCGCCGGCCGGGAGGCAAGGTGCCAGTGGATCAGCCATAGGGAGGCCGGGTGCTCCAGATAGGGGTCGCACTCCTCCAGTAGCATTTTGCCGAACGCGGTCGGCTCGATCCGCCCCATGCGCGCGCCTTCTTCAGCCTCGGCCATATGGATCACGCCGGCCGCGAGCGCCCAATGGCGCATCGAAACAACCATATTCTTTCCGACACCAAATAAAGAGATGGCGCTCTCGTCAGTAAAGATAGAGTTCGTATCACCGATTCCTGATGAAAGGACACGCGCAACTTGATCGTAAGCCTTGTTCAACCACCCATAGCGCAGCGGGAACGTCTCATGACCTGCGAATTGCAGTTTGTATTTTTCGTCGTCGAGCAGGCTGCGTGCCATGGGTTTGGACCGGACTGGATGATGTATCCAGTTGACCTTAGTGTTCCGACTCGGCGAGGGTCAATCCCCACTGGCGGTAGTCGCCAGTGGTGGCGGTAGCTGAGGCAGGACGGACAGGCAATCGGATGGGCACGGGCGGCGCGAAAGACGGCATTTATATGGACTATCAGGCCACCACACCTGCCGATCCGCGTGTTGTGGAAGCCATGCAACCCTATTGGTCGGCGATCTACGGCAATCCGCATTCCGCCGATCATGCTTTTGGGTGGAGCGCTGACGCGGCAATAGAGACCGCGCGCGGGCATATTGCGGCGCTGATCGGGGCCGATCCGGACGAAATCGTGTTCACTTCGGGCGCGACAGAAGCCAATAATCTCGCGGTGCTTGGTATTGCCCGCGCGTCGCCGCCCGCGCGAAAGCGCATCGTGGTGAGCGCGATCGAGCACAAATGCGTCTTGGCTGCGGCGCGCGCCGCAGCTGACGAAGGATTCGAAGTCATCACTGTCCCGGTCGGTGCCGGCGGCATCGTCGATCCGCGCGCCGTCGCCGCCGTCGTCGATGACCGTACGGCGCTCGTCTCGGTTATGGCGGTCAATAACGAGATTGGGACTGTGCAGCCGCTGTCAGCAATCGCGGCGCTCTGCTCCAAGGCAGGCGCGATCTTCCACACCGACGCGGCGCAAGCACTGAACGCGCTCCCGATGGATGTCGCCACGCTTGGCGCCGACCTGATGAGCCTGTCGGCACACAAGGCTTACGGTCCGAAAGGGATGGGCGCACTTTTTGTGCGCCGTAGCCTGCACGTCCGACCCAAGCCGATCATCCATGGAGGCGGACAAGAGGGAGGTCTGCGTTCGGGAACACTGCCGACGCCCCTTTGCGTCGGCTTCGGGGAAGCTTGCCGCATCCTCGCGGACGAACGGGACGGCGACGCCGAGCGCATCCGCACCTTGCGCGACCGGTTTCTTGCCGAGCTGCTGAAAGCCGTGCCGGGCCTAGCCGTGAACGGCGATCAGGGTTCGCGCCACCCCGGCAACCTGAACCTGCTGTTCCCGGCAAGGGAGGCATCCCTACTTTTACAAAACTTGCACCCGAACGTCGCTGCCTCGACGGGCTCGGCCTGCACATCGGGGCAACCGGAACCGTCGCATGTGCTGCGTGCGATCGGCCTTTCGTGGGCGGACGCAAACGCCTCGATTCGGTTTGGCATCGGCCGCTTTACGACCCGAGATGACGTTGATTTTGCCGCTGCCGTGGTCGCGAAAGCTTGGAAAGCCATCCTGCCGTAACGCCGATTATCTGAGGTAGTGCGATCAAGGCCGGGAAAACGGAACTACAATCATCCCAACCAGAGACAATCCAAACGAAAAGAACAGAAGGTAGGCTAGATCTCGAATCGTCGAGACTCGCGGCAAAAGCGGTTTCCGCTTATCGGACGCTGGATTTGACGCTTTCAGACTCACAGCATGGCCAGTTTCAAACTGATTTAGTTGATTCAGGTAACCATTGATTGCCAGCCGTAGCTGCATAAGGGCATTGCCTCCTGCTATCCCGACAGCCTGAGCGTCCGCTATCGGGAGGCCGCCACAAGCCTCTGAGTGTCCGGGATGAGGCGCAAAGCTGCCATAGACCGCTGCCACCCGACACCCGCTTTCAAGTTCGGCAGATCCGCCTGTTCATCACCGAACTGGGTCGAGAACAGCCGTAGCAGGAGGAGGATGATGGAGAGGAGGGAACGAGGATGCGCTCGCATCGCGTTCCTGCCGACACCGCTTCGCTCCATCACGGGCTGCGCCACCCCGACCCCGCGCGTCGCGCAGCCCCCAAGCGGGCCGCACGCTGCGCAGGGCAGGGGCGCTCGCCCGC
>JAABUV010004022.1_pt1 | contig 18003 bp, 15 predicted proteins | sample 5559971 | NCBI WGS metagenome assembly JAABUV01 (sample SAMN10711881, study PRJNA513362) | rock metagenome | isolation source: Antarctica rocks | place: Antarctica: Victoria Land, Knobhead nord | collected 2015-12-19
AGCCGTTCCCGTAGCTCGGGCTGTGCCATTGCCCCGATCCGACGCGCCTTCCGGCGCTCGAAACGGTAGTCTTCGGTTTCGGGGGCGCTCCCGACGTACCGGACGGGGCCGAGATCGACGATGGCCGCGATGTCGAAGGGGCCGCCGTGGCGGCGCAGCAGCGATAACCCCAGTTGGCCCGACTCGAGCACCGGCCGCACATGTCGGCCGGTCTCGAGGTCGAGCCCGGCGACGCAGATGAAAGGCGCGCGCATGCGGGTCAGGTGGGTGACGACGATTCTCATGACGCCTACTCCTTACAGTCACAGGTGGATGATCTCGACAGCGCCCCAACGGTCGCGCAAGTATTCCGCGACGAGCCGCCGGTGGCAGCGCTCCGGCGTCGCCTCGCTACACAGTAGGACGGTTGGAACCGCGAAAAGGGCGCGTTGAATGTGCCGCTCAACCTCGCGCGTGGCCATCAGCGCCAGGAACTGGCGTGCGTACTCTTCCCAACTCCCCTTGCTCTTTTTGTACGTGTCGAGCATCTCCTGTGTCGGGGCCAGCAGGGGCTCATGGCGATAGTCCGCCGCGCAGATCGCGCGTAGGAAGTAGGCCAGGTCGTCACGCTTGGTGAAGCCGGCCAGCTGCGAACTGTTGTTGAGGCGCACGTCGATAAGTTGCTTGACGCCGGCCGCCTTCAGGGCTCCGAAGAAGCTGGCCGCGGTTCTTTTGGTAAAACCGATCGTATAGATTTCCACTCACGTACCTCCTGCGCGTCGAACAGGCTGAGTTGTCCGTCGTGCGCGGCCTCTTGCACCTGTTCCTCGGATTGCACCTGTCCGTCCCCCCGAATATGCAAGACGGGGACGCCGCGTTCGGCCAGTACGCGCCCGACCAGCAGCCGGCGGTGGCACCCCGTTGGGTCCTCCTCGGCGCACAGGATCGCCACGCGGTAGCGCTGTATGCCTATCTCCAGCCGTTCGATACCTGACAAAAAAAGGGGCGATTCCGCGACCAGATTGTAGCGGACGCGCCCATCGGCGTCGTAGAACTGGGGTCCCTCGGGCCGGCCGCCGAGCTCTTTGCCCAGGAACAAATATTTGACGCTAGCTGCGGGCGCGGTCTCCTTCAGGCTCGCGCCGTTGAATTGCGGGGTGTAGCGCGAGTAGGGTTGCGAGCGTACGTCGACCAGGACCTCGATCTCGTGTCGCGTGAGCAGGGCGATGAACTCGTCGAGCGTGCGGTTGGAGTGTCCGACCGTGTAGATGCGCGGACGCGGCGCGTCGTCGTTCACCGAATCTCTCCTCTAGATAAGCGTAGGTGGGCGCCGGGGGGCGTGGGGTTAGGCGCCGACGCCTTGGTAGAGCGCGGTACGGGTGACGGCGCCGCGCCGGTCGAGCTCGACGGCGACGAGGTCGAGGCGCCAGTCGGCCTGCTCGAGGCCGTGCGCGGCCAGGTAGGTCTGCGCCGCCAGGGTGAGGCGCGCGAGCTTGCGCGGGGTCAGGGCTTCCTCGGGGCTGCCGTAGAGGGACGACCGTCTGAGCTTCACTTCACAGAATACGATAGCGGCGTCGTGCCGGCAAACAAGATCAAGCTCGCCGTAGCGGCAGTGGTAGTTGCGCGCCATGACGGTGTAGCCCGCGGCCTCCAGGAGGCGCGCGGCGATGTCTTCGCCGCGCGCGCCGAGCGCCGCCCGGTATGTGCTCATTCCACGGCCTCCTTGTCGAACCACGGCCTGGCCCTAAAGGGCCAGGTCAGGGTTTGTTAGGACAAAGTTACGCCATCTCGACGGCCGCCGCGTCGCCCAGGCCCAACCGTTCGATGGTCTGTTCGCGCATCACATACTTCTGCACCTTCCCTGTGACCGTCATCGGGAAGGAGTCGACGAACAGAACGTAGCGCGGGATCTTGTAGGTGGCGATGCGGCCGCGGCAGTAGGCGCGGACATCCTCGTCGGTGACCGTCGCGCCCTCCTTAAGTGTGACCCAGGCGCAGATCTCCTCGCCGTACTTGGCGTCGGGCACGCCGATGACCTGCACATCGGCAACGCTGGGATGTCCGTACAGGAACTCCTCAAGCTCACGCGGGTAGATGTTCTCACCGCCGCGAATGATCATGTCCTTGATGCGCCCGACAATGTTGACATAACCGTCATCGCGCATCACGGCGAGGTCGCCCGTGTGCATCCAGCGCGCCGGGTCGATGGCCAGCCCCGTGGCCTCGTCGTTGTTCCAGTAGCCCAGCATCACGGGGTAGCCGCGCGTCAGCAGCTCGCCGGGCGTGCCGCGCGGCACGATGTGGTCGTCGGCGGGGTCGACGATCTTGGCCTCGACGTAGGGGTGGATCGCGCCGACGGTGGAGACGCGCGTTTCCTCGTCGTCGTCGGGCCGCGTCTGGAACGAGACGGGTGAGGTCTCGGTCATGCCGTAGCAGATCGTGACCTCGGGCATGTGCATCTCGGCGCGCACGCGGCGCATCACCTCGACGGGGCAGGGCGAGCCGGCCATGATGCCGGTGCGCAGCGTCGAGAGGTCGAAGCGCTCGAAGTCGGGGTGTCCCAGTTCGGCGATGAACATCGTCGGCACGCCGTAGAGCGCGCTGCAGCGTTCCTCTTGCACCGTTTCGAGCACGGCGAGCGGGTCGAACGTCTCGGCGGGGTAGATCATCGCGGAGCCGTGGGTGACGCAGGCCAGGTTGCCCAGCACCATGCCGAAGCAGTGGTAGAGGGGTACGGGGATGCACACGCGGTCGGCAGGGGTGAGGCGCTCGAACTCGCCGATGAAGAAGCCGTTGTTGAGGATGTTGTGGTGGCTGAGCGTCGCGCCCTTGGGGAAGCCGGTGGTGCCGCTGGTGTACTGTGTGTTGATGGGGTCGTCGAATTGCAGCGTCGCGGCGCGCTCGCGCACCTCCGCCGTGGTGGTCCCGCCGGCCCCGCGCAGAAAGTCGGACCACGCGGTCATGCCCTGTCCCGGCTCGTCGCCGAGGCAGACGACCCCGTGCAGGTCGGGCAGTGCCGCCGCGCGCAGGTCCATCGCCCCGGTCGTCCCCGCGAGTTCGGGCGCGATGCCGGCGAGCGTCGCGCGGTAGTCGTGCTGGCGGAAGCGTGGGGCGGTGACGAGCAGCTTGACGCCTGATTGTTCCAGCACGTAGGCCAATTCGTGTGAGCGGTACGCCGGATTGATGTTGACCAGGATAGCGCCCATGCGCGCCGTGGCGAACTGCACCAGCACCCACTCCGCGCGATTAGGCGACCAGATGCCGGCGCGGTCGCCCACGGCGAGACCGGCGGTCATCAGGGCGCGCGCCACGCGGTCGACCGCGTGGTCTAGCTCGGCGTAGGTGTAGCGCAGTCCCTGGTGGCGTGACACGAGCGCCTCGCTCTCGCCGTGCGCCTCGGCCGTCCGCGCGAGTAGGTCGCCGATGGTCAAGCCCATCAAGGGGATGCCCGAGGTCCCGTGGACATAACTACTTTGCGTTTGCACGCGCCACCTCCGTCGTACTGCCCCGCGGCGCCCGCGCGGGCGCCTGCACGCTATTGTATACCCGTAGCGGTAGGAGTTCAAGCCTCTGTCGATGGAGCCTCTGTCGATGGAGCCTCTGTCGATGGAGGGAGCGCTTGCAACACTGCCAGGAGTGTTGGTACGCTCTCGGTCGCGGTCTGCCACACGATGTCCAAACGTATGATGTCATACGCGTGGGCGAGCACGTTGCGCATCTGTTTGATGTCCCGCCAGGGTATATCGGGGGTAGCCGCGAGGAAGGGGTCGGTTAACCGATACGCCGCTTCTCCGATCACGAGGACCTGATATTGGATCGCCGATTGTGTTTTGAGGTCGCGCACGAAGTCATCGAACGTCATATCTTGGCAAAATTCTTCGATGGCGCGGGCCGCATCAATGATCTGTTGAATCGTTTCTTCGTCGCGGTATCCACTAATGCGGCTGCTCATAATAGACCTGTGCTGTACGTGCAATCGTCCGTTTTATCGGTGACTCTTTGGCGTAGGTGACGCCGGCACGGGTCAATACGTCTACGCGGCGCCCTAGCACGTCCTCTAGCTCTTGACACAGGCGCGCGAAAGCGAAGCCAGGTACGTGACCGGGAGCAAAATCGACGATGACGTCGATGTCGCTGGCGTCGGTGAAGTCATCACGTAGTACCGAGCCAAAAAATGTCAATTCGGTCAAGTGCCAGCGCCTGCAAAGTGCAACAAGCTCTTCGCGTGGAAAAACAACCGTTTGTTCCATCGATCCTCTCCTCCCAACCCGTTATAGTGTACGTTGCCATTGCTATGTCTACAGTGCTGATGCTTGAAGTTCGGCTAGCGCATGGTAGAGCACTCGAATCCTCCTTTCCGCGCCCCCCAATATGGTACTCCATTGATAGGGCGCCCCGCGTCTACCGATTGCCACGACCGATCGCATCGATCTCGTGCCAGGGCAACTCGCGGTTCCACGCGCCGGTAAGCGGCCCTTCGAAGCGGTAGAGCTCGCCCGGCCGGCCCACGCGCCCGCTCGTGGCGCGCTCTCCCGTAGGCGTGAGCGCGCCGGAGGCGAACAACGGCGCGAAGGCTTTCTTGAAATTGCTCGTGTTAAGCCGCGCCAGCGCGGGGTCGAGGATCGCCGCGTAGACGGCGCGCAACTCGGGGAGGGTGAACGTGTGGGGCAGGAGTTGGAAGGCCAGCCACGAGTCGCGCAACTTGGCCTGCACGCGGTTCACGGCCACGCGCAGCATGTCGGCGTGGTCGAAAGCCAGCGCCTCGGCCGGCACGCGGCGCACGGGGACCCAGTCGGCGCACATGATCCCGCCGCCCGGCGCGAGTGTCAGTTCGTCGGAGCGTTGCAGCGCCAGATGCGCTACGGACACGACGCGGCCGCGCGTGTCCCGGTCCGGCTGGCCGAAGGTCCCCAGTTGTTCCAGATACCAACTCTTCGCGTCGAGCCCCGTCTTGGTCTGCAAGGCGCGGCGGGCGGCGGCGTCGAAGGTCTCTCCAGCGCGCACGAGCACGCCGGGCAGCGAGAGCTTGCCGGCGAAGGCCGCGTCGTCGCGCTGCACCAGCAGGACCTGCCATGCTTCGTCGACCGTCTCGGCCGGCCGTACCGTGAACAGCACCACGTCGACCGCGACCACCGCGTTGGGCAGTAGCTTGACCGCTCCGTGTTCCGGCGACATCTATGCTCCACTCCTCCTAACCTCCACTCAGGAGAGTCGCTCGCCGCCCTCAACGCGGAAGTCGAGCACGTTCTCTCGCGGGACGAGCGGGCAGACCCAACGCGGGTCGAAGGCGCACGAGGGCTGGTAGGCGAAGTTGAAGTCGAGTACGAGCGTGCCCGCCGCCGGGTCGCCGCCGAGGTCGGCGCTCTTGGCCGCGTCGAGCAGGTAACGGCCACCGCCGTACGTCTCCGCGCCGTTCGTCGCATCGCGGAAGGACAGAAACAGCCCGCCGGCGTAGCCCTCCAGCCAGTACAGGCCCAGACGCCGCTCTCCTTGCGGGAAGGGCACGTCGACCCGGCCGATGCGCCGCACACCCATCGTCGTCCCACCGCTGGTCGGGACCGTCGCGCTTGCCCCGTCGTCCCGCGCACCCTCCATGGAGGGCGCATCCGGCGCGTCGACGGCCGTATCGGGGACGACCGTGACGTCGAAGCGCAGCGTAGGATCGTACGGGAAGTAGCGCGGCGTGTAGCCGGCCCGCCCGTCGGCGGGGATGGGCGACTGGGGGTGCTCGCGGTACAGCTGGTCGCGCGTGGCGCGCCAGTGGTCGTAGGCCGCCGTCGGGGAAAACGGCCCGTAGATCTTCCGCAGGTTGCGCGTCTCCACGTACAGTTGCGCCATGCGACGACGCCAGTCGGCGAGTTCCAGGTCGTTTGTTTCAGAAATATCCACGTATCACCCTCATTTACGCCTCGTCGCCGTCGAGTAATGCCCGCAGCGCGTCCAAATCGCCCGCCACCGCCAGGTCGCGTATCCGCCGCAGGGTGGTGTCCTGCCTCTCCAGTGCGGCAGCCTGCCCCTCCAGTGTGGCATCTTGCCTCTCCAGGGCGGCGGCCTGCTTCTCCAGGGCGGCGATCTGTTCCTCCAACACGGCGTCGGCCTCCTCGGGCAGCGGTTTGAGCCGCCCCGCCGCATCGCGCACGCGCAGGTATAGGCCGTCGAACTCGAACGACACGCCCAGCGCGGCGCTCTCCCAGCGCCCTTGGTCGGTGGCCGGCCAGCGCGCCCAACGCCCGTCGACCAGCCGCAGCGCCCGCACAGCCTCGTCTATATAGCGGCGCTCATAGTCGACGATGATATACGCGGCGACGCCCGCGTCGGCGTAGCTCCAGGCCTTGCCGCGCTTCTCGTCGATGTCCCAGCGGTAGGTCGTCTCGCTGAGCACTTCGATCGCCAGCAGGGGCACGCCGACATCGACGAAAGTCAGGTGTTGCCCGCTGCCGGGGTGAGGGTTGGGCCGCGGGTGGACGAATACGTCGGGCAGCATGGGATAGGGCGATCCGTTGGGGCGCCGGAAACCAGCCAGGGGAACCTGCGAGAGGGCGCGCCAGGACGCGCCGTTAGCCCGCGCGGCCATGCGCAGGCCGTCGCGCGCCGCATCGATGACATGCTGATGATACTCCGAGCCCACGATGCTCTCCTCGGTGTCATCCGGTGGCCACAAGGCCGCGCGCGCGGCCCTTAGATCGAGTTGTGGTTGTGCCATGTGTGATCGTCCCTCGGCGTCGCGGCGCCCACCCGTCTATAAAATATCGCTATCGCGCCATCCCATTGCCCTATGGTATCACGGCAACTTAAGGCGCGGAGCGTCAAAGGACAGTAATGTACGTGTCGTTTGGTCCATCGGGGAGAAGTTCCAAACGCCTGGTGACGACGTTCGGCTGCAGCCCGAGGACTTCCATCGGGACTACCCCAAGCAGCGGTTGCGTCCCCACGGGTAATTCGATGCACGAAAAGGTGTCTTCCCGCCTTATGACCTCCAATAATGCGTCCCGGAAGAGGCGGACGCGTCCCGTACCTGTCGCGGTCCGGATATTCACTTCTCGTGACGGGCGCAGCCCAAGGCGCGCGATCACGTCGGCCGGCAGACATAAGTGGGTGGCGCCCGTATCGACCAGCACACCTTCCAGGACGACAGAGCGAACAGCGGCGGCGTCGATCTCGTTGGCCTCGGCGCGTATTTGATCGACGTTATTAGTGATGGTGAGCGTCGTATCTACGCGGCCTATCGGGGCCTCCAGGTTGAGCGATGCAACGGCCATAGTCTTCGCCTCATTCTCCTGTTAGACAACATACCCGCATTATAAGCGCTCCCCCTCGGCAATGGGATGATACCCGTAGAACTCTCCCCGTGATGTGGATAGTTCCTTGCCCTCGCCGACGCATTTTATTACCATAAGCGGGTGCCTTCACGAGATTTCACCCACCTGCACTGCCACACCGAATACTCGCTGCTCGACGGCCTGGCGCGCGTCGGGCCGCTGATGGACGCCGCCCAAAAGCAGGGCATGACCAGCCTGGCGCTGACCGACCACGGCGTGATGTTCGGCGCCGTCGAGTTCTACGGCGAGGCCAAGAAGCGCGGTATCAAACCCATTATCGGGATGGAAGCGTACGTGGCTCCGCGTAAGATGGAGTTGCGCGAGGGCAAGCAGGACGCCTCGGGCTACCACTTCGTGCTGCTGGCCGAGAACGAGACCGGCTACCAAAATCTGTTGACGCTGGCCAGTGAGGCGCAGTTGCGCGGCTACTACTACAAGCCGCGCGTCGACAAAGAACTGCTCGCCAAGCACAGCGAGGGCCTGATCGCGCTCTCGGCCTGCCTCTCCTCCGAGGTGGCGCGCCACCTGGTGAAGGACGATATCCAGGCGGCGGAGAAGGCGGCCAAGTGGTACGCCGAGGTGTTCGAGCATCGCTTCTACCTGGAGGTGCAGGACCACGGTATCGCCGAGCAGCGCACCGTGAACCGGCACATCGCGGCGATGGCCAAGCGCCTCGGCCTCCCGCTCGTCGTGACCAACGACGTGCACTACATCGCCAAGGAGCACGCGCGGGCGCAGGAGATCCTGCTGTGCGTGCAGACCGGCACGACGATGGACGACCCCAAGCGCATGAAGATGGACTCGCATGAGTTCTACCTCAAGAGCGCGGACGAGATGTGGCGTACCTTTGGGGACGAGTTCCCCGACGCGCTCAAGAACACGATGGAGATCGCTGAGCGTTGCAACCTCAACCTCGAGTTCGGCCGCGTGCAGCTGCCCGAGATGCCCGTCCCCGCGGGCCACAGCGTCGATACGTACCTCGCCGAAGTGTGTCACGACCGTCTGGCCGTGCGTTACGACGAGGTGCGCGACGACATGAGAGAGCGGCTCGACTACGAGCTCTCCGTCATCAAGAAGACCGGCTTCGCCGCCTACTTCCTGCTGCTCGACGATATCATCGGTCACGCCCGCCGCGAGGGCATCATGGTCGGCCCTGGTAGAGGCTGCCTCTCACCGGACACGCCCATCGAGATGTCCATGGGCGGGGTGAAGGCGATCCGTGACGTGGAGCCAGGGGATTGTGTGATCTCCCGTGACGGCATGGCCCGCGAGGTCATCCGGCGTTGGGACTACGAGAGTGACGAGGATCTTATTCGCCTCCGCTCCTACTACGGCGATTGGCGTGGGGTGACATTGACTCCCGATCATAAGGTGCTCGCGGAGAAAAGCACGCGCAAACCCGGCTACGAGAGTTGGGCCGACTCCACCAAGCGCGCGAAGAAGTCACTGATTGAGCCGACTGGACGACTCGATTGGTTGCGCGCCGATGAGCTCGCTCCTGGCGACTGGGTATTCTGCCCGACGCTAGCGGCGCCAAGCAGTAAGCGCCCTCCGTGTGCCATCGACCTTGCACGCTACGCCAACGGATACGACATGGTTTCCTCCAGGGATGAAGTCCGGGAGTACCGCATCAACGTCTTGTTAAAACGCCTCTACCATCGGGCTACTCTGCCTCGGCTTATCACCCTCGACGAACCCTGGGGGCGCATCCTGGGTCTATTTGCAGGAGATGGCTGGCTGCTATCGCACAAGAGCAACCGGATTGGCTTTGCCTTTAACGCCGCCGAAACGGAAAGCCGCGCCTGGGTTGAAGAGTTTTTCCACACACTCAACCTTCAAGTCGATGTGCGTCCGCACGCGGGGCGCAAGCTTGTCCAGATTGAGGTGAAGAGCAAGTTCTTGCGCGCCATGTTCGCCGACCTTTTCGATGGTTACGCTCCCACTCTCAAGTCGCGGGACAAGCACGTCCCGCGGGCCATACTCGAAGGTTCGATGGGACTCCAACAAGGTTTCGTACATGGCTTGTGCATGAGCGATGGCCACGATGCCGGATCGAAAAACCGGATCACGACGACATCGCTGCGATTGGCGGTGGAAACGCGTCAACTCCTCCGCTTATTAGGGTTACCTTCCTCCGTGCGGAAGGAGAATCGCAAGGTTGAGACACGGTCGGCTTTCGCCAACGCTGGGCCGGCGTACACGGTCGATTTCCCTCCCGACGCGCGTTTTGGGGCGACCAACGCGATGGCGTCTTATGTCTACCGGCGCGTCGAAGGTGGTTTCCTGCTCAAACTGCTGTCGAGCGAACTCGTCCCAGGCACTGGGACGGTCCACGATCTGGAGGTGACGGGGGAACACAATTATCTGACATCCTCATTCGTTGTTCACAATTCCGCCGTCGGTAGCTTGGCCTCTTATTGTTTGGGCATCACCAACGTCGACCCCCTTCAATTTGATCTGCTATTTGAAAGGTTTTTGAATCCCGATCGGCTCTCGATGCCTGACATCGACACCGATTTCGCCGACGACCGGCGCGATGAGGTGATCCGCTACATCACCGAGCGCTTCGGCGCCGACTGCGTGGCGCAGATCTCGACCTTCGGGACGATGGCGGCGAAAGCGGCGATCAAGGACGTGGGCCGCGCCCTCGCCATCCCCTACGGCGACGTCGACCGCCTGTGCAAGCTGATCCCGCCGATGCCGCTCAAGATCACGATCAGGGAGTCGATCGACGCGGTCCCGGAGTTGGCCGACCTCTACAACAACAACGAAGAGGTGACGCGGCACCTCGATATGGCGATGGCGCTGGAGCACGTCAAGCGCCACGCCTCGACGCACGCGGCCGGCGTGGTCATCTCGCACGACCCGCTGGTCAACGTGACGCCGCTGATCCGCGTGGGCAAAGAGGGCGAACAAGGGCAGGCGTCGCAGTACGAGGCGGGCATCCTCGATAAGATCGGCCTGCTCAAGATGGATATCCTGGGCCTAACCACGCTGACCCTGATCCAGCGCACGGTCCGCAACATCGAGGTCGCGCGCGGCGTCCTGGTCGAGCCCGATGAGATACCGCTCGACGACCCCTGCATCTACGAGTTGCTGACCAGCGGCGAGACGGCCGGCATCTTCCAGCTAGAGAGCGGAGCCATGCGCAAGGTGCTGCGCGACATGAAGCCCGACCGCTTCACCGACATCGTGGCCGTCGTGGCGCTGTACCGCCCCGGCCCGATGAACTTCATCCCACAGTACATCGCACGCAAAAATGGTACTGAGAAAATTACATACTTACACCCTGATTTAGAAGATATTCTCAGAGAGAGTTACGGAATAATTGTGTATCAAGATCAAGTTTTGAGAATAGCCATCAACTTCGCTGGTTTTACCTGGGGCGAGGCCGACAAGCTGCGCAAGGCGATGGGCAAGAAGCTCATCGATGAGATGAAAAAGCAACAGGTTCATTTCGACGAGGGCTTCGCCAAGACGACCAAATGGGTGTACCAGCAGGACGAGGCCGGCGCGCCGACCGCCGTCGAAGTCACCAAGCCTGCGTATCCAGTGAAGCTTGCCCATGAGTTGTGGCCGCTTATGGAGACATTCGCAGGATACGGCTTCAATAAATGCATTGCTGCAACAACATATGTTAAGCTGCCCGACGGCACGCGGCTGCATATCTCAGCGGCCCATAAAAATCCGCCCGAGAAGATAATGGCGATGTGGCCCGACGGTCAGATCCGGCCGCATAAAGTCCAGCGCATCGTCAAGACGGGACGCAAGGCGTTGGTCAAGGTCACGACGCGGACGGGCAAGGTCATCATGGCGACGCCAGAGCACCGTCTACTTACGACCGAGGGGTACAAGCGCATCGATGAGATGCGCCTGGGCATGGAACTCATGACTGTCACGCGCGAGGCGACCGACAATCAACGCCGTGCGCGCCGCGAGAGCATGATTTCACTCAATCGCAGCCCCGATCAGCGTGCGCGGGCTAGCGAGCGTCTATCCAAGCGTCTGGCCGCGATGTCACCAGGAGAGTTCGCGGCTTATACCCAACGCGCTCGCGAAGCGCGCACTCCCGAGGGGATGCGCACTGCGGCGGTGACGATGCATGAGCGCCTAAAGTGGCTCTATGCCAACGATCCGGCTTGGAAGGCGAAGTTTGTGGCGGCAAGCCTTGCCAATGTGCGCGACTGCTACGATACCGGGCCGGGCTACGGCCGCTGCTCCATCGCGTCGAACGGCATGTGGTGCGCGAGCCAGAATGAGCGCGGCATGTGCGAGTGGCTGATCATCCAGGACATTGACTTCGAGATGCACAAAGTCCTGCCCAACGCGCGCATCTGCGATTTCTACTTCGCCGGCGTCTATTGGGAGATGGACGGCATGGACCACGCGCCCGCGTACTTCGCCGACAAATACGGCGAATTGCCTTACGTCGTGGTCACACCCGAGGACTACAAGTTCGTCGTCGAGCACCACCTCGCGTTGGCCCACGCCGAGAACGGCGACCCCATCGTGTCGATCGAGCCGGCTGGTGAGGGGCAGACCTACGACATCGAGATGGCGCCCGACGGTCCGCTCAACTTCATCGCCAACGAGGTCGTGTCGCACAACAGCCACGCCGCCGCCTACGCGCAGCTGGCCTGCCAGACGGCCTACCTAAAGGCGAAGTACAAGGTCGAGTACATGGCGGCCTGCCTCTCCATCGAGACGGGCAGCCCCGACCGCATGGCCGTGGTGCTCGGCGAGTGCCGCCGTCTGGGCATTACCCTTCTGCCGCCCGACGTCAACCATAGCGACCTGGATTTCGCGGTCGAGGGCGACAGCGTGCGCTACGCGCTGCAGGCCATCAAGAACGTCGGCGCCAACGCCATCCGCTCCATCGTGACGTCGCGCGAGAAGGACGGACCCTTCAAGGACGTCGACGACTTCAGCCGCCGCGTCGATTGGAAGGCGATGAACAAGCGCGCCCTGGAGAGCCTGATCAAAGCCGGCGCGCTCGACTCGCTGGGCGATCGCGCCCTGCTGCTCGGCAATCTGGATCGCATCGTGTCGCGGGGGCAGCGCGCCGAGCGCGACGCCGCCTCCGGCCAGGTCTCGCTCTTCGCCGACGTGGCCGATCTCGCGGCGCTGGCGCTGCCCTCGCTCATCCTCACCACCGTGCCCGATGTGCCGACCAAGCAACTGCTGGCCTGGGAGAAAGAGATGCTCGGTCTCTACATCTCCGAGCACCCCCTCACCGCCTTCCAGGAGCAGGGCCGGCTCCTCGGCGTGGTCTCCATCGCCGCGCTGGGGCCGTCGTACGCGACGAAGAAAGTCAAGCTGGGGGCTCAGATCACCACGATGCGCCAGATTCTGACCAAGAAGAGCGAAACGATGATGGCGCTGGAGCTGGAGGACCTAGAGGGGACCATCGAGGCCGTGGCCTTCCCGCGCACGTACGCCCGCTTCAAAGAGCTATTCACGGACTCGGCCATCCTGCTCGTCGACGGGACGGTCGACATGCGCAACGACCGCCTGCAGCTCATCATCGACGAAGTGTCAATCTTCGAGGGTAAGGTCAGCAGCGGCGTGGAACTCTTCAGCGTCTACTGCCCGCGCAGCGGCGACGACGAGCGGGACCTGGCGCTGGTGCAGGAGGTCTACCTGCTGCTGCGCGCGTTCCCCGGCAAGGACAAGGTCCAGATCCTGACCGACATAGCCGGGCGCCGCACGCCCATCCCGCTGCCCGACGGCACGAGTTGCTGCTGTCCCGAGTTGCTGGAGCGCCTGCACGCGCTACCCGACATCGGGCCGGACGCCGTCGAGCTCGTGGCCGCTGCTCCGCCGCCGGCGCCCGTCCCCGTTATCGAGCAGGACATGATACCCGATGCGCCGCCGCTCTCGCGCGGCTACATCGACCCGTTCGCCGCGCTCGACTCGGAAGATGATGTCGCGTAGAACTATACGACCATTTGCTGTCGCTCTTAGCGCGCATCATCCAGTTTGGCCAATGCTTCCCGCAACGCGGCTTCCGCGCGTGCCGCGCGTTCTTCGGCCGCCAGGCGCGCTCGTTCTTCCGACAGCGCGCGCTCTTCGGCCGCCAGGCGCGCCTGTTCTTCCAACAGCGCGCGTTCTTCCGCCACGCGGCGGTCGTGCCTTTCCTCGTTGGGCGTGCGGATCGGTACACCAGTGGCTGGGTCGATGACCCGCAGGTAGATGCCGATCTGCCGTAACTCCGCGCCGAGTAAGGGGCTGACGATGGCGCCGTTGGACTCCGCCGCCATCGGCTCCAGCGCATCCCCCCGCCGTATGTATCCCCGGAACGACGGCGACAGTTTTTGTTGCGGATCATAGATGTAGTATTCACGCGCGCCCAGCCGCGCATAGAGCGCGCGTTTGCTGTCCAGGTCGACGTCCTGTGTGCTGGGCGAGGTGATCTCGAAGACGATGTCGGGGAATTTGCCTTCGACCCACGTCTCCCACTTTGGCCGGCCACCCGGCGTGACATCGAGCGCCACGTAGACGTCGGGCGAGACGTGATCGCGGCCGTTAAGCCTGTTGTAGTACATCAGTTGGTTGCCGCCGACGGCCACGCGCGCGCGGCCCTGCGTCTCCAGCAGGTCACGCACGGCGAACATCAGGTCGACCATCTGGACGACGTTCTCGATCGTCTCAGCCATGGGCTCGCCGTCGCTCGTGGGAAACGTGTCCCAGTCGATCTCCGGTCTGGTAGACGTGACCATGCCTCATTGCTCCTCCACTCCCGCGCCGGCCGATCCATGCGGCCACCTGTGTACCATCATTCTATCATGGACCATCCTCAGCTCGATCACGCGGCGCCCGGCACGCGCGCCACTTTTTCGCGCGGCGCGTCGTATCTGCTGGGAGCGCCGGCGGCCGCCAGTAGCGCCGCCTCGTCGTCGTACACTATACCGTCGCCTTACCGACAGGTTTGGCTAGTGAGGCGGAGGAGAAGTGATGCAGGTATAGTGGCGCGTCTTGGGGGCATCCCAGCGCCGTCCCGGCTAGGGTTCCGCTTGAATGCATCAGGCGATGATCCATAAGTGACATTAGTGCGTATTATAGATGGCGGGATAGGCGATGGGCGGCCAGCCCGCCACCTCATCGTGTCGCGGCCATCGCGACATGTACAGCACATAGAATCCATCAAGGAGAGTACTTATATGGAGACCAACACGACAGTGGCCGGCGCGCAGGCGCTGGACAACCTGGAGATTTGCGAGCAGGCGCTCAACACGACCCGTAAGCGCAAGCAGTTCATCAAGGGCCTGGCGGTCGCCAGTGCGGGTATGGCCGCCGCGGCCGTCATCCCGGCGTCGGCCCTGGCCGCGGGGAGCAAAGCAGCAGTCCCATCCAGTGACATCGCCATCCTCAACTTTGCATTAACGCTTGAGCACCTCGAGGCCAGGTTCTACGACGCGGCCCTCGGCGTGGTGCCCTTCGAGCAGAACATCGTCCGAGCCCTCGCGCAGACGCTCAGGACGGACGAGAACGCGCACGTCGCCGCGCTGACCGCCGCCATCAAGCAGGTCGGCGGCAGCGCGGTCGGCCCCGCCCCCAGCTACCACTTCGGCATGGGCACCTTCGCGACGCAGTCCGGCTTCCTGAAGCTGGCCCGCCTGCTGGAGGACACGGGTGTGCACGCCTACCTCGGCCAGGCGGCCAACATCAAGACCCCGTCGATCTTGCTGACCGCGGCCAGCATCGTGACCGTCGAGGGACGCCACGCCGGGGCGATCCGCTACCAGTACGGATTGTCGCCGACGATCAGCCCGTTTGACGGTGGCTATACCAAGGAGAAGGTGCTGTCCATCGCGGGACCCTTGATCGGCATGTAGAGGCAAAGATAGTGTGACGGGTGGGGCGGCGTAGGCGCGCACGCCCCCGTCATAGGGCGGCGGCCGGAGAAAAAGCCCAGTTCTCTGGCCGCCGCTTCTTTAGCTATCAGCCATCAGCCTTTTAAAAGGCTGATGGCTGATAGCTACAATGTGAGGCTCTTCGTCTCGACCTGCTCCAGCATACGTTGGCGGACCTCGTTGATCGGCAGCGCGCCGAGGTCCTCGTTGGTGCGCAGCCGCACCGAGGCCGAGTTACCCGCCGCCTCGTTGTTGCCGACGATGAGCATGTAGGGGACCTTCTGCAGCTGTGCGTCGCGGATGCGCGCTTGCATACGCTCGCGCCTGTCGTCGACGTGCACGCGCAGCCCGTGCTCGGTCAGTTCGCGGGCGACGCGCCGCGCGTAGTCGGCGTGGCGGTCGGCGATGGGGATGACCACGGCCTGCACCGGGGCGAGCCACACCGGGAAGGCCCCGGCGAAGTGCTCGATGATCACGCCCATGAAGCGCTCCGTCGAGCCGGTCACGGCGCGGTGCAGCGCCACCGGCGTGTGGCGTTCGCCGTCCTCGGCGATGTACTCCAAACCCAATCGGGCCGGCTGGATCATGTCCACCTGAATGGTGGAGAGTTGCCACTGGCGGCCGAGCACGTCGCGCGCCATGAAGTCGGCCTTGGGACCGTAGAAGGCGGCCTCGCCGACGACCGGCGTGTACTCCATGCCCTTGGCGTCCATGGCGTCGCGTAAGGCGCGCTCGGCCAGCGCCCACGTCTCCGGCGCGTCCACGAACTTGGACGTGTCGGAGAGGTCGGGCAGCGAGAGATCCACGCTGTAGTCGCGGAAGCCGTAGGCGTCGAGCACCTCGGTGATCAGGTCGAGCGCGCGGCTGAACTCCTCCCCGATCTGGTCCGGCGTGCAGAAGATGTGGCAGTCGTCCTGTGTGAGCGAGCGCACGCGCGTGAGGCCGTTGAGCTCGCCCGACTTCTCATAGCGGTACAGCGTGGCGAACTCGGCGTAGCGCAAGGGCAGGTCGCGGTAGCTGTGCAGCTCGGCCTTGTAGAGGGTCATGTGCGAGGGACAGTTCATCGGCTTGAGGCGGTAGCGGTCCTCGCCGTCGACCATGGGTGGGAACATCACGTCGCCGTAGTGCTCCAAGTGCCCCGAGCGGCGGTACAGCTCCTCCTTGACCACATGGCCCGTCCAGACGTGCTGGTAGCCGTAGCGCTCCTGCGTGTCGCGCACGAACCCTTCCATAATGTGGCGCAGCGTCTCACCCTTGGGCAGGAACAGCGGGATGCCCGCGCCGACGTCCTCGCTGAAGACGAATAGGCCGAGTTCGCGGCCCAGTCGCCGGTGGTCGCGTTTCTTGGCCTCCTCCAGGCGCTCCTGGTAGGCGTCGAGCTCCTCCTGCGTGGGGAAGAGGGCGCCGTAGACGCGCTGCAGCATCGGGTTGTGCTCGTCGCCGCGCCAGTAGGCCCCGGCCACGGACATCAGCTTGAAGGCGCCAAGCTCACTCGTGTCGTGGACGTGCGGGCCGCGGCAGAGGTCCGTGAAGTCGCCGTGGTGGTAGACGCTGATCTCCTCGCCGCGCGCGGCCAACTCATTGATGAGTTCGAGCTTATAGGGCTGGTCGTGGAAGAGTTCGCGCGCCTCGTCTGCCGACACGACGCGGAACTCGAACGGGCTGGCCGTGGCCACACGCGTGCGCATGTGATCCTCGATGGCGCCCAGGTCGTCGGGTGTGAGCGGGCGCGGCAGGTCGAAGTCGTAGTAGAAACCGTTCTCAATGGGCGGCCCGATGCCCAGCTTGCCCTCGGGGAACATCTTGAGCACAGCTTCGGCCGTTACATGGGCGGCGCTATGGCGCATCTTGTACAATTGGCTGCTGTTGTCGTCTGTGGTAACCATGTTCATCCTCTCCTTCAATTGGGCGCTACCTCTCGTGTATTGGCCCATCCATAAGCAATCTCCTCAATCTTCGTACCACCAATGGTCTCCCATTTGGCGCGTATGCGCGTCCCCCCGAGGGTTTCATAGAAGCGGCGCGCCGGATTGTCCGCCGCCACCCACACCAGCAGCGCGGTCAGCCCCTTGTCCGCCAGCCAGCCCGCGACGACGCCCATCAGCCGGCGTCCCACGCCTTGACCGTGGTACGCGTCCAGGATGTAGACGGCGTAGAGCTCGCCCGTGTAGACGGGGTCTCGCGACCGCTCCGGACCGCCGTTGGCAAAGCCGATGATCGTCCCTTGTTCGTCCGCGGCCACAAACACGACCTGGCTGTCCGTCGCGGCCAGCACCCTGGTCCACAGCGCCTCGCGGTCTTTGTACGACAGCGTGCGCAGGTAATCGTCCGGCACGATGCCGCGGTAGGTCGTGCGCCAGACGTCGACATGCACACGCGCGATCGCGGGCGTGTCGGCCGGGACCGCCTCTCGTATCTCCATCAACTATTAGTATCCCCTCGCCCTGTTGTGGTGTACAGGGCGCGTAGTTGAGCAAAGCGCCCGTCGTTGTCGAGTACGTCGGTAGAGTCGACGAACTGGTCCACCGACCCTATGTGCGGCGGTAGGCGTCTGACCTCCTTACTCGTGATCGCCGCCCGCAACGCCTCGACGAAGCGGTCGGCGTCGATGACTAGGTACGGTCGATCATGAAACCGCGAGACATGCGCCGGCAAAGGGTCCGTGAGACCGAGGGCGTTGTGCATGGCGGCGACGTCTTCGTAGGCCGACGAGAGGCCCCGCTCGCGCTCAAGCCACGAGGACGCCTGCAGCGCCTGTTCGAGTGCCGGGCCAACGCGTGGGGCACAGCGTAGGCGCGCGAAGGCGCTGCCGAGCCATTTGCTATAGGGGATGTACGTACGCTCCATCAGGA
>JAABUV010004023.1_pt1 | contig 18002 bp, 15 predicted proteins | sample 5559971 | NCBI WGS metagenome assembly JAABUV01 (sample SAMN10711881, study PRJNA513362) | rock metagenome | isolation source: Antarctica rocks | place: Antarctica: Victoria Land, Knobhead nord | collected 2015-12-19
TCCTCGACCGGCACGCAGTCGTGCAGCGCGATGATGGAGTTGGGCGCGCAGTGCCGCTCGGTGTTGATGAAGTCGCGCAGCAGGAACTCGCACCGGTGCATCCCATCGAGGAAGGCGAGCTGCACCTTGTCGCCCAGCAGCGCCGCGGGATCGTGCCGTTGGAAAAACAGGTCGGACGCCATGCGGAACAGCAGCAGCCGCGGCTTCGACACGATGCGCCGCATCAGCGCCGCATCCTCGAACAGGAAATCGGGGTCGACCGCGAGCGACGCGCAGTCGGCCAGCGCCAGGCTCTGGCCGGTGAAGCTGCCGATCTCAAAGTAGTTGCGTGGCTGCAACACTTCGTGCAGCGTCCGCAACACTTGCAGGTAGCCAACCCCGGCGTGGTCCGGCATGCTTTGAGCCGTGGCGGCCTCCTCCATGGCAGTCTCCTAAGTAGGCGGGCCGTGACGCCCGGCTTGATCCAACGCCGCAACGGCCGGTTCTGGCCAGGCAAGCTCCGGCAGCGACGGCATCGCCATGTCCGTCCGGGGCCGCAGGACAACGTCGGCCACGCCCTTATTATGTACAATCAGATCGTGCAAGAAACCATAACCGTCCGGAAGCGGCCAAACCTGCCCGTCCGGCCGCGGCGTCCCCACCTCGAACGCGCGGAACAGCGTGCGCACGAACGCGCCGGGGCTGTGGCCGGCGAAGGCCGACAAGCACCAGACGTTTATCTCGGTGTAGACCAGCGGCCTGTCCCGCGTGAGGACCGCCCGCGCGCCGGCCAGGACATCCGGCTCGTGCCCCTCTGCATCGATCTTTATGAAACTGACGGGCACCGTCAACGCCTCGTCCAAGGTGACGGCGGGCACGTCGATCGTGGCGATGGCGTCGCCCAGCACATAGCCGGCCGCCACGACGTGCGACCCGGCGCCGAACTTCGCCACACGGAAACGCAGCGTGCCCGGCCGGTCCGACACCGCCGCCGCCACGACCTCGACGTTGGCGATGCCGTTCGACGCCAGGTTGCGGCGCAAATAGCCGACGTTCGCAGGCGAAGGCTCGAAAGCGATGACACGCTGCGCCGAACGCGCCAGCAGTATGGTGGACAGCCCGATGTTGGCTCCGACGTCGACGACTGTGGACGCGGACGGCACCTGGGCTGCCACCAGCGCCGCCAGGCCGTCTAGACCCAGGGCATGCTGCTCGATACTTTGAAAATACAGGTCGTCCGCAGCCCCTTCGAACACCGTCTCGACGCCGCCCAAGCGGACGAGCCTGGACCCTGCTGGCCGTCTCAGGTGGCTCCCCTGCCAGTCGTCCATCATCCAACGCGGGAACTGTGTCATGGAACCACCACATCTGGGCAACGGGGCTGAGCAACTCAGGGTTCTAAACCGGCACGCCTCTACGCGGCGCCCAAATACGCCCGCTCCAGCCGTCCAGCCAGCCCAGGCGCCCGCGCCGGAGCCTCCAGCACCACGCGGCCCTGCGCCAGTGCATAAACCCGGTCCGCAACAGCCAGCGATTTCTCGACCAGTTGCTCGACCAGCAGCACCGCCGTCCCCGCGTCGCGCAGCCGGGCCAGGACCGTCAGCACGCGGTCGACCAGCACTGGGGACAGCCCGGCCGACGGCTCGTCCAGCAGCAGCAGGCGCGGCCGGCGCACCAGGCCCTGCGCCACCGCCAGCATCTGCTGCTGCCCGCCGCTGAGCGCCCCGCCCTTCTCAAGCCGCTTGGCCGCGATCTCCGGGAACACCTGCAACGCCTCCTCGACACGGGCGGACCGCTCGCCCCGCGGCAGGCCATAGCCCGCCAGCGCCAGGTTGTCGGCAACGCTGAGCTGGGTGAACACCCGGTGCCCCTCGATCACGTGGACCAGCCCGGCCCGCCCACACGTCCGCGGGTCGGCGCCATGCAGGCTCGTGCCGGCAAGGGTGGCGTCGCCCGCGGTCCAGGGCAGCAGGCCCGACAGCGCCCGCAGCAGCGTCGTCTTGCCCGCGCCATTGGGACCCAGCAGCGCCACGATCTCGCCAGCCTGCACGACCAGGTCCACGCCGCGCAGCACGCCGATCTTGCCGTATCCAGCGTCCAGGCCCCGGACCGCCAGCAGCGGCTCAGCGGCCAAGGTAGGCCTCGACGACCTCGCGGTGCGCCCGAATTTCCGAAGGTGTCCCGGCCGCCAGTACCCGGCCCAGGTTCAGCACCGTGACCCGGCCGCACACCGCAAAGATCAGGTCGGCGTGGTGCTCCACCAGCAGCACGCCGACGCCCTGCCGGCTGACCGCAACGATAAGCTGGCCCAGCCGCTCGATCTCGACGGCCGACAGTCCGGCCGCGGGCTCGTCCAGCAGCAGGAACCGCGGCATCGGCATCAGCGCCCGCGCGATCTCCACGAAGCGCAGCTCGCTATGCTGGAGGCGGTCGGCGCGGACGGACGCCAGCGCCTCCAATCCCACCACACAGAGCGCCGCCATGGCACGGCCCCGCAGCGCCGCCTCGTCCCGGCGGTGGCGCGGCAGCGTCAGCAGCGTCTCCCCCAGCGTGGCGCGGCCCAGGACGGCGCCGCCGATCATAACGTTGTCGACCACCGAAGCCTCGCCGACGATGCGCGGCGTCTGGAACGTCCGGCCGATGCCGGCGGCGGCGCGGGACGACGCGGCCCCCATGCGCAGTACGGCGCTCCCCACCTGGACGACGCCGGCCTGCGGGACGGCAAAGCCGCAGATGGCGTTGAGCGTCGTCGTCTTGCCGCTGCCGTTGGGACCGATCAGGCCGTGGACCTCGCCGGGCCGCAGGTCGAGGTCAAGGCCGTCGATCGCCCGCACTGCGCCGAAGCTGAGCGTCACGCCGCGCATGGACAACCCGCCGCCGCCGCCGCCGTCCGCCTCGCCAAACGGCAGCAACGCCGGCAGCAACTGGGTGCGCGGCACGACGGCGCGGCCTTTGGGCAGGGCGCGTCGGCTGCGGAAGTCCAGCACGTCGGCGATGCCGCCCGGCACCGCCAACACGATCACCAGCAGCAGCGCGGCATAGAGGAACGTCGACCACGCCACCAACGGCGCCGCGAACTCCGGCAGCGCGGTCAACAGCATAGTGGCCAGCAGCGGCCCCAGCACCGAGCCACGGCCGCCAATCAGGATCGCGATGAAGAACAGCACCGAAAGGTCGAAGGTGAAGGCGTCCGGCGTGATGTAGCTCTGCAAGCTGGCAAACAGCCCGCCCGCGACCCCCGCGAGCGCGCCGCTGAACAGGAACACCAGCATCAGCAGCGGGGCCTTGGCGACGCCGCAGGCCTCGGCCGCGACCTCGGCGTCGCGGACCGCCACCAGCGAGCGCCCGAAACGGCTGTTGGCGGCGTTGAGCGTCATCCACGTGCAGGCCGCGGCCAGCGCCACGCAGAGCAGGTAGAACCCGTTCGAGTTGTCGAAGGGCGCCGGCAGCGCGGGGCCGGGCACGCCGATGCCGCCGCCAGTCACGCCCGTCCACGCCAGCGCCACCTGGGTCACGATGGTGGCGAAGCCGAGCGTCGTCATGGCGAAGTAGAACGTGCGCAGCCGCAGCGCCGGCAGGCCGACGACGACCCCGGCGGCGGCGCCCACCACGCCCGCCGCCGCCAGCGCCAGGAACGGATGCACCCCGGCCCGCTCGACCAAAACGCTGGAGGTGTAGGCGCCCAAGGTCAGCAGCGCCACGTAGCCGATGGCGAGCTGCCCGGCGAACCCCACGACCAGGTTCAGCCCGGACACCAGCACCCAATAGATCGCGGCCCGCGTGGCAATGACGGTCCAGTAGTCCTCCCCAGCCAGCGGCAGGGTAAGCGCCGCCAGCAGCACGGCCAAGTAGGGCAGCGCTGCGGCCACGGAACCCAACACGGCCCGCCGCGGCGCCGCCAGCACCGTAAGCATCAGTTTCGCCGCTCCACGAACATCAGCTTCGCCGTTCCACGGCTGGCATCAGACCCGCCGCACCGCAGCCGCGCCGAACAGCCCCTGCGGCGCCGCCAGCAACGCTACGATGAACACGGCGAACACCAGCACGCTCGCGAACACCCCGCCCACCGTGAAGTTGGCCGCCTGCTGGAACAGCCCCAGCGCCAGCCCGCCCACGACGGCGCCGCGGTTGTTGCCCAACCCGCCCAAAGCCACCGGCACGAACCCATAGAAGTTCAGCATCGCGCCGTTGGCAAAGAACGCCAGCAGGAGCTGCCCGCTGCTGAACCCGGCCAGCCCGGCCACTGCGCCCGCCAGCGCAAAGCTCGCCATGCGCAGCCGCCGCTCCGGCAGGCCGAGCGCACGGGCGGCGAAGTTGTCCTCCGCGATCGCGACAAAGGCCCGGCCGACCAAAGTGCGGCGGTACATCCACTCAAGCCCCGCGACCACGGCGGCGCAGGCCAGCACCGGCAGCCAGAACTTCTCGTCGAGGATGCCGGAGCCGATCCCCAGTAGCCGCGGAAACGGCTGCGGCTCCGTGCTCCACTCGATCGCCGTCAACTGCTGGATCAGCAACGCGGCGGCGAGCGTCGAGAGTACGTACAGGTGCTTCTCAAGGCTCGCCAGCACCGGGCGCACGGCAACGACCTCGGTCAGCACGCCAACGCCCGCGCAGGCCGCCAGGGTCAGCACGAGCCCAACCGGGCCAGGCACCCCAAGCCGCCCCACGAACAGCGCCCCGAACACGCCCCCCAGCATGCCCAACTGCCCCGCCGTGAAGCTCATCACCCGCGACGCCGAGAACATGACGTTGTAGGTGATCCCGATCAGGGCGTACACCGCCCCCAGTGCCAGCCCGGACGCGACGATGGACGCCAGCATAGGGCGCTACGTGTATCCCGGCGCCAGGGCGAATGTCCCGTCGCGCTGCGAGTTGGCGCGCGACATCACCACGTCCGCCTGCGGGTAGCCATTATGGTTGGTGGCGCTGAAGCTGTAGTCGCCGAAGATGCCGGGATATGCCGTCGTCTTGTTCCAGGCCCCGATGATTGCCTCCGGCGTGCTGGCGCCGCTGCCCTCCACGGCGCTCGCGATCAGCTTCACCGCGTCATAGCCGCAGGCGACCCACCACAGGCTGGTGTCGTTCAGCTCCACCTTGCCGGCGAGCTTATTGACGAACGCCTGGCTGCGCTCCGGCAGCTTGCCGTCGTCGCCGAAGCTGCAGCTCCGGTAGCCCACCATGAACACCTTTTCCCAGTTGCCGGGCTTCTCCAGCAGGCCGCGCACCTCGCCCGAGCCGAGCGAGGGGTGCCCGACGATCGGCACGTCCCACCCCAGCGTGTTCCGCACGTTCATCAGCCGGGACAGCATGCCGACGCTTACGCTCCAGACCACGATCGCGCCGGCGCCCGCGTTCTTGGCCCGCAGCATGTCGGGCGTCACGTCGGGTTGCGTCGCGTCGATCTGCGACTGGCTCACCACGTTGGCGCCGTCCTTGCCGAACGCTGCGACCGAGGCCGCGACGGCGTTGGTGCCATAGCCCGTCGTGTCTCCGAACACCGCGACATTGCGCGCCATAAGCGTGTTCAGCACATAGCCGCGCACCGCGTCGTCCCACTGGCTGTTGCTGGGCGCCATGCGGAAGGCGTTCGGGTACTTCACCGGGTCGATCAGGCTGTCGACGACGCAGGGGTGGACGCAGGGCATCTTGGCGCGGGCCATGATCGGCGTGGTCGCCAGCGCCTCGCCGGAGTTGGTCGGCCCCCAGATGGCGTGGACCTTGCTGCGGCTGATCAGCTCCTGGGTGGCGTTCACCGCCTTGGTCGGGTCGCCCTGGGTGTCGCGGGTGACGATCTCCACCTTGCGCCCATTGACCCCGCCAGCGGCGTTCAGCTCGTCGGCCGCGAATGCCACGCCACGGTTGAAGCCGATGGCTGGCGCCGAGCTTGGTCCGGTGAGCGATGCAAGCCAGCCAATGCGGAGCGGCTCGGCTGGTTGCGCGGCGGCGAAGCGCCCCAGCAACGGGGCAGCGGCGGCACCCAACAGCAGCGATCGACGGGTCGCCATCGTGTCCTCCCAGGACGTTGTCCGCCATCGTGGGGCAGATCGTTGGGCACGACTATCTTCTTGAGATCAAACGGCGTCAATCGCAGCGCCGGGAAATGTGCATCCAACAATGATGGACCCAGGCGGCAGGCACGGCATCAGTCGGATAGGCTAGATCCACCCATTGCCCAGCCAGAGATGTCCTCCCCGGTCAAGTGCAGCTCCTGCGACAGCGCAGGCTCCAGCGCGGCGAACGGAACGCCGGCCAGCGCCGTGTCGTCGAGCGCCGCAACCGGCGTCGCGTCCGGACGGGGACCGCCAAAGCGCAGCGAAAGCAGTGCACGTAAAGCCTGGGAGAGATTCATGACGGCGTTCCTGAACAATATGGTGCAGCGCAGCATGTTGCACTGCACCATATTGTCGCCTGGCCGCCTATTTCAACGCCGGACGCCTGTTCACGCCTCCGTGCCGCCGTGTTGCCCTATGAAGCGGCGTCCGGCCCCACCCGGACCACCAGCTTGCCGAAGTTCTTGCCGTTCAGCAGGCCGATGAACGCCGCGGGCGCGTGCTCCAGGCCCTCCACGATGTCCTCGCGGTACTTGACCTGGCCCGACGCGACCCAGGCGCCGGCCTCCCGCTGGAACTCGGCCTCCTGGCTCGCGAAGTCGGACATGATGAAGCCACGTATGTTGAGCCGCTTGGTCAGCACGGCCCGCATCAGCCCCGCCGACCGGTCCGGCCCCGGCGACGGCGCCGTCTGGTTGTAGTGCGCAATCAGGCCGCACACCGGAACCCGCGCGAACGGGTTGAGCAACGGGAACACCGCGTCCCACACCTTGCCGCCCACGTTCTCGAAATAGACGTCGATCCCCTTGGGGCAGGCCTGCGCCAGGCGCTTCGGCAGGTCCGGCCCGCGGTGGTCGATGCAGTCCTCGAAACCGAGCGACCGCACATAGGCGCACTTCTCCTCACCCCCGGCGATCCCGACCGCACGCGCCCCGCGCAGCTTGGCGATCTGCCCGACCATCGACCCCACGGGACCGCTGGCCGCCGCGACCACGACGGTCTCGCCGGGCTTGGGCTGTCCGATGTTGAGCAGGCCGCAATAGGCCGTCATGCCCGGCATCCCCAGCACCCCGAGCGCCGTGGACGCCGGCAGCGCCCCGCGCTCCAGCTTGCGGACCCCTTTCGCGTCCACGGCCGCGTAGCTCTGCCAGCCCGTCCCGCCCACCACGAGGTCGCCGGGCTGCAGGCCCTCGGCATGGGACGCGACAACCTCGCTCACGGTTCCGCCCGTCATTACCGCGTCGATCGCCACCGGCGGCACGTAGGACGGCCCTTCGCTCATCCGTCCGCGCATGTAGGGGTCGAGCGAGAGCCAAATCGTCCGCAGCAGCGCCTGGCCGGGGCCGGCGGTCGGCATGGCCTCCTGCTCCATGCGGAAATCGGCCTCCTGCGGCTCCCCCACCGGGCGGCGGGCGAGGACCAGGCGATGGTTCACGGCTTGCGACATTGGGACGCCTCGGTTGGGGTTGTCGTCTTGATGGCGTGACCATAGCCCGGTTTAACGAAGCCGCAACCATAGCCGCCTATCCTGCAACCCAGGGCGACAACCACCCTTGGTAGAAAGTTATGGCAACGCAATCCCCAACCGGCGCCATCGGGCGCAGCCTGCGCACGTCGGTCTCCATCCTCGACAAGCTGGCGCCCGGCGGCAGCCTGGAGTGGACCGTCAGCGGCTCCGGGCTGGGCGGCATCACCGACCTCCGCCTGCTCGACACCTTGGGCGATGGCCAGCGCATGGACACGGCGTTCCGCCCGCAGGTGCTGATCCGCCGCGGGTCGGCGACGCTGTTCAGCGGCGACCTGCTGGGCTGGTCAGGCGTGCGGGACGCGGCGACGGCGGCCACGGCGATCAACTTCGACCTTAGCCCGACCTTGCAGGCAGCCAAGCTCACCGGCGGCCTCACCGACGACAGCACGATCAGCGTCACGTTCCACAGCCAGGTCCAGTCGCTGTATACGGCCCAGCAGGCGCCCTCGCTCGGCCGGCTGCTGGGCCAGGGCGACCCTTTGCAGAACACCGCCCTGTTCAGCGGCACCGTCGCGGGCGCGCTGAGCAGCAGCGTCCCTACCGTCGCAGCCTTGACGCTGCCCACCAGCCTGCTCACGACCTCGATCTATGCGGTGAACGGCGTGCCGGTCGTGGGCGCGGCGCATGCGGCGTTCGGCGACGTCGTGACCTACCGCATGCAGCTTGAGCTGCCGCTGACCGCCGCGCACGGCGTCCAACTCGTGGCAACGGCCCCTGGTCTCGCAGGCGCATTCGTGTTCGACGCAGCCGGCGCCAACCCGACGCCGCCCGGCGGCCACGCGCAGTTCGGGCCAAGCGGCGGCTACACCGCAACGGCGCCGCGCATCACGGCCGCGACGGACGCCGCCGGCAACCCCGCGCTCCGGTTCGATTTCGGCGACATCCAGCCCGTCTACGGCAACGGGGTCGGCAAGCTCGACCTGCTCGTCTCCGCCCCGCTCGCGCCCGGCGCCCCCCTCGCCTTCACGGCGGCCGAGACCGAGTCGAACTCGTTCGGGCTGCAAGCGGCGGTGGCGGCGCCCCAGGCCAGCCTTGCGCTCGACGAGCCTTTGCTGCGCATCCAGACCGCGACCGTCTACGCCTCGAACGACAATGCGACATGGACCGGGACTGGCGGCCCCGCGGGCTACAGCCCGGACTTCGGCCAGTTCGGCGACATCATCAGCAGCGCCGGGCTGGCCCAGGAGCCGTTCGCCGACCGGCTGTCCGGCATCGACGCCAGCGACGACGTCACCTTCGTCATCGCGGTCGAAAACCTCACGCCCGGCGCAAGGGCCTACAACCCAACCGTCCGCGCCACCATGCCGAACGGGTTCGTGCTGCCGGACGGCGGCGCCAGCATCTCCGTCACCGACGGCGCCGGGACGCCGCTGGCCTATTCCGGCGATCTGTTTGATCCCCAGGGTGGCCTGACGCTGGACGCGAAGGCGCCGCTCGCCGGCTACGACGCCAACAGCGGCCTCAATATCCTGATCATCAGCTACACCTTGCGCACCGCGGACCAACTCGACCTCAGCGTCCCCGTGCACGACAGCACGGCGCAGATCGTCTCCTACGCAACCCAGCCCGGCTGGGCCAACCGCGTGCCGCTGGCGCCTGCCGCCAACAACACCGCCATGACCGAGGTCGCGACCATCCTGCCCACCGTGAAGATTGCCCTGGTCGCGACCAGCGGCCCGAGCACCGCCGGCGCATTGCTCGCCCTGGGAGAGACCGCGACGTTCGACTTCACGGCAACGCTCCCCGAGGGGCTGAGCCGCGCACTGGACATAGCCCCGGTGCTCCCAGCCGGCTTCACCGCCGTGTCGGCGCGGGTGGTGTCGGTCGGCGCCAACATCACCCCGCAGACCCAGGCCGCGGACGGCGCCGGCGGGATCACCTTCGGCGACACGCTGAACGCGGCGGACGGGCAGGACACGGTCGCCGACCAAATCCAGATCGAAGTCAAGGTTCGGCCGACCCGCGTCCCGGACGGTCCCGCCCCGCATTCGGTGGCCCTCCAAGGCATGGTGAGCATCGGCGCGCCGGGCGCCGCGATCAAAGCCATGGACTCCGTCGCCCTCGTCGTCGCCGACCCGGCGCCGCCGGTTGTCACCCCTGGCCCTCGCCGGCCCTGGCGCAGCGACCCTGCTCAATGGGCAAGCCGCGACCTTCCGCGTCACTGTCGCCCTGCCAGTTGGGATGAGCACGGATTTCCATATCCTGGACAGCTTACCGGCCGGGCTGGCCTATGTGCCGGGATCGGCGCGCATCGTGCAGGCGGGCGGGGTCGCATCGGCAGGCGGAGCCGCACTGCCCGCGCCGTCCGCAAGCGTGGCCGGCCCGCTGCTCACGCTCGACTTCGGCGCGGTGAACGCGCCGGCGGCGAGCGGGCAGGTCGTCGTTGAATTCCAGGCGCGGCTGCTTTCCGCCGTGGCTGGAACAACGCTGGTCAACTCGGTGGCGGCGTCGACCGGCTATGCGGCCTCCGCCCCGGCGACGCTCGCGGCGCTGGTCGGGAACACGCCGCCGACGCTCACGGGCTTGCCAATTGCCGAGGCGGCCCAAGACGACACGGCGCTCGCGGCTTTCGCCAGCATCGGACTGGCCGACCCCGATGCCGGCCCCAATTCCGGACAGGCGCAAACCCTGAGGATCAAGCTGAGCAACCCGGCCAACGGCATTCTGGCTAACCTAGGCGCCGGCAGCTACGACCCGGCGACGGGCGTATATACCGTGACGGGAACGCTCGCCGACGTGACCGCCGCCGCTGCTGCCCTGCGCTTCATCCCGACCCGGCACCAAGCCAGCCTGGGCCAGGCGGTGGCAACCGACCTGAGCGTCCAGGCGCAGGACAGCGCCGGCGGCATGAGTCCGACGCTTGTGATCCGGGTGACGACCGCCGCGACCAACACCGTGCCCACGGTTCGCAACGCAGCGCCGGGCCAGCCCGTCACGCCCGGTGCCCCGGTCCGCCTGTTCACCGGCCTGCTGCTGCGCGATGCCGACGCGGGCCAGTCGGAGACGCTGACCATCCAGTTCTCCGACCCGGCCATCGGCACGCTGAGCGGCGCAGGCCCCGGCCACATCGACCCGGCCACCGGGGCCTTCACCTCGACCGGCACGCCCGCCGCACTTATGGCCGAGGCCGGACGCCTGCTGTTCACCACCGGCCAGTCCACCGCAGGCGAGGCATTCGAGACCATCACGATCAACGACGGCGCGGGCGGCACCGCCCGCGACATCAGCGTCATCGTAACCTCGGCGCGCGCGCTGCCCACGCCGCTGCCTGACCTGCCGGCGGCCCCGCAGCTTTTCACCGGGCCGCCGCCGGCCAACTCGGTCATCGTCAATTCGGCCAGCGCCAACCTGTTGGCCGGGACCAACGGCCGCGACGCCTACTTCATCGACGGCAATGCGTCCGGATCGCACTGGGACACGTTGGTCGGCTTCACCGGCGCCGACACCGTCGTGCTCTGGGGGTTCGAGCCAGGGCGATCCGTGCTCACCTGGTCGGACAGCGACGGCCCGCCTGGGCATGCCGGGCGCACGCTGCGGGTCAGCATCCCCGGCACCGGCGGAACGAGCAGCCTGACCTTCGCCGGCTTGGCGGCCAGCGACACCAACCGCTTCGCCATCAGCGCCGGACGTTTCAATGGTCTCGGCTATCTTTCCATCACCGCGCCGCCCTAAGTTGCGCCGCACACAACCAGCCGCACACAACCAAAGGCAGCATTGATGAGCGAGGCAAGCTTGAAGCCGCGTCCGCCGAGCTATACGAAACCGGTGGCGCTTGTGCTGCAGGGCGGCGGCGCGCTGGGCAGCTACCAGGGCGGGGTCTACGAAGCGCTGGCCGGCTCGGACTACCTGCCGGACTGGGTGGCCGGCATCTCGATCGGCGCGATCAACGCCGCCATCATCGCCGGCAACGCCCCCGAGCGCCGGGTGGAGCGGCTGCGCCAGTTCTGGGAAGGCATCACCACGCCGGTCTGGCCCGCGTTTCCTTCAATCGACCTTGGCGAGGCCGGGCGCCAGGCCGGATCGCTGCGGGCGCTGCTGTTCGGTCAGCCCGGCTTCTTCCGCCCGCAGGACCCCTCGGCCTGGTTCCGCGTTCCGGCGCCGACCAGCTACTATGACACGAGCCCGTTGAAATCCACTCTGGAGGGCTTGGTGGACTTCGACCGCATCAACGCCCGCGCCATCCGGTTCAGCGTCGGCGCCGTGAACGTCCGCACTGGGAACTTCGCCTATTTCGACAATGCCCGCACCACCATCCGCGCCGAGCACGTGATGGCGAGCGGCGCGTTGCCCACCGGCTTCCCCGCCATCGAAATCGATGGCGAGTTCTATTGGGACGGCGGCCTGGTCTCCAACACGCCGCTGCAATACGTGTTGGACAGCACGTTCGACCAGAGCCGCCTCACGTTCCAAGTCGACCTGTTCCCGGCCCGTGGCGCGGTGCCGGACACCCTGCAGGCGGCGGGGGAGCGGGAGAAGGACATCCGTTATTCCAGCCGCACCCGCGCCGTCACGGACCAGTTCAAAGCCATGCACGACCTGCGCCACTTGGTCGGCCTGCTTTGGACCAAGCTGCCGCAGGAGATGCGCGCCACGGACGAGGCGCAGTGGCTGCACGCCCTTGGGTGCCAGAGCAACATAGACATCGTCGAGCTGATCTACCGGACCGACATCGCGCAGGGCCAGTCGAAGGACTATGAGTTCAGCCGGGCGACGATGGAGGCGCGCTGGGCGCAGGGCTTCGAAGATGCGCGCACGACGTTGCAGGCCGCGCCCTGGCTGGCGCCAATGCCGCCCGAGATCGGCACCCGCACCTTCGACGTGCTGCGGCCCGACTTCCTGTTGCTGGAATAGCCGGCTGTTGGGTCGGTCATTCGACCCCAACCCTGTTTGCAAGATGGTGCGGGCGGTCGGAATCACACTGGAAGATTTAACAACATGTTAGGGTGAGGAATATCCATTTGTATCTCTACCGTTGCTGCATCGGACATAACCGTTAGCGCACGGGGTTCGTTGCAGAATCGCTGGTCGACCGGGTCGCGACCCACTCCTCGATGTCTTTAGCACGCCAAGCGACGGAGTGCTTGCCCAGCATCACGGCTGGGGGGGAAAGCACCGGTCTTCATGTCACGGTAAATGCTCGCCCGCGAACGCAGCACCGCCGCCATGACGGCGGGTAGTTTCAGAAAATTCACCATCTACGGGTTCCGACAGGATGAACCAGTGGTTTTACCAGGTTCGACCGCGCCGCCGAATATTCATCTGCACATCCGCTCACCGGGCCGATTGTGGGAGTCGCTTGCCTGGGTGCAGTCGCTTCCCATTTACCCTGATTGACCTACGCCCAGCCGCTGCCCCCACGAAGGTCGTTACAAAATCGTGTGAAACGCAGTTAGCAGGTAGAGCAACTGGAACCCATTTCAATGTTGGAAAACCCGTTTGCCATCTTGGGGATCGAGGTCGGTGCCACGTTGGCACAGGTGCAGGCAGCCTATCGCAAGCTGGCCAAGGACTGCCACCCTGACCGGCAGCCCGACGATCCCGAGGCCGCCGCGAAGTTCCGTGCCATCACCAAGGCGCGGGATACCATTCTGGAGATGAAGGGCCGGTGCAGGAGTGCGAGGCGTTCCGGCACTGACGCCCTACCGCCGCGTGCAGGCCCGTCCTGGACGTTCTGGGAGGTCACTGCGCCGGCAGGCGCGGGCTAAGACCAGGGAGTGGGCGTACGGCGTCGCTCAGCCTCCGGATCGACGCCGCATGGACGATCCCACCGCCATGGTCTCTACGATCTGGCCGCCACGCCGCCCGCTCAGGATCATCCTGGCGAGCGTCACCATCGACCTGCTCATGGAGACCACAAAAGCCCTGGCGGAGTTCAAGGCCGGCAACGTCACGGTGATCCACTCGCGCACCGAGGTGTCCGGCGGGCAGACGGTCAACCAAAAGCTCGGCAAGTACTTCGGCGACCTCAAGGCCGGGCAGGACGCGATCCTGCTTTGCACCCACACAGCGGTCGCGGCGCTGCCGGTGAAATGGCGGGTGCGGGCGAAGCGCGGCGGCCCGGAGCGGCTGATCTTCGCCCAAGCGGAATGGGACCTGACCATCGATGAGGCCCCGGATGTGATTACCTTCCTGGAGCGCAGTTGGCCCGAAACCCATAGCGTGATCACGCGGCATGTAGACGCTACCCAGTTTCGCGGCGATCTGCTCCGCCTGACGCCGTTGTTTGGCTCAGAGCGGCACCTACGCTTGCTTGGGCGGGGCGGCGAGCCCAATCGGGACGACGGGTATACAAGCTTTGCCGAGCCCGCCGCCGCCATTGCCGACCGGACCCGCGTCGTGTTGGTCGACCGGAGACAGTGGGCGAGCCTGATCAGCGGGCAGCGCAACAAGGACCTGGTATACGGCGGTGCCCTTGATCTGGCGGTCGTGCTGCGGCCGGAGTTGTTCCAGCACTACCGCTCGGCCACCATGATGGGCGCGCGGTTGCCTACCACGATGGCGCACGTCTTATGGAGCAAGCTCAGCAACGTCGACTACCGGCCGCATCCGCTGCAAGCGCGGCTGATGCCGCGCCATACGGCGGCCCAGGGCAAGCGTCTGCAAATCTTCTATGTCTTCGAAGAGCCCGCAACCCGGCAGTTCCTCGCGCGCAAGGCCGAAGACGGCAACACGATGTTCCGCTCGATGTGCGACCGCATCGCCATGTTCTTTGGCAAGCTGGGAAATGCCAAGAAGGCAAGCCAATTTGTATGGACCGCCCCGCTGGACCGTCCCGGCTCCTCGCATAGTGTCGCCAGCACCTTCTTTGAGCCGGCACGACGCGGCGGCTACCAGGCGTTCCATCCGTCGATGCGACTCCCAGGCCGGACGCACGGGTTGAACAAGTTCCGCAAATATGACAATGCCGCGCTGCTGTCGGTCACGAACTTCACTCCCGCCCAATACGATATGCTCGGGGCGCTGGGATTGTCGGATGACGAGATCAATCGCGCCTTCGGCCGCAACATCATCTACCAGGACGCGCTGCGATGCAGCCTGCGGGATCGGAACGGGCGTGGCAAAGTCACCATCGTCGTGCCTGACCGGGCGGCTGCGGAGAACTTGGGGCAGGACTTTCCTGGTTGCCGCATCGAGGCTCTGCCGCCTGATCTAGTGCCGGTGGCCGCCGCCAAGCGCCGTCCCGGCCCTCGACGCACTGCAAGCTCGACCAGCACGGATCGGGTGAGGGCGAAGCGGGCGCGGGACCGCGCGGCGAAGGATCGGGCCGACGAGACGACAAAAGATCGGACGCAGTAAGGTCACGCGGCGACTTCGCGCCGTTGTCGCGCTCGAAGGTGACTGCGTTCAAGCGCTCGCCGGACGTTTCCACGGCATGCAGTTCGCCGCGCCACAAGTCCTGTGACGCTTAGGGCCCGTCCGGAGATAAACGCTCTGATTCGGTCAAAAATCAGCGAGCTATATCAGGGTGTTAAAGTAATCGAGTTTGATCACTTATCTCCGGATGACCCCTTAGCCGGATATCGAGGAGGAGAAGTTCAGGTTGCCGATCAATGCCCCGAACGCCCCAAATTCCCACTCACGCTTGAGCTTCCCGATGGAGCATGCACCCGTAAACCGCTACGCCGCGAGGCGGTTCTTGTTTATCCGCAGCGTGACGATCAGGCCCTCCTTCGACCAGTCAAAGCCGATGGACCCGCCGAGTTGGTTGGACATGCTCCGCTCGACCATCTTGCTCCCGAACCCTCCGGGCGTCGTGGGGGCCACAACGTCCGGGCCGCCCCGCTCGGTCCAAAGGATGACCAACTCACTGCCCTGGGCGGGGCAAGACACGTGGAGCGTGCCGCTTGCCACCGAGAGCGCGCCATGTTTGAGCGAGTTGGTCGCCAACTCGTGGACAACCAGGGCCAGCGTCGTGGCCGTTTCCTCGCCAACGCCCAGCTTCGGCACTGAAATGCGCACACGGTCGTGGATGGCATCCGTGTCGGCGTAAGGCGCGAGCAGGACGGCGAAAAGGTCGCCGAGGAGCGCCGCCTTCTTCTCCTGGCCTGGCGCGGGACGGACGAGATCGTGCGCGCGGCCCAGGGCGATCAGCCGGTGCGTGAGGTCGCGCGCCATGTCCTCCGTGGTCTTCGCTGAGCGCGCGGTGATCGCAGTGAGGCCGGCTGCGACGTGCAACAGGTTCTTGACCCGGTGGCTCATCTCGCCCGCGAGCAGTTCATGGGCTTCCTCAGACTGCTTGCGTTGGGTCACGTCCAGGAAGACCCCAAACATGATCCGGCCGACGATGCCATCATCGTCGCCTTGACCCCGAGCGGCTATCCAACGGATTTCATCGCCGATCAGAATGCGGAAATCGATGTCGTAGGCACCCAAAAGCGGGCGGGTCGCGGCGAACGCCGCCCTCACCCTGCCGAGGTCGTGGGGATGGATATGCTCGGACAGGTCCTCGAACGTGACGGGTTCAACCTTGGGCACCCCCCACATGCTGAATGCACGCTCGTCCATGGTGATCGCGTCGGTATCAACGTTCCAGGACCACAACGCGACCCCGGCGGCGTCGGTCGCGACACGCAGGTGCTTTGCGCTCCACACGGGCGCACTGGTCTGTTCTGATAATAGTGAGTCGTATCCGTTCATTGCGGTAACAGTAGGACTTCATTGGCGGCAAGACAAGCAGGGCTCGTCGCCTGCCTTGAACGCCGTAGTCAGCCCGACGGTGGAACAGCATTCTTGCCTCACTGGCATGACGAACAGCCGGGTTGCGCATCCTGTTCGAGATGGCCCGCGAGACCCTGAATACCGGAGAACTCGACGCGATGCTGACCGAGACCGAGGTAAGCGGGCGGCGGTCGCATGGCTCGAACACGAGGCGATCAAGCAGCTTGGCATCTACGCCATCGAACATGATCGGAATGTCCAGGACATTCTGGTCGGAGCAATCAATAACTGGTTTGCCCAGCACGGCTTTCCTCCGCTTTGATGCAGAAGGCTGATCGGCGGCGGAGCAGCAGTTGGTCTGTGTGGTGCGGTCTGCCATCGGCCAGGGCGCTGTGGGCGGCGATGACCAGTTTGGCGGCGGTGCGCGTCGTCAGCCCGACCTGCTGGCCGGCATCGAGTGACGCGGTGAACCAGGGGTTCTCAAGCTCGGCGGTGACGAGGCCGACGCGCATCATTGAGCCTTGGGGGACCGGTCGGCAGGCTGGACAGGAACGCCTGGAGGGCGTCGGCGCTGGTCTGCACGGGTCGGTCGTCGATCATCGGTGGCTCAGTCAGGCGACGAGGATCGTCACCGCAATCAGGAGCACGCCCATGATGATGGCGTGATCACCCGGAATCCGGATCGCGTTCGACGACGACGGCCCCGTAGCGCTGCACGGCCTCGGCGGTAAGCGTCCGGCCCTGGGCGCAGCAAGGGCCGGCGCTGGTCAAGCACGCCGTCGTTGGAATCAGCCCGTGATCGCGAGGTCCTAGAGAGGCCGCCAGCGCCTCGCGCGGTTGGCGGGGATAGTTCCCGCAGGATCACCGCGTGGCCCAGGCCGCCTCACCAGCCCTTGCGCTGCGGTATCGGATCAAGTGCGCTGTGGATTATTGAATTGGCGGTGAAGATCGGGCTGGTTGGCGAAGATGGTGCTGTCTCAGGATCGGACCCGGAGAAGCCCGTGCATACCCATGTTGAGATCGCCTTGCTGCGCCGGCCATCGATAATCGAGACCAGCGCAGCAAAGTTGCGGAATTCGACCGACGCGGTCGTTTTACAGGTCCGAGATTGCCTTGGGGCGGCGCATGATCCGGAAGATCGAGTTCTCCTGCGCGGCGTGGACGAGAACAGGGTCAATGCGCGCCCACGGCGGATCGGGCTCGGGCTCCGGGTTGGGGTCGGGTTCGCCGCCATCGAGCCAGGGATTGTACCTCGGCTTGACCATGGGATCATCCATCTCAGGAACAATGATCATGCCAGACCCAGCTGCACCGGCTTTATAGTCCTGCGTAGGGGGGCGGGCCGGTTCGGGCGCGGCGTGCGTGTCTAAGCTATGTGTACCGGTATCGCCATCAGCTTGAACCCCGCCGATTATGCACGTCTTTTGGTTCAGCCCACTACAAGCAGAACCTGCGCCTGGCGAGGTACCCGGCGACGTCAAGGATCGAAACATGGCCTTTCCAGAACCGCCCGTCCCGTTCAGCCTGCCCTATCGCGGCGAACGGTTGGAGTGAGCGATAGCCGTCATCGGCTGGACGAAGAACCAAGCCGCCGCACGCCTGCCGATGGATGAGAACTCGCTGCGGCAGATGATGAAGAACCGGCGCTTTATCCCGGATGTGCTAGCCGCCATTATTCATCAGCCCGGAGCGATGCCTTGCTGAGACAGGCGTTTCTCGCGTGATGGTTGTGCGGGCGCGCGGGATCGCGGCCACTTCGGGAGTGGCATGTTGTCGGCTCGATACGG
>JAABUV010004024.1_pt1 | contig 18000 bp, 22 predicted proteins | sample 5559971 | NCBI WGS metagenome assembly JAABUV01 (sample SAMN10711881, study PRJNA513362) | rock metagenome | isolation source: Antarctica rocks | place: Antarctica: Victoria Land, Knobhead nord | collected 2015-12-19
CCCTACCCTACCCTAACCCTATACCCTACCCTACCTAACCCTATACCCTACCTGCCCTGCCCTGCCCTGCCCTGCCCTACCCTGCCTATACCTGTGCCTGACCTATACCCTATACCCTATACCCTAACCGTATGCGGCGGCGCAGCTGCTGCCCGCGCTGCTCCTGTGCGGGCTGGCCGCCGCGGAGATCACCGGGCCTGGCGGCAACGGCCAGGCGCCGGACTTTGTTGCCTCTGTGCTGGTGAGAACTTTCCGTCCCGTCTCCCGTCTGGCCCGGCAGCAATATGGCCGGGCAGTGTGCCGCCCCCCCTGCTGAGGCCGGGCGGGCCTGACAGGGGACCTGCCTGCGCAGACCGTATGCGGCCGCCTCGCGGCGCCCACCAACTCCGAAGAGTGCCAGGCGGTCGTGCGCGCGTGCGCGGGCCTGGTGCCGTTTGTCGTGGACGCGCTGCGCGGGCTGGCCGAGCACTGTGCGCGCGCCTGGCCCCTGGCAGCCCTGCCTGCTCGCCGGTGCCCGAGCGCGGCTCGCTGGCCGGACAGGGGCCGCCGTCCGAGGCAACATGCATGCCTGGTGCGTGCTTGCGCGCCTGCGAGCGGGCCGCCCCTGAAGCGTGCGGCCCGGGCAGGCGTCCCCTTTGCGATGGACCGCGCGCCCGCCCCGAGCTCGGGCAGCGCGTACGCGGCGTGGAAGGCGCGCGCGCAGCGGCACGTCTGGGCCGCCTTGGCGAGCCTCGGCATGCTGGTGGAGGCGCCAGGGCGCGCGCTGGCCGCGGCGCTAGCGCGCGCCGGCGCGCTGGGCGCGGCGGCGCGCCTGGCGCAGCGCTACGTGGACGCGCATGAGCCGCCCGACCGCGAGACCGTGGCCGCCCTCGTGACGGGCGCCCTGCGCGACGTGCTGCGCGGGGCCGCGACGCATGTGCCGGAGGTTCGCGCGCGCGCTGCGCCCGCCCCGCCCGCAGCGCGCGCAGGCCGGCGCCGTCGCGCTGACGCTGCAACAGCGGCGCGCAGGCCGCCCCGCTGGTCCACTTCACGTTCCCGCCAGAGCCCCCGGGCAGCGCTGCATACCAGGGAGCGGTGATTGCCACGGCAGCCGCCCTCGCGCGCTTCGAGGCCGAGGTCGCGCCGGGCATCGCCGCAGAGGCCCAGCCGAATCTCAGCTTGGAGGACCTGCGCCTGGCCACGCCCGCGCTCCGCCCCGTGGGCTGCTGGTGGTCGGGGTGCGCGCCGCTCCCCGCCGGCTCCACCCTTGCCGCCCCGACCAGCGCGCCGTGACCAGCGCGCCGTGCACGCGCAGGTGCGGCGAGCTGGCCGGCGCGTCCGAGGCGGGCCTGCCGCTGCAGCTGTGCTCGGGCTGCAACATCGCGCGCTTCTGCTCGCCGGTGTGCCACAGGGCGGCCTGGCGCGCGGGCCACCGGGGCGCGTGCCGGCGCCTGCAAGCGGTCGCCTGACAGGCGCGGCCGCCTTGCCGGGCTGCGCTGGCAGGCAGGCCCGTACGATGCTGATAGAAGAGGCCCGTACGATGCTGATAGAAGCGCCTCCTCTCTGTGTGTAAACGCCCGGTTGTGTGGCTGGGGGCAGGAGCGGCTTGCCCCGCATGGCGAGCAGGCCTGCGCCCGCTGCAGACGCATGGCTGTGTCCCGCAGGCGCGGCGCGCCCTAGGTTGCTGTGAGGGGGAGCACGCTGCCCTGTGCTTGTGCAAAAATGCTTTGGCATGACGGCTCTCACAGCCTGCGCTGAACAGGCGCGGAAGCACTGCGCGCGCTGGGGTAGCAGCTCGCTGGCGCTGGTGATGGATGGGAATTTGACAAAGAGCCCCCCTCCCGGCGAGCCTGCCCTGCAGAGCTTGTTCAGTGTGAAAGGCAGAGCGTGCGCTTGCCTGGCGGCTCCTGTGCGAGCATGCCTGCCAGCAGAGAGTGTGTCTTGGACTTGTGTGCTGCCCGGTCCCTGTCCTCAAGCAGCGGGCACCCCTTGCCGAGTACGCGCTTGAATCAAGACTGCGTGACCGCTGTAAAAAAAAAAGTCGTTGCTCATACCTGGCATCCCCATCCCGAGCAGGTCGCAGGCGCTGGCGCCGCACGCCACCTCTTGACAAGTCGCAAGCAAGCACCCCGTGCGTCGCACACCCAGGTGGTCTGCAGGGGCAGGAAGAAGGCATGCGTGCTTCAAAACAGGCAGCCCGACGCGGTGCCTGACGGTGAGTCAACAAGGCCAGCAGGGCTGGCGACAGCCGACGCGCAGACAGAGGCGGGAGCCTCGCCCCACTATCCACAGAGCCGCGGGTCGCCCGGGCACGGCGCATGCTACGACTCGCTGACGGCGGGCGCCGGGGGCGCGCCGCCGGCCGCGCAGGAGCGCCCGCCCTCCCCGGCAGGCGCCCGGAAGACCAGGGCGGTCACCGACGTGGGCGGCAGGTGCACCGTCAGCCGGCCGTCCACGATCTCGAGGCCAGCGCCGGTCTGCCGGTAGGCGGGCGAGTCGTCGTCGACGGGGTTGCCATCAAAGCCGTCGCGCGCCTGCAGCAGGCGGGTCTGGTGGGCGCCTGGACAATGCGCTCGGGCCCGCCGGAGCGCGCGGCACCCAGCACTTGCTCAATCTTCCCGGTGGGCATGCAAATCCGCGCGCGCCGTACAACGCAGCCGGCCAGGCCCGCACAACAACGCTGCCACATGGCGCAGGGTCTGCACCCCAGCCAGAATGGGGGCGCGCCGCAAACAGCCACTGCGCGCCGTCGGCCGTGTTGCCGGAGTAGCCGGCAAAGTTGATCGTCTGCATCTGGCCGCCGCCGTCGCCGCTCCGGTTGAGCAGGAGCAGCGTGATGCCCTGGTAGTCGTCAGTCATGACGGCCTGCCGCGCGGCCGAGCGCCGGGTCAGCAAAGCGGGGCGGAGCGGCGGCGGGTGCAGCAGCTCTGGCCACCCGCTGCGCCCCGGCGCCTGAGCTGCCAGGCTGGGCCAGGCGCCCGCGTTGGAGCCCGCGCCGGTCGTGGGTGTGGGATGCCAGGCTCCGCACTCCCTCCAAAACAGGGCAGCGTTTGCATTGAAGAAAAGCCGCCGCTGCGCGCACGGCCTGATCACGGGCGGCCAGCGCGGCGGCGCACCCACGTCCGCACCCACGCCTGCGAGTCGGACTGGACCAGGTCGCCGCCGCGCATGTGCGTGTCCACCAGCAGCACCGCCCAGCCGAGCGGCGAGAGCGTGTTGTCGGGCTGCGCAGCGGCAGACCACGGGCGGTTCCTCGCGCAGCGGCGTGTCATGCACACAGGGAGGCTAGGCCCCCGGCGCCAGGCACGCCTTGCAGACACCAGCAGGTGCGGTCCGCAGGTCAGGCAGGGCGGCAGGCATGCACGCAGCCGCCCCCAAGGCCCGAACGCAGCGTCCCTCCACCCCTATGTGGCGGCATGCTGTGCTGCCACGCTCCGCCGGGGCCCAGCGCAGGGCAGTGCTTTGCGCAACACACGCGGTCCACGAGCCCATTTGCAGGCCTGCGGCCGCTGCGGCGGCGGCAGCGGGCGCGCCTGGAGGGCGTCCATCACGTCGGCCCGCTGCTCGTGGTCGACGCGCGTGCGCCAGCGCGTGTTCCAAAAGTGCACCTCGTCGGTCAGCGGGTGCGCCAGCAGGCTGGCCATGATGTCAAAGGCGCACAGCGCGTGGCCCAGGTTGGCCGGCGCGCGCGGCCACTCGTCTGCGCGGCGCAGCGCCTGCCGTGAGTGGCGGCGCCATGGCCCCGCCCGCCGGCGCGCCGGCAGGGCGCGCGGCGCCGCCGGCGGGGCTGCGCGGCTGCACGGCGGCGCTGCTGGCGCCTGCGAGGCGCGCCGCGGGCGGGCGCGCACTGCCCCAGTCGATGGGGCCGACCTCGGTGAAGGACAGGCGGATGCGCTGCGCGTCCTCGGGCGAGGCGTACTTCTCCAGGATGTATGCGCCCTGGATAGCGTCCGCCTGCGCGCCGCCAGCGCGCCGTCGGCACGCGGCAGCACACCCGGCTCCCGAGCAGGCCGTGCGGGGCGGCTAGCTGGGCGGAGGGCGGGCGCGGCGCGGCGCACGACCGGCGCCCTGGCCGGCAGACCCTGCGGGCGGCCGCGCCTGCATGTTGGGGTTGCTGCTGGCGTAGCGCTCGTACGTCTGGCCGTAGATCGGGTAGCTGTGCAGCGCCAGGAAGTCGATGTGCTCGCCGGCCGTGCCCAGCACCTGCGCGCGCCGCGCCGCTCGGCGCGCCGGCCTGCACGCCGGCGGGATCTGGCATCTTTGACCGCCCGGGCGTGCCGCGCCCCGCCGGCGAGTGGGGCGGGCGCCACGTTGCGGCTGCGCAAAAGGGCGACAGCACGCATGCCGCGGCCGGGCGCGCGCTGCCACAGAGCGAGCGGCGCGCCTGCTCCCACCAATGCACATGCTCGGCGGCCTTGTCGGCCTGGCCCACGCTGTCCCAGCTCGCCGAGCCGTTGGCGCCCATCCTGCACGCCACGCCCCGCTCAGGACTGCCGCATCCTGCAGCAGCAGCGGCGCGTGCGAGCGGCGCATGCGAGCGCGGCACCTCAGGCCTGGGATGATCTCGCGCAGCTGCGGCGTCCAGTCGGCGAGCGCGGCGGCGTACTGCGCCGCGAGCGCGCCGCCGTTGTACGCGTTCTGGAACGACTCGTTGCTGAACTCAAAGTGCGCGACCTGCGCGCGGCCGCGGCGCCGTCTTCGCGAGCTCTGGCCACGCCCGCTTACACGCTCGCCAGGGTCTGCGGAGCCGGGGCGGCGCGCCTGGTAGCCCATGCGCTGAATGTAGGACAGCCAGGACTTGGCCAGCTCGAGCAGCTGGTCGTACGACCAATCGTTGGGGCCGTGCACGAGGTTGGCGCTGTCGTAATTGAGCACCAGGTAGGGGAGCGCGCCCGTCGCCTCGATGCACGACATGAACGCGTCAAAGTCGAGCGGCGGCTGCACAAACCTGGCGCGCGCGCACCGGGCCTGAGCACGGCCTCTCCGGCACCGTGCCGCGCAGGAGGCCCCCGGCGTCTGCAGAAAGCATGTCAGTGCACACGCCCTTCATGTACAGCGGCGCGTGCAGGCCTTGAGCGCAGCAGGGGGCGCCCGCTGACTTGCACATTTGGGGGCCAGCCAGCGCGGGGTGCGCACGTCACGGCCTCGGCGCCGCCGGTGATTATGTTCGGGTCACTGAAGGGCCAGTCCGCCGGCTCGCAGCGCGTCAGCGTCGGGCGCGGCTTGGTTTCCTCTGTCCATGGCGGCGGCGCCCAGGCGTACCTGCGCGCCGCGCGCCGGCGCGTCGCCGCACGCTCGGCGCCGCATGCGCAGTCCCACTGCTTGCGCATGCACAGCGAGGCCGGGCGCAGCCAGGCGGTGCCTGCAGCGGCACGCGGGCGGGCGCACGAGTCCGACTTCTCGCCGCCCGGGTAGCGCAGGGTGCCGGGCCGCAGCTGCTGCAGCGCCTCCAGGTAGCCGCGCCCGCCGTTGTTGTGCTCGGAGGGGCCGTCGGTGTAGTAGTTGACGCAGATGCCGGGGCCGCCTGTGTGCGACAGTCGCCGCACCCAGACGCTCACGTCGACGCCCAGCGCGCTGGCCGCGTCCGCGCCAAAGCTGGCCGAGTCCACCTGCGCGCGCGCGCGCCCGGGCTGGGTCCGCGCGCTCGCCGGCAGGGCGTCACCGGCAGAGGCGGCTGCGCATGCCAGCGCGGGAGGCTGCGGCAGCGCCAATGGCACGGATGCTGTGCAGACGCCGGGGCGCGCGCCTCGACGCAGCCGCCCTCGCCGTCAAACTTGCCGACGAACACCGAGGCGGCCATCGCGCCCTGCGGCGACGCCATGCGCAGCGCGGTCGACCCGGTCGTGTCGGCGGCGGCCGCGGTGATGACGGCGCCGTCGGCGCCGAAGAAGGCCACGCCGGCCGTTGCCGCGCCCGCGCTCACCGCCGCCGTCAGCCGCAGCGTGTACAGCGTGCTGGGCGCCTGCGCGCACGCGCGCAGGTTGGCCGGCGCGGCCTGCGGGAGCAGGTGGCAGCCGACCATTGCGTCGCGGCCCCCGCACTGCGCGATCGACAGCGGCAACCCCGTTGCCCCCGCAGGGCAGCTGCCTCGCGGCAAGAAAGGGGGCGCGCCACTTCGGCGCGCTGGTACACATACGCGTTTGTGCGCGCGTCGTCCTGCTGGATGCGCACGCCCGCCGGCCGGCGCGCCGCTCCAGTGTGCACCGCGGCCGACGCGCCAAAGCGACCCGTCGTGCTGCGGTGCCAGCCAGCCAGCCCCGCCGACGCCGGCTGCGCCGGCAGAGCCAGGGGCTCAGGCCAGTGCTGGAGCCATGTGGAGCGGCCTGGGGACGTGGGGCCGCCCGCCGTGTTGGCGACCCTGTCCAGGCAGCGGTGCGCTGCCGTCTCGCTGCAGCGCAGGGGAGGCGCCGCCGCACTGCCCCGCAGCGGGCGTGGCTGTGTGGGTGTGTAGCGCTGGGAAGCAGACGTATAGAACCTGCGCCGCACGCACGCCGCGGCCTGCGGGACCAGGCAGCGGAGACACCCACCGCCTCGCCCTGCCGCGTGGCGTGTGTGGCGCGCCCTGTGGGCACTGCAGAGCAGAGGGCCCCGGGTGCGCACGGCGAGCACGTTGACATGCCTCCCCGCGTCCTCCGCGGCGCAGGTCGCGGCGGGCGCGGCCGGCAGCGCGGCGCGCAGCACGGTGGGCGCCCACGGCGCGCCGGCCAGCGCCAGGGTCCTCTTCGTGCGGCGCGCGGCGGCGGCGCTCGCCATCTCGGCCGTCTGCCGCCCGGCGGCGCCGCATGCTGTCACTCCAAGCGCCCTGCAGGCGACAATGCACATTTTGCCGCCCGCAGCACAAGCAGGCCCGCGGCCCGCACCGGCCTCGCGCCCGCGTACGGGACGGCGCCCTCCGACGCCGCATTCCATGCCTTCTCCTGCAGCGCGTCGAAGCAGGCGCTCCCGGCGGCGGCGGCGGCGGCGGGCCCAGCGGGCGCAGGCGTGGGCGTGCGGGCAGCCCGGGGCGCCGCCGCTGCATCATCGATGCGGGCGGCTGCAGGGCTGCGCCCGCTCACCCGCGCGCCCAGGTAGCGTTCGCACGCGCTGGACACCAGGGTGCCCAAGGACCGCGCCCTTGAACACAGCAGCGCGAGCGCGGCGAGAACCGCATTGGCCGTGTGCATCATGCACTCCTCCGCTGAGTGCTCCGCACAGAGTCGTGGACCGAGCGAGCGCGATAAAGACGCCGCGGGTGGGCCAAGGGCGCTTGTTGGGTGCACACCTGCGTGGGTGCTGTATGGAAATGAGGGACCGAGGTCTGAAATCTGATGCTGCTTGTCTTATTATATACTTTTGTGGCCAGGCTGGCTCCTCCAGCTTGTTCCTCTTACAAGGCTGCTCAAAATGAGACGTTGTAGGTCTCTGCTTAGAGAGGGCGGGCAAGTGCCGTCCTAGGGACGGCTCCACAGCGTGTGCAAGGCAAACATGGTTCTCAGGCGCACATGTACAGCGCGACAGTGCCACGCCCGACCCCGCGCTGACTACAAAGAAGGTACAAATCCCGCAGAGCTGCCGGGCGCTTTGACAAGGTGGAGGGCCACCGCGGCTGGGCATTCAGTGACCGGTAAAACTGACAGGCCGGAGACGCGCTACGCTGGGCACCGCGGAGGCTCGACAGGTGCAGGGACAGGGGCGGGCGCGTGGGGCGCGGCCTATGGCCGGGCACACGCACGCGGCAGGCAAAACTGTGGCCGCGCTGCTTGTCGGCAGCGGGCGCGGGTGTTCCTGGGGGGGCAAGTTTGCGCGGGGCGCTCTGCGGGCCTAGCTACGAGACCGGCGGCCTCACGGCGCCGCCCACTTTTCGCCGCGCTTGGCGCCGCCGGCGCGCACAGCGCCGGCGGCCAGCTCGGCCGCGTGCGCCGCGGCGACCTCGGCCTTGCAGAACATGCCGCGCACGCGCGGGCGCGCCTCAGCCAGCCGCCGGCGGCTCTCGTAGCGCACGCACTTGTCGTACTTTCTCAGCTTGCGCTTGGCGCGGAACTTTTCGAGGGCGGCCCTGCGATTGGCGGCCCACACGGCGGTGTCCCCGCCCTCCGCCTGCGGCGCGGCCGCGGCGGGCGTCAGGGCCCTGTGTTACTAGTGCGCGCTCGCCTGCCGCCCAGGCGCCCGTGGGCGCACCCCGCTCCCCCGGCAGCACAGCGCATGGCAGTGCAGGTAAACATTCTGCGGCAGCCTCTGACGCTGCCTGGTATGCTGGCCTGGCCGCATTCCTTGCATTTGGGCTGCACACCGCAGCCGGCGCACACACCGTGTGCCTGCAGCTGCCGTCAGGCAAGCATGGCAGGGCATGCAGCCCTGCACGGCGCACCTTGGCCGGCGCGTCCGCGCGCCAGGGCGGCGGCACGGTGAGCGGGGGCGGCGGGTGATGCGGGCAGGCCGCCTCCTCCTTGCCCTGCGCGGAAGGATGACGTCAGCACCAGGGAACGCGCCGGGGCAGCGCGCGGGCGGGCCGGGCGCGGCGCGCACCGCGTCCGGAAAGTCAAACACGGAGCGCGGCGTGAGGTCGAGCGGCTCGATCTCCAGCGACACGCGCATGCACGGCAGCAGCACCGGCGCGCGCACGCCCGCCGCGCCGGCCGCGCCGTAGCGCGGCCGCGGCGGCGGCCAGGCCTCCCAGCCGTCCAGGCTGGCGCGGCCGGGCGCGGCCAGCTCTGCGGCGCTCAGCGGCTCGAAGAAGGTCTCCGGCGAACTTGCGCCGGACGCGCCGCTGTCGCCGTCGCGGCCCTGTGGCGCGCGCCCGGGCGTCAGGCCGTGCGGCGCCGTCGCGGCGCCGCCTGTTTGAGCGCGGCGGGGCGCGCCTTGGGCGGCAGGCCGCCCCAGCCCGCGCTGCGCCAGACGTGCTGCCACAGCATTGTGACCGCGCTGCGCTTGACGGGCTTGATGAGGTAGTCGGCGGCGCCGGCCTGCAGCGCCTGTGCAATGAAGTCCTTGCCGCTCTCGCTGGACATCACTGCGGCGCGGCGGCGCCCCGTCAGTGGCGCCCGCGGCGGCGGCCGGTGCGTGCTGCTTATACTAAAAGGGTGGGCGCACCCACGACGGGCACGCCCTTACGCGTGCGCACCACCTGCCCGACCAGCTCCATGCCCGACACCTGCGCGCGCGCGCCGGCCGCTGGCGCCCGCCCTCTTGCTGGCCGTCGGCAGAGCGGGGCGCGGCCGCGGGGCGCGCACCTCGGGCATCAGCAGGTCGGACAGGATGAGGTCGACGCTCGCGCCGCGCTCGCTGCCCAGCAGGTCCAGCGCCTCGCGCCCGTTGCGCGCCAGCGTCACTGCGCGCGCCGCGCGTCAGCGCGGGGGAGGCGGGCAGAATGCGGGCCGCGCCCGCATTCCAGCTCAGCATGGCGCAGGTAGGCGGCAGGCGTGAACGCACCCCGGTAGCCGCACGCGGTGAGCAGGCGGCTGATGATGCACAGCGAGGGTGTGTCGTCCTCAGCCAGCAGCACGTGCAGGGCGGGCAGCGCACTGGCGGCGGCCGCCTGCAGGTGCGCGCGCTCGGGCTCCCACATTCTCACACGGCGCCCAGTGTGCCGGAGCTGGCCGGTGCGAGTGTCCCGACACCAGCGGGCCTGATTGCAGATCTAGGCCAAAATCGCAAGTGTATCTGCGGCCAGGGGCCAGGGAAACCCTGCGAGGCTGGCAGGCCTTGGCCAGAAAGAGAGGGGAGCTGGGTGCAGAGGCGCCCCGCCTTGCAACAGGGGACGCCATGGCGAAGCTGGTGAACATGCGCGGCCTGCAGGTGCGCGTGCGCTTTGCACGCCCCGACGCGCCCGCCCGACCCGGCGCGTCTGATCGCGCGCCCCGCAGACCTTCATTGCGGACATCCGCAACTGCGCCAACAAGGAGCAGGAGAAGGTCCGCGTGGACAAGGAGCTGGGCAAGATCCGCAAGAAGTTTGCGTCTGGAAACACCGTGACGGGCGCGCGCCCGCCCCGCGCCCGCCCGCCGCCGCGGCGTCCGCGGGGGCTGACGCGGCCGTGCCGCAGAGTACGATAAGAAGAAGTATGTGTGGAAGCTGCTCTACATCTACATGCTGGGCTATGAGGTCGAGTTCGGGCACAAGCAGGCGGCCGACCTGATCCCCGCCACCAAGTGCGCCTCGCTTGCGCGGCCGGCCGGCCGCGGCCGGCACCCGCGCCTGCACGTGACGCGCGCCCGGCACGCGCAGGTATGCGGAGAAGCAGGTGGGCTACATGGCCTGCGCGATCCTGCTGAACGAGGTGCGCCCGGCCCCGCCCCGCTCATGGCGCCGTATGCGCGCGCCGGGCGCCGTGGGCGAGCTCGCTTGGGGCCGGCGCGCAGAAGGACGAGTTCCTGCGGCTGATCATCAACTCCATCCGCAACGACCTCATCTCCCGCAACGAGGCCTTCCACTGCCTCGCGCTGGGCTTTGTGGGCAACGGTGCGCCGACGCGGCGCGCTGGCGCACCGTTGCGCGTCGAACGCCACCGCCCACTCCGCGCGGGGGCGCGCCGCTGAGGCGTGATGTGGTGCGCGCAGTGGGCGGGCAGGAGATGGCGGCGCTGCTGATGCTCGACGTCATGAACCTGCTGGTGCGCCCCGGTCCCGTCGCCGGCCGCCTGGGTCGCAGCGCGCTCCTTTTCGTAAATCCGGGGGGGCGCGCTCCGCGGCGCAGACGAGCGGCGCGGTGCGGCCGATTGTGCGCAAGAAGGCCGCGCTGTGCCTGCTGCGCCTGATCCGCAAGGCGCCGCCCGAGTCGGAGGTGATGCCGCCGGACGTCTGGGCGGCCAAGCTGGTGCGCGCCCGTGCCCGTGACCGATGAGCAGAGCGCACGCCAGGCGCGGCGCCCACCGCCGGGCGTCGCCGCGCGTGCAGGGCGCGCTGCTGGACGAGCGCGACACGCAGCCGGGCGTGCTGCTCGCGCTGGTCACGCTGCTGCTGGGCATCGTGTCGCGCAGCTACGAGGGCTACGAGGGCCTGGCGCCGCGCGTGGTCCGCCTGCTGGAGCGCCTGGTGCCTGACCGGCGCGAGGGCGGCGGCGCCGAGGGCGGCGCCGCGGTCGGCGCCGACTACCACTACTACGGCATCCCCTCGCCCTGGCTGCAGGCGCGGCGCGGCCACCCGCCGCCGCCCGCTCTTGCTGGCTGCGTCAGCGCTGACGCGGGCGCGGCGCGACAGGTCAAGTGCCTGCGCGTGCTGCAGTACTTCCCGCCGCCGGAGGACGCGGGCGTGCTGCGCGCGCTGACGGCCGTGCTGCGCTGCATCATCGCCGGCAGCGAGCCGCATAAGAATGTGAACAAGAATAACGCGCAGCACGCGGTGGTGTTCGAGGCGATCGCGCTCGCGCTCGCGCTGGAGGCCGACGCGGAGCTGCTGAGCGCGGGCGTCGCGCTGCTGGCGCGCTTCATCAGCGTGCGCGAGCCCAACATCAAGTACCTGGGCCTGGAGAACCTGGTGCGGCTGGCCGAGGTGCCGGCCGTCGCCGACACGATCGCGCGGCGCGCCCCCGCCCGCGCCCGCGCCTCGCCCTACCAGCACTCACCGCCCAGCGCTCAGCGCGCGCGCGCCGCCGCCGCAGGCACCAGCAGAGCGTGATCGCGAGCCTGCGCGATGCGGACGTGTCCATCCGCCGCCGCGGCCTGGACCTGCTGTTCGCCATGTGCAACCGCGCCAACGCGCCCGACATTGTGGCCGAGCTGCTGCGCTACCTGGAGGCGCGGCCCTAGGGAGGCCCGCGGCGTCCCGGCGCGCCCCCGCAGCCAGCCCGCGCAGCGAGCGCGGCCGCCGGGCGCAGGTGGCCGACTACGGCATGCGCGAGGAGCTGGTGCTCAAGGCGGCGGTGCTGGCGGAGCGCTTCTACCCGGACCTGCGCTGGTACGTGGACGTGATGCTGCAGCTCATCGAGCGCGCGGGCGAGTTCGCGTCCAAGGACGTCTGGCACTCCACCGTGCAGCTGATCACGGCCTACCCGGAGCTGCACGAGTACTCTACGCGCAAGGCGCGGCCGCCCGCCCGGCCGCGCCGGCCACGCCCGCGCGCCGCCCGCGCCGCCTGACGCGGCGCGCGTGCGCAGGCGCTGGAGGCGCTGCAGCGCGGCGCGGCGCACGAGGCACTCGTCTGCTGCGCCGGCTACCTGCTGGGCGAGTACGGGCGCCTGGTGGCGGACGTGCCGGCGCACGTGCAGTTTGCGCTGCTGCAGGAGCGCTTTGTGGCCGCGTCCTCGGAGGCTAAGGCGCGCCCGCCGTCCGCATGCGCCGCCGCGGCGGGTGGCCCCCAAACCCTGGGCGGCGCTCCACTAAACCCTGTGCGGCGGCGCGCGCAGGGCCTGCTGCTGACGACATACATGAAGCTGCTGGTCGCCGACCCGGGCGACGCCGCGCTGCGCGAGGGCGTGCAGGCCGTGTTTGAGCGCTACGCGCGGTGCGCGGCCGCCCGGCCGGCCCCGCCGCCCGTGCGCTGCGCGCCTCGGGCGCCGCCGCGGCGAGCGCGCCTTGCCGCCCGCCGCGCGCAGGTTCATGGACGCCGACCTGCAGCAGCGCGCCGCCGAGTACCTGGCGCTCGGGCAGCGGCCGGACGTCGCCGCGCGCAACGTGGCCGCCATGCCGCCCTGGGAGAAGCGCAAGTCGCTGCTGCTGCGGCGCATGGCCGAGCGCGAGGCGCGGCCCCGCCCGCGCACGCCCGGCGCGCGCGTGCTCGCCCGGCCCGGCGCCGCTGACCTCACCCGGGGCCCGCAGGGCGAGGACGCGGACGAGGCGCAGGCGCGGCCGGCCTGGCTGCAGGCTGAGGAGGACGGCGCGGCCGTGCCCGGCACGCCCGGGCCCGGGCCGCCGCCGGCCGGCGCGGCCGCGCCGGGGCTGGTGCCCTCGGGCGGCAGCGCCGACTGTGTCGGCCTGGCGCAGCAGCCGCACGCCAACGGCCACATGGAGCGGCCGGGTGCGCCGCCGCCGGCGGCCGCGCCGCCGCCGGCCGCGCCGCGCAACCCGCTCGACGACCTGCTCAGCCTGTCGCCGGCCGATGCGCCGCCGCCGCCGCCGCCGGCCGCGCAGGCCGCACCGGCCGCGCCGCACCAGCCGCCCGGTGCGTAGGCCATTTTTAGACTTATTCAAGTCAACACGGGCGCGGGGTTGGAGGCGCCGCTGACTGCGCCGGCGCGCCGCGCAGCGGCCGCGGCGGACCCCTTCAGCGTCAGCGGCGACGCGCACGCGCTGACGGGCGGCCCGCCGGCCGAGCCGCGGCCGCTGGGCGATGTCGACGCCTGGCACCGCAAGCTGTGCCTGGCGCCCAGCGGCGTGCTGTACGAGGACGCGCATCTGCAGGCGCGCCGCCCGGCAGGCCCGCGCAGTGCCGCCCTGGGGCCGCGGCGCGGGCATGACGGGCCGCGTCCGCGCAGGTGGGCGTGAAGATGCAGTACCAGGGCAGCCAGGGGCAGCTCGCGCTGTTCCTGGGCAACAAGGGCGACGCGGAGCTGGAGCGCCTGGTCTGCGCGCTGCCGCCGGTCCCGCAGTTTGCGTTCCAGGTCGGGCCGGTGCCGCGGCAGCTGGAGCCCAAGAAGCAGATTCAGGCGCGCCCCAGCGCTGCCTGGTCGCTCTCCGCGCGCGGCCGCGACGCGCGCCGGGCCTGACCGCGCCGCGGCGCAGGTGCCGCTGATGGTGGCGTGCGTGGCGCCCTTTGCGGCGCCGCCGCGGCTGCAGCTGGGCTACGCGCGCGGCGGGCAGGCGCTGAGCCGCAGCCTCGCGCTGCCGGTGGTGGTGTCCAAGTTCTGCACGCCGCCCGACGCGCCCGTGCCGCGCGAGGCCTTCTTCCAGCGCTGGCGCGCGCTGCCGGGTGCGGCCCCGGCCGCGCACGGCGCATGCTGGCTCCAGTGGGGGAGCCCGGCGTGACCTGCGGCCGCGCGCGCGCAGGCCCGCCGCAGCGGCTGGGCGAGCGCGTGGTGCGGGCGACGCCCGTGCCGCGCGCGCCGGTGGAGGGCCTGCTGGCCGCGCTCGGCCTGGGCGTGCAGGCCGGCCTGGACCCGGACCCCGACAACGCCGTCGCGGTCGCCACGTTCACCTGCGCGCCGCCGGGGCAGCCGGCGCAGCAGGTGGGGCCTGCGCTGCGCGCGCGCGGGTCGACGCAGCTCGTGTGCGCCTTGCCGGGCGCGGGGCCTCCTGCTGAGCACGGCGCGCGGGGCGCAGGTGCCCTGCATGGTGCGGGTGGAGGTAGAAAAGACGCAGCGGCTGCAGTTCCAGGTCCGCCCCGCGCCGCGTATGCTCCCCGCTGCCCTGGTGACGGTCCGCGGCGGCGCTGACGGCGTGGCCGGCGCAGGTGACGGTGGCGTCGCCTGACGCGACTGTGACGGCCGCGCTGAAGGACCTGATCTGCCAGCTGCTGGCGAGCATGTGATGCATGGGGTCGGTTTTGCTGTGCTTCACATCTTTACGTTTGCTGGTAGATATCTGTACACGGCATACTGTGAGGCGAGAGACTGCGAGCACGCCCTGCCATACCCTCCCGCACCGCCGCCCGCCACACGCGCGCACAGGGGTAGCGCTGCAGCGAGCGGCGCACGCCCGCATACACCAGCTATATGCGCGGCGCTCCAGGCGGCCTGCGCTGGCCGTGCAGGGCGGCGGGCGCCGCGCCGGCCGCGCAGCCCGCCCGCCGCCCGGCGCGCAGCAGCCCCGCGCGCAGGCGCTCCTCACTCGCACTTGATGGCCTTGTAGATGTGCCGGACGAACAGCAGGCTGGCGCGCCAGCCGACCGTGCCCAGCATGATGAAGAAGCCCAGGCACACGCACGCGACGTAGCCGAAGAAGAAGCAGGACTGCATGAGCCTGCTCATGTCGCTGCGCGCCAGGTAGAAGTAGACCGAGTACCCGTAAACAAAGAGGCCTGCGGCGCGCGCGCACGGGCGCACGCTCAGCGGCCGCATGAGCGCCCCTCGTGCGGTAGGGCACGGCATGCATGTCGGCGGCAGGGGTTGCGCAGCCAGGTTGCCCGCAAGGGCGGCGGCTGCGCGGCCGCACCCGTGGAACCACCGCACAGGAAGGAGCGCCACCACCACCGGTGGTCCTCAGCGGCCAGCTGGAAATAGGTCATGGCCACGCAGATGAAGGCGGTGACGACCTGGCGCGCGCGCGAGCGTCAGCAGCCGCCAGCGGAGCGCAGCATGGCGCGCGGCTGGGGCGCCGGCGCACCAGCAGGATGATGAACACGATGAAAAGGATGGGGTAGATTGTGTAGATCTGCGCGCCGGCGCCCCCGTCACCATGTTGGAAGCATGCTCATGGCCGTCAGAGAGTACCACAGGCGTGCCGCGCGCTCAGGGTGCCCGCAGAGGCGGGTCGGGCTGCCGCGCAGGCGGGGCGCGCCTTGTGGCCCCAAACGGAGGCAAACAGGTAGTACAGCTCTATGTAGATCGCGCTGAAGGGCAGGAAGCCTGCGGCGGCGCGCGCGTCGGTGCGCCGCTGCGGCCGGTCACAGGCGCGGCCATGCGTCTAGCGGGGCGCACCCGCGATGAGCATCTGCGGCAGCGCGCTGCGGTACCACGGCAGGTCCGGCACCTCCCTCGGGTACCTGCGCCGGGCGCCCGCGCTCGGGCCAGCCCCGGGCGCATCGTGCCCATGCCGGCGTCGGCGGCGCTGGCGGGCGCGGCGCGCGCGCACTTGGTGGTGCGGCAGGGCGCCTTGAACTCGGTCCGCGTGTTCTTGCCGATGATGCAGCCCAGGATGGTGAGCGGGATGGTCACCAGCGCCCTGCCGGCGCGCGCGTCAGGGCCGCCGACTGGTGGGGAGGGGCGGGCGCTCATCGCGGAAACAGGCGCACCAGATGACCGCGATGATGACGATCGTGCCAAAGGGGAACGCCGCGGTCGACTGCGCGCGCGCGCACAGGTTGACACGAGCACCAGGCGCGGGCCGGCGTGCACGGGGGGGGGCCGGCGGCGGGGCGCACCCCGTATGCGATCGCAATGGTGTTGTTGACGCAGAAGGCGACGAAGAACGGGCCGCAGAACACGATGCATGTCAGCAGCGTGTTGCGCACCTGCGCGCGCGCGCGCGCGCGCCTCAGCGAGCCGGCACGTGTGCACAGCAGGGCCGGCCGGGCCGCGGCGGCGGCGGCCGCGCACCCACGCGGTGCCGCCCATCTGCTTGTAGTAGCTGCCGGCCGTGTAGCCGGCGATGCCGGCGGTGAGCGCGTAGAGCACGATGAGCGCGGTGTACATGCTGCCGCGCGAGTACGGCGCGAACGCGCCCACGCAGGACAGCGCGAAGATGTAGATGCTGAGCCAGAACAGCTGCGTGCCGGTGCCGACCAGCGCGCAGAACAGGTTGCGGCCGGGCGGGAAGCGGAACACGTCGCCGTGGCAGTACTTCCAGCCGCTCTCCTCCGCGTCCTCCAGCGCTGCGCCCGCAGCGCGCGCGCCGTCAGCGCGCCAGGGTTAACCCACCGAGCGCGCCGCGTGTTTGAGTGGCTCAGCGCGCACCCTCGTCGTCGCGGCTGAAGCGCAGGAAGTCGTTGCGGAGCACGCGCAGCAGGATGGTCGCCAGGAAGCCGGTCAGCAGCAGCACCGTCACGCAGCTGTTGATGATGGAGAACCAGTGGATCTGCGGCGCGCGGCGGCCGCGCGTCAGGGCGCGCCGCCGCCGCGGGTATAGGGTTTGGCCGACCCGCGCCGGGGCGCGCGCCTCGAGGTGCTGCGGCAGGAACTTCACGCGCCGGTACTTTTCCATGCGCCGCGCGTACGGCGTGTCGGTCGGCGTCCAGACCACCGAGTACGTAAAGTCCACGCGCACGGTCGCGTCGGCCGCGCTCGGCACGGCGTCCGCCGAGACGTCCGCCTGCGCGCGCGCGCGCCCTCGCACCCATGCGCATCTGAGACGGGCGCCGGGGGAGGGCCGGGCGCCGGCGCACCGTGCGCGCCGCGTCCGTGGACACGTTGACCTCGATCACGCGGTCCTGGTTGTACGCAATGTCAAAGTGTATGTGCGTGAAGAGCGACAGCCTGCCCGCCGCGTGCGCCGGGGCTGGTCAGCCCGGCCCGGCCTGGTGCGCGGCGCCGGCGCGGCCCGCCGCCGCCGCACCTGTGCTTTGCGGCATCGGCCGGGCCCGCCGGCGCGATCTTCTCCAGCTTGCCCACAAAGCCCCACATCGGCAGGCTGTCGTCGAGCACCATCTGGAAGTAGAAGTCGTCCCAGATCGCCTGCGCGGCCGCGGCGCGCCGCCGTGGGTGGGGTTGTGCGGGTGCGCTGAAAGCAGCGCGCCCAACGCCAGCAACGCCGAGCGCGCACCGCCTGGAACTGCTGCACCTCGCGGCGCGTCAGCTGCTTGGTGCACAGCGTGACGCGCTCGCGGTCCTCCCTGAACACGATGTCGTACGGCGTGGGCACGAGCCGGTTGCCGTCCACCAGCTCGCCCAGCGTGGCGGGCTTGTGCACCAGGCCGTCGGCCGGCTGGCAGAAGGGCAGGCGCTCATAGTACTGGTACGTCACGCTGCGGCCCCAGGGCCAGACGCGGGGTTGATGCCCAGCGCTCAGCGTGAAGCGCGCAGCAGAGATGGCCGCGCAAGGGCCCCGCGCCCGCCGCAAACTCTTCAGGGCAAGCAAGTCATTTTTTTGTGCAGAAATCCAGCGCCCGCCGACCGAGCTGGGTGCAGCGCAGGCTCCTCGCAGGGCCGAGCGCACGCGGTGCCGCACCTGGGATTGCTGAAGGGCCCGACCACGTTTGCCCACAGCTTCACTTTGTCGCCGGCCGTGTAGCTGTGCTTTGCTGCCGATGCGCCGAGCGGCAGGCACGCCCCGATCGCCACCGCGGCCAAGGCCCACCGCGCCCCCAGGGCCGCCCGCATTGTCATGGCCCCGCAGCGTCACGCCCCACGCAGGCTGGCGCGACCGGCCCGCTTCAGCTCATCAATCAAGTACACCGCGCACCCACGCCCGACCCCCTTCTGCGCCGCTGCTGGGCTGCTGCGACCATCAAGAGTGGACTGATTGGTGCTTGCACAACAGGGTCACCAGGCTTCGCTCGCTCAACTCGAAAGCTTGCA
>JAABUV010004026.1_pt1 | contig 17998 bp, 14 predicted proteins | sample 5559971 | NCBI WGS metagenome assembly JAABUV01 (sample SAMN10711881, study PRJNA513362) | rock metagenome | isolation source: Antarctica rocks | place: Antarctica: Victoria Land, Knobhead nord | collected 2015-12-19
TCGTCCTCCGTCATTCCCGTCAGCATGGCCGATTCCCTTGATACCGGTCGCCCATTGATTCGATGAAGTGCTGATTCGGGAACCCCCTACGTGATACTTTCCGCTATCCGTCCACACGGCCTAGTGTCCGGGACAGCCACGACGGATTGGGACACGACGATGCGGTCAGCGGTCCAGGGTTTCGTGTTCGGGTGCCTTGCGTTCGGCCCGGCGCTTGCGGCGGAGCCCCCTCCTCCCGACCGGCTCGCGCCGTTCGGCACGCTGGCGCCGCCTCCGGCCGCGGCATCGTCGCCTGTCACGGAGGAACTGTGGGGCCGCGGGGTCAGCGACCCGTACCGCGGCATGGAGGCGCTCGACCCCGCGACCAGGGCCTGGATGTCGGCGCAGGGCGATCGCACCCGCACGATCCTCGACTCGATCGGGCCGCGCGCCGCGCTGGAACGGCGGGTCGCCGCCTTCACCGCGAGCTTCGGCTTCGTGCAGGACTACGCCACCTATGGCGGGCGGGCGTTCTACGAGGAGCGCGCGCCCGGCTCGGACAATTTCGACCTGATGGTCGCCGACGCCGCAGGGCGGCGCAAGCTCGTCGACCTCGCCGCGCTGCGGGCCGAGCAGGGCGGCACGCCGATGGCGATCAACTACATCCTGGCGTCGCCCGACGGCTCGAAGGTCGCGGTGGGCATCTCCTCGGGCGGCTCCGAGGACGCGGCGATCTCGGTCTACGACGCAGCCACCGGCGCGCGGATCGCCGGCCCGGTGGACCGGGCGGAGTACGGCACCAGCTCCTGGAGCAACGACAGTGCCACGCTGTACTTCGTGCGGCTCAAGCAGCTTGCGGCGGGCGAATCCGACATCGAGAAGTACAAGGACACCACGGTGCAGCGCTGGGACCTGCACGGCGCGCTGGTGCCGGTGCTCGGGTCCAAGGTGGGCCACGGACCGGCGTTCTCCGCGGTGGAGCAGCCGAACCTCGCGATCGTGCCGGGCGCCCCTCTGGCGGCGGCGCTGAACATCAACGGGGTGCAGAACGAGCTGGAGGCCTGGCTGGCGCCCGTGGGGCAGATCGACGATCCCGCCGTGGCCTGGACGCCGTTCCTTGCGCGCGCCGACGCGGTCAACGACATCGAGATGCGCGGGCCAGACATCTTCCTGCTCTCACACAAGGACGCGCCGACCTTCCAGGTGCTGGCGCTCAAGGCCGGGCAGCCGCTCGCCGCCGCCAGAGTGCTGCTGCCCGCGAAGCCGGACCGGGTGGTCGACTCCATCCACGCCGCGTCGGACGCGCTCTATGTCCTGGTCCGCAACGGCGCGTATTCGGAGCTGCTGCGCATCCCGGCCGGGTCGACGGAGGCGGAGGCGGTGGCGCTGCCGTTCCGCGGCCATGTCGAGTCCGCGTTCACCGACCCGCGCGCGCCGGGCATCGCCGTGGAGCTGGACAGCTGGGTCGTGCCGCCCACCGAGTTCGCCTACGACCCGCAGGCCCGCGCGTTCCACGACCTCGCGCTGACCCAGAAGCCGGCGCTGGACCCGGCGGACTACGCCGTGCAGGACCTGGACGCGAAGGCGGCGGACGGCGTCATGGTGCCGCTGTCGCTGGTGCAGCCGAAGGGGGTGCAGGGGCCGCAGGTCACGCTGGTGCAGGCCTACGGGTCCTACGGCATCTCGCAGCTCGCGGATTTCAGCCCGCGCAGCGTCGGCTTCCTGCGCGAGGGCGGGACCTACGCCTCGTGCCACGTCCGCGGCGGCGGCGAGCTGGGCGACGCCTGGCGGCTCGCGGGCAAGGACGCGAACAAGCCGAACACCTGGCGCGACCTGATCGCCTGCGGCGAGGACCTGGTGGCGCGCGGCGTGACAACGAAGGACAAGCTGTTCGTCTTCGGCGGCTCCGCGGGCGGCATCACCATGGGCCGTGCCCTGACCGAGCGCCCCGACCTGTTCGCCGGCGTGATCGACGCGGTGCCGGCCGCCAACACACTGCGCGCCGAGTTCTCGCCCAACGGCCCGTCCAACATCCCCGAGTTCGGCAGCGTCACCACCGAGCAGGGTTTCCGCAACCTGTTCGAGATGGACACGCTGCAGCACGTCGTCCCGGGCACCCAGTACCCCGCGGTGATGATCACCACCGGCCTCAACGACCCGCGCGTCTCGCCGTGGGAACCCGCGAAGCTCGCCGCCACGCTGCAGGCCTCGGGCACCACGAACCCGGTGCTGCTGCGCATCGACCGCGAGGGCGGGCACGGCATCGGCTCGACCAGGAGCCAGAACGACGCGCTGGCGACGGACATGTACAGCTTCGTGTTCTGGCGCGCCGGGCTGCCCGGGTGGCGGCCCGACCTGTCACCCGCGAACTGACACGCAGCGATCCGGAACCGGCACCCAGGCCGCGCACGCCCACGCGCTGCCTGGGTGCCGGGCGCGGGCTGCCGGGTCCGGCAATCCTACGCTCCGATGCCTTCGCGACCTTCGGGGAGGACCGGCAAGGCCAGCAAGGTCGAGGCTCCGCCTCAAACTCCGCCAAAGGCGAGCCTTTGGAATCCACTTGTTGAGGGAAGTGTTTTCAAAGGCCTCGGGCCTTTGGGGTTCGGCAAGGTCATGCTTCTTGACAGGCCGGTGTCCGATGCCGCTGGCCGGGAGGGACGGGCTCAGGACGCCCGAGGCACCCTGACCGCCTGCGAGACAGGTCGCGTCGGCCTCCGCTTCAGCGGCCTGACACGGCCTCGAGCCGTGCTGCCTCGCGGCCACGGCGGGCAGGCTTGGCGCCGTCATCCGCCGCAGGATCGAGCTGTTCCACCCGCTTGCGCCCGAGGCCGATCGACTTGGCCAGCGCCGAGCGTCGCTCGGCATAGCCGGGCGCGACCATCAGGTAGCTGGCCGGCAACCCCCAGCGCTCGCGATCGGCGTCAGGCGTCAGGCCGCAGGAGGTCTGCTTGAGCATCTTCAGCTTCTCGCCGTCCTCGGGATCTGCGTTCAGGTCGGGTACACGGTGGCCCGTCGGGACCGCTTGGAGACACCGGATTCCTGAAGGCCCGGCCCTTGGCGATCGGAGCGGACCCCCTGCCCTCCTCGGGCTTGACCGGGGCGTGGCAGCGTCGAGGGGCGGGCACTCGTGTCGGACATGCCGGCGGACGCCCCGTCGACTCCGCCTCGCGTGCCATCCCGGGGTCGCTGTGACAGTTGGGCGACACATCCGCGGTAACCTCGTGCCCTGTCGCCGCGAGAGGCGACATGGGGCAGCGGGCGACGTTGTGATGCCGCAGGGTGGGAAAACGGCAGGCCGTTTGCCGGAGTCACGCTGGCGGGCCCTTCCCGTGCACGGTCCGGCCTGCCATGGACCGCTCATCCGAAACGCGATCAGCCCCGAGGCACCCCAATGACGAAGCCGCCCAAGACCGAGGCCCCCAAGACCGCGACCGCCAAGACCGCGACCGCCAAGGCCACGGCCAAGACGTCGGCCACCAAGGCGGCGACGCCCAAGGCGGCCAAGGCAGATGCGCCCCCGAAGGGCACCCCTGTCGAGAAGCCCAAGGCGGGTCAGAAGCCGAACGCGCTCCAGCAGCCGCTGCAGCCCTCCGAGGCGCTGGCGGCCGTGGTCGGCGAGGGCGCGATGCCGCGCGGCGAGGTGGTCAGCAAAGTCTGGGAGTACATCAAGGCGCACAAGCTGCAGAGCCCGAAGGACGGTCGGGTGATCGTCGCCGACGACAAGCTGCGCCGCGTGTTCGGCCAGGACCAGGCCACCATGTTCGAGATGAACAAGCTGCTCGCCCAGCACCTGAAGTAGAGGCGCTTCCGCAGTCGCCACGACGCCGCGCGCCGACCCCGGCGCCGGCGCCGTGCCGCATCGGGCACGGCACCACGGTCGGGCGGACGGCGGGGCAATCAGGCGGCAAGCAAGGCCGGGCCCTGCCCGGACCCGCCAAGGGTCCCCTCCTTCAAGCATGGGGCCTTCGGAAACCCATTTGCTTAGAGAATGGATTCCAAAGGCTCGCCTTTGGCGGAGTTTGAGGCAGAGCCTCAACCTTGCTTCCTGCGCCCAGCCACCCCTGGCCGACTGGCTCGCCCCCCGGAAGTTCGTGGATCACACGGCCGGTTGCGCCGCCGTACGCTGTTGCAGGCGCCTGACATGCCAGCAGGAGAACGCCACCGGGATGCCGATCAGCGAGGTGGCGACGAAGAAGCCCTCGAAGCCCAGGTGCTGCACGACCAGCCCGGAACTCCCCGCGACCAGGCTGCCGGGCAGGGCGCAGAGCGAGGTCAGCAGGGCGTACTGGCTCGCCGCGTGCTTCGTCGCGGTGAGCGACGACATGTAGGTGATGAGCACGATCGAGGCGAAGGCGTAGGCGAAGCTGTCGATGCTGACCGCGACGGCGAAGGTCCAGAACTCGCCGCCGCCGCGGTCGCCGTGGGCTGCGAGGTAGGCGAGACTGAGATGCGAGGCGGAGCCGAACACCGTGCCTGCCAGCAGGCTCGCCATGATGCCGATCCTGGGCACGATGAAGCTGGCGAGGAACGTGCCGCCGAGCGCCACCCCGAAGCCGAACACCTTGGTCACCGTGGCGATGTCGGTGTTGGAGTAGTGCAGGCTCTTGAACAGCGGCACCGCCATCGCGTTCGACACGTAGCCGGGCATGCGGAACCCGGCGACCATGACGAGCACCGGGATGGCCAGCGGCCCGAGGCGCGTCCACAGCTCCCGGATCGGCGCCGCGACGGTCTCGACGAGACCGGGCGACTCCGGGGCGGGCAGCCCGGGGTCGGGCGATGCCGAGGCGCGTGCGCGGTCGGAGTCCGGCTCGGGAGCCAGCAGGGCGGCCACCATGCCCGGCGCCATCAGCGCCGCCATGAACAGGTAGGCGGCCCGCCAGCCGACCCGGTCCGCCAGGAACAGCGCGCCGGCGCCGGCGGCGAGGCTGCCCACGCGCCAGCCGATCTCCGCCCAGGTCGACATCAGCGCCTGCCGCCCCGCGGGCGCCACGGTGATGCGCCAGCCGTCGATCACCACGTCCTGCGTCGCCCCGGCGAAGCCGAGTGCCACGGAGAACACGATCGTCCAGGCCAGCCAGTGGGCCGGATCGCCGAACGCGACACCCGCCAGCGCCAGCATCACCGCGAGCTGCGAGGCGACGATCCAGCCGCGCCGGCGCCCCAGCAGGCGGCCGAGCCCCGGCGGGTCGTAGCGGTCGAGGAACGGCGCCCAGACGAACTTGAACTTGTAGGCCAGCGTCATCTCGCTCAGCAGGCCCAGCGTCGCGATCCCCACGCCCGCCTCCGACAGCCAGGCCGACTGCGTGACGTAGACCAGCAGGAACGGGATACCCGAGCTGAAGCCCAGGACGAGCATCGCCGCGAGCCGGCGGTCGGTGAATGGATTGTCCGGCAACGAGACCGTCCCCGTGCCCCGCCGCGCCATGGGACTGTGCATGCCGTCGCGCCTTTCCGGGTCCGGCTCCAGGCCTGGCCGCCACCCTGCGGGCAGTGTGGTGCAGCGCCATGACCTTGAGAAGTTGCCAGGCCTCCGCCCCGGGCCGATCTGCCCTGGTCCTCCCGGGAGCGACGCACCGCGCAGGAGGCGGGCAGGGCCGGAGGCTCTGGCTCCGGACTCCGCCAAAGGCCAAGCCTTTGGAATCCGTTATCTCAGCAAGGGTTTCCCGGAAGCCTTGGCCTGCGGCGGGTCTGGGCAGAGCCTGCCTTGCTTGCCTGCTGCCCTCGCTCCACCCGGTCCGCCGGCGTCGCGCCTGCCGCGACGGCCGGGCGAGCGGGAGCGTCATGTCGTCCGCGGCCATCGGTCGTCCCGGCAGGGAGCCCTGCACCGTCTCGCATCCGGTGTCGCGCGGCACCTGGAGCTGGTGCTCGTCCCCGTGACCGGCGGCCCGCGCGCGGCCTAGTGGCTGATGTGCTGGAAACGACCCCAGCGCTCGGTGGCGGGCTCCGCCTCCGCCCAGCTCCAGCCCCTGGTGTCCAGGCAGGCGTCGGTGGTGTAGGGCGTGCGTCGCAGGTGCTGCGGACGTCCCTCGTCCACCGTGAACAGCACCTCGCGGCACTGCGCGAGCGGCGTGTCGATCGACCGGACGACCTGCATCTCGCCGTGCTCGTCGTCGAACAGCGGGATGTCGTGCACGATCTTCCAGGGCCGGGTCTCGCCGACCTGCATCTGTCCCACGGCGGCGACGATGGCGTCCTGCTCGGCGCCCTGGCGCACGCGGGCGATGTATCTCTGCAGCTCGTCGACGCCGGCGTTCACGCCCACCGCGACGGCGTAGCCCACGATCGGGTTGACTGTCGCCGCCCCGGTCGAGGCGCCGACCACCGCGCCGGCGACGGCGCCGGCCGAACCGCAGGCGCACAGCGCGAGCAGCGGCAGCAGCGTCGCCAGGCTGCGCGCCAGTTGCGGGCCGCGTGGCGCGACGCCGCCACGCCTCACTGCAGCGTGCCCCAGCGCGAGGTCGCCGGCTCCGCCTCGGCCCACCGCCAGACTTCCCCGTCGCGGCAGATGGAGGCGACGTAGAACCGGCGCTGCGGCCGCCGTGCCCGCAGGTGGTCGACCGAGAACACGATCTCCTTGCACGCGAGCAGGCCGCCGCCGAAGTCCCGGCTGACCGAGACCTCGCCCGCCTCGTCCTCCTCGATCGGGATGGCGTGCGACACCCGCCAGGGCGCCACGGCCCCGGGGGACAGCGCGCCGGCGACGCCTGCGATCCGGTCCTGCTCCGCCCGGTGCACGCGCCGCTCCAGGAAGCCGAGACCGGTCGCGGCCGCCGACTGGACGCCGAGCCCGATGGCCGCCGTGACGGCGCCGTTGCGGGTCACGGCGCCGGCGATCCCGGCGCCGGCGACGCCCGCGGCATCCGAGGTCGCCTCCGTCAGCACCGGGCCGCAGCCCGCGAGCCCGAGCAGCAGGCAGCACAGCGGCAACAGGCCGGCACGCAGGACGACAGCCGCCAAGATCGCTTCCCCAACGGTGGCAGGACACGGCGCGGGACGACAGCCGACCCGACCCGGGCGTCATCGCCCGGCCGGACCTGGAACACAAGACGCGGGCTGACGGGAGGGCGGCCACCCTTCGGCGAGGAGCCGACGTCGACGCCCACGATGTCGGCAACGGCCCGGCATCGTGTCGCAGGCCTCGACGGACGCGCAGGGACCTCTCCCATGTCAGCTCCGGCAAGCTCCTGCATCCGCACCGGTCTGGCGGCGGGTGGCGTGTTGGCGGGGAGTGTGCGAGCGGTTGGCGGGTCTGTTCCAGGACTCCGTGGATGTCACATGCGCCCCCCTTGCGGCATTGCGCCGGACGTTTCTGCAGCGCCGCCAGGCTCCTGCTGCAGGCACCGCCGGTGCTGCCGACAACACTGGTGCTGCCGACAACACCGGTGCCAACCGGGCGCGTGTCGGGCGGACCCGGCGATCCGCACGCCGCCGCCGCGCTGTCGCCGGGGCCGCGATGACCGCGATCCCCGATGCGCAGGTTGGCGAGGTCGCCGGCCCCGTGGCGCGCCTCCGTCTCGTGGGGCTGCGCAGCGAGCGGGCCGGACCGTTCGATCTGTCGCTCGCGCCGGGCGAGTGCCTCGCCGTGACCGGGCCGTCCGGCGCCGGCAAGAGCCTGATGCTGCGCATGATCGCCGACCTCGATCCGCACGAGGGCGAGGCGTTCCTAGACGGGCGCGCCCGCATTGCGATGCCGGCGCCGGAGTGGCGCCGGCAGGTGTGCTACAGCGCCGCCGAGAGCGGCTGGTGGCTGGACCGGGTGGGCGCGCATTTCCGCAGCGTCCCGGCCGAGCGCGCGGCGGCGCTCGGCTTGCGCACCGCGATCTTCGACCAGGCGGTCGCGCTGTGCTCCACCGGGGAGCGCCAGCGGCTGGCGCTGCTGCGCGCCCTGGCCACCGAGGCGCCGGTGCTGCTGCTCGACGAGCCCACCGGCGCGCTCGATCCCGGGGCGGTGGCGCAGGCGGAGGCGCTGCTGCGCGAGCGGCTCGCCGCTGGCGCCACGATCGTGCTGGTCACCCACGACCCCGCGCAGGCGGCGCGGCTGGGCACGCGGCGGGCCGAGCTGCGCCAGGGGCGACTCCTGCGTGTGCCGGGCCCGACGCCCACGACCCCGGAGGCCGCGCCCTGACCCCGATCGTGCTGTCCGCGCCCGACCTGGCCGTGGCGGCGTCGCTGGTCGCGGTGGAGGCGGGGCTGTCGCTGCTGCTCGGGTTCGGGCTGCACCGGCAGGTGCTGGTGGCGGCCGCGCGCATGGTCGTGCAGCTCCTCCTGGTCGGCTACGCGCTTCGCCTGGTGTTCGCGCTGGGCTCGCCGGCGCTGGTGCTGCTGTCGGTGGCGCTGATGGCGCTGGTGGCGGCGCGCGAGGTCGCGGCGCGTCCGGAGCGGCGGCTGCGCCACAGGGGCAACCTCGCGATCGGGCTGGCCGCGGTCACCGCGGCGACCGGGCTGACCGCGGTGCTGGCGCTGACCACCGCGATCCGGCCGCACCCGTGGTGGAGCCCGCAGTACGCGATCCCGCTCGCCGGGATCATCCTGGGCAGCGTGCTGAACGCCGCGAGCGTGTCGCTCGACCACGTGCTCGGCAGCGTGGCGCGCGACCGCGTGGCGATCGAGGCGCGCCTCGCACTCGGCACCGGCTTCGCCGAGGCGACGCGGCCGCTGCTGCGCGACGCGATCCGGCGCGGCGTGCTGCCGATCATCAACCAGATGTCGGCCGCAGGGCTGATCACCCTGCCGGGCATCATGACGGGCCAGATCCTGGCCGGGCTCGACCCGGTGGAGGCGGTGAAGTACCAGATCCTGCTGATGTTCCTGCTCGCGGGCAGCAGCGTGCTCGCCGCGTTCCTGGCGGCGGCGCTGGCGCTGCGCCGGCTCGGCGACGACCGGCAGCGGCTGCGGCTGGACTGGCTGCGGGCGTGAGGACGGAACCGGCGCGAGGAAGCAGGCGGGCTGGAGGCTGGCAGCGGGTCGCGGTGTGCGTCGCGCCCGCGGCAAGGCAGCCAGGCAGCCAGCAGGGCCGGGCCCTGCCCGGACCCGCCAAAGGCCCCTCTTCCAAGCATGGGGCCTTTGGAAACCCATCCCTTAAACAAGTGGATTCCAAAGGCCTGCCTTTGGCGGAGTTTGAGGCGGAGCCTCAACCTTGCCTGCCTGCCGCTTGGCGCGCCGCCTGCGGCGACCCTGGAGTGTGGGTGGACGCCCTGCCGGACCTGGCCGACGCGCCGGGGCGCCACGCTGCACGTCCTGGCGTAACTGAACGCGGCGCCAGCCGCTGCGTCGCGGACCGCGTCGAGGAGGTTCCTGCGCCGGCCCGGGCGGTCGCCGCGCGCCGCGGCCTGGCATGCGGGCCAGCTCGTTCGGCGAGGGCACCCTGTTCAGTCCCGGCCACCGAGGGAGTTCCGTGGCTGGCAGGCTCCGATCCTGTCTTCCTGCCTGTCCGCGCCGCGTGTTGACCTTTCGCCCGGCTGTGCGTCATGTGAGCGGACCCTGCCGGAGAAGACAGTGGGCTGGATGGAGCAAGTCGTGACGTACCGCGTGCGCTCCGCAAAACACTGGCAGAACAACACGACGGCAATGACGGCTGCAGGACGAGCAGCCTCAACACAACACCGTGGATGTGCAGACGCGTGCTGACTTCACGGTCTGGTTTCGAAACACGCGACGTACGAGACAAGTCCCTGAGCGATGCCTCAGTGCAGGGCAGCCCTGGCAGATATTCTGTTATTCAGCCACTGACAAGTGTACGTTGCAAAAATGATGTACAAGATCATCATGGATCGTGATCACGAGGCATGAACGTAGGTATCAGACTTGATCGTTTTCAAAACCTTATTGCAGAATTTACACCTGTAAATCACGATGCTGGTTCCTGAGCATGGATCAACGGTTGCAGGACGGCCCCGCCAAGTCACTCCACTCGCACCAGGGCGTCACCACCGCGGCTTGCGAGAGACCCGGACCCCTCCTGCGACGGGCTTCCGACCTCGGTTGCAGCAGCACGCCATTCGTCGTCCTGATCTGCGCTTTGATGACGGTGCCGTTCTTCTTCGCCACCATCCCGCCTCTGACCGACCTTCCGGGCCACATGGGAGGTTCGGCGGTCGCGGCCTACTCGGACGATCCCGTCTTCGCGAAGCTCATGGCGTTCCACTGGCGCCTGGTGCCGAACCTCGGCACCGACCTCGTCGTGGCGGCGCTGCAGGGCCTGCTCGGCCTGACCCGGGCGTATCGGTTCGCGGCGGCGATCATCCCGCCGCTGCTCGCAGCCGGCATCCTCCTGGTCGCGCGCGCCCTCAACCCGCGCGGCGCCGCGGCGGCGCCCTGGGCGCTGGTCTTCGTGTACAGCTACCTGCTGAACTACGGCTTCCTCAACTACATGCTGGGCGCGGCGCTGTCGCTCCTGTGCTTCGCGGCCTGGATGCTGCTCGACGAACGCCCGCGCCTGCGCGAGGGCGCGACCTGGATCGCGGTGCCGCTGCTCTTCCTGTGCCACGTCGTCGCCGGCTGCCTGTTCGTGCTGTTCGTCGGCTCGCGGGAGTTCGCCCTGCTGCGGGGCCGGTGGCGGGCCGGGGAGTTCCTGCGCCGCGTCCGGCCGCTGCTGTCCTCGGTGGTCATCATCGTGCTGTGGCGGCTGGACGCGCAGTCCTTCGCCGGCAGCAACCGCTTCAGCTTCAGCGCGAAGTACAACGCCGTCCTCATGCTGCTGCGCGACCAGAACCTCCTGCTCGATGTCGGCTCGCTGATCCTGGCGCTGGCCGTGTTCGCCGTCGGCTGGCGACGCCACGCGCGGCCGCACCCCGCGGTGATGCCGGCGCTGCTGGTCCTGATCGTGCTGTTCCTCGCGACGCCGTTCTCGCTCAGCGGTTCCAGCTACGCCGATGCGCGCCTGCTGCCGCTGGTGCCCATGCTGGCGTTCGCGACCCAGGACTGGAGCGGCGTCGACCCGCGCCTGGCACGGCGGGTCGCGGCCTGCGGCTTCGCCGTGCTCGCGGTGCGCCTCGCCGTCACGACGGCCGGGTTCGCGGCGTACGACGCCCGCTACTCCGCAGAGCTTGCGGCCCTCGCGCACATCCCCGAGCACAGCCGGGTGATCGTGCTCAACAAGCGCGACTGCGACTTCCGGCTGTTCTGGCGGGCCGACCGGCTGGACCACCTGGGCGACCTGGCGATCGCGTACCGGCGCGCCTGGACCAACTCGCAGTGGGACGTGGACGGCGCGCACCTGCTGCAGATCCTCTACCGCCCGTCGCCACGGTTCTACGACGATCCGTCCCAGTACGTGTGGCCGTCCAGGTGCGGCGGGGTCGAGAAGAAGCGTCCCACCCTGCGCGACGCACTGGCCGCGATCCCGTTCGACGGGATCGATGTTCTCTGGCTGATCGACGCGTCCCTGCCCACGGGCTACCGCAACGCGCGCCTCTCCCCGCAGTGGCAGGGCGAGGACAGCGTTCTCTACGCGGTCCTGCCAGCCGCGCAGGCGCCGCGCTGAGCGGCACGACATCCGGCACCATGACCGACCGGGGGACAGGCGGACGCTCCCAGCCGACCGGCGCAGCCAGGCTCGCCCATCCACGGTTCGTCGCAGGTGCGGCGGACGGCCCGGAGACCGGCATGACGTCCCTGGCCGGAGGGGCGATGCCGCCGCCCCGCGACCTGCCCTCGTGACGATCCCCGCCCGGCTGCATTTCTGCTGGATCGGGACGAGTCTGCCCTGGGCGTACGTGTTCGCCGTGCTCTCGGCGGCGGAACGCAGCGGGATGCCGGAGATCATCCTCCACCACACCGATCCGCTCGACGACGGCGACGCGGTGCGCGCGCTGCAGGCAGCACCGGGCGTGCGGCTGTCCCTGACCGACCCGCTCGCCTGCCTGAGCGAAGCCGGGCACGAACTCGGCCTGGGCGACCGTCTGGGCCGGTTGTACCGGAGCCTCGACGAGCCCGTCATGCGCTCCGACGTCCTGCGCGCGGCCATCCTGTATCTGCAAGGCGGGATCTACCTCGACCTGGACACGGTGACGGTGGCTCCGCTGCACCCGCTCACGCAGGCCCGCCAGTTCGTCGGCTGCGAGTTCATCGTCTGGCCCCAGGCGGTGCGCCGCTCGCGCTCGCCGACCGTGCTGGCGCGTCCCCTGTCGCTCGACGTGCTCCGCAAGGCCCTGCGCCGGATGCCCGGCGGCTGGCGAACGTTCCGCAGGGTCGAGAGGCTCTACTTCCGCGGCGTCAACAACGCGGTGATGGGCGCGGGGGCAGGCTCGGAGCTGCCGGCCCGCCTCCTGCGCGCCATGGCGGCGCTGCCCCCGGGATGGCGGACGCACCGCACCGCGCTCGGCCCCGCCCTGCTCCAGGACCTGATCTCCAGCCACGGCGCCGACGAACTGACCATCCACGACCCCAGCGTCTTCTCCCCGCTGCCGCCGGAGATCTCCGAGCACTGGTTCCGCACGACGCGCACCGTGCGCCTCGGCGAGGCCCTGTCGCCCGACACCCGCGTCGTGCACTGGTACGCGTCGGTGCGCACCCGGGCGCTCGTCGCCCGGATCACCCCCGCCTCCGTCCTGGCCCACCGGGACCGCCAGCTCTACAGCGCCCTCGTCTCGTCCTGCGTCGGCAACCTGGCCGCGCTGTGCAGGGCGTGAGCGAGGCAGAAAGCAAGGCTGGGCCCTGCCCAGACCCGCCAAAGGCCCCCTCCTTCAAGCATGGAGCCTTTGGAAACCGATCTACTAAAGTAATGGATTCCAAAGGCGAGCCTTTGGCGGAGTTTGAGGCAGAGCCTCAACCTTGCCTGCTTCCTGTGCCTGCGCCCCCACCCCTGGTCACCACGGGGCTCCCGCGCTACAGGACGGGCGGCCGCAGGTGCGGCAGGGCGGTTCCGGCATTGATGGCTCCGCATCGCCTACGACCTGTGCGTGGTCCCCGATGAAGATCCTGTTCGCCTTCGAGAACCCCCTGCCGAGCCCCCAGGCGGATGCGGAGGTGTTCCTGACCACCGCGCGCCACCTGGCGCCTCTGGCGTCGCGGTGCTGGCTGCACGTGCCGCTGCCGGGCGAGGCCGTCCCCGCGATCGCCGCGCTGGCGGGCATGGCGGTGGTGCGCGCCCGCGCGCCGCTGCGGCCGGCGGCGCTGCGCCACCTGTGCTGCGGGCTGACCCTGCCGCTGCGCCGCGAGTTCCGCGAGGCCGACCTGGTCTACACGCGCAACCTGTGGGTGGCGTGGGTGGCGCTGCTGTTCGGGCAGCGCGTGGCGTTCGACCACTACCGGCCGTGGCCCGCGCAGATCCCGCCGCTGCAGTTCCTGATCCACCGCCTGCTCGGCCACCGCCGCTTCCTGGTCAACATCTGCCACTCCGACTACACGCGCGAGCGCTACCGGAGCATCGGCGTCGCCGAGGACAGGCTGCGCTGCGTGCGCAACGGCTTCGACCCGGCGCGCCTGCAGGCCCCCGTCGCGGCGGGGGAGGCCAAACGCCTGCTCGGCCTCGACGCCGGCAGGCCGACGGTCGTCTACACCGGCCGGCTCAACCACAAGAAGGGCCTGGCGCTCGTGGTCGAGGCGGCGCGGCGCCTGCCCGACCACCTGTTCCTCCTGGTGGGCTCCCACGGCGAGGGCCCGATCGAGGCCATGGCGCGCGACGTGGCCAACATCCGCGTGGTCGGCTGGCAGCCCGCGGAGACGCTGGGGCGCTACATCTTCGCCGCCGACGTGCTGCTGATCCCGCCGTCGTGGAAGCCGCTGGCCGAGTTCGGCTCCACGGTGCTGCCGCTCAAGCTGTTCCTCTACATGGCGTCCGGCCGCCCGGTCCTCGCCGGCGACACGCCCGACATCCGAGAGGTCCTGCGCCACGGCGCCAACGCCGTTCTCTGCCGCCCGGACGACCCGGAGGCGCTGGTCGCGGGCCTCGGCGCGCTGGCGCGGGACCCGGCGCTCGCGGCGCGACTGGCCGCGGCGGCGCAGGACGACAGCCGCAACCACACCTGGAACGCCCGTGCGCACACGATCGCCGACCTCCTCGCGGCCCGCCTACCCGAAGCGCGCCTGCCCGAAGCCCGCCTGCCCGAAGCGCGCCTGCCCGAAGCGCGGCGCCACCCGGCACAGGCCCGCCGCGTGGGATGGAGCCGCGCGCAGTACGCCGCCTGGATGCGCCAGTCCTGGCGCTGGCTGGCGCACCTCGTCCGCGCGCGGTCCTGGGTGCTGCCGCCCGGCCCGGACTCGTCCTTCGCCCCGCTTCCCGAGGCCGCAATCCCTAGGCGCCTGGTCCCCGGGGCCGCAGGCGACTAGGCCGGCGCTGCCGTGGCGGTCCCGCCATCCGTGGGTCGCGCGGCGTGGATAGCCACCAGCGGCGGCTCGGCCAGGGCTTCAACTGGCTCGGCGGCGCGACCGTGGCCGCCAAGGTCGTTGATTTCGCGACCACCCTGGTCCTGCTGCTGTACCTGACCAAGCAGCAGGTCGGCGTCGCCTCGCTCGTGATCTCGGTCGGCATGATCGTCGAGGCGCTCAACGGCCTGGGCACCGGCGAGGCCCTGATCCAGGCGCGCGCCGTCTCCCGCCCCCAGCTCGACACGCTGTTCTGGTACGTTCTCGGCGCGGCGGTCATGGTCGCCAGCCTGACCCTGCTGGCCGCGCCCTGGATCGCGGCGCTCTACGGCGTGGCCGGGATGGGCGGCTACTTCCTCGCCATCGCCGCCAAGCAGCCGCTCGTCGCCGCCGCGGTGATCCCGCTGGCCCTGATGAACCGCGACCTGCAGTACGAGCGCATCGCCGTCGTGGGCGTGTGCGCGACCGCGGCCTCCGCCGTGACGCGCCTGGCGCTGGGAGCCTCGGGCGCGGGCGCCTGGGCGCTGGTCGCGGGATACGCCGCGAGCGGCCTCTACACGCTCATCGGCGCCCAGCTCGCCCGCCCGTTCCGGCCGCGGCTCCGCTTCCGCCCCGCGCTCATCTGGCCCCTGGCCCGCTTCGGGGTGCGCGCCGCCTCGGCCAACATCGCCGAGCAGATGTTCAAGAACGTCGACTACCTGCTGATCGGCTGGTTCTACGGCGCCGCCCAGCTCGCGCTCTACCGCGTCGCCTTCGACATCGCCATGGAGCCGGCGATGGCCGTCGCCACCCTGGTCAACCGCGCCGCCCTGCCGGTCCTCGCCCGCGTCGCCGCGGTCCGGAGCCAGGTCGCCGAGATCCTGGCCTGGGCGCTGGGCAGGAGCGCCACCCTGGTCGCCCCCCTGATGGCCGGCCTGGTGCTCGCCGCCGGCCCGCTGACCGCGCTGCTCCACGACCACGCCGGCAACAGCTACGCCGCCGCCGCCGCCCCGCTCCGCCTGCTGGCCGCCGCCGCCCTGCTGCGCGCCGTCTCGCAGCCGCTCGCCACCGTGCTGATCGCCTCCGGGCGCCCGGGCACCGCCGCCCGACTGTCGGCCACGATGCTGCTGCTGCTGGCCGCCGGCGTCGTGCTCGCGGGCCTCACCGTGCCGGCGCAGTCAGGGATCGTCGCCACCGCCTCCGTCTGGCTGGCGATCTACCCGCTGCTGCTGGCCTGGGGCACGCGCTACCTGCGCCGCGACTGGGCCATCCCGGCCGACACCCTCGCGCGCGCCTTCGCGGCGCCGGCCGCGGGCGTCGCCGTCATGGCTGTCTGCGTGGCGGCGGCGCGTCGGCTGGTCGGCGGCGGCCCCGCGGTCCAGGTCGGGCTGGTCGTGGCAGCGGTGGCGGCGCTCTACGCGGCGCTGTTCCTGTATGGGCGGAAGGCAGCAAGCAAGGCTGGGCTCTGCCCAGACCCGCCAAGGGCCCCCTCCTTCAAGCATGGGGCCTTTGGAAACCGATTTACTTAAGGAAGGCATTCCAAAGGCCCAGCCTTTGGCGGAGTTTGAGGCAGAGCCTCAACCTTGCTTCCTGCCTTGGCTTGCCTTCAAGCCACTGCCGCCGGTGCCGTCTGCGCCCCCCGGTAGCGATCGAACATGCTCATCTGGTGCACGCAGCTCAGCGTGCAGGTCGGGCTGCACGACTTCTCGGTGTGGAACTCGCGGCGAATGTCCTCGCGCGTGTAGTCGAGCAGCGCGATGCCGGGGTAGCCGCGCTGCTGCGAACACCAGTGCACCCGCCCGTCCTCGGCGACGTAGAGGTAGCGCGCGCCGGCACGGCACTTCCAGTCGTTCGGGCGCCCGTGCATCAGGTTGCGCTGGAACAGCCGGTAGTTCAGCCCGTGCACGATCGAGGGCGAGATCCGCGTCACCTGCGCGTACGCCTGCATCTGCGCCACGCTCAAAGGCTTGAGCACGCCGGTGTCGTCGTGCAGCACGCCGACCGAGTGCTGCAGGCCGTATTTCGCCGCCGTCTCCGCCACCGTGACCACATCCTGCGTGCGTTCGTCGCTGATGCCGAGCACGGAGTTGACGTTGACCTTGAACCGCGCGTGCTCGGCGAGCAGCGCGAGCTTGCCCTCCACCGAGGCCAGGCTCTTCATCGACACCGCGTCGGGTTCGAGGTTGTCGATGCTGATCTGCATGCCCTGCAGGCCGGCGTCGTTGAGCCGGTCGATCCACCCCCGGGTGAGGCGGAAGCCGTTGGTGATCATCGTGACGATCATGCCGTGGGCGCGGGCGGCGCGCACGACCTGGTCCAGCTCCGGGTGCAGCAACGGCTCGCCGCCGGTCAGGGTGATCGAGGCGGTCCTCAGCGACGCGAGGTGGTCGACCCAGGCGAGCAGGGTCGGCAGCGGCACCGGTGGCGAGACGGCGTCGTACTCGGAGCAGTAGCCGCAGGCCAGGTTGCAGCGCCGCGTGACCACGACCTGCGCCAGCAGCGGGGTGTAGCGCGAACCCACCGCGCGGGCCAGGAACCGCACGCCGGACGCGAGGTTCGCGGCGCGGCGGCGCATCGGGACGCCGCTCATCGATGCCGCTGGCCGGCGGAGAGGAGAGGCGGGCGGAGGTCGATTCCTCCAACGGCAGGTCCGGACATCGGGGGCATTCCAGCAAAGGGGGTTGCACGCGGGCAGGCGAGCGACGCGCGGGCGCCACGCGGCAGGGCGGACCCGCAACCCGCTGGCCGGCCATGGCTGCGTTGCGGGCCCGAGGGCCGGCATGGCACCGGTGCGGCGCGGCCCGGGCGGCCGTGTATGGGCCGGCGGCCGGGGAGTGTCCACGCCGGGCCAGCGAGCCGCGGCACCGGTCAGCGGGCGGGCGCGGCCGGCGGGCCGGGGCAGCGGGCGGGGTCGTAGCTGGCGACGAGGGCGCGGGTCTGGGCGCGCAGGTTGTCGCGCTCGGCGAGCACGTGGCGCAGCGCGGTGCGTCGGGCCGCGGCGGGCAGCGCCGCGAACAGGGTGGCGCGCTGCGCGGCCACGACGTCGGGCAGCTCCGACAGCGCGGCGAACGTCAGCGGCAGGGTGAGCGCCTGGGTCTGGGCGCGGGTGAGCCCGCCGCTGAGGCCGAACGGCGGGCCGCCGGTGGCGGTCGGGCCCACCGCGAAGGTCCCGGTGGCGGTGAAGCTGCCGGCGAGATCCACGGTGATCTCGCGCGTCAGGATCGGCACCACGGGGTTGGCGGTGCGAACCTCGCATTGCGCGGCGCGGGCGACTTCCGCGAAGCGCACCGGGCCGGCGCCGGTGGCGCTCACCGCGCCGGCGGCCTGGAGCTGCGCCTGCAGCTCGTGCAGCGCCGCGGCCACCGTGACCGGGCGAGGAGCCGGGGCGCAGCCGGCGAGCGCCGCCAGCAGCGCGATGGCCAGCAGGGAGGCTGGCGTGACCGGACCGCGCATCGTCTGGCCTCCCTCGCCCATCCGGCCCCGAGTCTGCGGCTCGCACGGGTGGGCAGGCAAGGCCAGAGGCTCTGCCTCTGGACTCCGCCAGGGGCAGCGCCCCCGGACCTGCCTTCCTCAAGGGAAGGGTTTCCAAAGGGCTTGGCCCTTTGATGATGCTGGTGGCGAAATCGGCGGTGGGGTGATCGCTCGGTCGTGACAGCGCGCGTGGGCACCGCGGGATGATGGTGCGGGCCCGCCCTGTCGGAGGCCGATGCCATGTCGTTGCGCCCGCAAGCCC
>JAABUV010004027.1_pt1 | contig 17998 bp, 18 predicted proteins | sample 5559971 | NCBI WGS metagenome assembly JAABUV01 (sample SAMN10711881, study PRJNA513362) | rock metagenome | isolation source: Antarctica rocks | place: Antarctica: Victoria Land, Knobhead nord | collected 2015-12-19
ACCCTGCGCGGCTGCCCGCGCCGCTGGACCGCAGGCCACGCGGCGGGCCCGGCTACTGACGGCCATGCGGCGGCGCGAGCGCAGCGGCCAGCGCGTGCGCGCCGGCAGGTGCTGCGACTGTGATGTGATGTGACGGGCTCAGTTGCGGGCCAGCTCGTGTGTTGGTGAAGGCTCATGGGTCAGGTTGCGAAAGCCTCAAGCTATGGTTGCATGGTGGGCAACGCATGGTGGGCAACGCCTGGAGTGCATCCAGGCGCCCTTGCGATGCCAGTCACACCTTGCACTCTTTTCAAGCAGGGAGCTCACAAGTCTGGTGCCTTGTTTGTGCATGCAGACACTGCATTGCCTCTGTTAAGAGAATCAGTGGTACACACATTGGAATAATGCAGACTTACAAGTGGCGCAGCCCTGCTAGCTGCTGCTGCAACCTGCTTTGCAGCAGTCGTCAAATGCGCCTCTCGCTGATACTTGTAGTACTTACAAGCGACACGCTGCTGCATAATAAAAAGAATTGAACCAAGCCGCACTGGAATGCTGCATTGCCTGCAACACAGCTTTGACGTGTTCAACTGTAAGTAGTGCCGGATATCTGCCTGCCCACACGCCCGTGCGACCCAACCTGCAACTGTACAACATAGCAGAGCCACCTGCCATACGAGTGTCTCATAAAAATGCATGAAAGACGCCTGTTACACATCTGGCACGGCCTCAATGAGGCACTGCGCAGACGCGCGCAAGCTGCATGCGCGCATGGGCGTGCACAGCCCAAGCACCACATATCAGGAACTGTGCACAGACGCATGCACTCCCGGCCCCAGTGTGATGCTCGCCCTCAACCTGCTAGAGTACAATCTTGCTCTCCAGAACAACAACAACGTCCAGTGCGCCAACCCTGCCCTGCATTTGCCGCCGACTTTGGCGTACTGCTTCATGGCGCCTTGCCAACACTCGCACAACAGCGAGAGCCGGACAAGCCGCCGCCAGACCTCTCAGCGTGCGTCGTGTGCTGCGGCACGGGTGCTAGCACCGCAGGCGTCCGCTGACAAGCCGGCCGAGAGCCGCGCGCAACCCCCTGCACATGCCGGGTGGCTGCTGGCACAGCAGCGGTCCGGCCATGCCGATCCGCTGCCACGTCGCCTCCTACAAAGTGCCCCGCTGCAGACCGCACGGCTCGCCAGTGGCGAGCCACCGCCCCAGCTCCAGGTACGTTTACTCTTCATGGACGCCCTGCTTGCGCACGCCGCTCGCAACGGGGTCCTGCGGCATCGCCAAGCAGGGCGCCACAGCCGCGACCTGTGGCACACCCGGCCTGTTCAGGCCCAGCCTGAGCGCGAGCGCATGGCGGAGCAGAGCGTCTGCAGGCAGCGGGTGTGCTGCCAGCCCGCTCGCAGAGGCCACACAAGTGTGCGGGAGGTGTCAAGGAACGCATTCACAGCAGCAGCAACCTCAGAGTCACTACAAGAGCGGGGGCAGCAGGGCGCGCGTCGCGTCAGGCTACGCGTTCACTGCAGCAGCAAGCTCGGAGTCGCTGCGAGAGCGGGGGCGGCAGGAGCGCGTCGCGCGCACCAGGTTCTACTCTTACTTTTTAAGAAATAAAAATTTGTAACAAATAACAAGTTTTAAAAATTTATGCAATCCGCAACACACCAGGTTCTTCAGCGTCTGGTTGTTGTTCAGCGCCTTGCCCTCCAGCGCCTCCTGCCGGTGCGCCTCCTTCTGCTCTGCGGCGCACACGAAGTAGGCGTCAGAACGCCCGCCGCCCGCTGCCCTCTCAGTCGACAATGCAGCAGTCCGCTTTCACTTGGACAAGGACTTCTTGTTGAGAAGGGAGGGTGTCTGTCCCCTTCCCAAACACTTGTGATAGCAGCGCTGTCACGGACAGCACGTCGTGCAGATGGACAGCTTGCCAACGCAAAATCCCAGTTACTGGCAAACATGCCAGCTGCCATCACTGCAAGCGGCACAGCAACAGTGCACCACGGGAGCAGCGCTGGCTGGCAACACACCTGCACGCTGCTTGTAGCGCTCCAGGTGGTGCGTCCAGTCTGGCCGCGGGAAGTTGCCTTCGACCTTGGGCACGCCCTCAGTGCTGTGCCGCCGCGTCAGCGCTGCACCGGCAGCACACGCGATCAGTGAGGCACAGAATGTCACAGGACATCAACCGTGCTGAGCACACGCTACCACACAAGACTGGGTACACGCATGCGTAATACCCGCACAAGCAGCTGCACTCAGGCAGGCAAAGCTATGAAAGCGCAGCGTGCTACCTTCGGTGCTGCCCGCCTCTGCGTGCGATGGGGGCGCCCTTGCGCTTGTCTGCAGCAGGCCTGCAAGGGACTCGGCTGCCATAGTGAGGCCGCTTGGCACCTTGAACGCGCTTCTTCGTAGACGCCTTTTCCACTGGACCTTGTGTTCCCAGCTCCACCACTTTCGAACCAGTCGACTTGCCAGTAGGGTCTGTCGGGTTTCTGTGCATGCCCCCCAAGCCAGCCCCCCAACAGCGCCGAGCATGGTTGTTGTATTTCACCATTCCACGATGGGCATGCAGCACACCATTCCACGACACTCCACAAGTACACTCTACCTGACACGCAGAGACCTGCCTACGCAGACAGACACACCAAGTCCCCATCCGTCCAATACAACCGCCACACAGTGCTGACACACTTCATGCAGTTCTCATGCATGCATTCTGAGGCAGGCGCACATCCCTTGCACACACATACGCCCGCCAGCTGCAAGTCATGCGTCCGCCTTTGCCGTATCGCAAGTCCCACGCGCCCCGAGCCGACACTGCTGCGCACCCCCCAGGCGCTCCCCTCGCCCAAGCAGTGCCCTGCTTCGTGCCCAACGCCAGGCAAGCTGCAAGCTGACATCCGTAGCCAAGCGCGCCATGTCCAGAGTCCGGCGGCCTCCCCAGCAAAGCCACCACTAGCCGCGCGGCGGCCTGCTGCTATGTCTTCTTGCCGCCGCCCTGGAAGCTGACAACGTCCACGCCGTCGGCCAGCCGCCGCGGGTTGGCGCCCTTGGCCTCGAAGCGCGCCGCGATCGCCGCGTCCAGCGCCGCGAGCTTGTCGTCCAGGGTGGGGTCGCACGCCGCGGCGCCGAGCCGCGGCCCAGGTCGCTGCGCGCCGCCGCCCGCGCCCGGCGCGGCTGCCTGGCCCGCGGGCGCCCGCGCCGCGGCGCCCTTACCGCCGCCGCCGCCGCCGCTGCGGCGGCCGCCGCCCAGCGTGACCTCGCGCTCCACAGATATGCCGAGGGTCGGTGGGCCCCAGCCGCTGCCGGTGTGGCGCGACTTCACGCCCACCTGTCGCGGCCCCGCGGCAGCGTCACGGGCGGGCGCAGGACAGGGCGCGCCGCCCGCGCGGCCCCCTGGAGGCTTGCCGCGCCGCCGCATGCTGGTCCGCGATAGGCAGCCACCCCCGCGCAAGCAGAGCGCCGCGCCGCCAGCGCGCTGCGTGCGGCGTCACGTGCCCCCGCGGCCCAAGGCAGCAGCGCGCACGTGCCTTGAACGGCTTGTTTGCGATCTCCAGCACGGCCAGGCGGTCGGCCGGCGTGTAGACGCCGCGCAGCGTCTGCCCGCCGCGCAGCTTGCGCGCGACCGCCAGGCTGCCCGCGCGCTTGGCCAGGTTGTAGCTGGGCGTGACGGTGAAGCCGGCCAGCTCGCCCGAGTAGGATCCCCAGACCGCGCCGGTGTGCGGGTTGCACCTGCGGCCGCGGCGCGGCCGGGGCTCGAGCGGCGCACGGGGTGCCTAGCCGCGCGCATGCACGGCCAGGCCGGCTGCAGGCATGGGGAAGTGCCAGCAGTGGTGTGACTCGCCAAGCTACAAGCAAAGCTTGTCCGGCCAAGAGGCAGCGCGCTTGATCACAGGGAGCCCACAAAGTGTGCGCAGGCGCAGCGCACTCTTGCTGCAGCTTGCAGCACACCAAGCTCACGTCGCCCAGGGGCTACGCGGGCCGCGCAGGCCACAAGGGCGGCAGTGCGCGCTCGCGTCGCAGCCCGGGCGCGCACGTGGCGGACACTTTGTGCGCGGCATGCGGCCTGCCGGTGGCCTCCAGCAGCCACTGCTGCGTGCGGCTGCTCCAGACAGCGCTCGCCTCCAGCAGGCGGCCGCCGTCCAGCTTGCGCAGCTGCGTCAGGCTGGCCAGCACGCCCTTGCTCGCCAGGTCGTACTTGGCCGTCGCGCTGAAGCCGCTGCCTGCAGCGCGGATCAGAGCGCGCGCTTTCTGGCAGAGGTCCACACGCCGGTGCCTCCTCTGCTGCAGCGGCTGGTGCAGGGTGCGCAAAGAGGCACACACCTGAAAGCTTGGGGGGTTACACACTGATGCTTTAGAGAAACGTCTTGCGCTTCCACGCTCAACACATGCCCGCACCAAGAATGGTCACGCAGTGATGCGGGGCGCCAGACAAGCTTGATGCAATGCACGTGATGCATCAGGCACCGGCTGCACAAGCTGCTGCAAGCGCCACTGGCCCTGCCACTGCCTGCAGAGGTAGGATGTCTGTGTGCTGTGCAGTGCAGTTGGGAACAAACGGGGCGCCGCGCACACCAAGCGCCTTGGTGAGCGTGAGCATGGCGCCGTTGAAGCTCTTCATGTCGGCAAGCGTGGCCTCGGTGAGCCGCAGCGTGACCGCGGTGTCGCCGAGCGTCTTCTTCAGCGCGACGCTCGCGGCCAGGTCAACGGCCTCGGCGCCGCCCTCCTTGCGCACATTCTTCAGCGTGACCGCGCCTACCGTGTTCAACTTCGCCGCCATCGCGGCAGGCAGCCTCCCTGGCAACGCTCAAGTCAGCGCAGCGGAGGCGAAAAGAATCAATTATAACCGTCTATCAGCCAACGAGGCTGGAGACTCTCAGAATTTTTATTATATTTTATTTTGTTGACCTGCCCACATGGCCCCTAGCCATGGACCCTATCTTCCGAAAACTTGCGCAGCTGACGAACGAAGGTTATCAAATCTCGTCGGCGATACGCAGAGCTGAGCGCCGCAGCCGCTGCAGCAGTCCACACGCAGGCAGCACCTGTCGCACCCCCCTTCGCTGCGCGGCGCGTGCCTCAGACCTAAGGCGGCAGCTATGGCAGTCACTGTAGTCTCCATCTTGCGGCATCCCCAGCACAGGCGCGGCCCTGGCGCTGTATCAGCCCCCTTTAAACATGCAGCAAGCCACAGCTTGCTGTTGCAGTGGGGTATGCATATGTTTTCTGCCGGCGGCCAAGCTGCGGGGCGTCCCCCCACTAACGCGTGTCCAAGGCGTCCAGGCGGCTCATTCTCGCCACCATACCTGTGCTCACGCTGGGCATTATGGGGAGGTGTGCCCGCCGCCCAACATTGCTAACCTCTGAGCCGCCCTCGCCCTACGGTGACGCCTTGCCCCAAATGCCGGACTCGGCAGCGAACCTATGAACGGCATTGTGCTCAGTATGCCTTCTGCCTGTCTTCATTGCTTCGCTCTTTGGCAGCGCAGTCAAGCTAATCGGCGCCGCGCCCGGCGCAGCGCCCTCTTCCCGCTGCCGTCCGCCTTCCAGGGCACGGGCCTGGTGGCCGCGCTCGTCATCATGGTCGTCGTTGCTCTGGTCACGGTGCGCGGTCCCGGCACGCCCTCGTGCCGGCGACCTGTGTGCGCTGACAGGCTCCGGCACTCGATAAAAGTGAGCGGCCCTGCTGCACGACACTTCAGCACGCTCCACCGCGTAGGTATACGCCTGCGAGCTGCTCATGGACCAGTGCACCGTCACCGGCCAGCACGACTACGAGCGCCTGGCCTACGCCGTGGGAGGCATCTGGTGGCAGGTGCAGCCCGCCGGCCCGCCCAGGCCGGTCGGCCCGCTCGCGTCCTGCCGCAGGGCATCCGGCTGCCTGGGCTCGGTCCTGGCGCAGGCGCGGTGCGGCATTGCTTTGCACCCAGTTTGGCGCGCCTCCTGCCCACAGCTGCGCTGCGCGTCACCGTGGTGTACCTTCCCGGCAGCTCCCCGCTGACGGGCGGTGCCTGCGGTGGCCCGCGAGCTTAGAGGTGCTGCCCTGTCTGTAGATGGTTAAGTAGTTCCTTTTGCATGCTTGGTCATGGCTCAGCTTGTGAGCAAGTTCTAAATAAACAAATAAATTATTGGGATTTCATGCGGCGCAGCGCTTCACCGAGATCTCCATCGTCGTGCTGCTGGTCGGCACGCTGGTCGGCGGCTTCGTGCAGACGGGCGAGATCTTCTCCACGGCCGCGCTCTCGTACGCGCCCGACACCGTCCCCGACTGGATCCAGGCCCGCTCCGGCAGCTTCCTCATGGTGCTCGCCGTCCTCTTCATCGTGTTCCCGGCCAGCCTGGTGGAGGTCATGACGCAGGCGCGCGCGGCCCCCGGCGCCGCTGCGGCCGCCCCCTCGACAGGCCCCCCCGGGCGCGGTCAGGCCCGGTCGGTAATTTCCCTCTTTTGGATCGCCTGAGGCGCAGGTTGAATGGGCAGCTGGTGGCACTGCAGTTCGGCTCCATCAGTGGCTTTCACGCCTGGAGGTAGGGCAGCCACAGGCTGCTGTCGTAACCTGGCCAGGGCCGCAAGCTGTCCTACATCATACGTTCTGTAAAAGTGCCAGGTCATGATAGCAGCCTGTGGATGCCCTACCCTGCAGGCATGAGCGCCATCATGATGGAGCTGACTTGCAGTGCTACCAGCCTGGTGGACGCTGTGGGGCAGGGCGGGCCTTGCCCCGCCCCGGCCACCTTGGCAGTGCGGGCATGGATGGTGCTGTCTGCTGTGCACGCACTGAGGAGCAAGGCCCCGTCCACTGTGCACTTCGCACTCTGTGCGTGAGACGCCGCGTCTGAGACGCCGCGTCCATGCTGCACCTAGTGGACACCCGCGCACAACTCCTTCGGTGCGCTTGTAGCTGGGGCGCAAGCCCACAGCACTGCACCGGGGCGCCTGCCAGCATGGAACATGGTCTGGCACCAGGACCTGAGCCCCAGCATGCGTGCGGCGCGCCGGACGCACGGCGCGCGGCCGCGCAGCCCCCGAGCGCCGGCGCGGCGGCAGCGGGCCCGCCGGCAGCGCGCTGTGCGGCAGCGCGCGCATTCGCCATACCTGACAGGGTTAGGTTCCTACCTGCCCTGACCGCGGCGCGCGCGGGCGCGCAGCTGGAGTACATCAGCATGGTCGGCTTCGTGTTTGTGCTTATCATGGTGGCCACGGTGATTATCCAGGCCTGCCTCAACGGCCTGCCGGGCTGGTACAGCGGCGACTTTGCGCCCATCGGCTTCAGCAACATCGGTGCGGCCGCCGCGGCGCCCGCGCCCGCCCCGGTCAGCGACCGCGCATCGCGCGCTCTGTCAATGGCGCACCGCCCTGCAGCCCTGCAAGCGACTCTGCATGGCACGCGACGTGCTTTCATGCCATGTGCGATGGCCCGGAGTGGCGCGCCCGCTGAGGCTGCGCCGCGGGCGGCGCCGGGCAGACAGCGTGGGCGCGACGGTGAGCATCATCGGCTTCGCCTTCTACCTGCAGCCCATCGCCATGCCGATGCTGCGCGAGATGCCGCCCGGCGAGGTCGGCTACAAGATCCTGAGCCTCTGCATGCGCATCACCATCATGGGTGCGCCGCGCGCGCCGGCCCGGCCAGCTCGCTGCGCGCGCGCGCGCGCGGCCCGCGCACGAGCGCGCTCTGCGCACCGTCTGGGTCAACGCGCCGGCGGGGTCTGTGCATCACACACTGCGGTGGGTGCAGTGCGAGGGCTCATTCAGGGTTTGCGAACCCTACAACGCGCGCCCGCGGCCCGCGCCAGGCATGGCCTTCACCATCTACTTCCTGCTCGGCTTCTTCGGCGCGGCGCGCTGGGGCGCGGACACGCAGGGCGACCTGCTGGAGAACGTGTGGGGGCCGGGGCCGTACCAGGGCACGCTCAACACGCTGCTGGGCATCTACCTGGCCTTCACCATGCCGCCCATCTGCTACCCCACCGCGCACGTCGTGAAGGCGCGCGCTCCGGGCGCCCCGCCCCCTCGCGCGTACAGTGTGAAGGCGTCCCTCACATCTGCAAGTGCGCACCTGCCGCGCCACTGCCAAGACCGCTTCACCGACCTGCTGATGCTGCGACCCTCCCGCTGGCATGGCCCGTGACAGAGCGGGGCACAACACTGCTGCGCGTCCTGCACGTTGTTATGAGCAACTTGAACACTGCACCAGATCCGGGCATGCCTTGCACGAAAATAAACAATTCCGGATGCGCTGATAGCAGCACACCGGGCATGCTGCGGCAGGGGTGGCTGCCCAACGGGCGCAACAACAACTCGTTCTGGCGCCGCTTACTGGTGGCCGGCATCATCATCCTGGTCTCGCTCGGCATCGCGCTGGCCGTGCCGGGCAAGTCGTCCGACATCGTGACTGCCACAGGTGCCGAGCTGCGCGCCGCCGCCCCATCCTCCCCAGCCGCAGTCGTTGAATTTGTGGGCCCGGGGGCGCTCGGCATCGGCGGCCTTGCCAGTGCATGTGGCGCGTGGCAGGATGGGCCCGGCCATGGGCACCCATGCACACATGTGAGGATGACTGTCGACTGTGTTCCTGGTCGGCTGCCTACCCATGTACTACCCTAAGCAGCAAGCAGCAGCAGCTTGCCCCGCGCCTCCAGGGCCGGCGGCAGCAAGGCCGCGCGCGCGCGCGCGCAGGGGCCGTAGGCGTGTTTTCGTCGTGCTACTTTGTGCCGATCATGAACCACTTCTTCCTCTTCTTCGGCTGGTGCGCCGCGCGGCCACTGTCCCTAGTCTAACCATGACCTCACCCATTACCCTACCCTGTTCCAGCAGTGGGACGTGCCACTTTGTTGCGATCATGAACCGCTTCTTCCTCTTATTCGGCTAGTGCGCCGCGCGCCTCAGCACCGTGTTGCTGACTGAGCGGCTGCCCTGTGGGTGTGGAGGACTTGCAGACGCGCGAGGTGGGAGTTGCTGCGTGTCAGTGCCCGGCAGCGCGTGTGGGTGGCCCCTGCATGAAGCGGTCATGTTGACGATGCCTTTAGCTTCTTCAGCAGTGCCTGCGTGCTTGGTGCTGGGCGTTACCCGGTCCTGCCGGCGGTGGACCCTGCTGCCCACCGCCTCACCCTGCCTGTGCCGGGCCGCTCACCGTCAAGTCCTTCGGGGTCAGGGCGCGCTGCCAGCAGCCGGGCCACCCCTCGGTGTACACGGGCGAGGCCGACGAGATGTCCTACCGCGGCCAGCCGAACGGCGTGGACGGCAAGGGCCCGCGCGAGGTCGAAGACTCGGCGGAGCGCGGCGACCCGGTACTCCCCACATCATTCACCCAAACAGGCTCTCTGTGGACATGTCATCAAGTCGCCATACTGCTGTAGTGGTGAACGATCGGGCGTGCATCCTCAGATGGGGACGCCGCGCACGCACGCCCAAGCGCATTTGCTCTGCTCTGCTCGTGCACTGCCGGGCGCCCTTACGAGTTCCTCGTTGTGCCGCGGCCTTGCGCTCTAATGCCCGCAGCTGGACTCTGCTGTGCCTGACTGGCTGGACAAGCGTCAAGGCGACTGCCCAGCCTGTTGTGTGCTGGTGGCGGCCTTGCGTTGCTGGCGCAGCGTCGCCCCTGTCTGAGAACGGTCATACAGGTGACACTGGTCAAGTACCGGCGACCTGCTTTCCTCGTCGCCGCCGGCCATCGTCGTTTGAAAGTGTGCCAGCATCAAGAGCAGGCAGTGTGCTGGCGCGGGCCCGCGCGCGCTGCGCGACACTGACGCGCCGCGCGGCCCCCGGCAGGCGTACAGTCAGGACAAGGTCAAGGCGGCGCTGGCGGACGGCAATGCAAAGCCGGGCGTGACCGCCGTGCCCGCCGCGCTGGAGACCGAGGGCGCCGGCGGCGCCAGCAAGGGCGGCATGGTCGTCGGCGACGTGCACAGCTACCGCAAGCGCAGGGGCGCGCTGTCGGCGCGCGAGCTGGCGGTCGACGTGGCGCTGCCCATCGTCGTGGTGCTCATTGGTGCGCCCGCGCCCCGGGCCTGGCGCGCGCGGCTGCGCGCTGGGCATCCAGTGGGCGCTGTGTGTGATCGCCAGGCTGCTGTGTCTGAGCAGAGTTGGGTCTGTTGTGTCATAGAACGGGAGTCTGCCAGCGCGTGCGACCATGCCGCGCTTGCTTTGGGAGCATGTACAGGAGCATGTGCATGCGCCGTGATGCTTTGTCCAAGCAGGGCTAGACCCTGCCAGATGACGCACATGTCATCAATGAAAACAGGGAAGCGTGCGTGCTGTGTGTCCGTGTAAGGAGAGGCTGGCAGCGTAGCGATGCAGCTCCCTGCGGGCAACGAGGGCAGGCAGGCATGTCTGCCAGTGGACCGGGCCTGAGCAGTGCTCGCTGTGTGCTGCGGCAGGCGCGCTGTGCAGCATCCTTGCGTTCCGGTCGCTCGCGCAGACGGCGTGATCCAACATGTGCAGCCTGGGTTTGCGAGCGGTGCGTGTGCGAGCGCCATGTACTGTCAGGCTGCGCAGGCCCAGTGTGTGCATCTGTACAAGCGCGGCAGGCCTTCAGGCGGCCGTGGCCAAGACAAAGCGGGTCAGATGTGTTGCTGCTTGCCTGCAAGGGGGCTGTATGCCTGTGTATGCACCGCGGCCGTGGTGCCTGTTTCCTCGTGCGTGTCAGGTGCTTCGGCGGTGTCTACCTCAGAGCTCCTGGACTGAGCCTGAGGAGCGCGGGCGCATGGTTTTACCATGGGGAATGTGAGCCAGCATTCTTGGCTGGCGCATGCGCGGGCTGCATTTGGTGGTTTGGCAAGATCTGGCAGAGTCCCTGCTTTTCTTCGGCGGCTAGTGTAAGCACTGTGCGACCAAAAAGAGGTAGGGGTGTGTTGCTCTCAGCACTTTCAGCATCTTGCGGGCGCTGTGTACTGCAGCTGTATGGTTTCCTGTCCCATGGCTCATGCCAGGGCTTGGGGTTGGCGGTTTCGCATGCTTGTTAAGTTGGTGATGAATTTGCTGGGTTGAACAGAACTGTTTCATATCAATGTGAAATGCCATGCGACGAGGCCGTAAGTCTCCGTGCATGGGCGATATTCTTCGCTTGCTGTCCATCGCTACATGTTCATGTAACATCTTTTTTTTGGGTGTCCTGATCCTTGGCAAGGTTCTCCTTGCAATGCCAACACAAGACTGCTCCGATGCTTCACCCTGCCTCACCCTGATTATGCACCGAAGCGGTCGTACGCGTTGCAACATTTGCTTGCGCACGGCGCTGGTCTGCAGGCATCTGGCACCTGGCACTGCCACCTTGTGTGCCCTGCACTCTGGAAGAAAAGCAGCCACCGCAATGGCACAGGCCACAGACACCGAGTCCTTTGAGTTCAGCTTCAACAAGGAGGTGTTCAGCGACTGTACTGTTGTTGTCACCGCGGCGGAGGGCACCAAGGGCCGCAAGCGCAGCTGGGGCGGGCTATTCCGTTCGGGCGCTGAGCGCGCTGAGTTCTTCGTGACAAAGGCGCTGCTCGCGCGAGCGAGCCCGGTGTTCCGCAGCATGATAGAGGAGCAGGGGCGTGAGCAAAGAGGCGGCAAGACCGTGCTGCACCTCAGCGTGCCCAGCAGCGAGGACTTTGGCTTCATCGAGGCGATGCTGCGGCACATCTACACCAAAGAGCTCACTCTGTCTGCAGGCACGGCTCCTGCCCTGCCCAGCCGCGCCTCAGTGAACAGGTCTGCTGCGACGCGCCGCACGAAAGGTTCAGCACATGCAAGGTCTTCACTGACACACTTCGTCGACAGGATGCACAGACGGCGAGCTGCTGAAGATGCTGCTCGTCGCCGACCGGTGTGCGCGCCTGGAAACGTCTGCACGTGGCTGGCATTGTGTTGGAGGATGCCTGCACCGCTTAGTTTTCCTCCTGTGAGGCGTACACACCTATCACCAGAGGTGTCTTGCATGTAAAGGCAGTCGCGGTGTGCAGGTATGGCGTGGACGCGTGCGTGGACTGCGCTGCAGAGCGCCTGGCAAGCGTGCCGGTTCGTTCTGCGTGAAGCACGGCCGAGCCTGTCAGTGACCTCGACCCACCCCTGCATTTGGCGCACGCCACGGAGTGTGCTCCAGCAGCGGCACCAGTGTGCACGTCCGCGTACTGTTGAACGTCGCGCAGGAGAACGCATCTTGCTGTGTGGACACAGAATGTCTACCTTTGCGCTGATAGACGCGCCCTGGGCTTAGGCCTGCTCTCCGCTGGAGCGCAAGGGGCAAAGGGAGGCTGCCCACTGGTCCAGCCGCGCGCAGGAGACGGGCCTGACGCTGGACACGGCGTGCGAGTACCTGCGCCTGCCCACGCAGCTACGCCGCACGCACGCGGGCGTCCAGCCGCTGCTCGCGGCCGGGCGGCGGCGCCTGCTGGCGTCCTTCGACGACCTGGACCGCGTGTGGAGCGAGGACGAGGGCCAGCGCGACTTCGTCGGCCTGCCCCTGGAGGCCGTGCAGGCGCGTCCCCGCCCATGCCTCAGGCTGCTGTACGCCGGCCGGGCCGGGGCGGGCGCTGCCTCATAGCAGCTGCCTGTCCACACCTCTGCACTTCCAGGTTGCAGGTGCCGTGCCTATATGGTCCCAAGTGTTGGGGCTGCTGCCAGTCCTTTCACATGGAAAGCTGGTGTAAGCATACCAGGGTGAGCGATTTTGATTTGGCGCACAGCGTCTCCAGGAGGTGCATGAGGTGTGCATGGCCATGCCGGTTCTCGGTCCAGTGCCCTTCTTTTTGCCTATCATCTCTTTTTGTCCCAAGTTGCGTCAGCACAACAGCACGTCCATCACGCGCCCTGTACGTGACAGCCAGCGCTCGCTGCCAGAGCAAGGCTTCCGCGTGCTGCCATCTGCGCTCTGCCTGCTCCAGGCGGCGAGCATGGGCCGCTCAGCGCCAGCGCCCGCCGCGAGCGCAGGCGCTGCTGGAGAGCGAGGGCCTGCGCCTGAGGACAGAGAACACGGCCTTCGTGGCGGCCAGCGCGTGGCTGGCCCGGCGCGGCGACGACGCGGCGGCCGCGGCCGCGCTCGCGCCGCTGCTGCGCTTCCCGTGCATGTCCAGCGCGTTCCTCATCGACGCGGTGCCGCAGGCGCGCCCGCGCAGCGGCGCCCGCGGCGGGGCGCGGCGCCCAGCCGCCGCGCCGCGAGCGCCGGAAGCTCGCCCGCCGTGGCGCGCAGTCGCTGTGCGCGAGCCTGCCGCGACCTGCGCGCCGCCCGGGCCGGCCCGCCCTGGCTGTGCGCGCCGTACAATGCTCCCTGTCCCTACCGAGCCCTGCCCCTAGCGTGCATGCCCCCCGCAGGCGACCTGGCTGGCGCGCTGCCCCTCCGCGGAGCGCATGCGCGTGGCCGCCCTGGAATACCGCGCGGCGCACCCGGAGCACAAGGCCGTGCTACGTGCGCGCGCCGCCGAAGCCGAGGCGCGGGGCGCGGCGGCGCCAGCGGCGGCGTTTGCGCCGCGGCAGGGGCCCCTCACGTCGGACTGGTCGCGGCTGGTCAACATGGCGCAGCCCGGGCACAACGTGGCTATGCGCTGGGCGGTGAGGCCGCGGCCGCGCCACCCTCCCCCATGGTTATTCCGCTCGGCGGGCGGGCCAAGCTCGCTGCTGCCCTGCAAGCACACGTCCAGGCACTTTGCGGACAGCAGCTGCCTGTCTCAGCCCCAGGCGCGACTCGGCTGTAAGGAGGCAGTCCTGGCTGCCTGAGCAGCCCTAGCTGGCTGAGACAGGCTTCAACCTAACACGCCTGGGCGCGGCGAGGGGGCCCGCAGTCAGCCTTTCCTTTCCGTCTGTGGCTGCGCAGGGTGACGGGGTCTATTCGCCGCGGGCGCCCAGGTGTTGCGCAAGGACCTGCGGGCGCTCAGGGCGGGCGCCGTGGAGCAGCTGACGCTGCCGCCGACGACGCACGCGCTCGGGTACTGGTGCGCCCTCCGTTGGAGCCGCGCTGCCATCCCTGCCCAGCACACCCTGGTGTCTTTTCCGTACAGCCCTTGCCACGCCCCGCCAGCAGGCGTCTGCAGGACCCAGTGTCCTGGAGCAGGGCAGGCCGTGGCGCAACAATTCGGCACGGGCCTCCCGCCGGGGCACGCGCGCGCGCTGACTGCTGCGCGGCGCGGCCGCGCGCAGCTTTGGTCTGCGCCTGCAGGAGCGAGCGCCGCCGCCGCCCTGCGGGGACAGCGGCGGCAGCCCAGGCGCGGGCGACTGGGTGCTCGAGCTGTATCTGACGGTCGGCGTGCGTCTCTCCCCACCTCCTCCTCCGTCGCCTCCGTGTACGCCCGGCGGCACGGGCGCCGGCGCGGCCGCGCCGCAGGCTGCGGCCGCCGCGGGCGCGGCGGCGCCCGGCCACGTGGCGGTGCATGTGGCGAGCGCGACGGTGGTGGCCAGGGCAGGCTGGGCCATCGGGGACTCCCAGGATGAACCCAGCTTTGCAGGTGCGCGAGGGGCCCTGGAAAGGCGGGGTGAGCCACTGCACGTCCCTTCAAGCTTCCACGACAAGTCGTGTGAGCACCACGGCGTGATCGACTGGATCGTAAAGAGTCGGGTGACAATGTCACAATGCTTCAGGGCTGGGTAATGCTGACAGCGCGCAACTGTCCTGGCGCAGCGTCGCCCATGAGTGAGGTGACCCACAGGAACGGCGCCAGCTGGGCAGGAGGATGCGTCGCGCGCGGCGTGTGTTGCAGTGGCTACTGTGAGCGTGCCGAGCGTGCGCCCTGGGTCCACGTAGTGGCGCGCATGCTGGGCAGCGCACACCCTGACCCTAAACCTGTGCATGCAGCGCCGGTGCCCGGGCCGGCCTGGCTGGCATACGGCTTCGCGGGGCAGCCGCGCCTCGCGGCGTTCATCCACCCGCCCAGAGCCGCGCCGGCCGAGGGCAGCGATGGCGTCACCGAGGGCCAGCCCGCGCCGGACGAGCCCTACCCTTATGAACTCGATGAACCCGACGACCCTGATGACCCTGATGACCCTGATGACCCTGTAAGAGTTCGCGGCATGGCGCTTGAAGTGGTGTGCAGGCTGGCCGCCGAGCAGTGAGGCCGGGCGGCTGGCGCTGCGGAGCGCGCCCCGCTGCGGCTCTGTGCTGCGCCTGACGTGGACGTGCGCGTGTGTGTGGCTCGCCGCTGCGTGCGGGCTAGGGCTTGGGGACCCTGCGGGCATGCTCGCTGTACGAGCATGCCCGGGATGGCACAGCGCGAGGCAGCCTGTCAGCTGCATGTGCTGGGGAGCGCTGGCTGCTGCAACGCCCGCCGCTGGCAAAGCGCTGGCAGGTGCATCGAAGCCGCAGGAGGATGGGGAAGCCCGCTGGCGGCCTGCGCATGGTTTGGGCAGCGCGGGGCGAGGCGGACACAGCGTGGCGGGTTGTGCCTTCCGGTGGAAGAGGCCGTGAGGCCTGCGCCGTTCTGGACGCTGGCAAGCTCTGATGCCTGCACGCTGGGATCGACCGGCTGTGCATGGAGGCTGTCTGTTGAAAAATCTGATGCCTGCGGTTTACCCGGTGCTTGAACATCTCAGCCATGTGGTCAAATTTGTCCGGAGCACATGCATGCAGAGCATGCGCGTCAGCGAGCACCGAGGCGAATGGAGTGTACAGTGGGGTTGTACAGTACAGTTGTACAACAAAGGAACATGAGAGGGAGCAAACGGCGCTGCTCTGTCCTGCGGTCATTGCAGGCGTGTAATCCATCAGCCCCCCTGCCTTTTCGTGCCTTCCCTGCCTTGTGCATGGTTGATGTATGGTTGATGTTGTCACCTTGTGAATCGCTCAAGCTGCCTTGCACTACGGAGCCCGCACTGTCAGCACCATGCGCGACTTGATTGGATGTATGTGCCGCGCCTGGACGCTGTATGGCACCGCGGTGGTTGTGTGCGCCAGCCCGGGCATTTGGTCGCTAATTGCCAAGCTGCATTTGTGCCAGCCCAGCGCCGCTGCAAGTGCTAGCTACACTGAGGCCTCCTGGGACATACGGGTGACGCATGTGCAAGCGACTCTTGCTAGCACACCACATGGCGAATGTGGACTGCATGCAGGCCCGTTCACACTCAAGGCCCACGCCCTGTTACACACCAGCCTAGCGCTCACGACGATAGCGCTTCTAAGCAAGTTTGGTTTGCAGCGTGTTGGTTTGCAACGCCGAACCCTGTCAACCAGAAGATTGCATTTATCAGACAGCGTGCACTGCTGAAGGTACAGTGCCACCCCAGCGGCAGCACGTGCAACGCGGACATCATAGTGCACAAACGGCAGAGCGTTCCGCCCCGGCTATCCGCACGCGCTCTGCCGTCGGCCGGGCTACGGCGCGGCCGCCCGCTCGCGTGCCATTGAGAAGCACGCCAGAAGCAGCTCCTTGGATGCGAGCAGGTTTTCTATATGCGGCAGGCCGCGCCCCGGGCTGCCGCGCGCCCTGCCAGCGCTGCGCGCGGGGTCTGCAGCCTGGCTGCTGGGTCCCGACGCGGCGCGGGCCCCTAAAGGGGAGGCCCCAAATTGGGTGCCCGCGGCTTGAGCAGCCTGCGCGCATCAGCTGGACGTCAGACCTTCAAGCTCGACAGGCTGGCTTGTTCCTCCCACATGGCTGCGCTCCAGAACAAGGGTGCCTGTATAAAAATCATCCCACAGTTGGTAGAGAGCTTCAGCGGCCGCCCGGCGAGGTCGCTCGGGAAGCAGAGATGTGCGAGCGCTGGGCGCTCGGCAACTGGGGAACATGCACAGCGCATGCAGTGCTTCTCCGCTCGGCAGGCTGGACTGGCCCGGCAGGCTGTGCGCATGCGCACTGCCACCCGCCGCTGTCGGTCACACTGCAGGGGGTGCGGATGCTCAGCGTCGCCATGTGTCGCGGGCCGCATGCTGAGCCGGCGGAAGACGCCGCGTGAATGTGCGGCCTTGCTCAGGGTGAGGGTTACACAGGGCGCCCTACATGCGGGCACTAGGGCTACCCTAACCTGCGCGGGGCCCCGCACCGCCACGTCCGCGAGGTTGCGCTGCAGCAGCACCAGCAGCTCGCGCCGCAGCGACTCCGACACGTCCGCCGCCGCCAGCGCATCCGCCAGCGCCGCGCCGGCGGCGGCGGCACGCGCGCCGCCCGCCGGCGAGCGCGCGCCGCCCGCCGGCGAGCGCGCGCCGCCCCCCTCCTCGCCGCTGGCCGCCGCGGCGGGCCAGCCGCTGCACGACTCTGTAGTGGGTGGGGACGCGGGCCATCCGCTGCCACCCGCGTCCCCACCCTCATCTGAGTGATACAGCGGGTTGAAGTGCACGTCCACCGGGCGCCGCGCATGCGGCTGGCTTGCGGACCCGCCCGGCCCCGCGCCGCTGTGTGTAGGGTTTGGGCGCGCCGCCCAGCCTGTGTGTGCAGGGTGCGCGGAGCGCGCGGCGGGCGCGGGCCCCCACGCCGCTGCCCCTGGCTCATTGCCTGCCGAGCTCCGGCCGTACCGCATGCCACAGGCAGGCTCTCGCTGAGGCTGACAGTCCGCAAACCCCGACCCTGCGCCTGGGCGCTGCCAGGTGCACCCGTCCACAGCCGCGGCGCCGCCGCGGCGCGAGCCGGGCGTCTGGTCGCCCCGCTGCGCGTCGCCGACCGGTAGCAGCCCAGCGGCGGGCTGGGGCCAGCCTCCAGTGCCCCCATCCAATGCCGTCTGCGCAGACGCATCAGAGAGGCCGGACGCGGCTTCGCCGCAGCTCTGTGGCCGCGCGCGCGGCGCGGAGCGCCGCGGCGTGGACTCTGGCGCGGCGGACGCGGCGCGCGGGCGGCCGGCGCAGGGTCGCCTGATCAGGCTCTGGATGCTGCGCAGCGCGGCCGCATGGCGCGCCGCGGCGGACGCGCGCAGCGCGCCTCGCGCGCCGGCGGGGCTGCGCGCCGGGCTGCCGGCCCCGGCGCCGGGGCCGGGGACGGGGGTAGGGCCGGTGTGCGGCGCAGGCGCGCGCCCATACTGGGGCGATGCGCCGCCGCCCGCTGCAGCCGGGCTCAGTGCCTGCAGCAGGGCCTGCAGCATGGCAACCAAGCCCGCGTCTGGCGCGGGCGTCGGGTGCGACGGGCCGCTGCCCGCGCTGGG
>JAABUV010004029.1_pt1 | contig 17993 bp, 15 predicted proteins | sample 5559971 | NCBI WGS metagenome assembly JAABUV01 (sample SAMN10711881, study PRJNA513362) | rock metagenome | isolation source: Antarctica rocks | place: Antarctica: Victoria Land, Knobhead nord | collected 2015-12-19
ACTCAAGAGATGACGCGAATTTTCCCTGATTATAAATTTCATTTTCTTTTCTCTTTTTCATTGCTCTTTTACTTAAGTCGTTGAAACATGATTTATTAACATGTTCAAGCTCTATCTCTTATTCTCAATATCATTCTCTGAGCAGCTGAAAGATGCAATTTAGCTAGTTAAGTTCTAGCTTACAGTACTTCACACTAAGTCTTCAACTATAAAATTATAAAATTATTCTTTTAACATGCATGCAATCATGAAATCTTAAAATTGTTGAAATCGTGCTTAGAAACTAATCAAAGTGCGTGCGTGGCTAGAATGTTTGATCTATAGAGATAACTATAACTAAGACTTTAAGAATACAGAAGAAAGAAGATACAAAAGACAAGAAGAACACGCTCTATATAGTAGTTACTCAGATTCGACGTTAGTTTCAAAGAGAACGTGTTGAAACACAAGAAAGATGTTTATTCGAAAGATGTTTGTGACACAAAGAAATGTGTTTGTCATAGACATCTGTTAACTACTTGTAACACAAAGAAGTGTGTTTGTCTAGAAGGCAATAGAAGTTGATTAGAAGATGTTAGAAAAGAGAAAAAATGCTGAGTCATATCTGAGTCAAATCTGAATCAGATCTAGATCAGCTCTCGACTAGATCATTGACTAGCTCTAATCAATACGCAGTGAACTCGCTAGCGTTCACTGTGAATTAATTAGAATTTGCTCTTTGACACATTCGTAACATTACTTTTCCCTTCGAAAATTCATGTTCGCATGAATAGAACAAATGAAACGCAAAAATTTTCACTGTTTTTCAATTTAGTGTGACTTGTCTGAATAAAACTTATGAAATTTGACTAGAACTTCTTTCGAGCTCTCAAATTCTTCTTTATCGACATAGTATCATTCATTGTCTCGATCTAGTCTCGTTTATTTGATCTTGTATTATATTCGATCTCAATATCATTTAAAGTTCAGAATGTCATCTATCTCTCAGTACTCATCGTCTTCAATAGTGAGAGATCTAGATGATTTTGAATGCTGTTCTGATAAAAGATCATCAAAATAAGAACATAATAGCTTTGAACTGAACATCAAATGCAGCTGCTTCATGCTTATTGATAGATGAAGATGATAGAAGATCTCAACTTTGACAGTGATTTGATAGAGTTTTAGCTGTTTATCTTTCAAATTCTTACATGATCTAGTTACTTTTATGTTTCTAAAGAATAATCAAATTCAGTCGTCTACTTCATAGATGACATTTTGTTTATGTTTATTGATCTGAGCTTCAATGATCTGCTTCATCTTTTTCAATTGCTGATGATCGAAGATAAGAAGTTCTTTCATTCAAATGACAATATTGTTTGCTTTTCTAGCTTCAAGACATTCATGAATAGTTTCATAATCAGTCGTATCTGAATCGAAACTCATTCGTGAGTGAAAATTCTTATTGAAGTAGAACGAAGTCATTGAGATAATCGAGAAAATATTGAAATTCTCGCTGAATTCTATCATTGATAGTCATTTTGCTCAGTCGTTCTGCATGTAATTGCAGTAGATTCTTAGTTCGCATTCAACATCTTGATTAGCTCGTTTCAATTGATCATCGATCTCAGAATGATAAGCTGTTGATAGACTAGCTGTGATCTTTAGTCGCTTGCAAAGACTTTGTCACATGATTGATATGAACTGAGAGTCTTTGTTTGAAACAATAGAACTAGATAGATCATGAAGTCAATAGATGTTTCATAGCATGATTCAAATCATTTCTTCGACTGAGATGCTTTCATCTTCTCAATGACAGAGAACATAGTGATGTTTCTTGATGAGTCAACATATGATTGTGCAAATGACGTTATAATCTTCTGATAAAGATAACTCAGTGATGAAGTTCATAGCTATATTCTTTCAGCGTTTCTGTGAAATCAAGAGAGAATGAAGAAGTTCATTGATGTTATCTTTAGATGTTTTACTTTGTTGACAAACATGACAGTTTCAAATGTAACGTCTAATCGTTGCTTAATGATCTGATCAATAATAGAAACGTTGAACTAGATCAATAGTTCTTCGATTGTCAGAGTGAAAGATGAAAGACTGATCATGAATTTTCTTTAGCAATTTCGTATGCATATTCTCAGAAACTCACAGTAGATCTTTTCTGAACAGAATGTCGTCAACGATCTCGCAGTGCTTCAATTCAGTGCTATGTAACTTGAGCTTGTTTTCGCTTATAGCTTGTTTATACTCATTGCAAAGCTCATTCGTCTTATTGACATCTTTTACTCACTGATAGAGATCAATCTCAGATTCGATAGCTAGAATATTTATTCTATTGAGTATCAGCATGATCTGATAGCGATTTTCAGTACGCTGAGTTGATTCAGAGACGTCGATCAGAGACATTCTAGTTAGAGCATCGACTTTAGAGTTCATTTTGCCTGATTGAAAAATGATCTGAAAGTTAAACTTGAATAGAATGTCTAGATAATTGACTTGACATCGAGTTAACTGTTTATTTTTCATGAAGATCTTCAAAGTCTGATGATCGATGAACATCTGAATGAGCAGCTCTGTGCATTCTAGCTTGAGTCTTCAATGTTCAAAACATCGAATAATGACTAGCAATTTCTTGTCATAGATGTGATAATTACATTCAGCGAGAATCATGCTTTTGCTGTAGAATGCTACTGAGTAAAGAACACTTTCATCATCATACTGAGATAGTATTTCATCTTTGACGTAGTCAGAGATATTAATTTTCAGAATAGTCTGTTGTTTTGAATCAAAATGTCGTAGAACTGAGATCGAGCTGATCTGTTTCTTTAGATTGTCAAAAGCTTGAACACAGACTTCGTTTCAAACAAAAAACGTGTTCTTTCTAGTCAGCTGAGTGAATGATTTGACTAGCTTCGAGAAGTTCTTAATGAAACGACAATAGAAGTTAACAAATCTCACGAAGCTCTGAACTTCTTTTAGATTGATCAATGTAGTTCAGTTGACTATGACTTTTACTTTAATAGAATTCATATGAAGATCTTGTTCTGAAACTATGACTTTTAAGAAAACAGTTTCTTCTACGTCGAATTTGCACTTTTGAATATCTACTTGTAGATCAGCTTCTCGTAGATGATTTAATATCATCTTGACATGTTGTCAATGTTTTTATTGAGTTTTGCTGTAGATTAGAATGTCGTCTAGATAGACTTGATAAAAGTCATTTAGAAAGTCTCAAAGAACGTTATTCATATACTGCTGAAACGAGACAGAATCATTGATAAGTTTGAAAGATAACATCTTTGATTTATATGCTTCTAAAGCGATGATAAAGATAGTGTATGTAACGATTGTTTCTTTAACAACACAAGATATAAACAGAGATCAGTATAGTAACAAACTAATCACTAGACTGAAGGTCTGAGAATAGCTAAGACAATAGACTGTATTGACTATTACATGAGTTGAGCACGAAGCTTCTATCTAAGAGAACGATCATCATTATATAGACATAGAAGAATTGTGTCAAGCTGTCTCTGCTCTGAATGATCACTCTGATCATTCTCGAGCAAGATGAGCGAGATGAGCATCATGCTCGTCATGCTCACTGTGATCACTTCTGATTCGAGCAATCAAAGTGATCACTTCGAGACTCTGATTATTCAATGATTATCTAATCATTGCTGTTACATAATCTCATGCGAGAGAGTTCTAACACTAGATTTTCTTCTAAGATTTTCATCTTGAAAATCACTTTTTCTTCATGTCTTCTCATCGCACAATCAAAAACTCTATCTTGCGTCGCAGAGATTTTCTTGAGCGTACGAATTCTGAGCGTGCTGTCATGCGTTCTTGTGAACACTGCAGTCACTTGCAAAAGAAATGTCGTGTTGACAACGAAATCAATCGTTGCATCGAGTGTGTGCATCTCGATCGCAAATGCAATCTTACTTTCTCGATGATGAAGTGAAAAAGAATAAAGACAGAACACAATCGCGTTCTTCGTGAGCTGCTGAACGCTCACAAGCAGATGCAAGAGATCTTCGCAAGAGTTACTCGTCTGCAAAATCAATTTGTGTTTCTGAAGAACAAGAAACAGATGATGATTGAACGAGAGTTTTGAAACATTGTTGAGCTCGAGAAAGATGAGAGAAAGACTAGCAAGTCATCGCTGAACGATCTTCTCTTTGACGTGTCTTTCGAGCAGATTGAGATTTCATCAGATTTTGACTGACTGAGTTTCTCAACTGAAACTGTCACAGAAGCATCTGACAGTTCTTGAGATTTCTCTTCGATTTTCAAGTGTTCTCGATATGTTCGTAATCTTTTCACTTGACTAATCAATGAGACTGATCTTTGATATTCTGTCGATCTAGTATATTCTCTACTTCGTACTTGACGTTCTGACTCTCTGAATCAATTTCTGAAGATTCTGTTTGAATTGATGTATTCGAGTCTGCAGACTTCAAAAGAGAAATATCAAATATCAAATGTATTCTCATAGATGCTGAAAGATTCAACTCGTAGTTAATCGATCTCTTTTCTTCTAGAATCTCAAATGATTCTAGTTTCGTGTGATTCAACTTGTTACTTGATCTTTTTATCTTGATATTTCGTCTTAGTAAATAAACTTTGTTCTTCTTTTTAAGAGTAGATTTTCTATCTCTTTTCTTATTCGCATACAGAGTCATGCGCTTGCTTAGAAACTGTATGTTCTTCTGCAGCTCTTTGTGCAACAAATGTATTTGTTCGATCTGTATTGTAGCTTTCTGAGCTATTTACACAAACTCACGCGATTTCTTGAGAGTCTTTGACTCGAATTCGTAGTTTGCAAAGAATGATGACACGCTGATTACTTTCGTTGTTGCGCTATTGAAAGTCAACTGTGCTACTGACAGTAGCTGTACTCAATCGTTCTGTCTATAGTTGATATAGCATCTGAGATACTGTTTCAGTGTCTGATTCATTCTTTTCGTTTGTTCATTCGTCTGTGAATGATAAGCTGTAGACAGCTTATGATGAATCTCTAGTTGATTCACTAATGATTTTCAGAATTTCGATGTGAACAGCTTGTTTCTATTCGAAATTATCTCATCTGATAAATCATGATTGACTACAATCGTTCTCAGAAACGTGTAAGTCAAATCTTCTGCGAATGTTGCTTTCTTGTATGACAAGAAATATTCGTACTTGATTAGTTTATCTGTGATTATCAATATAGAGTCATACATTGTTCTCGTAACTCTTTCTTTTGACTTTGATAGCTTGACTATAAAGTTCAAAGCTATGCTTTTTCATGCACGATTCGATGTGCTGAAACTTTTCAAAAGTTCGTAAGATCTGTGTCGACTATGCTTCGTTCAAATGCATACGTCGCATTTTCTTATGATATTTTCTACTTGTTTTCTCATCTTAGAGAAGTAGTAGATTCTAAATATTCTTTCAATGATTTTGTTCGAATCTTGATGTTCGTGTATCATTGATCTGTGATAATCGTCTATTACCTCTTGTCTGCATCTTGTTGAAACATAGATGAGATCTTGAAATGTCAGTATTTCGTTAGTTATCTCAAAGTTCGCGTTGTCAGCAATATTCTCTATAATATTCTGTGTGACTGAGTTCTTTGCTAGCTCTAGCTTTATTCGTTTCTCGAGATCTTGATTATAGATTCGTAGCGTAGCTGCATTTTGTCTATTGTAGACAATGAAATCATTCTGATTCTGTTGTAAGATAGTCTGATTAATCTGTGATCTATCTGTCATGTGATCTGCTCTTCTACTCAAGACATCGATCTTCGAGTTCTCAGATTTCTTTCAATATTGAATGTTGAAGTTGTATGATGACAATTTCTTCAATCATCTGACCTGTCTTCGATTCAGAACTTTCGTGATCGTGAAGTATAGCAGATTCTTATGATCTGTATATACTTGAATCTGATGTCTAGATTCTTTCAGATACACTCTTCATTGTTTGAAAGAGTCAACAATAGCTAGTAGCTTCTTGTCATGTATCTCATAGTTTAATTCAGCGACTGTAAGCTTACAACTGTAGTAAGCAATAGAGTGCAGACGTTTCTTATCATCTGATTGACTGATACACGTCTTAATAGCTTCGTCTCAAGCGTAATAGATTTTTCTGATTCAAACATGATCAGTACTGACTGAAAGATGAACAATTTCTTCAGCTTCTTGAAAGCTTCTTCTGCTTTCTCAGTTCACACAAACGATATATTCTTTTTCGTAAGATTCGTAAGTGACGAGATGATTCTGAAGTATTTCTCTATAAAGCGTCTATAAAAGTTCGCGAATTCTAGAAAGAATTGAACTTCGATCTTTGACTTTGACGTTGATTAAGTCGTAACAGCTTCTATCTTCTTTGAGTTCATTCTTAGACTCTGAGACGTGACTATGAATTTCAAAAATCGTACACTCTGTACGTGAAATTCACTTTTTTCTGACTTGATGCGCAGATCGACTTTCTTTAAAGTCTGTAGAACTTTTCTAACATGTTGCACATGTTCTTTCTTCGTCTTTGAATATACTAGTATATCGTTCAGATATACTATGACGAACTGATTCAGATAACGTTGTAGCACGTTGTTCACAAATGTCTGAAACGTGACTGAAGCATTGATTAGATCGAAAGACATGATCAAATACTCGTAATGTTCTAGTCAAGTGCAAAAGACTGTCTTTCACTCGTCTTCTTCTTTAATTTATATTCGATTGAATGCTTTGAATATATTAAATTTCATAAATCACTGTGCTCTCTGCAGTCTGTCTTGCAGTTCAGATATGAGCGATAGCGAATAGCTGTTTTTAATCGTGATGTTATTTAGTGCTCTATAATCGACACATAGTCTTAGACTTTTATTCAATTTTGAAATAAACAGAATTGAGTATTTTGCTGACGACTGCGATTCTTTAATGAATTCTTTTCGCATGTTCTTCTTCAGATATTGTCGCAAAGCGTCGAGCTTTTTCGTCAACAATGAATAAATGAACTGTTTCGTGAATTTCTTGTCATATATGAGCTTGATCTCATGATTTCACGATTGATGTTTGAGTAGTGCCTCTTGATCACTCTCTTTCTCAAACAGAATCTTATATTTCTGATATTCTTTAGAGATTTTAACGATAGCGAGATTACTTTTAATCTCTCTGCTTCATAACATCTGTGCATCTGAGCTGTTCTTCAACTCGCTGCGCATATCGTTCGTTGTCATTGCGAAGATTTTCACACTCTCTGATGACTTTAATATTGAGTGCAATCGCGTCGTTTCTGTATGAAGAAAAGCAATTGTCTCATTGATTCAATCTATCATCGAATTGATCGTACGAAGTCATGATATGTCTAGAACTATATCGCTGCCTGACTGCTTCGTAACGTCTAAACGCAACTTTTCTCAATGACGTTCAAGTCTCAAGTGAAGAAGTTGAGTCTCTTGATCTATTAGTTCGTTGTTATACTTCATGAGTGTTTCATCAAAATTTTGCAGATTGTAAGATTCTTTCTTCTTCTGCATAGATATTTGCGCTTTTCTAGCAAATTCTGAGAACATGTAGTTTTTCATACAGTCACTGTCAATGAATAGACGTGCTGTATGATTGTTGATCTTGACTCAGACTCGTAACTGCGTTGAGTCGCTTGTGAAGATAAATATGCTTTTGATTTTCGATTCTTAACTAGACTTCTTCGATGATTCATTAATTGAAGAGTCTTCTAGTTTTTTGAACTAGAAGCTTGCTTTTCAAGTACTTGTTTTATGTACTGAAATTGATTCGAATTGACTTTCTTCTGTGAATATTTCTTTGAATCACACAAGTCAAATCTCTCTCTGATGACTTTTGTCATCTGTTTAAGTTCTCTGAATATATGATCTTCATCGAAAAGTACATATTCTTCTTGCTTGATGAACTTGACTTCTGTGAATGACTTCTTCATGACTATGTCACGATATCGAATGTTCTTACACAATGCGATCGACTTATCTTGAACTAAGTCATAAATAGTCTGATGTATTTCATTCTTGATCTGTTGCATGCGTTGTGAAAAATCTTTCTCTTTCTGTCTAAAGAGAGTGTACAATTCGTTGTACATGCTTATAAAACTCACTTGATTTGTAAGCTTTCTGAGATCTTTCTTTACTTCAAGATGATTTTCTTCTTGTTTGAGAGCATCTTCTGCTGCAATAGTGAATGCTCGTAGAGTTTCGCTAAGTCGATTTCTCTCTTCGACTGCTTGATGAATAGCTTCTTCAATGCTGTTCAATCTGTTCGAGTCATATGCTTCGCTGTCGAAAATCTCTGATCTCGCGATCATAGTGAACGAACTTTCATTACTATTCTCATCATGCACTTTCGACTGACAATGAGTTGCTGCGTAGAAACGATTCTTTCGTGAGAGTTTTGAGTATCATTCAGAATCTTTCTTATCGCTCAGATGAATGCAACAGTTGTCTTCGTAACATGCTGTTCACGACAACGCTTGATGCTTGTCTTTCTGATCTTCTTTCGTTGCTGCGAAAGATTTGTCTTGTCTATCATAGAGCTTTGACTTATTCTTGTACTTGTTCTGAGTACAATCTCTGAAGAAATGATCTAGCTTTTTGCATGTGTAACATGTCTTGCTCTGCTGAACTGTTTTATCGCGAGCGTTCGTTGATATCTTTCGAGTAGCGTCTAACTTCATAGACTGAGAATCATAATAAAGTTGCTTCTTCTTTTCTTTGCTTCGTGCAATTGAGATATAAGCGATCTTGTTCTTCTTTTCAAGTCTTCGCTCGTACTGTCGATTATTCAGCACGATTGTCTTGCTAATCATAGCGTGCAAAGTCGCGAATCTATTCGTATGAGCTATCTCGTTCTTTATCACATTCTTCAGTTCTCTATAGAACTGTGCTGTAAGAGTCGAGTCATCTCATTCGATCTCTGCTGCGATTGATTGAAAAGCAGCGACGTACTTGAATGCTGATTCTGATTGCTTAATGTCATACAGCTGTCGTTCGATGATTCGCTTCGCATTTATGTCTTCATACATTCTTCGTATTGCTTGCTCAAAGTTAGAGAAGTCTTCAAAGACTCTGTTAGTCTCATCTTCTTGATCTTCTGACTTATTCTTCAAGTGATTCTTTATCAATGATTTAAATCATTTGAAGACATCTTCTTTGAAGTATGAGAATGCAAACAATATCTTGTCACTTGATGAACTTAGTTTCTTGTGTGCTCTGACATAGACGTTCACTTGTATAAGAAAAGCATTAAGCTTATTTCTATCTTCATAGTACAGATTCGATGTCAATATCTTAATCGCTGACTTGCTATTCAAGAATGCAGTGATGTCTGTCAATGTGATTCGTTCTGAGAATGACATAACGATCGTGATAAGATGATGCTCTGATATCTTGTGAAAGAAAGATGCTCAAAGTGTAACGATTGTTTCTTTAACAACACAAGATATAAACAGAGATTAGTATAGTAACAAACTAATCACTAGACTGAAGATCTGAGAATAGCTAAAACAATAGACTGTATTGACTATTACATGAGTTGAGCACGAAGCTTCTATCTAAGAAAACAATTATCGTTATATAGACATAGAAGAATCGTGCCAAGTCGTCTCTGCTCTGAATGATCACTCTGATCATTTTCGAGCAAGATGAGCGAGATGAGCATCATGCTCGTCATGCTCACTGTGATCACTTCTGATTCGAGCGATCAGAGCGATCACTTCGAGACTCTGATTACTCAATGATTATCTAATTATTGCTGTTACATAATCTCATGCGAAAGAGTTCTAACAGTGTAGTTCTCACTATCAGAATGCATTCGTAGTTTGTTGAAAGTTGAAATAATATCTAATCAAGTCAGATGCTTGCAATCAACTATTTTGTTGATTATCTCATTTATGAGCGATAGAGAATAGCGATTTCTTTTGATAATAGCATTGAGCTTTCGATAGTCAATGCAGAATCGTAGATCTTCATTTGCTTTTAAGATGAACAGAACGAGTGAGAAATATGAAGCTTTGCTAGAGATTATAAATTCTTTGAAAAGATTCTTGTTCAGATATTTCTTTACTTTCTGAAGCTTGTAAAGAGACATTTGATATGCTCAACAGCGAAATGATGTTACGTCACTAGTAAGCTCTATCTTATGATCATATGAATGATGAGACGATAGCTTGTCTGCTTGAGCTCGATCAAAAACATCTAGAAAATCTTGATACTTTGATGATAGCTTGACTTTAATATCTTCTAGATTCTGAGTCGTTTCATTGACTGAAAAGATGTTTATGACATTTAGTTTACATTGAGTATTGTAGACGATTTCTCTATCGATGTCTTCAATGAACATAGCAAAAATCTTGATCTGATTCTTCTTTTTTCGTTTTACTAGTACTTGAAAAGAGACAACGTCTATGTTTTGAATCGAAAATGACTTTTTCTGAATGATCGAAACTGAGCGCTTGAGAATCTTTGAAGCATTGCTATGAGTCGCTGAAGAAGTGAAAGTTGATTGCAATCAACTTGAGTGCTTCATATTTGACGAAATCGAAAAAATCGAAATAGAAATATCTAATTGATCAGAGAATATGATAGTATCATGTCTCATGTTCAATAATATTTCATTTTTATTCATTCAGAGTTTGCTCAATATAGCTTCATGATGCTTGATATTAACTATCAGCATTGATACAGTCAATTTCTTATGACTTTCAATCGTAAGATTGAGTAGAATCTTATGAGTAATAGTTTTTCTAGCTAGCTTTTCATCATATTCTCGTATTAACTTCTCTTTTGCTAGCAATATAGATTGTATTTCAAGTTTCTGACATACTTTATCGACTAGCTTGTCATGTATCAGCGTGTAGATGATGAAATCACTGTTTATCAAAGAGCGAAGACTGAAAGAATTGCTCTGAGAGATAAGAGAAGCATTGATCAGAAATGACTTCTCAAAATAGTTTTTTTTCGATAGAACTTCGATTTGACTGCACAAAAATATGATCTTTATCTCTTCAATGATTCTGAAAAAGATAACTAGTTTTTTGAATCAGAATCAGATTCAGAGTTCGATGTAGATCAATCAAACTCGTCATCTTTTAATGCATTGACTCTCGAAGTTCAATCAGAGCACTCTCTAAAAGAATGATCTGACTTATGACAAATGAAACAGCTTTCAGTTTGTATATCTATCTCTTTGACGCTAGTCAAAGTCACGCTGCGCGATTTTGACGAGTCAACTGATATGATAACTTCGATTTTTCTATATGAATTCAATGAATCTCATTTCTCAGCAAAGATGACTTGCTTTCTGATCTTGATCATGAATTTCTTTTCTTTGATGTCATTCATGATTCAATGCTCACTGTTCAAATGAATCAGATAGTCACGAATTTCATTCAAAGATTCTGACTGAATCAATTGATTACTTCAAGCTGCATGAAGATGATAAACTATCTTGTCTCATAAATCAATGATCAATTGCTTTTCATGATACTTTAGATAAAAGAACAGACGTTGAAACATTGAATAGAAATCGTTGAATTTGCTCTTTTCTTGAGAGAGATTAGCATACTCTCTTCGAAAGTTTGTCTCTTTGTCAGAATCATCATATAGCTGAGCAAGTTCATCTAGTAGATCATCAATCATTGAATAAGAGTTCAATGAATCTTGCTGATGTCTGACTAAAGTGACTTTGACTGCGTCTTCGCTGATTCAAGAATGAATGTAAACTAGTATAGCTTTGTCATTGTCGAAATGATTGACGTTGATTTCTAGCTTGTCGCGAATCTTTTCTTGTCAATCATCTTAGATAGATTCTTTTTCATCAGTAAACAAAGATGAATTCGAAAGCTTCTGAGATTGCTTGCTGAATGTGAAAAGAATAGAGATTGATGAAGTGACATCTCTAGTCACTCGCAGATGATTTTGTGCTTCAGTCAATTTGTTCTGAAGTGTCTGATTCAATTAATTCGATCGTTTCTTTGCTCAATCAATTTTCTCAAAGCGAGTCTTTCATATTTGTTCGCTTGATATCTTGTCAAATAGCTCACAAGCTTTTACATCAAGATCTCGTTGAGTTTGAAGACTGTTTAAATCTTTTAGAAACACTTTTAAATCTTGTTTGACTCAGTGTTGTAGCTGCTTTACATTTTTTATATTTCAGAAAGTAGAAGCTTTCAGAAATTCATTGAAAGTCTGAAAGTGAGACAAAGATTGACAACGTTTTCATATGAAGTCGATTCTAAGATATTTCAATATGCAAAGTGATAACTTTGAATAGATGACTGAATCTGAAGTGACAGAAGAATAGAGACTTTGATAATTCTCAGAGAAATTTTTCACAAATGATCGAGTCATAACGAAGAGTTGATGATCGAGCGAAGAATGATGCTCAACGATATGTAGTGAGATCATAGTTCAAGTTGTTTAGTCTTCAAAGAAGAGTGTTGCTGATTTGAGAGAGATTTTTTGATGATTCTCAAGCAATCAAGATCTTAATTTCTTGATTCTATTAATCGATTTGAACGAGTGCATACTGAATGAGCTGTAAATTCTCTAGCAATGCAAGATCTTAATCTCTTGATTCTATTGATTTCTTGATGTTGTTTTGTCTTTCAATGTCGTTGATCATCAGATACACAAATTGCTTTATACTCATCTCGTTGTCAATTGAGTGAATTTGAATGAATAATGAGATCAGTATCATATGATTAACGAATTCTTAAAGTAATGTTGAGATCATGTCTAGAAACTAATCAGAGTGCGTGCGTGACTAGAATGTTTGATCTATAAAGATAATTATAACTAAGACTTTAAGAATACAGAAGAAAGAAGATACAAAAAATAAGAAGAACACGCTTTATATAGTAGTTACTCAGATTCAACGTTAGTTTCAAAGAGAACGTGTTGAAACACAAGAAAAATGTTTATTTGAAAGATGTTTGTGACACAAAGAAATGTGTTTGTCATAGACATTTGTTAATTACTCGTAACACAAAGAAGTGTGTTTGTCTAGAAGACAATAGAAGTTGATTAGAAAATGCTAGAAAAGAAAAAAGATGCTGAGTTATATCTGAGTTAAATCTGAGTCAGATCTAGATCGACTTTCGACTAAATTCTTAACTAGCTCTAATCAATATGCAGTGAACTTGCTAGCGTTCACTGTGAATTGATTAGAGTTTGTTCTTTGACACATTCGTAACAAAAATTAAGCTGAAGAACTTTGATATTTATTCTAATTATTTAATAATATTATGAATGTATTAAAATTAAATAAAATCAAACTTTAATCAATTCACAGTTAATGCTAGTGAGTTAATTATATATTGATTAAAGCAAGCTTTATATTTTACTTAAATATAACTCAGATATAACTCAGCATCTTTTTTAATTCTCAACATTTTCTTCACTTTATAACATTTTTTCTATGTCACAACATATCATGATGAATTAATATATAAAAATTAAATTAAAAACTATTGTTAAAGATTAAATTGAAAATCAGATTTAAATTAGTAAACTGATCATGTCAAGTTGAATCATCAAGATCAAGTCAAGTTCTCAACTTATTAAAACTTGATTTAAGTCAGAATTTTGAAATTAAGTATTTAAGTTAAGTTAGAATTTTGATATTAAATATTCAAGTCAAGTCATGATGTTAATATTAAGTATTAACTTGAATTTTTGATTCAACTTGTTAAAATATAATTTACTACTACTAATATTTATTTAATAATGCAATAAAAAAAAAAACAATCACAACGCACGCATCACAAATTTTGAAAAAAAGCATTACAAACAAGACAAAGTGAATCTAGAAGATGATTGAACGACGATGAATTGCATGAATTGCAGCAATGCTGATTCAAAGACAATTGCGAGCGACGTTGATTTGTCACAAGAAAACAGAGATGTAAAATTGAAACACTCACGTAATGATGAAAAGAACATTGCTAACATTATTGATTTACTAATAAAGATATTAATGTTAGAGAAAGAGAAGAACAAAGATTATTCATGAAAAAAGATAACATTGAAGCTGATTCAACGTCTTCGACTCGACTCAGAAGAAAAACATCACGCGAATCAGAACGCGTTCATCACGAAGAATGTACAAAAACTGAAGACATCAGTTCAACTGCTTAACAAGCAGTTGCATACACAGAAAAGCATGCGTCTTTCAATGAAAATTACGTCATGAGCGAATGTGACAAGAAAAGAAATAACGATAAGAAAGTAACGTCTCAGAAATGATTCATCATTGCTTTGCAAGAAACGAGAAGTCATGATTAAAATAATGAACAGAAGAGAAATAAAAGAGATACAGAAGAAGTTGATCAAACAGATTTTACAGAGAATTGCAAACGTGTCAACAGATCAAAGAAATCTAATCATGTTACTTCGCAAGCTGAATAGTGATGACATTTCTCTTCATGCAGTTAGTTCAAATGCTTGAGCAAATCTGAAAAAGACTCAGATGTGAGCAAAAGAAATCACGAGTTCGACATGCATAGCACGTCAAATCTTCGCAATGCTGACACATGAAGTATGCATTACAATAGACATGAACAATCAGAAAAAAATCATTGAAAGAATGATTAAAAATAATGCAAGACTTCATGAAGATTTGAAAGTTTGAAGAATAGTCTGATTCAAGAAGATAGTAAATAGCAAAAAGACTCATTCATCACTCATCATAGAGATCGCGATCGAAGCGATGATAAATCGATTAATGAACGTAAGCATGCTGAACTCATATCAAGAATGTGCATGCGAGCTATTTGAAAAGAATTGTCACATCACATAATGCTTCAGATATTATGAATTTGATCACATGATTAAAATCTGCAGAAAGAATCAGTGCTGCAAAAAGTGCGCAGACAAGCATTATATAAAGAAGTGTGTGATGTCTTTGAATAGAAAACGTTGTGTTAATTGCAATGAAAATCATGAACTTTGAAGATGCATCTGTCTCAAGTGATGACAGCAGATGAAACAAACGTTCAAAATCTATAGAAACAGATTGTTCAAATACTCTGAAACATCTAAATATAATTGCACACTCTTCTCGCTGTTTCTGAACTCTTTAGATTCAATGAACTCTTCAGATTCAATGAATTCTTTTGATTCAATGAATCTCTTGAACTCAGCAACAGTCATGCTGAAAACACGCAGTTGAATCGCTAATGAATCAGCTTGACAGATAGTAGAAATTAAGAAGAGACGAGTCGATCTTTTCTCTTACGTGAGTAGTGACTCAGACGAGACGACATCTGAGCAGATTTAGAAACATTCAATCAGAAAGTGAGAAAGATTGTCGATGATCGAAAGCATACAAAGAGTCTTCTCATCGCAGAGTCAACAACAGCTATGAATAACTCTATGACAAAACAGTCTTTTCTACGAATTCTACAGTACAACATCAGAAAATCATTAAGAATTCAAGAATCATTTTTAATTGACAGAGAAGTTCGCGAATTCAACATAGTAGCTATACAGAAGCAAGATCACAACAACAACGACTTGCAGTCATTTAGCTCAGCACACAACTTCTTTCATCTAGTGAAAAACTCATCATCTCAATCAAGAACATGCATATATGTTAACAAACATTTAAGATTCGATCAATGAATAGTAGAAACAGCTGAGTCAGACATTTGCTCAATCAGAATATTAACTCGCAACACAGACAACGAAACGCAGATGCTAAGACTTCTAAACGTCTACAACTCATGCTCACTGTTTACTACATTCACAGAGAAATCTTCAATCATTTCTCGTTTGAACGAACTACTCAAGAATGACTGTGAACAACTGATCGTAGAAGATTTCAATCTAGATCATTCTCACTAAGAGAAGCGAAGATGCTTCACTCATCATACGATGACTGATATTCTACTAAACATTATTACAAACGCAAGACTGAAATTATTACTGAAATCAGACATTATTACTCGCGAAGCTCACAATCAATTTACGACGATTGATCTAGTCTTTAGCAGCGAGAAAATACAGTTCATGACACGCAAGTGCAAGATATGAATCGATTTGCATCAGAGATCGAATCATTTTTCAATCATCACAGAGCTATGTTTACAAACAATCTCAGTGCAACTTTTAACTTGACGACTTTGAAAGAAAATGAATACAGAAGCATTGAGTGCTTATTTGCAAATACATCTATCTTTGAAATGCTCTCTAGACAACAAGATTATGATGAATGACAGAGTGTGTAAGATGTATTTGCTTAAAATATCACATTATCATATCATTTTTATAAATTTTAACATAACATGTTCTTTTTAAGTTTAACATAGTTTTTAAACATTATATAAATAAAAGTTTTTACATTTTTCTTCTTTTATATTCTTAATATTCAATTATAATTATTATTGAGATTAAGTTTAAATGATTTAATCAATGAAGTTCATGAATGATATATTTAATTCTTTAAAAATAATTATAACTGAATATTAAAAATACAGAAGAAGAATAATACAAGAATTTTTATTTATATAATGTTCAAAAATTGTACTAAACTTAAAGAAAATATGTTGTAATATAAAAAGAATATTATATAATAAAAAAGATGTTAAGAATTAAAAAAGAAATTAAGATAAATTTAAATCAGATTTAAATCAGATTGAAGCTTGTTTTAATTAATATACAGTTAATTTATTAATGTTGATTATAAATTAATTAAAGTTAGTTGATTTAATTAATTTTGACATGTTTATAATATTATTTTTCTTTTTAAAAGTTTATATTTACATGAATAGAATAAATAAAACGTAGTAACAAGATTTTTCATCATTTTTAAATTTAGTATGACTTGTCTGAATAAAACTTAAAAATTCAATTAAAACTTCTTTCAAGCTTTCAAATTCTTCTTTATTAACATAATATTATTCATTATTTTAATTTAATTTTGTTCATTTAACTTTGTATTATATTCATTTTTAAGACTGACAACAAGATTCATCTGTACATGAGATTGATTACAAATCTTTTGATTTTATTTTGTGTTCAAATAGAAGTTAAAAGAATCAAGAGATCTTAATTTGACATCGTTTGAATGATGTTAAAACGTTGCGTGATCAGAAAAGTCATTGTGTAGAGTTTTCATTTATGCAACAACACTTCTTCTAACAGTCATAATTGATTTATGAAGAAGACTAATGACATGTTAATCTCAATAAGAAATGAAAAAATACTACTAGTGAAATAGATAATTCAGATGAAAAGTCTGCAAATTGTGATTACAAGTGATTGAAGAATTTGCAACTTGTTGACTGCGTTGATATTGAAATGTCTTCATCACATCAACAATGTCATCAAGTAATTGATGAAAAGATATTAAATAAAATAGTTGTTTCAAATGATGAGTCTGAAAGTCATGATTACAATGTTTGAAGAAGTAATGACTCATTAATCACGCTGATATATTGAAAAAACTTGAACTCATCTTCTTTACTTGATGTTATCATGAGACTGCTTGCATCATTCTCATGAGATAGTTAGTAAGAAGAAAGAGATTGAAGTCTGAGTCAATGATAAAAGAGTTAAGAAATGTTTCTTGAATGTACATATAAATGTCATTGCAACTTGTAAATAAAGACAAAGAACATACACGTTTTACAGTATCTTTCTACTAGCATGATCATTGCACATGTTTATTGTTTGCTTTCTCTGTTACTTTAATACAACTTTTTATATTGCATCTATATTCTATCTTTTGACATTAAAGCTTAAGTATAAAAATATTATTTTTATGATATCTTGAATAGAACAGTTGATTGAACAGCAAAGAGCAACATGACATCTTTACAGTGATCAAAGAGTTTACAAAAGATTTGAAGTGAGAATTAATTTGACTCTGAAATACGAAAAATTGATATAATGACTTCATTTCGCTTAAAAATATTGACGAAAGTTATTCAAGTTACAGAGTTTTCACAGTTAAAACTAGAAAAGATGTGTATTTTCAGCTAACGAAAAC
>JAABUV010004033.1_pt1 | contig 17980 bp, 19 predicted proteins | sample 5559971 | NCBI WGS metagenome assembly JAABUV01 (sample SAMN10711881, study PRJNA513362) | rock metagenome | isolation source: Antarctica rocks | place: Antarctica: Victoria Land, Knobhead nord | collected 2015-12-19
ACGACCTCGACCTCGAGAACGACGCGCTGCTCGCCGCGGCCGCCGCCGCCGCCGCCAGGGCCGCGGACGGGGGCGGCGCCGCCTCGGGCGCCGCCCTGGCGCCCGGCGCGCCGGCGGCGCGCGAGGCTGACGGCCTGGCGGCCGACATGGACACCGAGGAGGATGACGCGCCGGAGCCGGCGGCTCCGGCGCCGGAGGCCGCCCAGCGGGGCGGCGCCGTGGACGGCGCCGGCGCGCGCGCAGACGGGGACGCCGGGACGGCTTTCGCGCGGGCGGCTGCATCGGCGCCCGCCACGCGATCCGGGCAGCCCGATGGCATCCAGGGCGCTGCCCCAGGGCTGGATGCCGATGCAGTTGGGGCGCAAGGGGCGGCGCCCGGCCCCGCGGCCGGCGACCCCGGCGCCCTGCCCGGAGACGACTCTGACGCCGAGACGGACTCGGACGGCGGCGGCGGCGGCGGCGGCGGCGGCGGCGGCGGCGGCGGCGGCGGCGGCGGCGGCGGCGGCGACCCTGACGTCATGCCCCCGCCTGCGCGGCGGCGCCGCGCGCGCGCGGGCGCCCAGGACGATGACCTGCCGATGTTCGCAGCCACGGCCTGGGTGCCTGTGAGCGAGCGGCCGGCGTTCCCGCCGGCCGCGCTCGGCCTGCGGCCGGCGTTCGCGCGCGCCGGCGGCGGCGGCGCGCCGGCCGAACCGGCGGCGGCCGGCGAGCTGCTGGCCGCGTGGGCGTTCCTGGGCACATTCGCAGGGCTGCTCGGCCTGTGGCCGGCCACGCTGGAGGAGCTGGGCGACGCGCTCACGGCCGGGCAGGCCAGCCGGCTGCTGGGCGAGGCGCACGTCGCGCTGCTGCGCCTGCTGCTCGCCGACATGGAGGAGGCGCACGCGGGCGGCGCGCTGCAGGTATATTAGGGTTTAGGGTTAGGGCCCCACCCTAGCACAAGTGCTTCCTGCATAACCAGGTCGAGGGTCTCTCCTCGCACGCTGCCGCGCCTGCCAGATTTTGAGGTGCGGGATGCGGGCGCTGGCGGCGCGCTGCAGCTGCCAGCGCGCCCAGCCTGAAGGACCAGGATGGAGGCTTGGGGCGCTCAATCACTCAGATGCTGGGCTGCGTCTGCTGTTGCGTTCTGCGCGGAAGTTGACACCCGGCGCTACGCTGCAGGCGCTCTTTATCCGAGCCCACATGCTGTAGCCGCCATGGCCAGGCTCAGGCCCCGCAGCGTGTGAGAGCAGCGCGGCCGCTCGCTGGCACGCCCGAGCAGCGCGCGCCGCTCACGCCGGCGGCGCGCCGGCGCGCAGGGCGCGGCCGGCGCGGGCGCGGGCCCGGACCGCGCGGCCAGCGCGGCCGCGCACATGCTGGAGGAGGCCTGGGCCTGGGGCTTTGACGTCAGCGCCTGGCGCGCGCACCTCGGCGCGCTCACCTGGCCGGAGGCGCGCCCGGGCCCGGGCCCCCATGTGCTGCTGCTGCTGCGTGCCCCCGGCGCCGGGCATTGTGCGCCGCGGCGGCGGGCGCGCGCGCCTTTGCCATGATGTCGCGAACGGGCGCGGAAGCGAGCGGGCGAGCCAGGCCCGCAGGCGCAGAGCGGCCGCATCGCCCCGCTGCACCTCTGGAGGGGGCGCTGCTGGGCAGCCTCACGGCCGGCAGCCGGTGCGGGCGGCTTGGCGGCGCGACGTCAGCGCAGCACAAGGCGGTTGAAGCGGGGAGCCCGCATGGACGCGGCATCTCTCGCGTGCGCGCAGGTGCTGCGGCAGGTGGCCATCGCGGCGGGCCTGGGCCCCGCGCGGCCCGCGCCGGAGCGGCGCAGCCGCCGGCTGCGGCCCAAGCAGGGCGCGCAGGGCGACGACGTCGTGGCCGCGCCCGGCGCGCCCGGTGCCGGCCTGCGCCTGCGCCTGCCGGCGCGCTTCGCGCACGGCACCGTCAAGGCTGCCGCCTGGCAGGCGCGGCGCCCGCTCCGGCTCCGCCCGCCCCCTGCGGTCACTTCGAGAGCCGCTGGCCCGGCCTGCGCCGCACCCCTGCGGTCGTCTGCGCCCCGCGGTCGGCGGGCTGCGCGGCGGCAGGCCGCCTGGTTGGCTGGTGCCGGCGCCGGCGCCGGCGGAGGCGCCCTCCCCGGCGCTCCGCGGCAGGCGGCCCGCGCAGCGGCCTGACCTGTGGTCCATTCGCCCGTCATCCAACTGCTCGTGCCGGCGCCGGCGCCCTGTCCGGCGCTCTGCGGCAGGCAGCCCACTCGGCGGCCCGACCTGCGGTTGATGTGCTCGCGGCTCATTCGCCCGTGGCGGCGCAGGTGCTGGCGGAGGCGGGCGCGGACGGGCTGCCGGTGGGCGCGATCGCGGAGCGCGTGCAGACGCTGGGCCTGCGCGACATGCGCACGTCCAAGGCGCCCAAGGCGTCGGTCGTGGCCGCGCTGTCCGCGGACGCCGTGTTCGCGCGCGTCGCGCCGGGCACCTACGCGCTGCAGTCGCTGGCGGCCCGCGCCGCGCCCGCCGCGGGCGGCGGCGCGGGCAGCGCCACGGCGCCGGGCGGCGCGCGCGCGCATGCGTTACCTGGCGCGCTCGGGGCCGGCGCCGCAGCCGACCCTGGCGCGCTTGGTGGGGCTCCGGGGCCCCCCCCGCGCTCGCCGGGGTCCAGCGAGGACACAGAGTCCGACGACGGCGCGCGCGGTCGCGGCGACGAGGGCGAGCTGAGCGGCGCGGAGGAGGAGGAGGAAGAGGAGGCCGCGCGCGCCGCGGACGAGGCGCCGCCCGGCGACGTGCGCCGCTCTTGGCCCCCTGGTTGAGGCAGGGCTGGCGGACCCCTGACAGGGCTTGCCTCGGCCGGGCGCTCGCATTCATGCCCACCTCAGCGTTACCCTGTTCAGGTGAACAGTGGTCGGAAGCGGGGCTGAGTTTGCATGCAGGCAGCTCAAATGCGTGCCTCAGGCTGCTGGGACTGCCTCCCTGTGTGCATCGCGTGGGCTGCGCGGGTGCCTGACCAAACATGGCCGGCCGCAGTCGCGGCGCGAGCAGGGGCGGCCGTGGGTGGCCGCGCTGGCGCGCGGGCCCTACGACGCGGTGCCGCCGGGCGAGCGCCTGGCCGCGCTCAGCGACCTGGTGCACCTCGTGCTCGACGCGCCCAGCGTGCGCGCGGCGCTGGAGGCGCGGCATGAGGAGGGCGCGCGCATGCGCCGCCGCAAGTGGGACGACAACAGGGTGCGGCCCGCGCGCCCGGCGCCCGGCTCGCCGAATCAGCCCCCGGGCCCGCATCGCCGCGGCGCGCTGAGCAGGGTGATGCGCGGAACGCCGCGCGCTCGGCCGCGTGGTCAAGCGCGCTGCGGCCCTGCCTGCGCAGGCCCTTACCCTATGCTAATACCCGCGAGCGCCCCAATGGACCTGCGCCGCCGCTCGAACGCGGCACGCGCGGCGCGCAGGTGGAGAAGCGTGCGCGGCAGGAGGCGGCGGCGGAGCGCGCGCGCGCGGCCGCCGACGAGGCGGCCGCGCAGCTGCAGCGCTTCCGCGCGGCTGAGCGCGCGCGCCTGGCCGCGCTCGCGGCCGGCGCGCCGTGGCCCGACGCGGCCGCCGGCGCCGACGGCGGCGGCTCCTCGGCCTCGCCGTGCCGCCGGCCGGACGGCGCGTCCGACGCCGAGTGCGACGAGGCGTCGCTGAGCCGGCAGGTGCGGCGCGCGCCCCGTGCTACGCATGCTGTGTCAGGCCGAGCTGCGCGCAGACTGGCCTGGAGATGGGAACACACGCGCTCGCTTGTGGGGCACGGGACAGTCCACGCTCTGCGTGCTACATCTTTCAGTGCCTGGCGTGGTGTTCGTGCGGCGAGGCAGCCCGCCCGCCTGGCCGGTAGGGCTCGCACGCGGCGCCAGAGGCGGACGCCGCCAGCTGCTACGAGCCGGGCGGCGCGCGCGGGCGCAAGCGCAAGCGCGGCGCGCTCGCCGAGAGCGACGTGCGCCGCGCGCTCTGCCCGGGGGCGCTGCTCGCGCGCGACGCGGCCAAGGCGCGCAACGAGCAGCGCGCGGAGACCACGCGGTGCGCGCCCGGGCGCCCCGGGGCGCACGCGCTTGCGTCGGCGGCAGGCCGTGCGCAGGTTGTGCCCGGTGCCTGCACACGGCAGGCCATGAGGCTGCCCTGCCTGCAACCCACGCAGGGTGTAAATGTGAGTAGGAGGCCTGGTAAGACCAATGAATGTTCCAAGCGGAGCAAGAGGCTGGGAAGGCCAGGAGGAAAAAACCAAGGGAGAAAGCATGTGTGAAAAGACGCCCAGCCTGAGAGCGGGAAGCGCACCCGCCCTCCAGCCAGCATGCTTACATGAGGGCGTTGTTGTGACTGTGCCCAACATCTGAGATCGGCGTCACGTGGCGGTTCCGGCCGGCCCCGCGCAGGCGCTGCGAGGAGGCGTGCGCGGTGCGCGCGGAGCCGCTTGGGCAGGACCGTCGCTTCAACCGCTACTGGCGCCTGCTGGCCGGCGGCGAGGCCGGCGCGGAGCCCGCCGCGGGGCGGCTGCTCGTGGAGCTTGCCGCGGGCGCGGCGCCGGGCCCGGGCTGCAACCCTGTCCAAGCCCCTGCCCGGGACGGCGGCGAGGGCGGCGGCGGCGGCGCGGCCGCGGCGCCCGCGCGCGGCGAGCCGGGGCTGCCGCTGGGGCCGGGCGCGGCGCCGGGGTACGACCCCATGACCGGCGGCGGCTGGCTGGAGGTGGCGAGCGTGGAGGCGCTGGAGGGCCTCATGGCGGCGCTGGAGCGGCGCGGCCCGCGCGAGGGCCCGCTGCACAGCGCGCTGCTGCGCCACCGCGACGCGCTGCTGGCGCGCATGCGCGCGCCGCCGCCGGACCCGCGGTGCGCGGCGCGGGCAGCCGCCCCTGCAGGCCAGGCGTGTCGGATGCATGCGTCGCCACGCGGGCCGGCTGTTTGCGCTGCTCTCACCAGCGCACCCTTCTCAGCAGGGCCTGCTGGCCAGGACGCTGATGCATTGCTGTATGTCTGCGCGGGTGCGAGTGCGGGCTCCAGTGTCGCGCGGCATGCTGACGCGGGTGCTGCGGGCGCAGGGCGCCCGGCGTGGGCTGCATTGGCGACGCTGCCACGCAGCTGTGGCTGGATACGCCGCCCCTGCAGGCGGCCGCGTTTTCTGCAGACCCTGCTTCGGACCCTGCAGCCTCCCGCGAGGGCGGCCGGCACGGCGACGCGAGCGCGGGGAGCGCGCGCGCTGCGCCGTGCGCCGCTGAGCCGCCGCCGGCCGAGCCAGGCCGCAGCGCGCCGCCGGACGCCGCGCAGGACTCTGCCGCGGGCTCCGCGTCGCCGCCTGCCGGGGTCGGCGAGGGCGATGTGGCAGGGCTCGGCCAGGACCCGGCGAGGCCGCAGGGTGTGGAAGATCCACCAGACCCGGCGGAGGACCCTCTGCTGGCGCGGATCGCGGCCGGCCTGCTGCGCGTGGAGGCCGCGCTGCCACGCGAGGCGCTGGCGGCCGACTGGCCGGCGCAGGCCTGGCGCCAGGTGCGCCGCGTGCGCACACCCGTCGGGAAGCAGGCCGGAAAAGCGTTGCACGTCTGGAGATCAGCGTGTTGCATGACAACGCATAGGTGGTCGGCCGCGCGCCTCCCGGCCTGCCATCTGCCGCGCCTCATGACTGCACAGCCGCAGAGCTTCAGACGCCAAGGAGTCGTGGCCCTTATGGTTGGGGCTGCCAAACCCTCGACGGGGGTGCGCAGGCGGTCCGGGAGGCCCAGTGCGCGCGGGGGCTGCGCGCGGCGCTCGCGCAGCTGGAGGCTGCCGTGCAGGCCGGCTTCATCTCGCCGCTGTTCGCGCGCTGCCCGGCGCTCGTCGCAGGCGCCTGGCCGTCCGCAGGCGCGCTCCCCCAGAGCCGCCGCATGCCGCCGCCCCTCCCCCGCTGCCTGCCCAGCCTGTGTGTGGTGCCTGCCGCCAGCTGCCTTCCCTGACAGGCGCGGCTCCCAGCGAGCGCCCAGGGGCCCTGGCCCCGCACGCCTGCGCGCCAACCCTTTACATCTATATATGTAAGAAATATATATATATATATATATTTGTAAATATGTAAGACCATGCGCCCGCTCCAGGGCTGCATCATGCTACTGACCTTATTTCCAGGGCTGCATCATGCTACTGACCTTGTTGAAGCTGCTCCGGCAGGCGGCGGGCCCCTGGGCCCGGGCGACGCCGCGGAGCCGCGCCCGGCGGGCGCCGCCGCTGAGCCGGCGCGGGCGCACGGCGCGCGCGCCCACCCGCCGACGGGCGAGCCCCGCGCCGCCCAGGCCGCGGCCTGCGGCCCCCTCGCGTGCGGGCCCTGCTGCAGCCCGCAGCCGTGCGCGCCGGGCGCGCTTGCGCACGCGGGCGGCGGCGCGGCCGGCGGCGCGGCCGGCGGCGCGGCCGTCGGCGCATGCGGCGCCGAGCAGGGCGGCGGGGCCGGGGCCGGGCGCGGCGCGGGCGGCCTGGCGTGGCTGCCGGCGACGCCCGCGGCGGTTGCGCTGTGGCTGGCCGCGCTGGACGCGGCGCTGGCATACCGGCCTGGGACGCGGCCGGCGCGGGAGGTGCTGTCGGTGCGGTCATGGGCCAGGGCAGTCGCAAGGGGGTGTGCTTTAGAACGTTTGCGCCCCCATGCTCGCCCATGTGCCCTCTGTTGCGCTGGGAGTGCTCTCTGGGGCATGCAGCTGATGGGCGAGCTCTGACCCTGATCCGACAGACCAAGGCGAGGGTGGAATTGAGAGCGGCGATCACAGGAGGATCGAATATGAAGCGTGCAGCAGGGAGCGCTTCTGAATCTTGATGCCTGCCCCCCCAGCCGATGAGGTGGCCCCGCGTCAGGACCTCGTATCTGGCTCTCCCGCTCATGCGGCAGCCCCGCGCGCGGCAGGCATACCGCTACATCCAGCGGCCGGCGGCGGCGCTCGCGAGCGCGGAGGGCGCGGCCGAGGACGGCTGCCGCATGGTGGCCGTGCCCGCCGTGCCGACCCCTGACCCCGCCGCCGGCTGCGCCGCGGACCGCAGGGCCTCTGTGCAGCGGGGAGCTCCCTGACAGGTGGAGCATGCCGCTGCAGAGAGTGGGCTGTGTGCGTCCGGCTGCCAGTCCTGCTTGCAGCGCGGCTTGGCGCCCAGGGGCCTGGGGCAAAGGAGGGCTGGAAGACATCCGGCCACATCCAGGTCAGCTGACCTGCAACAGGTCATGTGCTTTGTTGTCCACATGCACTAGGGTATGCACATCACGGGTAGCCTGCCGGAATGTGCAATTTGGGGGGCACGCCCGTGCGCCACGCTGTGAAGCTTGGGCATCGCAACGGCTTGTAGCACCTGCTTGTCAAACCTCCCTGAGTGCCTGTTTTGCTTGCGCCAGAGCTTGTTTTCTTGGTTCTGTGAAAGTGCAGGGGCAAAGGTGCCCGTGTGTGCGGTGGCTCCTGTGACACCAGGAACAGCGTAGTGTCAAAAAATGTACAGCGTCTGTACATGAAAGGCAATGAAGCATTGTGGACACGTCTTTGCTGCCACGTGGTGATTTTATGGCAATACAGCGTAGTGATGTTCAAGTCCAGTGGTCTGTTAAGGCAGTGGCCATGACTTCTGTAGTGAACCCTATGAAATGAAGAGCCCCGGTGGCGCACCGTAGTTGCGCAGTGCATAAATAGTAGCAGACAGCATAGCTGTCGCCGCCTTGCACTACTGGCCAATATGATTCCATGGCAAACATGGCGCATGCAAAGGGTCGCAACTGCCTCCGGGCACTACTGCAGCCATTGCAAGTACAAACGAGTGCTCTTTTTAAAACAATACTGCACAATCACAGCGGCAACATCGAGGAAGAATATGCCCCACCCAACATGAGAAAGTTTGTTTGTGTACATGTGTAATGTCGGGCAGCAGACCTTCACCTGGCAGCCCCTACCAGAGCTCAGCCATGGGTCTGCATGGTCCTGTAGAGCGCACACATCTGAGCTGCACTACTCATCAACACACTGCAACACACTAAAGCGAACATGTATGATCTCGAAGTACTTTTTTAACCCACCAGCAGCTGTAGAGGCTTTGTTCAGCATCAAAGCATGCCTGCTATGCATGCAGTAGCTCGGTCCTACACATGTAGCGGGCATGTACCTCACGTGCGGGCATGCTACTTCACAGGGGAGGGCCTCCCCTGTAACATATTTCACTTCCACTGCATGATATAATTTTGCCGATGCTGTGCGCTCGATACCAAGCGCTGTGGGAAGGGTGCCTTGTTACGGGGTGGCTGAGCTGCTCAGGAGGTTTCATGTGTGCTACATACGCCGGTGCATACAGCGAAAACATGCAGCACAGCTCAGCTGACGTGAGGTGCGCATGCCGCCCTGTGCATGAACAGGTGCTGCATGCGCGCAGGAAAGAAGCAGCTGGATCAGGACGGCTGCTGGCCGGGTTCTATGGCCACTCAGTCAGACCAGGGCATCAGCAGTTGCTGGAGCATCCCAATTGGTGCCGGCCTGACACGAACTAGGCCGGCACTCGCCGCGGCCTCCCTCACTGACAACTGTCAATGCAGCCTGCCATGCATGTGCCTGCCACCCGATCTCATCCTGTCTGGACAGCAGTCCTCCAGGCGCCGCGCATCCAAGCATAAGGCGCCACCCCCCGGGCGCCTGCCTGGGGAGTGATGGACTGCTGCCCGGCAGTCCAGCGCGGGGCCTGCTGACGCACCACAGGGCCCCCGCCGGCGCCGCTGCCCGGCAGGACCCCCGCCTCCTGAGGCTCGCCGCCGCTCGCCCGGCTTCGCCAGGGCTCTGCCAGTTCGGGCACATGCACACGCGCGGTGGATGCCAGCATGCGCAGGCGCCGCAGCACCTCGCCCTGCTGCCCTTTGCCGCTGGCCTGCTCGAGCAGCTCGGGCGCTCGGGCGCACAGCGCGTGCGCGGCCGGCTCGCACGACACGAGCCCAGAGCGGTGCCACGCGGCCAGCCGCGTGGCCAGCATGTTGACTTCACGGTGCAGGTGATGTGCGTCCACTTGGGAGGCCAGCGCAGCCGCCTTGGCAACAGCCGCGGCTACCGTCACCGCGTCTGGGGCAATCTCTAGCGCATGCAACGCATGCAGTGCCCGGCCCAGGTCGCGGGCAGCGTCCGGCCGGCCTGGCTGGACATGCTCGATCACCAGGCTCGCCCACCTGGCGACATCCGTCTGCAACCCAGCCATCGGGCTCTTGCTGTCCGTCGCAGGCGCAGCAGGGGGGGCTGCACCCACCGCGCAGGCCACGGAATGCAGCGCGTATGCGAACCTGCTGACCCCGATCTTGCCTGCCGCATCTGCGCCGGCCACAGCAGTACCCGCCAGCGCCCTGACAACAGTCACTGGCAGCGCTGTGCCCTCGCACACACTGGCCCAGGCAAATAATATTTCAGCAGCGCAAGCAGGCGAAACAGGCACGAGCCATTTGCTCGCACTCTCGCCTGTTGCGGCCTCGTCTGAGGCTAGCGCAGCGCTCAGCCGCGCGCCAATGGAGGCCAGCAGCGCGGGGCGGGGCCGCAGCGGCGCGGCATCCCTGTATAGTCGCAGAACGTGTGCGACGCATCGCAGGCCTGATCTGCTGTCCGCACGTGCCAGCCTCTGCTCGAACCAGACAGCGATGCGCTTCAAGAGACCGTGGCTCAGCAGCCCCAAGCCGGCAAGGTGCCGCGCTGTGGTGCCCAGTTCCCCCGCTGAGCACTCTGGCAGACGGCGCTCGAACGCCTCGCGCAGGCCTGGCAGCAGGGCAAGCGCGCGCGCGCGCTCCGCCTCCTCACGCGCGCCCCTCGCATGCCTGCGCGCAACACTGAGGACCTGAACGCACAGCACAACGCCGGGATACCAAACAGCACACCTCCGCCGGCCCAGCCCCGCCTTGCTTCGCAGGCGCAGCTCCATGCGGCCATGCAGCAGCGATGGCGGGCATGCACGCACACCAGGCCGCTCACCGCGGGGGGCACAGCGCGGCCAGCCGCTGGATGGCTGCGCATACGTGCTCGCGGCCAAAGTACGCGCCAGCGGCATCATGGACCCGGGCAACCGCCTCCACACTCTGTGCTGAGGAGAGCTGGTGCAGGATGGCTGGCAGGAGCTCGCTGGCAGCGCCAGCGCGGCGGGGCCGCTGCACGCTGCTCGGCATCGGTGCCGCCGGCAAAGCTCCGATGGCTCGCAGCACGGTGGGCAGCGTGGCCCGCGCTGGTGACCCAGGCTGGGCTGCAAAAGCGAGCCACGCGTGCACAACGGCCTCTGCCTGCTTTGCTGTCAGGGCGGGCCCCGTGCTGCTGCTGTTCGCACTTGCAGTATCAGCTGCGGCACGCAGCAGCTCGCTCGCTGCCTGGTCGTGCAGCGCGACGCTCAGCGGCCAGCCGCTCTGGCTCAACACGTTCAGCACCATTGCAAGAGCTCCTCGTTTGCACAGCCACGGCTCGCGCGGCAGCAGGGACGCCAGTGCTGCCGCCAGGTCGCCGAGCAGCGCTTTGCTCGGCTCAAAGCCGTGCTCACGTCGCAAGATGGACACCAACAGAGCGAACTCGGACAGCTCCCAGCCAGTGCAGCCTGGCAGCTGGCCACGCGCGCTTTCCACGTAGCTCAGCACCTCTGGCGACTTGCCCCAGTAACTGTGCGCAGGCTGGCCCCTGGCACCACAGCAGGTTCAGGCCAGTGCGCACAGCAGCAGCAGCAGCAGCAGCAGACTGGATGCAGGCCTTCAGAGCCTTGTGGTCGGTGAGGCACTCAGCACTTGCGTGACAGGAGCGCCCTAGCGCGACACAGTGCACTGGGGCAGGGGAGCCTCACCTCCGCCACTCGCGCAGGTCGAACAACGCGCTTCTGAAGGCAGCACGGTGCGGCCCGTGGCGGTCGGGGGCTGCCACACCTCCGTCATGTGCCCTGCCTTCCGAAGCGCCTTGCTGTGCGCCGCCTGCCTACGCGGCTGCTTGCGTTCTGAGAAGCGTGCTCACACTGGTAGCGGCCTACCAACGACGAGCGCAGCCAGCGCTCGGGAATATCAGGCGCACTTCCGACGCCCCGCAGAAAGCACAGCTGCGCGCTCCTGGCGTCTCTGGCAACCATGCGCTCCGGCCCGAAGGCCTCCAAAAGGGGTCCCAGGCCTCCGGGTGCCCAGCCGTGGCGCTTGTGCAGGCGCTGCCGCGTGTGCGCAGCCGCACGGCCAGCCGGAGCGCTGACCGCAACATGCGAGCCTGGCTATGCGCTGGACACACTGCGGCTACCCCTGGCTGCCTCTAATGCAGTTCAGTGACATTCAAAATCAAGTGGTCTGCCAAGGCAGTGTGGCGACATTTTGTAGTGCATCCTGGTTCTGTCATCAGAGAGCAGAGGCCTGCCCGGGTGGCGCAGCGCAACTGCGCAGTGCATAGCAGTAGCAGACAACATCTATGTCACCGCCATGCACTGCTGGCAAATTGTCGCCCACCCTCCATGCAAGGCAACACTGAGTGCCTGATCAGGCTGCAGCCTTGCAGTACAAAGTACAATTTCTTCACTCTTGCACTTAAGGGGAGCTTAGCTTGCACATTGTACGCTGTGCAGCTGCCTAATCTGCATACTGACTTCCTGCATGCGTATTGCGTTGCAGTGCTGATGGCAACTGCACCTCAGTATATCAGGCGCAATCGCACGTGAAACATTGCAACTAGGATGTAAATGACTAGGCGGGCCTGCGTCCACATACATATGCGGTATTGACCGATGAGCTCTCTGGGGCGACTCCCCCAGTGGATTGCAAAGCTGCGTTCGGCATACTGTACGGGACTGATGCACTCCGGGAGGTGCGGCTTTTGCTTTGGACCAGTGCAAACAAGGTTACGCAAAACCGCGGTCTGTCCAACACACTGCTTGCTCTGGCAGGACGGGGAGCGTGCTGCAGCGCTCGCACTCGCTATGCACCTCGAGCTCTGCGGCCGCCAGTACAGCCACAGGCAGCGTGGGCGTGCGCTGCGCAGTGGCTATCGCTATGGGAGCAAACATGGTGCGCCACTTGCGCTGCTCTGTGGCCGAGCGTGCCCCGTACAGGCGCATGCGACTGACACACTCTGGCGCAGGGCAACCGCGTGAGCAACCTGCGCGAGGCGCTGCGGCTCTTGCCTTTGCATGGCGTGGAGGTGCGTCACGTCGCAGGCCCTGATGCTTTGCCTGGCCTGCCAGGCGCGGCCTTCCTTGTCTGGAATCTGGCCAGGCCCGAGCTGCAGCTGTTTGCACATGACTCTGCCGCCGTGGAAGTTGTGGCACGTTGTGTCAGCACACTGGTCAGTGCAGACCTCCCTTGCAGTCCCAACCCTCTGGCTGCCTGAGGGACAAGGACGCAGTGCCTGCCTGGTACGGTAGCCAGTCTTAGCAAGGGCCTAGCGAGGGCGGTTGCAAGCTTGTTGCGGTGTTTGAAACTCATTTCAGTGAGGATGATATTGTTCAACTGTCAGTGCTGTAGAGGAATCTGAACACGTCGTGTGCACAGGTGTTCAGGCTGTCGCGGCTGTATGAGAGCGCGCCCGCATACGTGACAGAGCAGCCTGCGTTCCTGAACGCGGCGCTGCTGGCGCTCACCTCGCTCACTCCGCCGGAGCTGCTGGCTGCCCTGAAGACGATCGAGGCGTGCGCTCTGCTCACCTGCCGCTCGCAGGTCATGATTGCAGGTCATGATCCGCATGCTTGTCAACAGTTGCAGCTCACCTGATGCCAGACGTGACATGGAGGCTTGCGCCACAGGTGATGGTAGGCGGGCACAGGCCCCACTGACAGCCTGGGGCGCGGCGGCGGCAGAGGGGCCTCGGGAGGGCGGAGGGCGGCCAGCGCTTTGGCCCGCGCCCGCTCGACCTCGACATCATTTTCTACGAGGGCGCGCGCGTCGCCCACGGCGGCCTGGACATCCCGCACCCGCGCTGGCAGGAGCGCACGTTTGTCATGGTGAGGGGCCTGCTGGACAGTCCGTGCCGCCCATGGGCCTGGCGCAGCGATCAGCCTCCGCGGTTGCGTGAACGTGCCCGAGCTGCGAGCGACAGCACGCGAGCGCCACCACGCGGCGTTCCCGGTCTTGTGCTGGTCTTGTGATATTCCTCTGCAGGAAGGTTGTGCATTGAATGAATGTTGTCCTGCCCCAGCTGGCCAAGAGCGGCAGGCGCGAGTTCCATGCTGCGGGCGCCGCGCTGGCCATCTTCGCGTGTTCACGCGGCAGCGCCCGGCTGCCTGGCTGCTGGTGGGGAGTATGGTAGGGTTATTGAGCAATTGGCATATAGCAGGTTGCAAGAGGTACTCTCATCCACAAGCTCCTCAGGACGCGCACAAACATGTGTGTCCTGCCTCTCACCCGATCGCTGCCAGACGTGCGCGCGTCGGCGCCGCGCAGGCGCCGCTGGCTGACCTGGCCAGCGAGGCGGACGCGCGGCTGCCGGGCTGCGGGGGGCTGGCGCGGGAGCTGCGCGCCGCGCGCCGCGCGTGGGCGGCCGCGGGCGGCGAGGCGAGCCTGGGCGGCGCGGACCTGCGCTGCGTGCTGCCGCTCGCGGACGGGCGCTCCTGGCCGTGGCAGGTGATACCCGACAGTGTCATGAGCTGGGCGGCCATGCTGTCGTGCAAGTGCTGCTGCGACGTGCCGATGTGCTTACGCGGTGGAACTCCAGATGGCACCAGGCTAGGTGCTTGCAAATCGGACACAGAATGTGTGTTCACCCACCACGCGTCGAATGGGAGATAACTTCCACAGGACGTATGCGCGCTTGGTGCATGGCGTGCATGTGCGAGCGCGCCTGGAGGGCTGCGCACGCCCTTCCTGGCGCGATGGGCCGCCCGGGCCGCCGCGGCGCAGGGGCGCACGCACGTGATGGGCGTGCTGAACGTGACGCCAGACAGCTTCAGCGACGGCGGCCGCATCACGTCCGCCGCAAGCGCGCTGGCCGCCGGCCGCGCGCTGGCGGCCGCGGGCGCAGACATCCTCGACATCGGCGGCCAGTCCACACGGCCTGGCGCGGCGCGCGTGGGCGCGGAGGCGGAGGCCGCGCGCGTTGTGCCCGTCATCAGGCGCGCCGCCGGGGCTGAGCTCGCCGGTGGGCAGCGCCTGCCTGCGGCATCAGCAGGAGCGGGGCGCCCGAGTGCGCGAGCGGCATGCACTGCGACGCTGCTCCTGGTCACATGAGCCCGCGCAGGCAGGCTCGCAAAGTGGCTGTGCCCTACTCTATTCCTATCCTGTACCCTGAATCCGTCATGCTACCTGACCGGGCAGGGCGCTCGCGGCGGACGAGGCGCTGCGCGACGTCCTGATCTCCGTCGACACGTTCCACAGCGCGGTGGCGCGCGCGGCGGTCGCGGCGGGCGCGCACATCGTCAACGATGTGGCCGGCGGCAGCCTGGACCGCGACATGCACGCCGTGGTGCGCGGCCCACGTCGCGCACCCTTTGTACTGCTTGGGGTTTGGCGTGATCGAGTTGGCGGGCGGCAGGCGCTTGCTCGTATTCTTTTTGTCCTTGAGCGCGTTAGACGTGCATCGCCTACTCTTTTGCAGAACGAGCGCCCATGCGGCGTGCCAGCAAGCGGCTGGCGGGGCAGCTCGGGACCCAGGCGTGCCAGACGCACGCGTGCCCGCCACGCCCCGGGCACTGTAAAGCCGGTCTCATCACCAAAGCATGTTGTCTATGCCAGGTGGCGGGGCCGGACGCGCCGTTTATAACGGGCATCGTTGCAAGCAAAATGTCGCCCTTGTCCAAGCGCGTGCCGCCCTGCGCCAGGTGGCGGGGCTGGGCACACCATACGTGGCGATGCACATGCGCGGCGAGCCGGCTACCATGCAGGCGCCCGAGCGCACGGCGTATGCAGACGTGTGCGCCGACGTGGGCGCCGAGCTGGCGGCCGCGGCCGAGCGCGCGGTCGCCGCCGGCATTGAGCCCTGGCGCATCATCCTGGACCCTGGCGCGCCCTGGAGCTGCCCGCATCATGATGCAGTGCATCGTGCAACTGCGCGTGTGGCAATGTCTCACGTCTGAGACCACTCATCGTTCCTGACACAGTGGACCGGGCGTGGGAGAAACGTTGAGCTTTAAAGTTCAGCCTTGTGGCTTGTTTGCTCCACGCAAGCGCATCACTGTAGGCAGCCCCACTTCACCAAGCTGTCCCCTGCGAGTGTGGCGTTTGTCCTCCCGGACACCACATTGCGCCCATGCATGTGGGTCGGCCGCTTCAGACCATTGCTTGCCTGCAGCCTGTGGAGTCCAAGCTGTCATTGCGCCAAACCAGTAGCAGGGTCGCAGGCATTGGCTTTGCCAAGACGTGCGCCGGCAGCTGCGCGCTGGTGGCGGGGCTGCCGCGCGTGCGCGCGCAGCTGCGCGGCGCGCTGCGCAACGCGCCGCTGCTGGTGGGGCCGTCGCGCAAGAAGTTCCTGGGGCGCCTGACGGGTGCGCAGCGCCCGCAGCGGCCGCCAGGGTTTGCTCACGCTCCAACCCTGATCAGACGCAGTGATATGTCATGCTGGGTTGATAGATTTCGGACATAGATGGTGTTACAAGAGCAGAGTCGCGGCGCTGCCTGCGACAGCACGGCGTAGGCTCATGCAGTGTATGACATAGGTGCGCGAGCGGACTCCTGGATGGCGGCTGCGTGTCAAGCGCTGAAAGCTTGTGGCGCTCCGTGTGCGTGCAGGGCAGGACGAACCGGCAGAGCGCGATGTGGCCAGCGCGGCGGCCGCGGCGCTGTGTGTGGCCGCGGGCGCCAACATTGTACGCATGCACAATGCGCGCGCCGCGGCCGACGCGGTGCGCGTAGCGGACGGCGTCATGGCTGCCGCGCCCGGGTCGGGGCTGGGGCCAGTGCGCTTGCAGACCGCTTGCGAAGGCCTCGCAGACGAGCCCATGTTGGAGAGGTGCAAGGCGTAGCGCGCGGCGTTGCTGAGCGGAACGAGGTTGCTTCTTAGCTTGATCCAGGAACTGCCTTGCACGTGTGCAGTCGCTGGTGCCCGTGCTGGAGGGCTGTAACAGGCGTGCAGCTGTGGAGGTGCTACCAAAGTCCAGATGTGTTAGTGCCGCATGGCCATCATGCTAGACAACAGTGTCTCGCCCTGTCATAACACGATCTTGGCAACACAGTTCCTTTGTTCCTGCAATAAGCTCTTCTTTGGATGAGACAGTCTGAACGGCAACACTGCCATTGAGCGGTATACGAGGTGAACTGTTCTATGCATCTGCAGCGGCAGTGACTGTCATGCGTCAGAAATGCAGATAAGTGCGCTTCACAGCTTCGCACAGAGATATCACGCACTGAACATGCCTTGAATTGCAGCCCAAAATATCAATGCGAATGCTGCGAATGCTGGGCAGCATCCAAGAAATACACGAAGCAGGCTATGTTGCGCATTGCAATGCGCAAGGAGTCATGTAGCCGCGGGGCTATCGCATGTCGCAGCACGCACAAGGATGCCATCATGATAGCGCATGCCTCCATATGCAGCACTTGCATGCGAGCTCAGTGCAACACTGTATCGAGCATAGATACAGCCCAACGCCATAGCGCCAAAGCCCCAACTGGCCGTTCCCGTCGGCGCGTTCACGCGCCCTTACCCAAAAGAAAGGACTGTACAACACAGAACGGGCAGGCCAAAGAATGGCGCTCTTTCGGGAGGCTGGTGCCTGAGGCCTCGGTACGTGCCTCGCTTGCCAGCACACACGCTCTTCAACCAGTCTCTGCAACACAACTTGCATCTGCAAAATTGACGCGGCGGGGCCGTCACAGCCCTATGCAAATCTGCAAGTGATCCTTCCACCCCGCGCCTACAACCTGTGCCCAATGACCAAGATGCTGACCTGAAACGGAAGCCGTTCGGTCAGCGGTCGCCCAGGCCAGCCGACGGGATGAAGAGCAGCCGCTTCCAGCGCGCAAAGACGACAAACCCGACAAACATGACAAACCCTGTGAAGCAGGTGTAGAAGGTGACCCAGATGAAGGCCGTCTCGGACACCTGCAGCTTCTTGGGCAGCGGCATGTTCATGCCGAAGATGCCGCCGATCATGGAGACCGCGGCGAAGATGGTGGCCACGCCTGCGCCGCAGCAGACCGCGCGCTCGGGGGCTCCGGACAGCTGACGGACGGGCATGCAGCGGCATGCATGCCGCTATGTTGCGTTCTGTTGTCATGCTCTGCACTCACAAGTACGTGGGGTGGTACTGGGTGCCTCAATGTCAGGCAGGCTGACAAGGGATTCAGACCTGCCGCTGGGGATGCGGTCCACACAGGCGGCCGATGTCATGTTTCACAGGACGTGGCTATGCTCCTTCCTGGCATCTGGGCCGCAGGCGGCTCCCCATGAGCGGCGCGGGGGGGGGGGCGCGCCCGTCATGAACAGGTCGAACGCGACGAGCTCGTTGCGGCGGTGGTCCAGCTCCATGGTCAGCTGCTCCTCGGTGCTCGTGACGTGCTCGTCCAGGGTCTCCAGGCGGTTGGTCAGGTAGTCGATCTGCATGAAGTACGACTCCAGCAGGTTCTCGCACGACGAGATGTTGCTCGCGTCGTCGTCCAGCGTGTGCTCGCGCACGCTGATCGCCTGCGCCGGGTGCAGGGTTGCTTTAGGTTAGGGCGGCGCGTGCTCGCGCACTTTAGCCCGCGGCCGCCGGGCCCGCGAGCACGGCGCGCGGCTTTGCTATGCGCGTTGGTTGCAAGAGGGCTGCAGTGCATGTTGCGCATGCCTGAGAGCGCCCTCTGACGGCACTGTCCACAAGCATAAGCAGCACGCCACCACGCGGCTAATCGCCAGCGGTACAACGAGCGTGTATCCGCCGGCGGGCGCCCGGGCGGGCGCGCCTGCATCAGCGCGGACAGCTTGGCGCGGAACGAGCCGCTGCGCCAGCGTGAGGCGCCCCGCCGGCCGCCGCCGCCGCCATCCGCCGCCGCCGCCGCCGCCGCGCGCTCGCGCGCCGGAAACTGCGTCGCCGGCGCGCTCTCCGCCGGGCACAGCGCGGGCGCGCCCGCCGCCCTGTCGTCGGCCGGCGCCGCGCCCGGGATGGCCACCGGCGCCGCCGCCGGGGCGCCCAGCGGCGACGGCG
>JAABUV010004035.1_pt1 | contig 17972 bp, 27 predicted proteins | sample 5559971 | NCBI WGS metagenome assembly JAABUV01 (sample SAMN10711881, study PRJNA513362) | rock metagenome | isolation source: Antarctica rocks | place: Antarctica: Victoria Land, Knobhead nord | collected 2015-12-19
GCAACGGGCGCGCCGCACCACGGCAGCGTACTCGGCGAGTGCCTCCGCGGCGCCGCGCCACAGCGGCGTCGCGTCCGCGACGGCCGTGAACTTGGCAAAGCGGTTGTAGGCGCGCGGCGCGCCGGGCACGGGCGCGGGTGCGGGCGCTGCCGCGCTGGCGGCGCCGTTGTTGGACGCCCTGGGCCATGGGCCTGCCGGCGGCAGCTCCTCTGCCTGCCCGCCGCAGGCGCAAACGGCTCACCACCAGGGACCGCCTCAGCGCTGCCCTGCAGGCTTGTTTATCTGCGACCACGAGTCAATTGCTGGGTTCCGATCAGCTGTGGAGTACCTTCCTGACAGAAAGCATGCAACACACCGGGCAATGCACGGCATGAACGCCGTGTTTCTTGAGCGCATAAGGGAGCAGCCTTGCTGCCGGATAGAGCGTGGCACGGCCCCGGCAGCCTGAAACGCGATTGCACAGATCGCAGCGCCTGGGCAAACACCCCGCAGAGGCCCACATGGACAGGTTCAGGCAGGGCGGTGCAGGCACGCGCGCGCCTTGCCCGGCGCCTGCACGGGAGCCACGGCCTCGGGCTCCACCTCCACCGGGATAATGCTGCGCCGCGGGCGGCGCAGCAGCTTGAACGTCAGCAGGTCGCCCGCCTGCGCGCGGGCGCGCCGCCACTCACGTTCACCCTAACCCAACCCCAACTTTATCAAAATTACTGCCAAACGCCGCTCCCTGACAGCCACCTGCCCTCCCCCGCCCATGCAGCCCACCGCACAGGGGACCTGGGCGGCACGGCTCCGAGTCCATGGCTCAGCAGAACCTGCGAGCAAGCAGGGCCCGGGGGTGCGGCAGGACAGCGAGCGCGACGTACGCGCGGCGCCGCGCAGGGGCGCGCCTGCGGCGCGGCCGCCTGGTGCACGCGCACGAGGCGCAGCTCGCGCGCAACGAGCGGCGCGTAGCACAGCGGGCAGGGCGCAGCGCGGCGGCCGGTGCCGCGGTCGTTGTGCGCCGCCAGGTGCGCCATGATGGACGGGAAGGCAAAGACGTGGCCGCAGGGCGTGATCTGCGCGCACAGCGGCGGCGCGTCCAGCGAGATCGGGCAGCGCAGCGGCGCCGGCGCCAGCATTTCCACCTGCGCGCGTTGGCAATTAAGGTCGGCCCACCACCCTAGCCCGGCATCACCAAATCATCCACCTGCGCGCGCAGGCGCTGGCGGCCGTCCCGACGTGCGGCGCGGGGCCAATGCAATGCGCGCAAGCGGAGGGCACAGGGTTCGGATGTCAGGCATGCAGATGGTTGCAGCATGTCCATGCCCTACTTCGGGGACGCAGCGGAGGGCAGATTCAGCATGCCTTGCTCAGTGATTACGGCAACAAATCCCTATAAAGACAAGAAAGACAAGAACTTTCATTCGCCCACTTACATCGCTGCGCAAGGCCTCCGCGCAGACCCCAAAGCACCACGTAAACAGCGATACCTTGTGCTTACACAGCGACCCAGGACTCTGGCAACCAGCCCCGAGCAGCAGGCGGCGCGGGCGGGGCGCGCCTCCACGACGTCCTCCCAGTCGGGCATCAGGTCGGCGTTGGCCTCCCAGCGCCGCAGGTCGCCCGCGTCCGAGACCAAGAAGCGGAAGTTGGCCTGCAGGAACTTGTTGCGGTCGTACGGCTGCGGCCGCGCGCCGCCGGTGCGCCGCCCGCGCGCCGCGCCGCCGCCGCCGCGGCCGCCCTGCTCGCCGCGCGCAGCCCTCGGTTTGTGCGCGCGCCTCAGCGAGGGCGCCTGCGGCAGGGGCCCGGGCGGGCTGCGCGGTGCCTGCTGCGGCTGGCACAGGCGCGCCGGCTGCGCCGCACCTTCTGGGGACGGTCTGCTGATGGTATGCTGCGCTCGGGACGTCGGGGCGTCATGTCAACAGAAAGGAGGGGTGACTGGTCAGGACGTGACAGGCCAAGCAGGCGGTCCGGCGCGCGCAGGCCGCGCACCGCCGCGCGCGAGTCGTACTGCAAGAAGTTGAGCAGGTGGTTGGCGGGGATGAAGCCGCGCTGCTGCGGGCTGCGCCCCAGCGGCGCGCCGCCGTCGGCGCCCCGCGCCAGCTCCGCGCCGCCGGCCGCTGGGGCCTGCGCCGCCGCCTCCGCGCCTCCGCCGCCAGAGCCGGCCGCGGCGCGCCGCGCGTCTGGCGCGGCGTGCAGGCCCGGGCTCCTGCACCGCAGCGCTAAGAAGTCTGTGGATCGTTTTAGGGAAGCGGGCAACGCGCACTCAGCGAGTGCTCAGCAACGCGTACTCATCGAGTGCTCAGCAGAGCACAGCGCCTTCAGTTGCCCTGCCACTATACAAGAGCGTGACTTCCCCAGCTCGCAGACACACTCGCGACTGCATACCAGCAAAGCAGACCAACAGCGCAGCAGGGCCCTGAGCAGCGGCCAGGCGCGGGGCGGGCCGCGCCGGTCATGCGCGCGCGCGGACCGGCCGCTGCGCAGCGCGCGGCTGAGGCCGCCCTCGCCCTGCTCGCCCGCGCCGGCCGGCGCGCCGTCGACCGCCTCGCCCACACCCTGCGCGCACAGCGCACGCACGCCTCGACAGGCGCCCCGTCAACCCGGCCGGGTGTGCAAGGGCTTCAGCGCGGCTGCAGGTGCGCAGCGCGCGCGCCGCACTGCGCCGCACCTTCTTGGTGCGCTGCCGGCTGGACGCAGGGCGCGCCGCATCGGCTACCTCCCGGCTCGTCGCCGGGTCCGGGCTTGCAAAGCTTCCTGCGGCGCGTCCTTGCGGTCGACATCCACGTACACACACGCAACGTGCACCCCGTCAGAGACAAGGTCAAGCGCGTTGGCAGACACGCTAAAGCCAAGCTGCATTGCCACGCAATGCAGCCCCGGTCCAACAAGTTCGCCCGCCATCCCGCAGCACACGCGCGAGCTGCCCCACCCGGCACAAACGTTGCTGCCTGCGCGCTGAGCTCGGGCCAGCGCCCGGACACGCCGTCGCCTCCATTGCCTAGGCCTGCTGCGAGCGTCTGATGCGCGTGCTTCTGAGTGTTTTTGGTGGCCTGCGGGGGGCTCTTATACATCCAGCGGGCACAGCGCGCGGAAGTTCGACCGCGGAGGGCTGCTCGCGGCAGCCAGTCCGCCCGCTGTTGGCAACACGGCACAAGCGCAGGACATGGACCAGGGTACAAGTGTGCGGATTCCTGAGCTCTGCTGACCGCGATGCGCACTCGGCACAGCGCCCAGTAACCCTAAAACCCAGCAGCTAAGCACGAGCGCAGGCCCGCAGGAGCCCCTGTCGCAATAAGCTGCGTAGCTGGCGGTGACCTGCAAGTGCTCGCAGCGTGTCAGAGCTGCAGGTTGTCAACGTCTGGCGGCCTCGCTGCGCGGGCTAATCTCGGGGCGCTGCTGCGCATGCGCCTCGTGCTCTAACAAACAGCGGCTTGCTCACGGAGCCGCTTGGGAGGCTGCTCAGGTGAGGATGTGGCCAGATTGGCTCCACCTAGGTTGCATGCCCGCCTCGTATGTGTATCCTGGCCCCGTGCTTGTCCTTTGTCTGGGTATTGCCTGCTCTGGGCGTCTGCAGTGGACACCTGACCAGCCTTGCTATGCGTCTTACGATGCTCTTCCGCTGTCACGCCCCTGTTGACCGGGCTGGGGGAGCCTGTGGTAGTGCAGCAGTGCGGCCTGGGCTGCTGCTCTCTGGCCCCAAGCCCTGAGCCTGCCGAGCCTTCAAGAAGGGCGCAGTGGGGGGCATCCTGGTGGTGCAGGCACTCGGCGCGCGCTGGGTAGGGTGCCACAGCAGGTCCCTGCTTGGGAGCGCTCTGTGTTGGACTGCCACTGCCACACCGTCCAGCGGGATGTCTGGATGTTTAGATCCTGGGCGTGTCTGCTCTGTGTGCGGACAGGCACTTGCGTGAGCTGCAGCCTGTCAGCTGGTGCGAGCGTTGCGCTCGCTGGCGGTGTGGCCACAGCGCGCTCCTGGCGTGCAGGCTGGGCGTGCAGTCGCGGCATCGTACTAGCGGGCGCGCGGGCGCAGCCTGCTTGTGGAGCGCGTCTGGCGGGCGGGGCTGCGGCCCAGCGGCGCTGCTCTGCGCAGCTCGGGAGAGTGCTGCAGATAGAAGCAGCGCGGTCAGCGTCAGCGCAGCCGCGGGAGGACAAACCGCAGCGCAGCCGTGGGGGAGGCAGTGCGTTCGGGGACGGCACTGGCGGCGCTGCTCAAAGGCACAGCTCGGTAGCGCGCGGCCGGCCCGCTGCCAGCATACAGCCGACAGGGCCTCACCTTGGCAAGCTGCGTGTGGACAGGGGAAGCGCGTGCTGACGTTTGGGCTAAGGCGGCGCCTGTGAGCAGCTGCGGGCGGGCGGACGGCCGTGGCGGGGCGGCGGGACATGCTGCAGCCGCCCGCGCCCTGGGCAGGCTACAGCGCAGCATCTACCCCAGCGTCTGACATGGACGCGCGGCCAGCGACGCCGCCGCGCTCGGCGCCAGCCGAGGCGGCGGAGCGCAGCGGCGGGGAGGCCAGCCCATCGGGGGCGTATTCGCGAGCGTATGGCGAGGCGAGCTTCAGGCGCGCCTGCTCGCAACCACACACAGCATTCCTGAGCATGACCCCGTCTGGTTCAGAGGTCGGCCGAAGCTGCAGGGTGGGCTGTTGACACGAGTATGCAAGGAGGAGGCAAGACCTATGCTTCAGTGCTGTTTCCAGAAGCAGAGTTGCAAGGTCTGCGTGCGAGCAGGGTCATCAGGCCGCTGCTTGGAGATGAAACCGCAGCAGAGGCTGCTTGCGGTGTCACTCAAGTGTGCTGTGGCCTCTGGGCCCCCCGTGGTCAATATGTGTGTAAATGTGGCGCGACGGAGGCACGTGTGGGTTCACCGGGCGCCCCAGCGTGATACCATTCACCGGTGAGGCATGCATTTAGCAGCGCAATGCGTCCAGCGACGCACTGCCGCCACAAAGCATGCGGCGGCCACAAATGCAGGAGTGCGCGGACGGGCGTGACGTACAGCGACCGCTTCATCCCGAGCCGCGCGGCGTCGGCGCGCCTGAACTTCTCGCTGCTCGACCGCGAGGCCGCGGCCGCCGAGCCGGCGCGCGGCGCGGAGCGTGAGGACGCCAACCCCGCGTATAACCTGCTGCTGCGCAGCGAGCTGCTCGGCGCGGCGGCCGGCGCCTGCAGCTCGCCGGAGCGCGGCAGCGCCGCCGGCAGCAGCAGCCCGCTCGGCAGGTGCGCTGCCTGTGCCTGCTCCTGGCATCCTCCTCTGCCAGCTAGTCAGTATGTCAGACATGCTCCAAGAACCTGTCCAGGCGCGGCGGGTTTGTAATAGGTAGGTGTCTTCGGCAGCATCGCCAGCAGCGACAGCCCGCTAGCAGGCGTGCAGCGCTAGACTATGTGGCCTTGATTTCATACTAACTCTGGACAGTGGCTGTTGCGCAATGGCGTGGCCGTGTTTGCTACTGTCTGTAATTGTCAAGTGGCGACTGTCGCCACTCGTAGCTGCACTTGGAACTCCAACATGAGGACACAGCAAAGCCTTTGTTTTCTGAGTGTGTACTCAAGCTGCACCCGATGCTGCTCAGTGTGTGCAGTGCCTGCACTGAGCCTGCACTGGCGATGTGATGGACAGCTGCAAGTTGTTGCTGGTGACAAGTCCGACTGCCAGGGCTCATGTGCGCTGCGGTGCATGCAGCCCGGCGAAGAAGATGTTCCGCTTCAAGGCTGGCGATGCGGACACGCCGACGGCGGGGGCGCGCGTGGACTCGCCGTACTCGCTGTCGCCGGTCGGCCGCGACTCCGCGCTGGGGTCGCCGTTGCTCAGCCCGAAGCGCACGCCGCGGCGGATACAGCGCTCGCCATTCAAAGCGCGCCCCCTTTGCCTTGAGGGTGCTTGGCCGATGTGGATGTCACTTTGTGCAAGCGGCTGAGGCATGGTAACTGCTGTGCTTGAAGCTTACACTGATGTGGCAAGGCTGGTCATAGCCTTAACAATAACAATCCTTTGATTTGTTGTTATAGTTTTGACATGCATTGGGGCCTCTAGGGCCATTACAAGTAGCAGTGAAGGGTCAGCAAGGGTCATCAGTAGCTGTAGTGTCTTGTACCCCATCCCCCCCCTGTTCTGCCTGGGTCACTTGGAGGCAGCATGGTGAAAGCATGCAGCGGCGCCCCGCGGTCTGGAAAGTGCACTCTGTCTTGCAGAGCACAGGATGTGCTTGCTGTGTCCTGCTTGCCTGGCCCGAACCGCTTGCAGGGAGCAGCATCATCTGCTAAGCTTTCTCGCCGTTTACACAAGGTTGCGAACTCTGCTGTTCTAGAGGAAGTCAAGCTGTTGCTTTGATCCGGATCTGTAGATGCATTTGCAGAGCAGTGTGGCAGCCTGGAGTCTGTGGTGTTGCAGGCTCTGCGCTGCCAAGCAAGCTAGCGCTGATTGTGTTTGCAGGCGTTTTGATAAAGTTCTTGCTTCTTCTGACACAGTTTCGTTGGCCTGGGTGCAGGTGCTGGATGCGCCTGCGCTGCAGGACGACTTCTACTTGAACCTGGTGGATTGGTCGTCCCAGAATGTATTGGCTGTGGGGCTGGGCTCCTGCGTCTACTTGTGGTCGGCCTGCACCTCCAAGGCATGCCTTCTGCTGCATTCTGCTCAGCTTGCAGCATGCCGTGCCGAGTGCTTATTTCTGTGGTTTCACCTGCACCACCTCTGACTTGAGTCTGGCGGTTTGGTGTGGCGTGGGTTGGCAAATGTATGTGCGCTAGTTTGAGGAGCCAGCATGGCCTGCATGTGGAAAAGGCTGTAGTCTCGGTTGTATGACTCAACAGTGCTGCAGAGTGGGTCGGCATATACCAACCATGCACAAGACAGCTGATACACCCTTCGCAATGGTGCGGCAGGTGACCAAGTTGTGTGACTTTGGGAGCGGCGAGGGTGCGGATGCGGTGTGCAGCGTGGCATGGAGCCAGAGGGGGACGTACCTCTCCGTCGGCACACACAGCGGCGAGGCGCAGATCTGGGACGTGTCGAAGATTAAGATGTGCGCGTTCTCTTGCAATCAGCGCGTCCCGAGCAAGCATCCTGGCGCAACCAGTTGCACATTTCAGCATTTGTATAAAACATGCGTGGATTGTCGTGGTGGTTGAGTAGCATGGGTTTGCGCAGGCTGCGCACCATGGCAGGTCACCGGGCACGCGTGGGGGTGATGGCCTGGAGCAGCCACATGCTGAGCAGCGGGTCACGGGACCGGAACATCCTGCAGCGCGACATCCGCGCGCCTGAGGACTTCCAGTCCAAGCTGCTGGGCCATCGGTCTGAGGTGCATGCGCGCATCAGCTGGAGCTCATGCTGCTTTCAGGCCTGGAACGTGATGTGTTGACACCTGTACAGTGCGTGGTGCGTTGTGAGCAGCGGCATGGTGCTGTAGGAAACCCTCCTCCTGCGTGTAATGCGGATGCATGTCGCAGGTCTGCGGGCTGAAGTGGTCACCCGACGACCGCGAGATTGCGAGCGGCGGCAACGACAACCAGCTTTACGTCTGGGGCTTGCACTCCACGGCGCCGACCATCAAATTTGGCGACCACACGGCGGCCGTCAAGGCCATCGCATGGTCGCCGCACCAGCATGGCCTCCTGGCGAGCGGCGGGGGGACGGCGGACCGCTGCATCCGGTTCTGGAACACAGCCACCGCGTCCGCACTTTCGGCTGTGGACACAGGTGCGGCTCTTGTTCGGCAATGCAGTGGCTGGCAGGTCCTGGTGCAGCCTCGCAGACTGTTACCTTGGCATCAACCGCCTTGTGCTCATTGTGAACAGACCGCCTGGGTCATGTACAGCGGTACTCGAACGGCATATGACTGACTATTGACGGGTGTTGTTGCTGTGCAGGCAGCCAGGTGTGCAACCTGTCGTGGAGCAAGAATGTCAACGAGATTGTGAGCACGCACGGTTACAGCCAGAACCAGATCGTCGTGTGGCGCTACCCGGCCATGGCCAAGCTGGCTACGCTGACTGGCCACACGCTGCGCGTGCTCTACCTGGCTGTCTCGCCGGACGGCCAGACCATTGTCACCGGCGCAGGTGTGGGACAGCTGGCCCGAGCCTCTGCTGCTCGGCCATGATGTATACCAGTGCATGTGTGTGTGCATGGTGTATACCAGTGCATGGTTGCAGCTTGGGTCATTGTTAGCAGCTACTCTGGTACACCTGTCGTAACCAGTGAGCATCCGAGGCACCTGCCTGGAAAGCACTCACTGTGCTACACGCATGCGCCAGGCGACGAGACGCTCCGCTTCTGGAACGTCTTCCCCGGCGCCAAGTCGCAGGGCTCCGTCAACGACTCGTCTGTTGGTTCCATGATGCGCACGCACATCCGGTGATACCCAGCTGCGTCCGCGGCCGCTCCTTGAAGGCAGGGCTGGCAAGGTCGCGCTGTGAGCGCCTGCTGATGCACCGCAGCGACACAGGGGTGTAGTGAGGCAGCAAAGCGGTGAGCTGTGCGTTTGATATGCTATGGGCTGTGTCATACTTTATGTGACACTGATAGCAGCTGCGGCATTGAGTGAGAGGGCGAGCATGGTTGTGGCGGTGTGTGTGAGGCACTGTCAGCAGCGTTGGTCTGCGCTGCTCCACCTGATGCACAGTGCGCCGGACGGGAAGCGCCACATCATGTCAGCTGCATGGGCATGGTCGTCATCAGAGTCAAACGCATGTGCTGTGATAGGGAGTTTGCTAACAGGTTGCTCAATCTGCTGTTTGGCCGGGGGTTTGGCCTTGTTCAGCCAGGCAGACACATGCTGTGTATAGCAAAGCACCTGTGCGGGTGAAATCACAAGGAGGTTAAAGAAACCCCAGAACCACATTCCTCGCAACATGGGTACTGAGACTGCCAACAAGCAACACGCCAGCATGGACCTATCTCAGGCTACTGAGCAGCCAGTCAGGCCAGCAACCTCAACTTCGAATGCATCATGCGTTTATCAGGATGCAACCTGCATGCGCCAAATCCAGGTCATCAAATGCATACTGCCGATTCTTCGTATCCAACCTGAGCATGCTTAGGTTCCTAGCCCTCGAACACAATATTGCAGGTGCATACAATGGTCATTAAGGCTTCACGCAGATCACGTCAGGGAAGCAGCACGCTCACCTAATATTCTGCCTCGCTTGCCTACTCGCTCAGTGACATCGCTTGAACCCTCACATCTTGCTCACTGAAAATGCTGCTTGATGTAAACAGTCCCGTTTCAAGTTCCTCTTTTACTTCACATGAGCCATCCACAACACGCACTGGCGTGCCCCCGCATGGGGGCCGCTGCCGCGCCCACACCGGCCAGCAGGGCCTGGGACACGCTGCATTGGCGGCCATGCGCCGGACCGCGCCGTGCTCGGGACGCGCGCGCGGCGGCGCGCGTCGCGCGCTACCGCTGCGCCTCCTCAGCCACGGCCGGCAGGCGGCCGTGGCCGGAGCCGCCGTGGCCGGAGCCGCCGTGGCCGGATGCATCAGCCAGGCCCGCCAGATTTGGCGAGGACGCGGTGCGCGGGTCGTACTGGTCCAGCGCGTCGCCGCTGCCCGCGCTCAGCACGCGCAGGAAGCCCATGAAGTCCAGCTCCTCCTCGTCTTTTAGCCCGGCCTCCAGCAGCGCGTCCTCCATGGCCCAGTCCACCTCGGCCGCCGGCAGCTTGGCTGCCAGCGCCGCGACCAGCTCGCCCGCGGTGCGGCCGCCGGGCGCGGCTGAGCCGCCCTCCAGGCCCTCGAACACGCGCCGCGCGGCCGCCAGCCACTGGCCCCTGCGCGGGCGCGCCGCGGTCACGACGCGCCGCGTTCGGGGCGCCCGAGCAGCGCATGACGCCGCGTGCTTCGTCCGCGAGCGCAAGCCCTGCACGGCGCGCATCCAGGCACAGGCCGCTGGCTGGCCGAGCCGGAGCGGCATCGCGGCGCGCATGCAGACGGCGGGCCCGGCGGGGCCACAAAGCGATTAGGGTAGGGAAGGGATCGGCGGCGCGCGCCGGAAGTCGCTGTGCAGCGCGGGCCAGTCGAGCTGCGAGGCGACGAACGCGCTCTTGCGCACGCCGCCGGGCCCGCCCGGCCCGACCTGCTCCGCCAGCTGCCGCATCTCCTCGTCCTCCACGCGGTAGCCCAGCGCGGCCAGCCCGCGCGCCAGCTCCTCCTCTGTCACCGCCTCGGCCTCCCTGCCGCAGCCGCGCGCCCGCTCGCCGGCGGCCGAGCATGTGACATGCAGGATTAGGGTAGAGCATCATGCAAGGACCCTATACCCCTGCGATGCGGTCATGACAGTCTCTGGAACACTGCACCGTCCTGCTCAACGCACTGCCAGGCGCGGCAGCATGTCGCCAGGCCGGTGTGCGCCTGCCTGCCTGTTGGAGCGCCTGCACCCAGGCACGAGGCGCTGACGAGAGGGCCGAGCCGGTACCCTGTTCACAGGCCACAGGCCACAGAGTGTGCCCCTACATGTGCAGCACAAGCTCAATAGTGACAGCACGCCTGGCACAGGGCAGCCTGATAAGTGAGCAGCTGTGACAGCATGCCGCTCTGCCTGCACGCAGACTTGCTGCAGCAGGAGCTTGGGAGCCTGGGTGAGGCGCGGGGCGCGCGCCGCGTGAAGTTGAGGTTGCGCAGCACCTCGCGTAGCTGCGTGAACTGGATGCCCTCGCCATGCCCCGACGGCCCGGGGCTGCCGTGACTGCCGTGGTGGGATACGCCGGGCGACCGCCAGCCGCCCTCGCAGCCCCCCACGCCGCCCCGCCCCGAGCCCGCCCGCGCGGCGGCGGCGCGCAGGCTGCCGCCAGGCGGCCCGCCAGGTCCCGGGGCGCTCGCCGGCCCTGGCTCGCGCACTGGCTCGCGCCCTGGCTCGGCCCCCGCGCTCGCCCCTCGCGCGGCCTGCTGCGCCTGGAAGGACACCCGCCGCGCGGCGCGGTCGTGCGCGGGGCTCGCCGGCGCGGCGGCCGCGGCGGCGCCGTTGCTGGCCCCGCCCGCGCCCCGCGCGGCATCCTGCCATCGCAGGCACAGGGGTTTGTGTCACAGGTGTCAGAGCAGGTCTCCGCGCCGGGCTGGCGCGGCGCAGTCGGGCCGAGCAACCCTCAGTCCGTCGCGCACACGCGTGGACGTCGACGGCAACTCTGACAGGCGCAGTGCTGGAAGCAGAGGCGCTGCCTGGTGTGAGTCCAACCGCCTCCTGGACCAGGAGCAGGGGGAGGCCGTGGCCGGAGTGTGGGTCAAGCACGCAGCTCCATGGGATCCAGCAGAGCGCGCGTCTCAGCCAGATGGGGGCCTCGGCTCGGCGCGCGCCTGGCCGAGCTGCCCCAGGCCCGTGCTCTGCACGAACGCCTTGTACGCCTGCTGGCCGCGCCGGCCGATCTCGAAGTCGTCCGCGCTCGCGGCCGCCGGGGCGCGCGCGGCGGGCGCCGGGGCGGCGCCCTCGGACGGCCCCCCGGCCGCCGCGCCCGCGGCTCCAGGCGCTTCCGCCCGGCTGCCGCCCGGCGCCTTGTGCCGCAGCTCGCCGCCGCCGGCGTCGGGCTCGGCCTCGGACTCCGAGGGCGTCGCGCCGCCCGCCGGCGTCCCGGCCCCCTCCGGCGTGGCCCCGTCCTCCGGGCTCGGCGCGCCGGCCTCATCTGCCTCCATCGGCACTGCGCCATTGCGCGCGGCGGCGGCCGGGGCGGCCGCGCCCTCGTGCAGGGTGGTCAGGTCCGCCTGCACCCGCGACCCTGGCTGCGTCATGCAGAGCCGGGCACCGCCGCTACACGGCCATCGCCACAGTGGCAGCTCCAACAGGGCCGCGGCTTGGGATGCAGGGAACGCTGTGCAGGCCACACGGACCGTGCGTGGAAGGCTGACCTGGCAGCACATGCTGACCAGGTATGCGCATCACCATCACTGGGCCATTGATGGTTGCCAGCGAGCACAGACAATCACGGACCACCGGCACCTGCATCCGAGCGCCTCAGCTTAGGCACCCATGTGCATGCTCGGCCGCCGCGCCATGTGTTTGGCAAGGCAGAGCACTGACGGAACCATCTGAGATCTCTGTTCAGAGGAATGCAGGAATGGAGGACGCCAGGCGGCATGCGGCCGCCGCTCGGCAGCGCAGCGCGCGCGCACCACCGAGCACTCGCGCACGAAGCGGCGGTACTCGGAGCCCGCATGCGCGGAGGTGTCCAGCGACAGCCGCGCGGCCTTGCGCTGCTCCGCGCGCTCCTCCGGCGTGCGGCCGACGCAGCGCACGTAGTCCGCCGCGCCGCGCACCGAGCCTGCGCGCGCGCCATCGTGCAGCGTCGCGGTGCGAGGGCAGGTTTAGGGTTAGGGAGCCGACGCAGCACATGTGGTACGCCGCGCCGGGCACCGAGCCTGCGCGCGCGGCCTTCGCGCGGCATCGCGGCGCGCGGCGCACTCCCTGCAACCCGCTCCCTCCTGCAACCCGCTGGCGCAGCGCACTGCTGGGGCAGTGCCGTACGCGTAGCACGGGCACTTGCCCTGCGCTGGCAAACGAAGCCACGGGACGCATCAGGGCCTATGGTCTGCGCTACTCTTCTAACCGCAGACCATGCACATGGCGCCCGTTCAGAGCGCGCTCAGCGCTCAAACTTAAATGCGATCAATATGATCCGCCTTTTTCATTGGCAGCAAATTTTGGGCTGCAGCGGCCGCGCGCGCACGGCTGCGGAACTTGGCGGCGGCGGCGGCGGCGCGCATGATGCGCCAGTACGAGCGCGCGCCGTGCACCGACCCGGCCAGCGCGCCCGCCTCCAGCGCGTCCGCGCCGCCGTGCACCGACTCCCCGCGCGCCCTGGCCCCAGCGAGCTGCCTGTCAGACGGTGGGATTTACAACGGGGGAGGCTACCCTGTCCACCTTACTTTACCTTATTCATAATATAAATGAATGAAACAGCGACGCATGGCATACTGCACACCCGTCGCGACTCTTCCGGCGAAATTATCTGCCGCTAGGCCGGCACTCCATGGCAGGCTGTGTCGCATGCGCACAGGTGGGCAAGCTGCACGTGTTGCAGGCTGCTGCATGCCAGCGGTGTAAGGGCCCGCCATGCATGGGAGTTGGCTGACACGCAAGCGAGCGGCGTGGGACCTCAGTCGCGCGGCCGCCAGGGACCAGCGCCACACCAGAAGTGCACAGTTCGCAATAATACCCCTGCTCAAGCCTCCGCAGAGTGAGCCGCGGGCGCCCTGGGCGCGACGCGCCGGTAATACTCCAGGCCGCCGTGCGCGGAGCCGGCCGACACGCGGCCCAGCAGGCGCTGGCCCTCGATCGCGCCGCCGCCGGGGCCAGCGCGCCGCGCAGCGGCCGCCGCCTCGCGCTCGCGATGTAGCGCCTCCGCGGGCGGCGCGTCCGGTGGGAAGGGTACGCGCGGCGACGCCGCGCCGCTGCGCGCGCATCCGCCTTCACCAAAGCAGGGTCTTGCCAGGGTTTCAGCACCTCGCGCTCGCGGTGCAGCGCCTCCGCGGGCGGCGCGTCCGCCAGGAACGGCACGCGCGGCGACGCCGCGCCGCTGCGCGCGCATCCGCCTTCACCAGTGTAGGGTTTCTCCAGGGTATTCAGCACACACTCGAGCGCTGTGCCGCATCCGGCCGGCGGCAGCAGCAGCGGGGGATGCAGACGGGGCCGCCCGGGGTGCTGCGCAGGCACGACGGGCCGCGGCGCGGGGAGGCGCACGGGGGCACGAGCGGGCTGCCGCCGCCGCCGCCGCCGGACGCGCCGCCGTGCGCCGAGGCTTCTGGCGTGGACGCCTCCAGCATGCCGGCCAGCAGCTCCGCCGCGATAAGCTCGAACAGCGTGCGCTTCAGCACGCTGCTCTGCGCATAGCGCTGCGGGCCGGCGCGCGCCCCGGCCCCGTCAGCGCCCAGCCAGGCTTGTGCCGCGAGTCCGGCAGGGCCGCTCAACCAAGGCGCATGCACATCGCGGCTCTGATACACCCCCGAGAAGGCACGGCAGCTTGCTCCGCGCCCAAGCGCAAAAGCTTGAGTCTGACAGTCTAGCGCACTTGTTTCCTAACCAGACAATAAAAAGACATACAGCACGTGTGAATTTGGTGTGGTGAATGTGGTGTTAAAAACACCCTCCCTCAACATAGGCCACTCAAGCGTCAGCCTCCCGCCGCGACTCGCATGTCCTCACGCCGCAGAGGTACTGCGGGGCCGCAGGAGCGAGGGGGCGACCTGCAGGCGCTGCACGACGGTGGTGTCCAGCGGCGGCCCGCGCGCGCGCTCCAGCGAGGTGCCGTGCGCCAGCCAGCCGTGCGCCAGCGCCTGCTTCGCCGTCAGCCGCGCGGCCGGGTCCCTGCGCGCGCGCAGACGCGCGGCACGTCCCCCACCGGCCCCAAAAGCCCTGAATCCCTAGGACGGCGGCCGTCAGAGCGGCCGGGTCCCTGCGCACGCACACACGCACAGCACGTCCCCTGCCGAACCCAGAAACTATAGACGGCAGCTGTCAGAGCGGGCCGGGCGTGCGAGCGGTGCACCGGAACGTGCGGCATGCAGCAGCATGGCGCTGCGGCGTGCAGGCTCGGCGGGGTGGCAGCCCCCGCGGCGCGCACTTGTTCAGCAGCGCGCGCACAAAGTCCTTGGCCTCGCCGGAGACCTGCGCCCAGGCGCTGCCGCGGAACTGCGGCTCCTGCGTCAGGATGGCCTTCCAGACCTGCGCGCCGCGGCAGCCCCTGGCGCTGGCCGCCTGCGCAGCCGGGCCGCAGTGCATGCTAACAGCGCGCAGGCAAAGCAGCGGCACAGGTCGGACTCTCAGGCCCTGTCCCTGTTCAATTATGACGCGCACAGGCGCACTAGTGTACCGTCCTCCCCGTGCGCATGCTCGGCGGCGGCCCACAGGAGTGCGATGGACCGGGCTGGCGCATCCGGTGCTGCAGTGGGCAGGCAGGCCGACAGAGGTGCAGGTACCCTCCTCACACCATGGGGCGACTGCTAAAACACCCTCACACAGCGGGCGCGCCTGCGAGAGCGCGGGCGCGTCGCGGTTGCGCGCGTCGTCGAAGGGCAGGTACCCCGACAGCAGCTGGTACGCCATCACGCCCGCCGCCCACACGTCGGAGGCGGGGAACACCTCCGAGCTGAGCGCCTCTGGCGCCATGTACCTGGCAGCCAGGCGGGCGCCCAACATGTGAAAATCCCCCGCCTGTGAGCTGCTCATGCATGGTCTTGTCAACCATGCATAAGCTTCATCAGCTCCCCGCGGTCCCGCAACACAACCCATGCCGGTCTTCTCTTGGACTGGCAGTGGAAAATGGCAAGCATGTGAATTTTCATAGCGCACCCCGCGACACAGCGCAGGAGACAGCACGACGACATGCGCAAGCGCTGCAGGCGACCCGCTGTGTGCACCCCTGCCCCGCAGCATTGCACTCGACCACAGTGCGAAACGTGCGTGAGCAGAGGCAAAGCAGAGGCAGAGCCCTTGAGCCGCCCCATGGCGCACCACGGCGTGCCCTCCAGGCCCAGGTCCGTCCGCGGCAGCTGCTCGGGGTCGAAGAAGACCGCCAGGCCAAAGTCTGCGCGCGGTCGCTCACATATTCGATATCCCCTGCTCCACACGGCACCCCCAGCCTGATGTACTTCACCCTCAACGGTGCGGGGCAAGCCATTACGAAATGTTCCAGTGACGGCGTGCAACACACAGCTCCCCACAGCAACGGCAAACACCAGTGGCTTGTGTCCAGATGTTCTGCTCTCGTGGCTCATGAAATATGCACCGCAGCCATACAGCGCCGGTGACGACGCGCACCGATGGCCTTGAGCGGCGAGCGCTCGTCGTCGGAGAGCAGCATGAAGTTGCCTGGCTTGATGTCACCTGCGGGAGCACAGACGTGCTTGGTGTGGGGCGCTGCAGACGTACACCTCCGAGCAGCTGCGTCAGCGTTGCCGGCATCACAACCCACACGGGGCGCTGCTGCACACTTCGGACAGCCCATGCTGCACCAGGCACCAGGCAGCGCTCCGGCAGCGGCGGGGCGCGCACGATGTAGGATGCTCCGCACGTGGCACTGCTGCAGCGTGCGGCACACCGCGCGCATGAAGCTCGCCACCTGCGCGCCGCGGGACGTGTCAGCCGCCGCTGCCAGCGGCGCGCAGCGGTCCTGCAGCCTCGCCAGCGCGCCGGCTCTCATCAAAGCTTGCTCTTGCCCCGCCAGGGAGCGCAAGCAGTGCTCGTCAGCACTTCAATGCCTGAGCAGCATCGCCCAGCTCAGCCAATGGGGCCGCGGCGGCACTACTAAGAGTGCCTGGGCGGGCAATGCAAGTCGGTGCGGGACCAGGCGCGCACTGTGCGCTCGCTGTAGTGGCGGCGGCCGATGCGGCGCACCAGCTCCCCCCCGCGGCACAGCTGCGCGCGATGACAGGCTCATGTTAACGCTGTGCTGAGGCCCCACGCGCGCGTCAGTGAGAGCTGCCGGCCGCGGGGCGGTCACGCCGGTGGCCACGATTCTGTGCGCCCTGCCTCTTTCGTAGGGGCCTGGGCATGCGGAAATTTGAACATGCGGAGTGCCCTGCGCGAGCTTGGAGCTGCTGCAACAGGTGCTGCTTGGGCATGATCTGACACAGGTGGTCATGAGGTCCCGGCGAAGTCAGCATGAGCAGCACCACAGGAACATTTCTGCCCGTGGGGGCTTGGGGGACCTGCGCGCCTCCATCACGATGTGCACATGCGAGGCATCCTCGTAGGCGCGCTTGAAGTGCACGACGTTGAGCGTTCCGCGCAGGCGCGCGAGCACGGCCACCTCGCGCTTTATGTTGTCCAGGTGCGCGGCCTGTGCGCCGCGACGCGCTGTAAGCGCGGCGCGCTGTGAGCCCACCGCCGCGGCCTACCTGGCGTGCCTCCTGGGCTCCTCCTCTGGGCTGGCGTTCCCGCGCTCGCGCACGCACTCGCGCCGCCCGCTCCTCTGCCAGAGTGGTCAGGCGACTCGCCCGCACAGAGCGCGTCAAGGCGCAGCGTGTGCTTTGGCACAGTTGTCTGTGAAGCCTGTGGGCGGGCAAGGCCTGGCACATAGCCAAAACTGGAGCCCTGCTCTGCGGCCCGAGACCAGGCAGCGTTGCCGCGTGCCCTGTGCCTCTGCTGCGCAGTATTGCAGTAGGTGCGCAGCCTTGTTTGAACTTGCTGGAAAGCTCTTGGTTCTCTCGTATGGGGCAAGCTGCTCGCGCCTGCTTGGCTGGCGACAGGTTGCCCACGTCCAGGAACTTGCTGATCGACTTGCATGCATACTCCTTACCGCTGTCGCGGCTCGTGACGACGCGCACCGCGCCAAAGCCGCCCTTGCCGAGCTCGCGTCCCAGCTCGTACCTGCGCGCGGCGCGGCGCCGAGCTCAGCCGAGCGGGCGCGCGGTCCCGCCGCAAGTGCGGCGCTGACCCAGCATGCACGCGGAGAGCGCCGCGCACTTCTTCTCGAAGCCTTGCGCAAAGCCCAGGTGGATGGGCTTGCGCTCCCGGGCCTTCTCCACGTCCCAGATGTCCAGCCGGCTGCCCTGCACCGCGGAAGGCGCCATCCTGCGCCTGGCTTACAAGCAGACGCTCTGTTTGCGCTTCAGTATGGGATCCATACGCGTGACAGGCTGCTTGTAAGGCGTGACAGCCTGCTTGCACAAGAAGCAGAGGCCTGTTGAGGCGCACCTGACTCATCAAAAGTCGACGCAGAGCCGTTGGGTACAAATAGGTTCAGCAAAATTTAGCGGGAACGCCACAAGTGCACAGCGCTGTACTCTGGTCCGCCCTCCAGTGGCCTGTTGTCAGCAGCCATGCACGCGTCCGTGGCAGACCCGCTCAAGGACGTGCGCATGCTCTTTGAACGCGCCGGCTGCCCGGTGTCGTGCGGAGGCAGCGACTGGGGTGTGCAGGCGCACTTTGAAGCGCTGCTGTCCGATCCGGTGGTACGAGCTCAGGTGTGCGTGCAGGAGCTGGCCAGATCGCGTGCTATACGCACTGCGCGCACGCCGCAGCCTGGCAGTGTGAGCGTCCTGGTCTGCGCCGCTTGTGTTCTGAGCTGCT
>JAABUV010004037.1_pt1 | contig 17962 bp, 19 predicted proteins | sample 5559971 | NCBI WGS metagenome assembly JAABUV01 (sample SAMN10711881, study PRJNA513362) | rock metagenome | isolation source: Antarctica rocks | place: Antarctica: Victoria Land, Knobhead nord | collected 2015-12-19
GCGCGGCGCTCCCCGGCCCCTGCCCGGGGCTGTGCTGCCAAGCAGTGCAGCATGCAGCAAGGGCTCTGCGTTCTTTCTTAGCACCTGTGCGCCCGCACCGAGCGCTTTTCCGGGACCGGCCAGAGTGTGTACGAACAGTTTCACACATTCGTCTCGCCTACCTGGTTGGCCAGTCCACCTCTTGCGGAGGAGCGCTGGGAGGCCAGCGCTTAGGTCAGGGAAATTATAGGGCACAGCAGGCAATAGGGCACAGCAGCTCCGCAGCATGCGGCCCGTCCAGCCGCGCCGCGCGCGCGCAGGCGCGACCCGCGCAGCCTGCCGGAGAAGCGCAGCGCGCGCAAGGTCCGCCTGCACACCAGCCTGGACGACATGACCGCGGCGGCGCTGCAGGCGGCGGCGGGCGCGGCGGTGCCCGTGGGGGCGGCTGCCTAGGGCCGCGAGGGAGAAAAGCTAGCCTGGACGACTGGGTGTTGGCTGTGGTTCCTGCTTTGCTGCCAGTGCTGATGGCAGGAGCTTGTGGCCCTGCCTTGCTGCCGCCGCTGTCAAGAGACGGACCTTGGGCGCTACATCTCCTGCCATGCTGCATCGGAGTTGAAGGTGAAGCAGGCACGGTGCGTAATTGGCACAGCGCGTGCCTCAGACCTCAGACCACGCTCTGTCATGCCTTGGAAACAGAAGTGGCTGTGTGCGACGCGTGGCATGTGTGCGGCTGCAGCCTGAACAAGCTGATGTGGGTGTTGCGCAGAATGTTGCGCAGAATGTGCAACTGCACCTTTTAACATCGCGCAGCTTTGTACAGATAGATTGTCCGGGTTGTTCGGGGCACTGACCAGTGGGCCCAAGATCTGGCACACCACAGCCCAGACGGCTGGTTCACATGCAGCTCGGGCCCCCATCCCCTGCCAGAAATGCGCACTTGTCTGCCCGGTGCTGCACACCAGGAGCGCCGCAACCGCGCGGCCTCCCGGCCCGCGCAGGGCGCGCGCGCTGAGCTGCCCGTGCACCACCTAAAACCTGCAGGCAGGCATCCTGCGAGCGACTGAATAATGCAGAGCCCGTCCTTGCTTTGGCGGGATGCGTTCCAACGAGCTCGCCGCATGCATGCATGCATGCGCGCGATGCTGTCCTAGGGCTGCTGTGATGCAGTGCCCCGCTTGTTCAGGTCATCCCCTGCCCATAGTGTCGGTCATTGGACAAATCATCTTGCTCAGCCTCTGGGCGTCAGAGGCCATGTCACTCATGGCATTGCGTGCTCCAACCCCAACCCCACCTGCATCCACCCTTCTCTAATGCATGTGGCTGCACCCGCCACACGCTGGGCGCAGGCAGCAGGCATGCCCAGGAAAAACAAAGTCAAACCCTGCACACGCTCTGGGTCAAGCCCGCTCCCCGCTCAGAGCTCAGCATGCGCCGCCGTCCCCGTCCCTTCACCAGTGACCGCGGGCCGACGCGGGTGCGCGCTCACCCGCCGCTCAGAGCTCGGCGTGCGCCTCCTCATCGTCCTCGTCCTCGTCGCCGGCGCCCGGCCGCGACAGCGCCTCGGCCGCGTCGTCGCCCTCCTTGTCCTCGCCCTTGGCCGCCGCCAGCTCCTCCTGCGCGGCGCGGCCCGCTCGGCAACAGCGCCCTCAGCGCCCTACCCCTACACTAATCCCTATACCCTGTGCCCCATCCCTCCCCTTGGCGGCCGCATCAACTGCTTGCACAGCGCGCTCACAGCATCTGCGCCCTCCGCGCCCACCGCACGTGCGCCAGGCTCGCCTGGCGGCCTGCAAGAGCGCTATCACCGCGGAGCTGATGCGAGCTTCCCGGCCGAGCGTGCATGTCCTGGGATGCACTGCTGACACCATGCAATCGTAGACGGGCGCCTTGGGTTGGGACGCAGCACCCTGGCCCTGGTGAGCTCATCCAGGCGCACGGCAGTGCACTCAGGCTCAGTGCGCCAGCGCCAAGCAGCGCGCAGCCCTGCTGTGGCCATTGCCCGCCATACGAACGGCTATTGGACTGCATATATCGCGGTACGTACTCTACAGGCGCCCCCTACCCTAGCCTCATACCCTTCTGGAAGCGCACCGCCTTGCGCTTGGCCTCCGCCTCGGCCGCCTCGGCCTTCTTCACGGTGATCGCGCCGAACATGGTCGTCTCGGCGTCCTTGCTCTTGCCCCAGGTGGCGGCGGCGAAGTCCTCGGCGTAGCGCGCGTCGTCGGTGACCAGCACGTTGTCAAAGATGCTGCCGCTCTTGACCTGCGCGCGCACGGGCGGCGCGTCGCTCCCCGGGCACCATGCCTGGGTGGACGGCGCTTTGCAGCTTGCCTGGGCGCGTCGGCGCGCGCCCGTCTGGGGCCCGTGTCGGCTACGAGCGGGCATGACGTGCGCAGGCCGATGACCATCAAAGGAGCTACATGCTAGACTCTGAAAGTGGCGGTGCGTATGCACGGCGCCGGAGCTGAGGCGCCGGCGCGCGCGCGCCTGCCACAACTCGAAGCCGACAAACTTCAGCGGCGGGAGCTTGTACACGTCGGCCTGGGCCTCGTACTCGGGGTTGTCGATCATGGGCGCCTGTGCAGCGCGCTTAGGCCTCGTGAGCAGCCTGCGTCGAGACGTGGGAGCACAGGTGCGCTTCGCATGGCAGGCGACAGCCGGAGCTCGCAGAGCGTCCGAGCGCGTGCTGCACGCACTCGCCCCCCGACAGGCCGGGTGCGGCAAGGCCGCCGCCCATGCCATGCCCTGGTTGGCGCGCACATGGACTCACGCAGGGTCAGAACGCTCCAACACATGGGCTACAAGGCCCCATAGTGCTGGCATACAGGAAGAAGCAAGGCGGCTCAGCACTCCGGCTCAGGGCTCAGGGCGAGGGCGGCGGGCGCGCGCCTCCCACAGGCCTTTGTAGGCCGGGTTGGGGATCTGCTTGGGCGTCCAGGGGCCCTTGAACTCGGGGTTGGGCAGCTGCGGCGCCTCCCACGCGCCGTCCTCCTCCTCGTCCCACTCCTCCGGCTGCGTCGCGTCGGGGTCGGCGATGGTCGCCGGGATGTCGTCGTGGCCCTCGGGCTGCGCCCCGCGCTCCGCCCCAGGTCAGCAAGCAGCGAGGCGCGGCGCAGCACAGGGAGGCAGCGCAGCGCTTCAGGCAGATCAGCGAGCCGCGTGCAGAGGAGCCAGGATCGAGGCTGGTACGGGCCAAAGCCGGGAGTCTCGGTGCCCGATGCGGACTTGCGGCTGGCGTGTGCGGCGCGGCTGGTAGCGCCTTCGCGATATGCGGACGCAGGCAGCAGTGCAGGCAGGACTCTGTCAGCACGCCAGCAAAGGCCAGGTGGGGAGCTGGACACGGATGCGAGCGGAGCCGGCGGCCGCGCCTTCTTGTCCTCGGGGTCCACGATTGTGGCCTGCTCGTCCCAGTCCTCCGGCTTGGTCGCCTTGGGGTCCTGCGCAGAGGCCGCGGGCAGGCTCGGCGCCACGCTCAACACCGCCCGCATGCGCAAGGTTGGTTAGAGGGCACACCACTGGACGCTGGCTGATGCATGCCCTGCTCGCCGCCCACGTCAACACAATCACTCCAAGCATGCCGTGCAAGCAACAGACCTCAGCAGCATCGATGCCATACGCTCCAGGCTTGACGCGGCAGCAGCCAGACGTGAATTGCAAGCAGGGCCGGAGGCGCGCCGCGCGCACCCGGATCTGCTTGGGCGCCTCAAACTCCCAGTCCTCGTACAGGCTGCCCTTGGCGGCCTCCTCGTTGTCGATCTTGATCCGGTACGTGTTGTTGGGCATCAGGTGCAGCGTGTACCTGCGCGGCCCATGCATAAATGATTGACTTACAGCCATGTATCAGCAAAGTTTGGCAGCTTACGGGCCATGCGCGTCAGCGGCCCATGCCCTGACCCTAAGCCCACATGCTCTGGTCCTGGAGCGCAGGCGCGGCGGTGAGTCAGGCTGGCGGCCAAGCGGGGCGGGCCGGCGTACACATGCGTCAGCTCGTCCGTCTTGCACGCGGTCGTCTTCTTCGTCTCCAGGTTGCGGCCCTTCTTGTCCGTCAGGATGGCGTGCACCTGCGCCGGTCGGGAGAGCTCCTCAGGTGCTGCGTGAGGGCGCAGGCGGCGCAGAACGCGCGCGGCCAGGACGCCTGCGGCCGAAAGGCGTGCAGACCAGCCTCACCGGGCACCCAGCGACACACTGCCGCCCCAGCGTCACAGCGCGAGCAACGCTGAGGGTGCTTGAAGGCCCATGCCAAGAGACTGCCTCGCACAAGGGCTCGTCGCAAACGGGGAGCCCGGTTGCTGTGCCAACGGGCATGCTCGGGGGCTTCGCATGTAAAGGGCCCTGCATCCAAAGCCGGGCGGCACTGTGACCAGGCGGCGGGGCACCTTCTGGGTGGAGTAGCCGCAGATGTCGGGGCCAAACATGACGGAGTACGGGGTGTCGCCGCCGAACGTCTTCATCTTGTCCTTGCTGCGCGCGCGCGCGCACAGCCACGCACCGTCACAGAGGAGAGGCGGAAGCCTGCCACGGCCTCGTCCTGAGAAGGCCAGCGGCTGGGCAAGAGGTCAGGCGGCACAGGGGCCCGCAGCATGCATGGGCCGGCCCGGGTCCTCCGGGAGCAGCGCGCCGGCGCAGGGGGGCGCCGGAGCGCACGCGCCGCGCACCTGCTGGTGGGCAGCAGCTTGATGTAGCCGCCGCCGCAGTCCAGCTTCTGCGCGTGCTTGACGGAGAACTGCACGACGAGGTCCTTGCCGGTGTTGTCCACTTCCTTTGGCATCTCCGCCCAGATCGTGTGGAAGCGGTGGTCCGGGCTGGTCTGGATGCCCTTGTCGCCCTCGGCGTCCCCGTACCACTCGCCTGCGCGCCAGCGCCTCAGATAAGCGGGCGCCGGAAGCCTGGCAAACTCGGATCAGCCGCCTGCGCCCTGTGCGTAGGATCTCCCTGCCAGTGGTGGGCGCGATCACCGGTCACAGGCTGCCAGACGGCACAGTTCAGTGCGCGTTTCTAAAACGGGGAGTGGACGGGGGCGACTGAGGCAAACGGCCAGCAGACTGCACGCCGCGCACCCGCCGTGTGCTGCCAGTCCCCGGCCTGGCCCTCTTCCCGCTTCCAGTCGCTGCTCTGCCACCTGTCTGACCACTTGTCTGCGCACAGCGGTGCAGGCCTCAGCCGCTCAGTGCGTGATCATGATCTCGCGCAGGGTGTCGCCGTGGGAATATTTATGATGCAAGATCAATCAGCCACTGAAAGGCCCCGTAAAGACGATGTTTCGCCTCCACAAGCCACACCATCTGCACAGTTGCACAGGGTGCGGCGATCAGCGCGGCAGCCGCACCATCAAACTTTTCCTCAAAGTACACCGCGCAGTGAGCGGCCGCCACGCAGCACAGCAGCACACCGATGGCCTTCATTGCCCTCATTGCGCACCCACGCGACAGAGCAGCACACAAAGAAAGGAGGCGCTGATGAGCTTCCCGCGCAAAGCGAGGAGCTGTACAGGGCAGCCCTATATGCTGGGTCCCTGGATGTCCAAACGAGGCAGAATGCCGTTGCAGCCTGTCTCTGTCTGCGTTGAACACACACAGTGCACAGCTATCTTGTTCACTGCCCTGGTGGTCGGTCTCCGTTGCTGTCATGGGGCGCGGGGGGCAGCACTCGCTGGAAACCGGCCCGCCCGTGGGCCTGAACGTCCCGCCAGACCCCACGGCAAGCCTGGCGGACGACCCGGTGTTTGCGCCCTTCGCGCAGGAGGCGTTCGATGCCAATGACTTTGCCAGCAGCGCGCTGGCGGGCTCTCAGAACACGGCGCAGGTGTGCACGCGGACACCGTGAGCGCTGCACCTGCTGTACCGACCGCAGATCTGCACAGAGTGCGCCTGCGGAACGTGCAGCATGCAGGGCGTCCAGGCGCACAACTTGGGGCTGCCTGGCGCGGGCATGCAGGCCAAAGCGGAGCAGCTGCAGGAGGGCATACGGATCCTGGACGCCCGGCTGCGCGGCGTCGTGCTGGCCAGGCAGGGCGAGCTGATGGCGCAGGCGGATCGGCTGCGCGAGGCAGATGGAGCAATGCAGGCGCGCCTGCTGGCTTCACTCGCCGCCGCTTTGAATGTAATCCGTGGCTGTGGCGAAATGCACCCGTGTGACTGCTGGGGAGGACCACATCACAGTCGCTGCCGCTTTGAATACAAACCGCGGCTGTGGCCAGACGCACCCGTGTGAGTGCTGGGGTACACCACTTCACAGCCACAGGCAGCGATGTCAGCTCAGCATGCTGGCTCAAGGCCCGCACTTGCCAGTGTGTCAGCCGGACTCGTGCGGTGCCTGCCGACGCCAGCGGCAAGGCAGGGCGTGGCACGCGCGCGACGGAGCGGGCGCGCTGTGTCCGCAGGGCATCAACCTGGCGGTGGAGTCGCTGACGGCGGCGCTGCGGCGCGTGCGCGGCGAGGTGGCCGCGCCGCACGCGGCGCTGCGCGGCCAGGCGGCGCAGCTGCGTAACCTGCACGCCACGCTCGACCTGCTGCGCCACCTGCTGCACCGCCTCAAGCTGGTCGCCAAGCTGCGCGTGCGCGCCCGCCCGCGGCTGTGCCCCCGCAGTGGTTAGGGTTAGGGGTTAGGCTTATACATAACCCCTAACCCCAGCACTCGCTCGCGCCGGGATGGGACCTGCCGCCTTGGCCAGCGATTGCTCCGCATCGCGCATTGCGGCCAGCTCCTGGTGAGTCTGACGCGCGCACGCCCGCGCGGCGCAGGCGCAGCTGGCGGCGGCGCCGCCAGACGGCGCCGGCGCGCCGGGCGCGCTCGACCTGGCGAAGGCCGCGCGGCTGCTCAGTGACGTGGCCGACGTCGGCGGCGAGGCCGACCTGGGCGGCCTGGCCGCGGCGGCCGCCGACGACGAGCTGCTGCGCTCCGCCGACCAGCAAGTCCGCGCGCAGGTGGAGGTGCGGCCAGCCCGTGTCGCGATCGTGCCCTTGCTGTCGGCGCTGCGCCCTCTATGGGTAGACATGGACGGTGATGCACGGCACCAAACAGTGGAGTGCACGCGGCGCACTGCCGACCTGATCATGCCTGCCGCCGCAGCAGGCAGCTGCTGCGGCCGCCGTCGCAGACAGCGGTTGCTCTGGTGGCACCAGCTGGTCCGTGGCCCGGCAGAGGCGGGCGTCCCACAGCACGCCCACTGCCCGCGCGCTGGCCGTAAAGTGACAGGCCTGTTTGCCAAGGTTCAGGGTCTTGCAAGCGAGAAGCTCTGCTTCAGAGCTAAGACATTGCGCGAACGTGAAGCCCTGCAGGACCCGGGCTGCGGGCGAGCTGCGAGCGAGGCCGCGTGTGCGTGCCGGGAGGCCGCTGACCGGAGCGCGCCGGGTGCGGCGCGCGGCAGGCCGCGCTGCATGCGGGCATGGACGCGCTGAGCCAGGCGGAGGTCGGCAGCGCGCTGCAGGTGTACTTCAACCTGCGCGAGCTGCCGCAGGCGCGCGCCCCCGCCTGCCCGCCCCCCCGCCCCTCGCGCCCGCGTGCGCTGGCGCATGGGCCGGCCTGCGGCGCATTAACGCTGGAACAATGCCCTTTGGCTCTCATTGAGTTGTCCCATGGGCTTGCTGCAGGCCACCGCAGTGCGCATTTACACGCATGCGGTCAGTGTCAAGAGTGCCTGGGCCGCCATGTGCCGCGGTCGAGAGCGGCTCGCGCCATGGCGCTGCAGGCCGTCGCGGCGCTCGTAGATGCCCGCGCTGGCGGCGTCGAGGGCGCGATCGGCGGCGCGCTCGACCCGCGCCGCCTCGCGCCCGCGGCCGGCGGCGCGCGCGGGCCGGCCGCCGTGGCCGGCGCCGGCGGCGCCAAGCTCGGCGACATCGTGTGGCAGCGCCTCGGCAAGGCGCGCGGGCGGGACGCCGAGTATGGAGCGGGGCGGGGCATGCTCACGGAGCATGTGCTTGCTGTGCCATGTCTGCATCGACATTATTATTGTGTGGCGAGCCTGGGATCCTCACTGAACAGAGCTGCAATGGAAGCCTCACGCAAGGTGACGGGCAGCTCAAAGACTTGTAGAGCCGCCTTGCTATGCAGGACCAAACCCTGCAGTGGCTGCTGGCAAACGCGCGCGCCGGGGTACCATCGACCGCAGCTCAGGCATGGGTGAGGCGCAAGGGGCTAAGGGAGCGCGCGCGCGCGCGCAGGCGCTGGAGGCGCTGCACGCCGCGGCGGTGGCCGTGTGGCACCTGCAGCGTGCGCTGGCCAAGAAGCGCGACCCGCTCTCGCACGTCGCATTCGCGGACGCGCTGGCGGCCGCTGGCGCGCCGCTTCTTGGCTGGCCAAGAAGCGCTTCTGGTGCGCCGGCCCGGACCATGTGGGAGCTGCTGCTATGACAGGGAGGTGGTGGCGACCACCTGCTGTGCCTGCGCCAGGTGCGGGGCTCCGCGGCATGCTGTGCCCTGACGCCTGCATGCCCGCAGCCCGGCCTGGCCGGCCGGCAGCTCTTGTGCCGGGCTCGGCGCGCACGGCGGTGTGGTGACAGAGCTCTTCGCGTGGCCATGCCCGCGCTGCCAGCCCTAGTCTGCCGCAGTCTGCGGCCGGGCGCGCCCTGGAAAGGACGGCCGCTGAGGCGCGGCGCCGCGCGCCGCGGCAGGGCGGCGGTGACGCGCGCGCTGGCGGCGGCGCTGGCCACGGCGGCCAACCCGGCGCGCGGCGGCCTGGTGCGCGAGGCGCTCGCGGCGCACTTCCCGCGCCTGGTGGCGGCGCTGGAGGACACGCTGGGCCGCGTGGCGCGCGACACGCAGGCGCGCCCCGCCCGCCCCTCCCCCCGGACAGTATGCGCAACCTGGCCAACTTGAGGCAGACTTCATAGTGTGTGCGTGTCAGTTAGAGCCTGGCGCCCGCCCGCCCCGCTGCCTGTAGCTTGGTCCCGGACCGGACGCCAGCGTGCCCCTCTCTGAACCTCATCGAGCTCGAAAGCGCCGCTGAAGCACGACCTAAGGCTGGGGCGAACCGCTCGGCGCATGCGCCCAGAACCGTGGTTGGTCAGCATGAGGCGGCCCTCCTTGAGGCCCTCCCGCTGCTGTGGGGCCCGGCGCGCGGGACGCGCCGGCGCCGGCGGCGCGCGGGCGCCGGCGGGTGGAGCGGCTGAAGAGGGGTCGCGCGGACCCTGGGCAGGTCAAGGGCGCGTCCGCGGCGGTGGACGACGCGGGCGCGGCCGCGGTGCTGGCCGCCGCGGCGCCGTTCCAGAACGGCTACCTGGGCGCCGCGCTGGCGCGCATGACCGACGCGGTGGCGGCCGCGTTCCCGGGCGGCGCGCGCGCGCTGCCCACGTCGGCCGAGCTGCAGAAGTGCATCGGGCGCGGCCCCCATGCGCTCCGCCCGCCCCCTCGCTGCACCTCCGCCCACCGCTTTACTGCACCTGGGCGAGCGTGCGCGCTTGCGAACAAACCTTGCTGGGCGCGTGGGCGTATGTGGGGGGCTGCCCTCGCGGACGCCGGGCGACCGCGCCGCCGCAGACCCGCGCGGCGATGCGGCGGCCGCCGCGGCTGCGCGGGGAGCGCGGCAAGCGCGGGGATTGCGCCTGCCCTAGCCCGAGCGCCGCGCATCGCAGAACGCGTCCGCGCCGGCGCGCAGGCGCCTGCACGAGGAGCTCAAGGCGGCGGGCGACAGCGCGCGCCTGTCCGCGCAGGTCGCCGCGTGCGCGGGCAAGGCGCTGCGCCTGCTGGCCGACAAGGCCGAGTACATGACCGCCACCGGTGCGCGGCGCCGGCGCCTCTACTCCTACCTACCCAACCTTACCCTACCCTATCCTGAGTATATGACTGCCATCGGTGCGCGGCGCCGGCGGCCCGCCCACCCGCCCGTGTGCCATGCGTGCCTGCCCGCGCGGTGGCTGCTAGCGCGCACCCAGAATGGGTACCTGGGCCTCACGCCGCGTCAGCCCCACGGCGTGCTGAGATGCGCTGGGCCGCGCGCGCCGCTCGCCGGCCATGCGCACACTAGCCGAGTGGGCCACTCGGAAAGGGCCCTGAAGCGACCCGGCCCGCTCGCGCGGCGGCAGGCCCCGACCTGCGCAGCGTGGCGGGCGCGTGTACGGGCGGCCAGGCGCGCAACATCGCGCTGTGCGGGCAGCTGGCCGAGGTGCACCGCTCGCTGGCCACGCTGCTGCCGCGCCTGCCGCCGCCCGCCGCCGCCGCCCTCGCGTGCGCCCTGACCCCCTCCCCCCAGCAAGCGTCCTCAGTACCATAAGCGGTCATGCATTCACTCCAAATTCTCAATTGGGGCCCTACACTGCGCATGTCCGCGTGGGTGCTGCGCGCATTGTGGAGGCTGGACAGACAGCGCCTGGGCAAGCGAGCTCGTCAGATCGAGCACAGTGAAGTGCGGTGCTGCCAGGGGTCTGAAGCACAGCTGCGCCACACATCCTGCCAGGCTGTGCCGTGTTTGGGTCGCCGAGCGGCGGCGCGCGCAGGGCGCCGCTGGAGGCGGTGCAGGGCGTGGCGGTGGATGCGGTGGTGCCCATATTCCGCGCGGCGGTGGAGGCGACCGAGGGCGCGCTGCTGCGCATGCACGAGCAGGGCTTCGGCGGCGACGCGCCGCCGGCCGTCTCGGCGCCGTCGCCGTACATGGCCGAGCTCGCGCGGCAGCTGTCGCATTTCCGGTGCGGGCCCCGCGCTGCTGGCGCTGCCCCGCCCGTCGCGCACCCGCGCGCGCGCGCGCGCCAGCCAGGCGAGCGCCTTGGCACAAGCACACCCGGAAGCACAGCACGCGCCCTAATCTAACCTAGTCCTGAACCCTATCCCTACATCCGCGCGCGCCGCCTCAGGGCGGAGTACCTGAACAAGTTCAGCCCGGCCGCGGCCGCGGGCGCGCCGACGGTGGCGGGCGCGCTGGTGGAGCGCATGGCCGCGCGCCTGCTCGTCTTCTTCGCGCGCCACGCCGCGCTGCTGCGCCCGCTCGGCGCCGCCGGCAAGCTGCAGCTCGCGCAGGCGCGCCCCTCCGGCCGGTCCCTCATTTCCTCCTAGCAGCATGCAGTGACTTCCTGGTGTGCATTCTTGCTCGTAAGCAGGCCGCTGAGGCCAGCGTGCTCTGCGCTGCGGCTCCTCGCTTGCTGCTGCCCTGCTGGGGAGCAACCCTGGAGCTGAGACAGTCTTGAGTCGGCAGGGCTTCCCCGGATACGGGGCTCCTGCTGACCTGTTCCACGTTTGGGTATGCGGTAACGCAGTATACCGCTGGCGCTGCCGAGCCGCTGTCGCTGCCCTGCGTCCTGCCCGGCGCCGCTCGGCCGAGGGGCTGGTGCCGCTGTGCTGAGGCGCCGGGCGCGCCGGCAGGACATGGCGGAGCTGGAGGCGGCGGTCGGGCAGAGCCTGGTGCCGGTGGAGGCGCTGGGCGGCCCGCACCGCACGCTGCGCGCGCTGCGGCCGCTGCTGTTCGCCGACACCGCCGCGCTGGCCGGCTCGCCGCTGCTGGGCGCGCTGCCGGCGAGCGTCGCGCTGGCGCACCTGTTCTCGCGCGCGCCGCCCGGCCTGCCCTCGCCGCACGCGCGCTCCGGATTCACGCCCGCGCAGGCGTGCGGGCCCCGTGGTCCTGCAGCCCTGCAGCCCTGAGGCCGTGTTTGGAGGCTGCACGCAGTCAGTGTGCTCCTGCCTGGCCCGTGCCTGCCAAACGGCCGCTCCGGGCTCACGCCCGCGCCGGCGCGCTGCCACGGGGTCTGCAGCCCTACAGTCATGTCTGCATTTGCAACAGTCCATGTGTTCTGCCTAGCCCGCACTTGTTGAACGGCCGCGCTAGGCTCTCGCCCGCGCCGGCGCACTGCCCCGGGGTTTGCAGATCTACAGGCCCTCTCTGCAGCTGCAACAGATCATGCGTTCTGCCTGGCCTCCGCCTGCCGAACGATTGCTCGCCCGCGCCGGTGCGCTGCCCAGGGGTCTGCAGCCCTACAGCCCTGTCCGAAGCTGCAGCAGTCCATGCGTACTGTGTGGTCGGCACTTGCTGCACGTCCGCTCTGGGCTCACGCCCGTGCAGGCGTGCTGCAGCTCCTGGTCCGGCAGCCCTGGTCCGGCAGCCCTGCAGCCTCGGCTGCAGCTCCAGCCGTGTCCCTGCGGGAATCCAGTGATAGGCCGTCCGCCCGGCCGACGTGTGCTCCGGGGCACCCCGCGCAGTACTCGCTGTGGCTGGACCAGCACAGCCCAGAGGAGGCCGCCAAGTACGTGCGCGCGGCGCTGGAGGCGTGCGCGCCCGCCGTGCGCGGCGAGCCGGGCTTCGACGAGCTGTACCCGCTCATGCTGCGGCTGTGCTCGCCGGCGCCGCACGCGGCGTAGCCTGCGCGCTCGAGGTCTGTGATAGGCGGCATCTGCTACGCATACATGGGGCGCAACAGGCATGTGCATGGGGCTGCATATAATCTACATGTAAATCATATGCAAGTCCCTTTGTAGTTGATACCCTACCCCGTTTCCGGGAAACAATCAGCCCTTTATCCTGTTTCGCAGCAGTGCGAGCTGTGTGAACGCTCTGCGACGAGGAGACGAGCAGGATGGCGATGGCGTCGATGACCCTGCGCCCTCGGGTCGGCCTGATGACAACTCGTCCGTCAGTCTCAGCTAAGCGGGCAGCGCCTCGCGTGGTGACCGTGAAGGCAATCGGGGACACGCAGCTTTTTATCTCAGGTACGCTCTGGAGGTCAGGCCGGGAGGCGCTGCTTGGCGAGCTCACAAAGCGCGCATGCACACACCATGCACCGCTGGGACGGGCTGGCAGGCTCGCAGGCCACTCACACCGCGCGTGCCTGTGCGCGCCAGCGGCCACCGCGGGGAGCCTGGCGCTGGGGCGCTTTGTGTTCCTGCCGTTCCAGCGCGACAACGTCAAGCGCCAGGGCCTGGGCAAGCAGAACGGCGTGACGCACCCGGAGGCCGGCGACAAGTTCGCGCAGGAGGCGACCTTCGCGCTGAACACCAAGGACCCGGCAGGCTTCAACCTGATCGACGTGTTCGCCTGGGGCGCGGTGCGCGCCGTGGTCTTCCTGGGCCACGTTCACAGCCTTGCTGCAGGCTATGCGAGCCAGGGTGGCACACCTGTGCGCTCACTGCAGTGTATGTGTCAGCACTGTATGCAGAAAAAGCAGCCGTCTGGCTGTAAGGGCGAACCAGTTGTACTGCAGCAAGGTGTTCACTGAACGGTGAGGTGCAAGGCAACCTCCGTGGCGGGCAGTCAAAGGAGGCTAGCGGAGGGGTTGGTGGCTGTGCGGGTCCTCACGTGTCTATCGTGCGCTCAGGGGTAGGCCCAGTCTAGACCCGAAGTGCGCTAGCTAAGCGCGCGGCGGGCAGGCGGCTGACTCGCAGTGTCTGAGGTGACGGGGGCGCTTATGGCATCCCCGCAGCAAGCTGTGTGAGGTGGTGCCTGCGCGCATCGCTGCGCGCACATGCTAAGCTCTTCCTGAGCATGTTGCTGCTGTGCCGGCAGATCGGCCACGCGCTCGGCTACTTTGCGCTGGCGACCAAGTCGCTCAACGCGGCGGGCTTCGACCCCAAGGTGCTCTCACGCTGTATGTGCTGACATGCCTGTGCAATCGTCAGGCATTCAAACATATGGAAAGATTAACGCAAACATGAAAATGTTGTTTGCATGCTTGAAGTGTAAGCTGTCGGCCTGTGCCGCCTGCTGCTTTCGACTCACGTCCGGGCGTGCGCGCGCGCAGCCGTTTTGAGCACTGCAGCCATGCCAGGAGCTCTGGCCCGGAGCGGGGACGGCGTGTAGAAAAGGATATGCTGTGGATGCTGCCTCATGATAAGATAGCTGCACCACTGTAATTGATCTGCCAGATCGCCATGTGCTGTGCTGAAATGCAGCTGTAGCTACCAAACACCAACGACAGCCAGCTATGTACAGCACCGTGCATTTCAGTCTCGGCACACCAACCCGCCGGCGCCGGCGCACATCGGCGCACACCAGAGCGCGCAGTCGCAGCGCTCAGTGATCCGTCAGGGGTTCCACTAACTCGCCGCTCACCAGGTCGTTGACCCGCTGCGCGCAGCAGCAAGGCACACCTCAGTGCCAGGGCTGGGAGCGTGCTCACTTGGGCTGCGACAAGGGCTCCGTCTGATTTGCGCCGCACCTCTAGGGCGGAACTGACGCACGCAAAGGGCACGGAGTCTAGAGCAGTGCACATCTCCCCAGTAACACACCCTGTCACTCCACTCAATTCCTGTATAACACAGTAAAGGTGCCATCATGTATGCTGCGCACTCGAGGCGGGCCAGACAGCCGCGGGCATGGCGGGGCAGCAGCGCTGGCAGCCTGCCCCGGGCCTGTGCTGGCACGTTCATCGGCACGCACGCACGACAGCAACCACACACACCTGCATGCGGCAGGCATGCCTGCCGGCCTGCCCAGCTCGCGGGCGCGCGCAAGCCCTGCGCGGCACCTCGGCGGGCCCGGGGCGGCGGGCCCGGGGCGCGCACCGGGAAGGCGAGCTTCTCGTCCAGGTGGTCCTGCGCCCAGACCAGCATCTTGAGCAGGCCCGGCAGCCGCGGCTCCTTCTCCTGCGCGCGGCGCCCCCGCGCTGGGCCGTCCGCCTGCTCGGAGCCCTACCCTACCCTGCGCCCACACGCGCGCGGCGCTCCCGCGCTGGGTCGAGCGGCGCAAGCGCGACGCCCGCTTGGAGCCCTACCCTACCCTGCACCCATCGCACCCACTGCCAGGCGCGGCTGCGTCAGCCCCGGCGCTGAGACGGTGCCCGCTCGACGCCGGCCGCAGGCGCCCGCGCGGAGGCGCCCGGCCGCGGCGCCAGACTCCCACGCCTGTCCCAGCAGCGGCGCGCAGACGGAAGTGGCGCCACCGAGGCCGGCCGGCCGGGGCGCCCGGCGAAGCAGAGGCGCGCCACACCTGGCACTGGCTGTCCAGGATGGCCGCGTTGAGCTCGCTCGCCGTCTTCTGCCGCTGCGCGACGTCCATCAGGTCCGCGACCGGGCAGCTGCGCGCGTCCTCGAATGCCAGCAGCGCCACCGTCCGCTCTGCGCGCCGCACAAGGCACCTGAGGCCCTGCTGCTGAACCTGCTGCAAATCCGCGGGAAAGTGTCATCTAAGCACAACTCCGGCAGCGCACTTGGCTGCTCGTTCTGGCAGCGGCGCTTGTCCATGGCAGCGCGTTTGACCGCAGGCTCAGCCCGACATCGCTACGAGGTCGCTCGCCGGCGCTCAGCGCAAGGCAGAAGAGCAGGCGCGTGCAGTCAGGCCTCGGCCGCACGGTCTCCAAGAGCGCGCGCCAAGCTTGGCGACGGCCGCGCGCACGCTGCGCATGCCCTGCGCCGCCGGGCGGCGGGGGCGGGTGGGGTCGGCCGGGCGCGCGGGCCGCGCACCCAGCTCGCCCAGGAGCGCGGGGTGCTCCTCGCCGCGCGGCGCCAGGTACTCCTGCGCGAACTCCAGAGCCTCCTCCGTGCGCCCCTCGCGCACCAGCTCGATCAGGCGCTGCTGCTGCAGGTGGAACGCAAGCTGGTGCTTCTCCTCCAGGATCTGCGCGCGCGCGCGCCGCCGCGCCGCTCAGCGCCGCGGCGGGCCCGCCCGCCTCAGCAGCCCCAGTCGGCTGGCTCAGGCCCACGTCGTAATCCTACCTCGTAATCCTTGTCTCGAGAGTTCGCCGCTCACTGGCCCGCATGGGCATGCGGGCAGGGCGCGCGCGGCGGCCGAGCAGCAGAGGCCTCCCGGCCGCTGCAGCTTGGGCAGGCAGTTGCTGGTAGGCCGCAGAGGGGCCGCTGAGCTGAGGCCTGGTGGGGCCGTCGGCACATGCAAGGCAGGCATGCTGGGCTGGCGGGCGGGGCAGGCCAGCAGCGTGGGATGCGTGCAGGAGCCGGACGCGCGGGCGGTGCGCCGGCCGGACACTGTACGGGCGCCTGGGCTGCCGGGTGGACCATGGGCCAGGACGGCGCGCCTCGGGGTTCAGGTCATTCACGCGCTCGATCGCCTCCTCCACGTTGCCGCTCTGCACGGCGCGCCGGATCTCCATCCGGTCCGTGATGGCGTCCAGGTCGACGCCCGGCGGCGTGCCCGACTCCGTCTCGAAGGTGTGCGCCGCCTCTACGTAGCCCTGCCGCGCCGGCCCCCGGCTCCGGTGAGCTTGACAGCGCTTGCAGCGCCAACGCAGCACCAGCGCTTGCTGGCGATGCGTGCTCCGCGTGCACCGCGCCCCGCCCGCGCTGCAGCCTCGCCACGCAATCAGCCTCTCCGCACACAGCCTGCCTTGGCGCTATGGAAGTCTGCACTGCCTGCGCTTCTCAGTGTGCCCGTCGCCACAGGGACAGTAGGCTCCAACAGCCCTCCCAGCGCCAAAGCTGGTAACGGAGCTTGGCGCGCTTTGTGCGCTGGCTCAGCATAGCCTTGACACGCCACAGTTACCCCGGCAAGTGTGGGCTCGCACAGCCCTTAACGCCACAGCCAGCAAAGGCGCCTGCCTGAACAACTGCTTCGCCGCTCGCACAATAAGCGTCCAGTGCCACGCTTAGCCTCTGCTCTGCCTTGCCACTGACCCCATGGGTCACAACCTCAGAGCAGAGCAGAGCAGAGCCACAGCAGGCATGGGCTGTGCATAACCAAGGGCAGTCAGCCCAAGGTGCCAACGGCCTGAGCAAGTGTCAGGTTCAGGCCGCACGCAGATGCCAACGCGGCGAGGGCGCGGTGAGGAGCGGTGACGAGCACCTCTGTGACAAGGAAGTTCATGATCAGCTTGTTCATGTCCTCTTTCCGTATCTTGACGGCGTCCAGCTTGCGCTTCCACTCTGGCAGCTGGATCCGCCGCTTGTCGGAGGCCTGCAAACATCACATGCGTCTGAAAAAGGAGTGCAGATGCAGCAGGCAGCAAACGCTTGTGTCACAGACCTCGCCGCGCCCCATCGTGAGGCCTCCCGCTGAAGCTGATAAAACGCGCCGCGGCCCGCACACTAGCTGTGCTAGCAAGAGGTGGCCCAACAGCGCAGTGTGGGCTCTGTAAGCTAGGCCGGCCCCAGTAGTGCGGGTATGTGAGCAAGGTAGTATCAGTGAGACGGCGCAGAAGCGAATGCAGAAGACACAGGATGTCAACAGGACGCTCTTGCCCGCCTACTTGTGAGTGCAGTCTACACTGCAGTGCGCCTCAGTTGTAGCCTAGGTTCACTGGCTAGGTTCACTCCGAGCAGGAGGCAAGTAGGACACAGCCTGCCTGGCAGAGAAACGAGGACAGACAGCGCCACTCGCGCCGCTCGTGTCATGAGCTGCAGCCACGATGAAAGCGAGCAAGAGGCGTTGTCCAGGGAGGCAGAAGCGAGAGCTGCAGCGCCTTGCCACCCAGACGGTGCTTGTGGTACAGGATGCAGCGGGGGCACTGGTGCACACAGTGATGCAAGAGAAATGTCTCTAGGGGGCGCAAGTGTTGGCGGCCAAGGCGGGGCGGATGCCCGCCGGCAGTGCGGCAAGTGCAAGGCTCGCTCTGCACAGGCGTGCACCTGTCCGAGGCACAAGACGAGCATGCTGCGCGCAGCAAGCTCCCTGCACAACAGTGTGACCGTTTGCACAAGCAAAGTTTTTGTGAGAAGTAACCAGCCTGGTCGCACGCATCTCTGTGCCCTGGACACTGTCAGAGTTTGTACAGGTATGTCTGTCTCGGCCACAGTCCTTGGCTAGTACCTTGCCTATTCATCCGTCAGCATACAGACATGAGCTGCGCCGCGCAGGCGCTTGTGCGGCAGGGCGATGCGCTCTGCGGCGAGTGCCTCGCCAGCATGCTCCTGGTCTCCGTCCGGCGGGCTGTGCGCGCACCGGGCTTGATCGCGCCGGGCGACCGTGTGCTGGTCGCAGTGTCCGGAGGTCCGCTTTGCCTCCTCCGCTCTGGCGGGGACCTTGCATGCGACCTGCTGCGTGCTGCAGGGCATCTTTTGGGGGCAGGGCGTGCCTGCTGCTGCCCCCCATCGCGTGGAGAAACGCAGGCCGCACCTTGCAGTGCCGGACCTGCTCCACTTTGAGCCTAGCAGCTGCTGGCTGTACCACTCAACAGTGCAAG
>JAABUV010004038.1_pt1 | contig 17961 bp, 20 predicted proteins | sample 5559971 | NCBI WGS metagenome assembly JAABUV01 (sample SAMN10711881, study PRJNA513362) | rock metagenome | isolation source: Antarctica rocks | place: Antarctica: Victoria Land, Knobhead nord | collected 2015-12-19
TGATGCCGGCGCGCGCCCGCGCGCGCGCAGGTGCCGGAGGGCGAGTCGCTGCTGGTGGTCGGCCCGTCGGGCGCGGGCAAGACGTCGCTGCTGCGCGCCATCGCGGGCCTCTGGTCCGCGGGCTCCGGCACCATCCGCAGGCGCGCCCGCCGCCGCCTCCCCGCGCCCCCCGACCGGGCCAGGCCGGCGCCGGCGCGCCGCCTGCCGGGCCGCACGCTGCGCAGCTCGGGCGGCCGCTCCCAAGCCCTTACCGCACGGGCGCCAGTGGATGCTGCCAAGCTCATTGGTGGCCACATGGGTGCTAATGGGATCCCAACGGCTTCCCCCATGGGTGCCGATGAGGGCAGTGCTTCACGATGCTCCACAATGATCCACGCAGGCGGGGGGCGCCGGGCCAGGTTCGGGCGGCCCGTGGCGGCGGGCGCGGGCGGCGGCGACATCTTCTTCGTGCCGCAGCGCCCGTACATGGTCCTCGGCAGCCTGCGCGACCAGCTGCTCTACCCCACATGGGCCAGCCCGGGCCCGGCGGGCGCGCCGCCGGAGCACGCCGGGCGCGCGCCAGCTGTTCTTTGGCTGTCGTTCCCTGTTCTCGCGACCTTAATCTAAGGGGCCCCTCCTGCTCCACACAACAGAAGACTGGAGTGCGGCGTGTGCCGCGGCTCGCCTGCAGTTGCCTGCAGCGTGCGCGCCACTGCCCGCCGCTGGCTGCTCAGGAGGGGGATACCTGGCGCCGAGCCTCTGTGCCGCAGCTGTGCATGTCCGCGGGCGCCACACCTGCTCATGGTGTTTCGTGTTGCTACACCGCGGGGCATGGGCGAGTGCTTTGTGCCAGCGACCTGAACGGCTGCACCAGACCCGGGGATCGGTCCTCGAATCCCCTACATCGCGCGGCTCCGCAGCACTGCTCTGTACACCCTGCGCACGAGCCCGCCCGCGCACGCGCGCGCAGGCCGCCAGGCGGCAACGGCGCGGCGCCCGCGGGCGCCGGCGCTGACGCTGCGCCCGCCCGCCCGCCGCCCGGCGACGGCGAGCTGGCGGACGCGCTGCGGCGCGTGCGGCTGGGCGCGCTGCTGCAGCGCGACGGCAGCGGCGCCGCCGCCGGCGGGCGGGGCGGCGGCAGCGGCGGCGGCAGCGGCGGCGGCGGCGCGCCGGCCGGGCTGGACGCGGTCGCGGACTGGGCGAGCATGCTGTCGCTGGGCGAGCAGCAGCGGCTCGCGTTTGCCAGGTGCGGGGGCCGGACGCGCGTGTGCGCCTCCAGCGTGCGGGGGGAGGGCCAGCGGGTTGCATGTGATCAGTGCGGGGCAGGACAGGACAGGTGCCGCGCAATGCTGCAGACTCAGGACAGGCAGAAGAGGACAGGCGTGCTGCCTGGGCCGCAGCGCTGCAGGGCGCGCCCCGCACGGCAGCGTGGAGCGCGCGCGTCAGTGGCAGTAGCGAGCGAACATGCACTCACCGTCGAGGCCGCCGGCGCACGCGGCGCTCTCAGTGCGTAGCGTTGGCGGCCCGGCCGGCCGGCAGCGTGCTTCCTGCTGCACAGAGAGCGCGTGTTCGCAGCTGAACCCGGCCGGCCGCCGACACGTTTCCTGCCGCACAGAACACAAAATTTGCGTGCCGAGCGCGGCCGGGCGCGCGGCGCGCAGGGTGCTGCTGGCGCGCCCGCGCCTGGTGCTCATGGACGAGTCGACCAGCGCGCTGGACGTGGCCAACGAGGCGCACCTCTACGGCGCGCTGCGCGGCGCGGGCATCACCTTTGTCAGCATCGGGCACCGGCCCACGCTCACCGCCTTCCACGACACCGTGCTGCGCCTGGAGCCGACCGAGGGCTTGGAACCCTCCGAGGGCCCGGGCGCCGCGCGCAACTGGCGCGTGCTGCGCGCGGAGGACGCCGCCGAGGCCGAGGCGGCGGCGGCGGCGCCCGCGGCCGCGCCCGCGGCCGGCCCGCGCTGATCGGGTCTGGGCCGGCGGCGCGCGCCGGCCGCCCTCCTGTGACGTGCCTGCTGGAGCCTGCTCAAGGCGAGCGGCGGGGCTGCTGTCTGTATCATGCGGGGCAGGCAGCCGCGCGAGGGGCGCAGGCAGCGCCGCGTCTGGCCGCGCCGGCAGCATGCTCGCGCAGAGCGCCTCTGCGTTGCCTGTTGCGACTGCTGCTCTACATGATGCCGCTGCAACAGGGCGTGTTGAGGTAGTCGGCCGTGCTCAGAAGGACTCGGGACATGCTTGCCTGGGCATGCAAAAGTTGCCTTGGCTGGCAAGATGTGAGCTGCCAAGGGTAGGGATGGGTAGGGCTGATGTCAACAGTGCACTGTGACCAAACTGCTATGCAGATTGATTCGTGCGGGGCCGCTGGTGGACACCAGAGTTGGCACTCCTTGGAAGCTTCACAGACTCCCTACGTGTTGGCAGCCATGCGCTATGCTGGCAAGTCTGCCTTCGTCACTGGCGCGGGCTCGGGCATCGGGCGCGAGCTGGTCTTAGAACTTGTGCGGCGAGGCTGCACTGTAACGGCAAGTATTCATTATACCACCGAGCTTGAGCCCTGTGCGAAACAGCGTCCTGGCAAAGCTGAAGGCCTTGCACATGCTGCACTGCTTGTATACTCAGGCTTTCCCTTTCTGGTGAACGGCAGGCAGCAGACGTGGACTTGGCCGCAGCAGAGGCGACGGCAAGGCTTACTGCAGGCGCCAGCGGCTCCGCCAGGCCCGTGCAGTGTGATGTCACGAGCGACGCAGCGCAGGAGGCAGCATTTGCGCAACACGTCAAGGCGCACGGCGGCGTAGACATTGCTGTACTGAATGCCGGCATCTACGAGCGAGGTGAGAAGCTCGCTGGCGCAGCAGGGGCAGGTCGCGTGTGAGTCGCTATCAAGTAGGCGCACGTTGCCGTGCTCTGCCGTTGACAGCCGACACCCTCTGCCCGCAGGAGACTTTGTGGACTCTGAGGGGCCCGGCTGGCAGGCCACGCTGCGGGTGAACCTGCTCGGCGCGCTGGTAGGAGCGCGCCTGGCGGCGCGGGCTATGACGGCCTCGGGCAAGCCTGGTACACCCCGGGGCAGCCCTGCGCTTTCGGCACACTTGTCCCAGAGCTGCGCTTGGCCCGTCCGATCAGATCCGTCTGGCCGTATGCAGGCGTCGTCGTGTTCATGGCCTCTGCCGGGGGGCTCTTCCCGATGCCCATCGCGCCCATCTACGCCGCCACCAAGGCCGCGCTGGTGCACTTTGTGCGCTCGGCGGCGCCCGGGCTGGCGCGCCGCGGCGTGCGCCTGTGCGCGGTGTGCCCGCAGCCGGTGGACACGCCCATGGTGCAGAGCATGGTGTCGGCCGGCCTGGAGCTGCCGGAGACCGGCGCGTCGCTGCTCACGCCGGAGCGGGTGCGACCTCGCAGTGCACGCTTTGACCCAAAGCACGGCGTTGTCTTGGCCCGTTGTCTTGCGACTCTGGAGGCCGGCGCTGCGCCTCTCTCGCCCGCGCGGGCGCTGCCTGAGAGTGAGCGCGTTTGGGATTGTGCATGGTTTTTGCTGTGCAGTCGCCAGAGGAGGGCAGTGTACGGCGCTCTCACTGTCACTGCACTGCTTGCGAGGTGGACAGGGGCATGCACATGAAGGACATGGAATGCATTGGGAGCCGTTGGCACACCTTGCGCCTTCCCATTCGCGGTGCCCATGCGTCATGCAACCGTGCTGAGGCGGCCGCAGGTGAGCGAGGCCACGCTGATGCTGCTGGAGGATGAGGAGGCCGCTGGACGGCTGCTCATGCTGCATGTCAATGGCAAGGCGTACACATGGAAGCCGCCTGGGTTCCGCAAGAGCCTGGTGCCGGTCGCGGACGCGACCGGGGGCGCGGGCGCGTCCCCTCTCCGCGGCCAGACCTCTGGCCTGTCTGCAGCGACATGGCCTGCATGGTTGCGAGAACTGGGGGCATGTCAGGACTCGTGCAGACGCCGTGTGCTTATACCCTATATCACCCTCTTCTACCCCGCCGCCAGGGTAAGGTTGTGGAGTCGCCCAGATGGGCGCAGGCGGCGCGCGCCGCGCAGTCCTTGCCTTGCGGCCAGCCTTGGAGCCCGCCTGCAGCCGCGTGGCATGCAGCCTGTGGTCACTGGGGCCTGGGGGCCTGCAAACGACGAGTCCCACTGCCCCGTGCAGGTGCGGACTCGCCGGATGCGGGCCGGGAGCGCGCCGCACTGGCAGCCTGGGCAAGCAGCGCCATCCCCACCGAGGGCCGCAAGCTGCAGGCGCGCGCGCGTCCTGGTGCCTGCCACCCAAAAATGGGGCACCCGGAAGATATCATCATTTTTTTTTAACAAACGCCATGCATGAGCATGAAGGCTGGGGGCAGTGGCGGTTCTCCTGGCAGCAGGCGCTTGTCCGCGCCGCGCGTATGGCCGTGCGACCCCAGGCGGCCCCTGCGCAGAGCTCGGCCGACGCGCGGGGCGGCGCGCCCAGGTGCACCGGCTGTCCACAGACTTCCGGAAGGCCACGCGCATCGTCAGCGAGCGCGTCCCCTCCGCGGCCGAGCTGCCGGCGGGTGCGCGCAGCGCCGCAATCACTAGCTTAGCCCGCTCTGGCGGCGCTCCCGGCAGGCTGCACGGGCGCCCCCGCGCGCGCCTTGGCGTGCTCTGCTGCACAGAGCGTCGCAAAACCGTCAATGTGCCACAAGTGTGTGCGCATGCCGAATCGCCATGCGGCATGGTATGGCACGGTGATTTTACTTTTGTGGCGTGCAGCACCCTGCGCCAAACCTGAAGGCCTGTGCGGTGCAACGCGCACGCAGGCCACGTGCTCGTCCGCCGGGCTTACGCGGCCATCAACGCCTCCGACATCAACTACACCGCAGGCAGGCGCGCCCCGCGGCGCCGCCCCAGCTCCGCCCAGCGCTGCGGCCCGTGCGCGGCCCCGCGCCATGCGCCGCCGCGCCCGCCGCTGCATGACCCCTGGCTGCTATGCGCCACCGAGCCGTGCGCGCGCGCATGCGCGCAGGTACTTTGGCAGCGCCGCCGAGGCTGAGAAGCGGTTGCCGTTCGACGCCGGCTTCGAGGCCGTGGGCGTGGTGGCGGCGGTGGGCCCCGGCGTAGAGGGTGCGACGCTCACGGGCTACCATACCATACCCTATCCATACTCTCCCTTGCCAGAGAAGGCCGCCTGCACAGCTCGTGCTGGGGCGCTGCGCACGCCTCTGCAGCGGCAGAGCCTCTCGCGCCGCAGCCGCGCCAGCCGCCTAGGCGCGGCGCGCAGGCCTCGCGGTGGGCGACGCTGTGGCGCAGATGGCGTACGGCGCGTTCAGCGAGTGGGGCGCCGCGCCCGCGCGCCACGCGCTGCGCGTGCCCAGCGCGGCGCCGGAGGTGGTCGCGCTGCTAACCTCTGGGCTCACCGCGTCCATCGGTGCGCGGCTGCCGCAGCGCATGCCATTTAAGCCAGATTGGGTGCCTCGCTTTTGCTAAAATTCTTAGCGGACTCGCCGCGTCCGTCGGTGCGCCGCTGGCACAGCGCATGCTACTGACAAGCAGGATGGGGTGCCTTGTCTTGCTAGAGTGTTGCTGGCAGGTCCGTATTACGACCTGCAGAGCCTGACTGTGTACGCGCGTTGCCGCTCAAAACCCCTCACCATACCCTACACGATGATCATGGCGGCGGCGGCGGCAGGCCTGGAGGAGGCCGGGCGGGTGCGGCGCGGCGACACGGTGCTCGTGACGGCGGCCGCGGGCGGCACGGGCCAGTTCGCCGTGCAGCTGGCGGCGGCCGCCGGCGCGACCGTCGTGGCCACCTGCGGCGGCCCGGCCAAGGCAGCGCTGCTGCGGCGCCTGGGCGCGGCGCGCGTGATCGACTACCACCAGGAGCGCGTCAAGGATGTACTCAAGCGCGAGTTCCCCAAGGCGCGGCTCTGCCGCCCCATGCGCGGCTGCCGTTTTCACCCTGTGTGGGCTGGCAGCCCCGCGGTGCCTGCTGACACCAGCTGCGAGCTGAGCGCGCCGAAGCAAGCGTGTCGTGCTGCGGGTGCTTGTTCGCGGCCATGCCCGCTCGAACAGCAGCGTGCGCGAGCGGTGCGCAGCAGGGGCCGCAGGCGCAGGCGATGCCTGATGCAGGCTTTTGACTAGCCTGCATCGGGCAGGCTCGGCTGGCTTGCGAGCCAGGCCTGAGGCGCGCGCTGCCGGGCAGCACGGGCGCGCCGGCGCGGCAGCGTGCACCCGGCGGCAAACGGCGCCGCTGAGCGCGCGGTGCCGCACCGCGCTCGCAGGGCATGGACGTGGTCTGGGAGGCGGTGGGCGGCGAGATGCTGGCGACGGGCGTGGGCGCGCTCGCGCGCGGCGGGCGCCTGGTGGTCATCGGCGCAGTGTCGCAGTACGCGGCCGGCTGGGCGCCCAGCGCGCTGCCGCCCGGCACGCCCGAGCTGCTGCTCTGGCGCTCGGCCACCATCACAGGCGCCGCCCCTCGCCCTCCACTCACGAGGTTTCTGTTCTGTCTTTCCAAGCATGCGGGCGCTGCTGACCGCTTGCATAGTGCCTGTTAGTCACGCCCAGGTTCATACCACTGTGCCCCTGTGGCTCCACGCTTTCTGCCATACAAGCGCGCGAGCGCGCCTGGCCCGCCGGCCGCGTGTGCGCCGCCGAGCCGCCGGCGCGCCGCGTCGCAGGCTTCTTCCTGCTGCACTACGCGCACCTGTACCGCCGGCACCTGCAGCGCCTCGTGGCCGCCTGGCGCGCCGGCCGCCTGCACGTTGCGCTGGACCCGGCGCCCTTCCAGTGCGCGCCTCCCCCTTGAGCGGCGTCGCGGATGCGCGTGGCTCATGGCCGCTTGGGCCTGCACGCCCATGCAGGGAGCGAGAAGCGCATGGTGTGGAGAAGCGCATGATGTGGTGCACACGCGAGGAACAGGCTGTATAGCGATGTGCAGGGGCGAGCCTGTTGGGGCTGCTCTTGTGGTGCGGCTGCATGCTGATGCGGCACCAGGGGCCGCCCAGGGAATCCAAGGCTTAGGGGCAGGGCTGCCAGGGGCCTGGATGCGGTAGTCGCCGCGGAGGACCTGCTGCTCATGTGGCGCGGCTGCATGCTGACGGGCCAGGGTCTGGGCGGGGTTGCCAGGGGCTTGGAGGCCGTGGCCGCCGCGGAGGACCTGCTGCTCAGCGGGCGCAGCGTGGGCAAGATCGTGGTCCAGCTGTCCGCGGAGCCGCCGCCGGGCGCGCGCAGCAGCCCCGCCCCCAAGCTGTGAGTGGGCGGGCGCGGACCGGCGGCCGAGGCTCTGCAGCCGCTGCAGCCCCGTGGCCCAGGCGCAAGGGGGACCTGCAGGAGCGTGGCCGAGCTGGCGAGCGGCGGCTGCAGGAGTCTGAGCGGGTTGTGGTGACCGCAAGGCGGGTGGGCGGTTGCCGCATGGTGGCATGGCGTCGTTGTGAGGTGCTGGGTCCTGCAGCTTTTGCCCAGACGCGGTCTCGCCTGCATGTTGGGCCAGCATTAGGGTATATGGTTAGGGCAAGTGTAACCTAGGGTTAGGCGGGTTTTTTTGTCTCGGAGTTTTTCCTTTGCAGAATTCGAAACAAGCTTAAGGAGCGCTCGTGACTCGAGGGCTCAGTGCCATGGCTCCTCTCCTGCATAGAGCTGCACTCCACCCCCACTCCAGCTCGTGCCCCCTGCGGCGGCTGCCATGCGCCCCGGCGCGCGCTGCGTCCCCTGCAGCTGCGCAGGATGCCGCCCCTGCCCCAGCGCGCGTCCGTGTGGGCATGGTGCAGCGCGGCTGCCCCAAGAACACCGTGGATGCGGAGGTCGTGCTCGGGCACCTGGCTGCGGCGGACTTTGAGGTCAGCGAGCGGCCGGAGGATGCGGAGGTGCTCATCGTCAACACGTGCAGCTTCATTGACGAGGCGAAGGCTGAGTCGCTGGAGGTGTGTTCGCCCGCGCTGCAGCCAGCGTCGCGCGCGCCGCTGCGACACCGCGTCCTGTGAAGTTCCACACCCACCTGCGCTCTGTTGGCTGTGGGCAATCCCTGCACTGTGCAGCGCTGTCGACGCTCACTGGTGCTTGACACGGAGGAGGTTGGGGCCGCACACGCGTGGTCAGCGCGCCACCTTGTGCCGGCAGGCCATCCTGGATGCGGCGCAGCTGAAGGCGGACAGCGGCAGCAGTGTGCGACGAGTGGTCGTCACCGGTTGCATGGCGCAGCGCTACGGCGCGGACCTGGCGGAGTCCATCCCGGAGGCGGACCTTATTGTGGGCTTCCAGCGCTACGGCGAGCTGCCGGCCTCCATCCGAGAGGCGCTTGCGGCGCCGGACGGCGAGGCCGCGCAGCGACCAAAGCGGCAGAGGGTGCAGGTGCGACCGGGTCCCACCCGCCCCCTCGCCTTTGCCTGCACCGCGCGCAACGCAAGAGCCATCTGGACAGACAGCCGCCCAGGGTGCCTGCCTTTCCAGCAGGGGTATGCTATACCGTGTGTCGCAGCGCCCTTGCGTATGCGCGGACCAGCGCCTTTGCACAGTCGGGTCCCAGCAGGGCGTGCCGCGCGTGCCGGTGCAGGTCGGCGACGCGACGGTGCCGTTCCGGCCGGAGGCCGCGCGGCACCGGCTGACGCCGGCGCACACGGCGTATCTGCGCGTGGCTGAGGGCTGCAACCACGCGTGCACCTTCTGCGCGATCCCGTCCTGGCGCGGCCGCTTCCGCTCCAAGCCCTGGGCCGCGGCGGTCACCGAGGCGGCCGCGCTGGTCGCCTCCGGCGTCCAGGAGCTCTGCCTCATCGCCGAGGACACCAACCAGTGCGCGTCCTATGCCCTAAATCTAATCCCATGCCGCCAGGACGGCCTGCGCCCGTTTTCAGCGGAGCGCTGATGTGACCTGAACAGCAGGGCTTGTGTGTTGTACCGCATGGCCACCGGTGGGGCTTGGTGTGTGTGACATCACAGTGCATGCGTCCTGCCTGTCACTGCGTGCAAGCGTGGCGCAGAGCATGACAGGGCATGCACGAGTGCGCCAGCCCGGCGAGGCTGCTCGGAGCCTGGTGGCCGCGGTGAGGCTGCCCGCGGTGCAAGGACGGGCGTGCTTTGACGTGCGTGCGCGACTTTACAGCTGGGCTTGCGTCCAAGGGTGAGCTCCTGCAAGTGGGCGTAAGCAGGCGGTGCCCCGCATCAGGTTTACCTCCGCACGCCAGGGGAGGACCTAACTCTACACTAACCCTTGCAGGTACGGCCAGGACGTGCGCGGCGGACCTGGCCTGGCGGAGCTACTGCGGGAGCTGGGGCGTATTGAGGGGCTGCGCTGGATGCGCCTGCTGTACTGCTACCCCTCCTACTTCACTGACGAGCTGATCGATGAGATTGGCACTAACCCCAAGGCGCGCTCTGCAGCCGCTCTGCTGCGCCGCAGCTGCTGCTGCCTCGGGATAGGCGCGCCGGCGGGCCTGCAGGCTGAGACGCGTGCTGGTCCTGCATCCGTTGCATTGGGATGCGGAGCAGTGCATATCGTATAGGGTGGAGCGTGTTTGCATGCATACAGTGTTGCACACATGCCATGGCGCGCGCAGTGCTCTTGCATGCATACAGCTCTGCAGCGGGCCGCCGCGCTCGCATGGTGTGTGGAATTGCTGCCCGGAGCATGCCCCGGCACGCAGGCGGGCCGCTGCAGTGCACCCTGGCATTGCGCTCGCCGCCCGCCGGCGGCGGCTCACGCGCCGGCGCCGCGCGCAGGTGTGCAAATACATCGACATCCCGCTCCAGCACATCTGCAACCTGACGCTGCTGGCCATGAACCGCCCGCCGCGCGAGCACACCGAGCGGCTGCTGCGCACGCTGCGCGCGCGCATCCCCGGCCTCGCGCTGCGGACCACCTTCATCTCGGGCTTCCCGGGTGCGCCCGGCGCGCGCTGCGGCGTGCCCCCAGGGCACGCCTCTGTGGTGGTGCCGTGCTTGTGAAGAGGCAATGCGCAGGATGCATGTGCTGAGCAGGGCTCTCCGCCCGAGTGCGCCGCTGCCTGTGCCTGCTCAGGCAGTGACTGACCACCGTCCAGACATGATGTGCATGTGCATGTGCCTCCGCATATATGCAGTGTCGCTCATCCTCTCCGGTCTTCTTTTCTCTTATGGCAGGCACATGTGTGCTCGCCTCACTACTGCCACACTCATGGTTTTGTATGCTCGGGATGTAAGAGCGACATGACTATGCCCTGCAGACGCGTGTGGGCGCCAGCGGCGGCTCGGACGCACGTTGACGCGCCTGTCTGGCGCTGCGCGCAGGCGAGACGGAGGCGCAGCACCGCGAGCTGGTGGACTTTGCGCGCGAGTTCGCCTTTGAGCGCATGGGCGCCTTCGCGTACAGCGCCGAGGAGGGCACGCCGGCCGCGAGCCTGCCGGAGCAGGCGCGGCCCGGGGTGGAGGCCCCCTGAACCGGCACGCCTGTGACCTGCTGCACACTCCGGGGCCGGGCCTGTGTGGAGTAATGGCGGATATTTCACAGGCTCTTTGTGTACTGCCTGCCGGGCATGCTCTGCACAGAGACCAGCTATCTCTTGAGGGCCCCCGTGCACCCTGATGCTGCCGCTCCCTTGGCTGGGTGCGCCAGCTTTTGTTTGCTGTGATTTGCTGCATGACAGTGTGTAACTGGTCTAGACGCTGGGTGGCATCGGGCAAGGATGATGCAGCGCTGGAGCGTCTTGTCGGTGTTTATTGCACTCCAGCAATGCATGCGTATGACAATGTTGGCAGCGCAGGTGGACGAGGACGTGCGGCAGGCGCGGCGCGACGAGCTGGTCAGCCTGCAGCAGGGCGTCGGCCGGACGTTCGCCGAGGCGCTGTCCGGCCGCGAGGCGCGCCCCCCCGCGGGCCGGCGCGCGCTTGCGCCAAGGGTGCCGGGCGCAGCGCACTCCGCCAGCGCGCGGCCGGGCTTATGCAGGCCCGCGTGAGCAGGGCTCGGCGCGTCCCGCTGCGCGCTTGGGCGCGAGTGGTGTGCAGGCCCTTGCGAGCAGGTCTGGGCGCGTCTTGTGGCGCGCTGAGCCGCGAGGGGCGCGCAGGTGGACGTGCTCGTGGACGGCTACAACGAAGAGGGCGAGCTGGTCGGCCGCACGCAGTGGTGCGCCCGCCCGCCGCCAGCGTGTTAGAGCGGGGCGCGGCCTGCGCCGGCAGGAGGCTGAGAGCCTTCCGGCAGTGCCGTCAAACTGCGACCGCGTTTCACGGCGTCTGCGCACAGTGCCTGTACAAGCCACGGGACTTTTTCATTTTGGAGCATCCCTGGTTTTTACTACCTTGCGTCCTTGTGTGTTATCCAGCAAGGACTTTGCTGAGCGAGTACTGAGTATTGAGCGATGTCAAGCCCTCATGATCAGTTTGAACCTTCGCTGTGGACCAGTAGCAACGAGACAGAATCTGGTGCTCAAGCCGGGCGGGGCGCGCAGGGACGCGCCCGACGTGGACCCGCTGGTCTTCCTCGCGGAGCCCGCGGCGGGGCTGCCGCCGCTGGCGGCGGGCCAGCTGCGGCGCTGCCGCATCACCGGCAGCTCCCTGTTCGACCTGGAGGCGCAGCCGGTCGCCTGACGCGCGGTCGGCTGTGTGCCGGCCGCCGAGCAAAGGCTCATTCAGGAAGCATGCTGCGCGCAAGGCCTGTGACCGCAACGCATGCCACAGCTCAGTTAGTCAGCAAATAGGGAGGTATTTCTGGGAAAGCACTGCATCTCTAGGTGTCTGCTGGCGTGCGTTGGGAGGTGACACAGCTGATGCACATGTAATCAAGGGCAGTTGCGGTGCGGCACCGTGTGCTGTTGACCAGCAGGCCGCGCTGCAGTCTCATGTTGTCTGTCAAAGCCCCTACCACTTTCCTGACGAATACGCACATTACATGCATGCTGTGCGCCTTCGGGTTCTTGCATATTGATCGGGTGTAGCAGGAGCGGAATGACCGCTGGTTTGCCATGCCCTTGGGGGCGTGCAAGAGCAAAGCGTACCTTGTGCAAAGGTTGAGTGGGCGTTTGGCGCTACATACAAGCCTGCTCCTGGTCACTGTTACAGCCAGCAATGTTTCACAGTGTGGTGTGACAGCAAAGGTAGCAGAACACTGCTGCTAGGCGGCACCTGAGAGGCCCCTGCTACCTGTCACTGTCCCCAGTCCCCTGAGCAGCGCGGAGCGCCCTGTCCCCAGCCGCGCTGACAGAGCTGCGCGCGGCGCGCCCTGGGCCCCCACCCCACGAGCCAGCTCGCCGCGCGGCCGGCCCGCCAGGTCGCGAGCGCCCGCGCCGCCCCCGCTGCGGCCGTGCCGCCCGGGCTCTCGCCGCCGGCGCGCTCCCTAGACCGCACACCCCCCACGGCCCCAGCCGCCGCGGCGCGGCGCCTAGGTCGCGGGCGCCTCCTCGCCGGCCTCCGCGGCGGGCTCGTCGCCCGGGATGGCCTCGGCCGGCCGCTCCACGGGCGCGCCGGCCTCCTCCGCGTAGTCGCCGTGCACCTCCATGAGCTTGGTGATGTCCAGCTTGGGCGCGCGCAGCACCTTGACCTTCCGGATGGCCGTGTTCTGCAGCGGGAAGATGCCCTGGCACGCCTTCTCGATCTCCTTGCCTGCGCGCGCGCCGCGCGCCCGCGGCATCAGCGCGTGTGGCGCACTGTGCAGTGCTCACGCATGTGTTGCATACCCCATGGCGCCGCGCACGCCTCGCGGCCTGCACGTTTACTGGCTACATGCTGCCGCTGCCGCTCGCTCTTGACCCTGTCAGCACGCGGCGCCTGCATGCCAGCCCGTGCACCGTGCTCCAGGCGACCGCGGCTGCGCGATGCGCCTGCCAGAACGCCGCCAGGGCATGCAGCCAGATCCTCGCGCCTTGAGGACAACTAAGACCCAGGTTTGCCGTACAGCAGGCAACCAGGCTTCTGATAACTTACGCGCTCGGCGCAAGGCATGGGGCGCGGCGGCGGCGCGGCGCGCGGCGGGGGCCGCACCGATGGCCTCCGGGATGAACTTGCCGACGAGCTCCTTGAGGTCGCACGCGGCAGCCTCGCGCGTCATCAGCTCGACCATCTTGCGCCGGATCTGCCGGATCTGGCTCGTCTGCGCGTAGCACGTCTTCTTGACCTGCTGCTGCCGCTTCTTGGTGAACGCGATGCAGAACATGCGCAGCAGGTAGCCGTCGGTCGTCTTGACGTCCACGTGCGCCTCGATCAGCGTCTGCCACTTGCGCACCATCGACCGCAGCTTGTCGGTCGTGAAGTCCATGCCCTGCGCGCGCGCGCGCGCGCGCCCCGCGTTAGCGCGCTGCGCACCGCGTCAGCGCGCTGCGCGGCAGCCGCCAGGCTGCGCCGCGAGGCAACCGCCAGGCTGCGCAGCGCAGCCTGCCCTTGCCGGTCAACCTGCCTCCTATATTGCAAGCGCCGCAATCCCCTCGTGAGGCGAAACTCCATGTGTTCTTCACAGACCGGCCGCGCCGCCCCTGCTGGCTGGCAGGGGCCGCGCTCGGTTCCGGGGGGACGCCCCGCACCCAGAAGTTGGTGAGGCAGTTGCGGCCCTGCACGTCCTCCACGCGCAGGAACATCTTCCGGTACGAGTCGCTCTCGTTCTGCGCGGCACGCGGCGCCGTCAGGCCCGCGGTGCCGTCAGGCCCCGGCGCTGTCAGTCGGGGCTACCAGCGCCGCCCTCTCGTGCTTCACAGCTCACGCACTGCAGAGCGCTGTGCCTCCTATAAACACCGCACACGCTGCAGCGCCCTTTTGCTCTTGCTGCAGCGGCGCACCTTCTGCAGGTCCGCCAGCGACACGTCGAACACGCGCCCCTTCAGGCCGTCAGACGCGATCTGCGACGCCCGGCTCCGCGTCAGGTTCACCCAGGTCAGCCAGTTCAGCCACGAAAAGCGAGTACGGCAGGCTGAAGGCAGGAGAGGCGGGAGGCAGCCACACACGCGTCTGCACGGCGTGCAGTTGAGCACGGCGGGGGCGCCACCTTGGTGCCCTGCGTGCGCGTGACCAGCGTCTTGCCGACGTTGCGGCTGCTGAACATGCTGGGCGCCTTGACCTCATACCAGTCCTTCTTCGAGAACGGGTCCACCCTGCGCCCACAGCATAGCAGCATCAGCACACGCGCCGCTCGGTCGAGCAGTCTCCTCAGCCGAGGAATCTCCGCAGCCAAGCGCGTCCAGGCGGCGGGCGAGCAGGGCGCGCACGTCTTCTTCTTCCCGCCCTTCTTGCCCTTGGAGATGCGCTTGTTCTTGCCCACGGCCATGGCGGCAGGAGTGGCCGGGCGCCCGCACAACTGCACGCGCAGTGCCGTCAGACACACCGCCGCAGACACGTGGCTGCCGCCTAGCAAGCCTATCAGCTGCTGTGTGCGCAAGCACGCCAGCGAGCACCAACGCGCATTGACGCGTTGATCGGGCCGCAGGAACACAGCAGCGCAGCATGCACAGGCCCAGCATACACGTAACAGTGCGCACTGGCTAGGAGCAGCCAAGCCGGGCGCACACCTGGCTGCCTGCGCGTGTGTGAGAGAGCAGGCCGGGCAGCCGCCTCCTCTTCCTGCCTTGCGGGTTCTGGCAGGGTTATGGCTTGGCTACAATACGTGATCGACCCTCCAGTTTATAACTCAAGTCGATGCCTTTCCTTTCCATGTGTGAAGGGCGTGCAGCACGGTGCACGGCATGGCGTGCCCTGCCAGTGGTCCAGGGCATGCGGTGATCTTGTCTTACAGCGCCGCCCGCCCCAGCCGCGCCCTGCCTCACACCCTGCACAGGATGTCGTTCTCGTGCAGCACCACGTACGCCTCGCCGGTCGGCGTCTCCATCTGGTCGCCGGCCCACTTGAAGTACAGCACCGAGTCGCCCTCCTGCACGCGCGGCGCCTTGCGCGTGCCGTCCTTCTCGCGCTTGCCGGGGCCCGCGCGCACCACCGTGCCCGCGATCGGCTTCTCCTTGGCGCTGTCCGGCAGCATGATGCCGCCCACCGTGACGCTCTCCGCGTCCCGAATCTGCACGCGCGCCCCGGCGGCGCGCGCGTCGTGGGTGGCCGCCGCCCGGTCTGGCGCGGCTGGGCAGGCGCGCCTAGCTCAGGCCATGTTGTGTGTGAGTGCTTGGCATACAGCGTGCTGAGCACAGGGCCATATGCCATCATAGCAGCAGATCCAGTGTGAGCCGCGACAAGCGGCAAGCACCTCCAGTGCTACCTGTTGACAAAGCGCTGCAAGTGCTGTGTTCTTCAGAGCAACTCGCCCCAGGCGCCTCAAAGAGCGCCGCCGCGGAGCGCGCATGCACGCGGGGAGGGCGCGCCCGGAGCAGCACGCGGTCGCCGACCGGCTTCAGCTCTGGGATGTCCTTGGCGGTCGCGCCAGGCCGCGGCATCGTGCCTATGCAGTCGTCCTCACGGATGAGCACGAACTGCTCGCCGCGCACCAATAGGTCCGTCGCGCCGATGCCAAACTTGGAGTACACGATCGTGTCGCCCGCCTGCAGCTGGAACTCCTGCGTGCGCTCGCCCACGCGGCCGTCGCCGACCGCCTCGACCGTGCCTGCGTGCGCGCCGCCAGCACTGCTTGCCGCTGTCCTGCAACCCCGTCGCTGTGCAGGCCGCCGCTGTGCCAACCGGCGCTGACGGCCCTCGGCCGCGGTTCGGCAAGCCCCGCCAGCACTGCTCACCTCTTCCACTTCTTGCTACAAGTCTTGTATATGCATACGGCTACTCATTTATGGCTTGGAGCCTTGCTGTGCCCGGGGTCTGCTCTGGTTCACCCTCAACACTCCGCCGATGCGTCATGTGGGTGCTGTTTGGCAGCCAAGCTCAGGCAGGGCGAAGTAGTGCTCTGACCCAGGCGCCTGGGGATGCAGGCAAAGTGGCCCGCGCACCAGACGTGGGTTTCCGCTGCGCAGAGGTGGGCAGCAGGATGCCGCCTGTGGTGGCCTCCTCCGCTTCGGCCACCTTTGCGAGCACCAAGTCGCCCTTCGGCGTGACCTGCGCCATATGCAACCTGAGAGCTCAATAGCTGTATGAGCGGCTGTGAGCCACTGGGCCTGAGCTGACTCCCAGGCAGTGGTTCTAGAAACGCGATGCCTGACGGCCGCGCCCTCCCCGCACAGTGCGCTCACACGCCACACACAGCTATACGCCACACACAGCTATAAACAAACACGCCTTATGCTCGACCTCCAAAGCACGCTGCCTAGGTGTGGCACACCGACCACTTGAACCAATGCTGCAGCGGCGGCAGCACACACCTTGGAGTACTGCGTGGGTATCTCTACAGCAGTAGACGCCCTCACGCACACGGAGCGCCTGCCATGCAGCGCCGGCTTTGCAGCGTCCCTTCTTCGGCAGGCCGGCCAGGCCCTGCAGGCAGTCCTGCAGCTTGCAGCACTGGCGCTCAGGTGCTCCATGAGCACGCTCCGGCCTGCACACACAACGTCAGGCACCAGGGCACGGCTGTAGCTCCCTTTCCAGCGCCTCACACTCTTCCTCCTCACAGCCGAGATGCAGGTTAAGGGAACCTTGGCGGTCGGCTCCCATGCTGCGCATCGGCCTCGAGTGTGATGTCTTGGTAAGGAGGTCCGGATGGCGCTTGCATGGCCCGAGGCGTAGCACTGCTGCAGCGCCTGGACGACATATGGCCAAGCTCAGCGCCGATGTGGAAAAAGCGCTGGGCATTCACCGCAAACTGCACAAGCTCGAGAAGCCTGGCAAGAAGCTCAAGGATATCCACGCTGCAGCAGAGCACTGCACTGACGCCGCAGCGCTGTTCCTGCTCAGCAAGGCGGCCCTGCACCGCGGGGCGGAGATTGCGCTCTTCGAGCTGAGCAATGATGAACCCCTCCACGCAGCGCACTCCAGCCAGGACGCGCCGCGGCCCAACCTGCTGGCGCCCGAGGCGAAGCAGCTGCTCGTGCTCGCCGGCGAGCTGGCTATGCGCGGCGTAGCACGAGGCTCACTGCTCTGCGCGGTGTTCTACGTGGAGCTCGTCTTCCTGGCTGGCCAGCCGGACGCATCGCACAAGCTTGCCAACCTCCACCAGTACCTGATACAGTATGTGGATTGGAGAGACATGTTCGCGGACATCACCGCCGGCGGCGAGCCGTACACCGCCCTGGAGAGCAGGCTCAAGGTAACGCACCGGCCCAGCAGCTGCAGTGCCGAAGGATGTTGTTGAAAGGCGCAGAAACCTCTGCAACTGTGCAAGCCTCAAGCACAAGCTTTCTTGGCCCGCCTGGCGACAAGCTGTGTGATGGGCTCTGTGCGTAGCGTGCAGCTACGGCGAGGTTGCAAGCTATGCAGTGCAACGCATGCTCACGTTAGCATGGGCTGCTTTTGACAAGTGCAGCACATGTGCCGTGTGCACCGCCTGGGGCGCTGGCTGGAGCAACGCTCGTGCCTGTCGTGCTGCGTGTGTGTGTGCCGGCCGGTCTTTGTTGAGTCGCCCTGGAGATGTGCCACCGCCGCGCCTGAGCTCAGACGCTGGGTCATACTGCACCGCCGCCCGCGCTTGCAGCCTCTTGCCTGCAGGTTACTGTGGGCACATTATAAGCAAGCCGTGACGCATCTGGGCCCTGCCAGTGCTGCCTGCTGTGTTTGAGAGTGCCTCAAGGGCACACACAGCTGAGCTCTGCCTTCCTGCCAGAGCGGCGCCATCGCTGGGCTGCAGGCCCTGGGCAGCCACCGGCTGGCTGACCACGCCTTCTCAGCACCGCCGCTGAAGCTCCGCCGGGGGCGTGTCGGAGCGGGGCTCCAACGCAGTCTGCCTCGCGCGCAGGACGCCCCCACCCCGGAGGGCGGCGAGAGGGGGGGCGACATACAGAACAAGATCCGGGCCGCTGCGATCCAGAAGGCGGAGGTGCTGGTGCGCGAGACGCGCGCGACGTACTGGACGCTGCCGCTCGCGCAGCAGCAGCTCAGGCAGCGCACCTTTGGAGCCCTGGAGAACACTGACAAGGCGCCGCTCGTGCTGACGCCGCTCGCGCTGACGCCGGGCATGAAGACAAAGCTGAAGAATGCGCTGGGCGAGGCGCAGCGCCGTAAGAACCGCGCCAACCGCGAGGCGACGATGCA
>JAABUV010004039.1_pt1 | contig 17960 bp, 22 predicted proteins | sample 5559971 | NCBI WGS metagenome assembly JAABUV01 (sample SAMN10711881, study PRJNA513362) | rock metagenome | isolation source: Antarctica rocks | place: Antarctica: Victoria Land, Knobhead nord | collected 2015-12-19
GTACCCCGACCGCGAGCTGCAGATCACCGCGCGCATGTTTGGCGGCCTCGTGCGCATGGGCCTGGTCACGGTGCGCCGCGCGCCGGCCGCGCGCGCCGGCGGGCCGCCCCCTGGCAGGGGCGCTGGCACGCAGCGCGAGCGCGGGGCGCGCGGGCGCGCTCGGCAGGCAGTCCGTGCTTGCAGCGCGAGTGTGTGCGTCAAGTAGGGAACAGAGCCTGAGGTCTGACCATTGGTCACTGCGCCAGACAGTGAGCAGCCTGCGCGCTCTCCTGGGTCCCAGTCTGGCCAGCGCACGCATTGCGGGAGCGCGTGAGTCAGGCTTGCAGCAGCCAGGAGGCGCCCGCTGCCCCGTGTGCTGCCCCGCACGGCCGTGATGCGCGCGCCGCCGCCGGCGCGCAGCACATGAGCCTGGGCGTGGCGCTGCGCTACGTGCTGGAGGCGCTGCGCACGCCGCCGGGTTCCAAGCTGTTTGTGTTCGCGGTCGAGGCGCTGCGCTGCTTCGCCGAGCAGCTGCCGCAGTGGCCGACTTACTGCTCGCACCTGCTGCAGGCGCGTGCGCCGCGCCGGCCCGGCCTGCGCAGAGCCGCCGCCTTGTCTGCGTGGCGCGCGCTCTGCAAAGGTGGACGGCTTCGCGCTGTCTGTGACGGCATATATAGCCCATTTGCATAAAACACTCAGGGCAGCGCATGTGTTGTTGGGTGCCTCGCTGCAATCCCAGGTCTCAGCAAAAGCAAAGCGATATGGTCCCGTCAGCCCCATGCTCTTGCGCTTATGCATGTCCTGCCGCCCCTCCAACGCAGATCATATACACAGAGTGTCTGTATGGTGCGCTCTGCCGGGCCTGTCATGCACCCACTTTCGTCTGGAGCGCTGTGGGTATTCCGAGCATGACTGCTCGCGCAGGTGCCAGCATTCCGCCGCACCGACCCGGAGCTCGCGGAGCGCTGCGAGCGCATCTTGGCGGCCGCGCCGGCGGCCACGAGCGGCGCCGCCGCCGCGCCTGCAGAGGCCCCCGCGGCCGCCGACGGCGCCGGCGTCGGCGTCGCGGCCGCCGCCAAGCAGCCGCCCGCGCCCGCGCCCGGCGCCGGCCCCGCCGCGGGAGCAGGGCCGGGGGATGACGCCGAGGGCGCCGCCGAGCAGCCCGAGGCCGCCGAGGCTCCTCCGGCTTCAGCCGCCGCCCATGCGAGGCCGCCGGCGCCCGGGGCGGATGCTGCGGCCACGCCCGGGGCCGGCACCGGCTCGCCGGCGCCGCCGGCGGCCGCGGCAGGCGCGGCGGCGGCCGCGGCGCTCAAGGGCAGGCCGATGGGCAATGGCGCGGGCCCAGACGTGCGGCTGAGCCCGCACACGTCGCTGGAGAGCACGCCGTTCCCGCAGACGCCGCGCGGCTTCACCGGCTCGGGCGTCGTGGGCGGCTCGAACAGCGCGGGCAGCCTCACGCCCGCCGCGCCGCTCATGGATCCCAACCGCGCCTTCCAGGCGCGGCCCCGTGCCCGCCAGCGCCCGCCGCGAGCCCGCTCCCATGGCCAGCCGCAGCCCGGCACCGTTGGAGCGCGGCTGGCCGGCCGCAGTGTGAGAACCGGCGGTCCTGGGTTCTCCAACCGGGTTTGGCGCTATGCTGGTCACATTGCTCTGTTCTGGGTGGGGATTGGTGGTGTGCCATGTTGTGTCTGACAGGCGCGTCGAATTGGCCTGTGCGGCGTTGCAGCTGCCGGTGCCTGCCATACAAAAGAAGGGGCGACCCAAGGCTGTCTGTGAGGCATGCACAGAGTGCAGAGAGTGCTTATGCAGTCCTGTTGATGCATAAGATGCTGACATGGTCATGCGCTCGCGGCAGGCCATCAATGCTGAGACCCTCGAGCAGGCCAGCCAGGAGGTCGACTACCCGCTGCCGCCGCAGACCGTGCGCCGCCGCATCCTGTACTGCCTGTTCTGGCTCACCGCGCTGTGTGCTTTCGACAGCTACGGCCACCATGGATTGCCTGGCAGGCGCCTGTTTCACCAGCATGCGGAAGAGGAGGGTATGGCCAGCTAGCAAATAAGGCGATAGTGAGAACGTGGGAGGGACGCGTGTGCAGTGCATCACACGGGCCGCGAACGTGAAACTGAGGCGCCGCCGCTGCGCGGCGCGCGCGCAGGTGCAGGACAAGGTGGGCTTCGTGGTGAACAACCTGAGCGCGAGCAACCTGGAGGCCAAGGCGCGCGAGCTGGCGGGCGTGCTGGAGGCGGCCATGTACCCCTGGTTCGCCAACTACATGGTCGTCAAGCGCGCCGCGCAGGAGCCCAACTTCCACGGCATCTACCTGCAGGCGCGCCCTAACCCTAACCCGCCCATCGGGGGGGTCCCGCAGGCCCGGCAGTGCAGGCACCAGCGGGTACACAGTGGACTGTGTACCCTACCCCAGCCCTTTCCCAGGGAGTCTCGCTGCGAGGCCGGCTCCCAGGGGCGTCCTAGCGCCTGTGAGCGTGCCGGCGAGGAGGCGCGTGAGCCCAGGCCCTGGCCCGCCACGCATGGCCCGAGCGCCCGTGCGTACTCGGCAGCGACGCGCGGCCCAGCCCCGGGCGCACGCGCGCGCAGCTGGCGGACGCGATCGGCGACCGCGCGCTGGGCGCCGCGCTGGTGGAGACGACGTACAAGTACGTGCGCATCCTGCTGCGCAGCGAGCGCATCAAGACGCAGAGCGGCGAGCGCAGCCTGCTCAAGAACCTGGGCTCCTGGCTGGGCAAGCTGACGATCGCGCGCAACCGGCCTGTGCGCCACCGCGACCTGGACCTCAAGGGCATCCTGTACGAGGCGTACGCGCAGGGCAAGATGATCGCCGTGCTGCCCTTTGTGAACAAGGTGCGACCGGGTGAACACGGCGTGCGCGCGCGCGCCTGTCGCGGCGCCGCAGTTGCATCGAGGTCTAGCTGAGGTCGTCACAGGTCTCCACGAGTGCACAGGTGCTCGTCGCGCTCGGGCTTGCGCGGGTTGCTGTGCAGCAGCGTGACGGCTCTGTGCCGTATGCTCGTCGGAGCGCTACAGCGCGAGCTTGGCAGCGTGCGTCCTGGTCGTGTGCTGCGCGCGGGCGTGAGCAGCCGCAGGCATCGGCGTGCTCGCCCCGACAGCGCAGAGCATTGGAGCACCCCCCGAGCGCGCGAGGCGGGGCGTGGCGACGCTCGCGCCGCTCTGTTGACGCGCGGCGGGCGCGCCGCGCGCAGGTGCTCGAGCCGTGCCGCGAGAGCAAGGTGTTCCGGCCGCCCAATCCGTGGATCCAGGGCATCCTGTCGCTGGTGGCCGAGATCTACAACCAGGACAAGCTCAAGCTCAACCTGAAGTTTGAGATCGAGATGCTGTACCGCAACCTCAACCTCTCCATCAACGACGCCAAGGCCTCGCACTCGCTGGCCGCGCACAAGCGCGACCCCGCCAACAACTTTGACTTCGCGCCCGACAAGGCCGCGCCCGCCACGCCGCCGCCGGCGCCGCCGGCGCCGCCGTCCGCGGCCGCGCTGGCGGCGGCCGCGGCCGCGGTGGCCGCCGCGGCCGCGCGCCCGGGCGGCCCCGGCGCGCCCGCGCCGCCGCCGGAGGCGCCGCCGCCGCCGCCGCCGGGCGCGCCCGCGCCGCCGCGGCCGCCGGGGCCGCTCGAGGCGGCCGCCGAGGTCATCGGCGCGGCGGGCACCGGCTTCGGCGCGGACCAGGGCCTGTACGGCGGGCTGCACGCGGGCGTGCACATCTCGGTCGCGCAGCTGGGCGGCGCCGCGCTGGTCGACCGGCTCGGCCTGCGGCGCCTGGTGCCGATCGCGGTGGACCGCGCGGTCGTGGACATCATCGAGCCGGTCGTGAACCGCTCGGTCACCATCGCGTGCACGGCGACCGCGGAGCTGATCGTCAAGGACTTTGCAGTGGAGCAGGACGAGCAGTGCATGCGCAAGGCCGCGCACCTGATGGTCAGCAGCCTGGCGGGGCAGCTGGCGCTGGTTACCTGCCGCGAGCCCATGCGCGTGAGCCTGCTGGAGATGCTGCGCTCACTGCTGCAGCCCGCGCTGGAGCCGGTCGCGCTGGAGCACGCGGCCACGGCGCGCGCCCCTAACCATACCCCTGCGCACGCTCGGCGCCTACCCAGCGATCATCAATCCTCTGCGCGGCCCTGTCTGAGCATGGCATGGCCGCAGCTTCGATGATGGCGGATTCCACAGCTCTGTACCTGTGATGCCAGACTCAGGGGCGCGGCGCATCGCCGTGCCACCCACGGCCGGCGCTGGCGGCGCCGCGCGGACGGCGCCCATAGGGACAGGACATGCTTGCGCTCATGGGGTCATGACACCCTACCAAACCCTGTTTGCTGCGCACGCGCAGGTGCTGACCAACGACAACCTGGAGCTGGGCTGCACGTTCATCGAGAAGGCTGCGACCGACAAGGCCATCCGCGAGATCGACGAGCGCCTGCTGCCCGCCTACCAGGCGCGCGCGCGGCCGCGCCGGCGCCCAGGGCCCCTGCATAAAAGCATCCCGCACGGCCGCGCGCCGTAGGGCCTGGCAGCCGGGCGCAGCCACGCGCTGACGCAGGGCGCTGGGCAGCCGGCTCCACCCTGGCGCCGCTGACGCTCTCTGAAGCAAGCTCACCCGCGAGGCGGATGCGGATGCGGCCCGCCGACCATGACTTGCAAAGAGGTGTGCAAAAGAAGCTTGAAGATGTCGCATGAGCGCGTGCAAGTGCGTTCTCGCGCGCGCAGGCGCGCGCCAAGGCCAAGGCGGCCGGGCAGCCATTCTTCGACGCGGCGGTGGTGAGCGGCGCGGCGCGCTTCCCGCGCGCGCTGCCGGAGTCGCTGCAGCCGCGCGGCGGGCACCTGCTGCCCGCGCAGGTTCGCGTGTACGAGGACTTTGCGCGCATCCCGCGCACCGCCGCCGGCTTTGGTGCGCACGCTGAGGCACCCCGGAGCGTCCCGCCCCCAATGGGTACTCATTCCAGGGATTGGTTGCGCGGACCTGCTCACGTCCCCGAACAGCCTCCAAAAATTCAGTAGGAATGGCTTGCCACCCGCGGGCGGTGAGCACCTACGCGCGCGCCTGGCGCCGCTCAGCCCTATGCTGCTACCGCCCCCCGTAGCTCGCACCAAGGCCGCACGAACATCCCACAGCTTGGTGGCTCTCACAGCGCAGCCACGCCCATTAGCGCAGCGCCCTGCAATGGCGAGCGCGCGTGCGCAGGCCCTGCGCCGCCGGGCGCCGCGCCGCCGCCGGGCGCGCCGCCGGGCGGCGCGCCGCCGGCGCCGCCGGCCAAGCACCCATCGCTGGCGGGCTCCGCGGGCGGCGAGGGCGCGGCCGGCCTGCTGTCCGCGGGCTCGGCGGGCCCGGAGGAGGCGCCCAGCGCGCTGCAGGCGCTGCAGGACAAGTACTCCGCCTGGCAGCAGCGCCTGGAGGCCGCCGTCGCGCAGGCGCGCGCCCCTGGCGTCGCCCCGCGCCATGCCGCTGCAGCTGAACACAGTTTATATGCCGTCCAGGTCCAGGTCATAAATCATGTAAAATCTAGGGCAGCAGTGCCTTTATCGAGCAAGACAGCGTTGAGCATGTCCCGTTTAAATTCTTGCACACAGTTTTTGAGCTCCACAAGCCTTATTTGCGGTGCGCGGCCGTGCCCAGCGAGGAAGGAGCCCCCCCGCAGCCGGCAGCCTCCTGGGCGGCGGTGGCGCGGCGCTGACGGCGGGGCGCGCGCCGCGCCGCGCAGGACCCGCACAAGCCCATCGGCGAGCTGCCGGCGGATGCGGAGCTGCGGCTGCTGGCGGAGAAGCTGGCGGAGGTGGCCGACGGGCGCGAGGACGCGGCGGCCGTGCTGGCGCGCAAGGTCTTCGCGCGCATGTACGAGGTCACCGGCTCGCTGTGCGCCCGCTCTGGCCGCCGCAGCCACCCCACCCACCCCCATATTTAGTATATGAAACTAGTGCCCGTCTATTTAGGTCAAAGTGCATCGTTTCCAAACTGGCTGCGGTCGGGGCTGGCAGTCGGCGCGTGGCAGGCCACAGCATGGGCGCATGAGGGGCCCACCTCGTCGTCTGCTCGCAGCGCATGCCAGCGCCGCCAAACAGCGCCGCACGCCGCGCAGGCTGCACACGGGCGCGTCCGCGGCTGCGCTGGGCGCGCTGCGCGACGGGCCGCTGCGGCGCCTGGGCGCCGACTGTACCGCCTGGTGGGCGGGCCTGCCGGACGAGCGCAAGTGGCGGCGCGAGGCGGGCGAGGCGCTGCTGCGCGCGCGCCTGCTGCACCCGCCCGAGCTGGACGCGCACCTGAGCCAGGCGCGCCGCCGCGCGCCCGCGCCCGCGCGGGCGTCCGGCCTCCAGGCACTCGCAGCTGCGCTTTGCGGGCCGCACAGGTGGCATCGACTACCCGGCGAGGCGTGCTCAGCTGCTGTGGTTGTGGGTTACCCGCCAGATCAACTCAGTTCAGCTCGCCGAGGTTCCCACCACTGGCTGATCGGTCAGGTGGCAGGCGCTGCCGCATGCACGTCGACAGAGGCGCCGTACTGGGCGATGTTGTGGGTCGCCGTGCGGCAGGTGCTGGGCTCGGGGCAGCTGGGCCACCTGGCGGTGGACTTTGCGGTGCACCTGGTGCGCGCGTGCGTGCTCGCGGAGCCGGTGCTGGGCGCGCCGGACCTGCCGGCCACGCTGGAGACGCTGGGCAAGGTCGCATACAGCCTGCCCGCGCCCGCGGGGCTGCAGCTGCAGGCGCTGGTGCTGGAGGCGCGGCGCGCCAAGTGCGTGCCCCCCCCCGCCCGCGCCACCCGCAGCGCTCGGCACGCACGCGCGTGTCCCCGGCTCGAGCTGCTGGAGCAAAATCTGATTGGGCTACCGGAGCGAAGCAGTATGTAACGTTTTTTGCAGGCGGGCGGGGCAGGCTGAGAGCTCCGCAGCAGCCTTCAAGTAAATTTGGAAGTCAGTCCTGAGCTTGTCATGCTGACGCGCCCGCCTCAATACAGCACGCTGCACTTGCAGCAGGGAGCTGGAGACCGCACGCGCCGCCCCTGCCCCCGCGAACTGTTTGCGCTCTGCGTGGGGCTGAGCGGTGCGCAGCTGCAGCCACCAAAGCCTGGAAATGACCCAGATGCCTAATGGGGCGCTCTGTCTGCGCCTGTGCGCGATCTGCCTCAGCCGCATGCGCCCCAAGCAAGGCGAGGCACACGAGCGCGGCCCACCTGCACGGCCCAGGTGACAGCGTGGGCGGCATGCCCTGACCCCGACCCTGCCTCACCGCCCGGCTGCGCGCCAGGGCGGGCCCCGGCCCGGGCCTGGCGCCCGCGGGCGCCGACCCGCCGGGCCTCAAGGACCGCGTGGCGGAGCTCTTCGACCGCTGGGTGCGCCTGGTGGAGGACGCGCCCTGCGACAAGGTGCACGAGAAGTTCGCGGAGGAGGCGCGCGCCGCCGGCCTGCTCAAGGCGCGCCCGCGCCCGGCGCCCTGCCCTCCGGCCGCCCGACCGCCTGCGCGGCAGCTGCGCCAGTTGAAGCAAGCCCGGCGCACTGCCCGCTAGTGGGGTGCGGCTCCTGGGGTCGCGCCCGGCGTGATGCAGCCATGGGTGCAGGGCGGTCGGTTGGTCTCCCTGTTCAATGCCAGGCAAGAGTTGGGCCTGGCTGATACCCTACTGAAACCCTAGCAGCCCTGGCCTGACGCGCGCGGCACGGCAGGGAGACGAGACGACCGACCGCGTGCTGCGCCTGCTGGCCGAGATCGCGGTCGCGCACTGCCTGGGCAGCGAGCTGCCGCTCGGCGGGCCGCGTCCCGGCGCGCTCAACTTCATCGCGGTGGACTCGTTCGTGCGCCTGCTGTGCACGCTCATCCGCTGTGCGCCCCGCGTCTTCTTGCGCCTGTTTGGCACGGGTGGCGCCACCACCTCATATCGAACGTGCTGTGGGCTTTCAGATGGTTTGCTGCTCATCTCAGAAAATTTGAAGGTGTCAGGCTAGGGGGGGCGTCTGAGTGCCATGGTAGAAATCTTGTAAGGGAGCAGCTCTGTCCAGAAGAAGATGCACCGACGTGCGCTGCGGCGCGGGCAGACCACGGCGGCGGCGCGGCGCTGCTGCAGACGGCGCTGCGGCTGGTCGTGGGCGTGGCGCTGCGCGACGCGGCCGCGCGCGGGCCCGAGTTCAACGGCCGCCCCTTCTTCCGCATCTTCATCGGCCTGTTCAGCGAGCTGCCGGCGGGGCCGGGCGCGGCGGACGCCGCCGAGCTGCCCTACCTGGCGCGCGCCCGCGCCGGCGCATGCCGCAGGGCCTGGCGGGGCCGCCCTTTTTCCAGCAGTGCTGCCTGAGTCAGGAAGCGCGTGGTGAGCCGCATGGGTGCGCAGTCACATGATCTCGGCTGTGATGCTGGCACTGGCGTAGGCTGTAGCTTGGAGGGGCATGGTAGGTTGACCACGGTGCCCGCGGATGGCCTGCTGCGTGTGCACGGGCGCCCGGCCTGGCAGGGCGGCGGCCGGCGGCAGGCAGCGAGCGGCGCGGCGGCGGCCGCGGGCGCAGGTGATGCTGGCGGGCGCGCTGGACGCGCTGCAGCCGCTGCGCGTGCCGGGCTTCGCCTTCCCCTGGCTGGAGCTCATCTCGCACAGGCGCGCGCGCGGCCCGCCGCCCCTGGCCAGGGCGGGCCTCGCTGGTAAGAGCGGGCGGTGCAGCAGCTTGCAGTGCTGCCCAGGGCGCGATGGCATGAGCTCTGCTGGCTCGCGAGCACCCCGGGCGCGATGCGTGTATGACACGGCTCCGCGCTTCTGACGATGCAGCGACGTCGCAGGCGGGCAGCGGGCAGCCGAGCTTGCGCGCGCGAGCCGTCAGGGGACCCTGCCTGCGGCACAGGCCAGCCGGCGCGGGGGGGTCAGCGGCTGACCGGCCGCGCGCGCGCGCAGGCGCTTCATGCCGGCGCTGCTGCAGGCGCCCGGGCAGGCGGCCTGGCCGCACCTGCAGCGCCTGCTGCTGGCGCTGCTGCGCTTTATGGAGCCCTACCTGCGCAACGCTGACCTGATCGAGGCCGTGCGCGTGCTGTACAAGGTGCGCGCGCGCGGGGCCCGCGGCCCGTCGGCCACGTCGGGGCGAGCCGCCCACCGCGGCCCCCGCCGCGCGCCGCGTGCAGCGTGGAGGCGCTGCAGCGTGGAGGGCGCTGCAGCTCCCGCCCTCCTGCCGGCCGCGGCGTCCGCCTGCATGCCGCGGCGCCTGCTCAGAGTCTGGAGCCTGAGCTTGTCGGCGGCTTGGCGGGCGAGTCGTGATCGCGGCGCCGCCGGCGCTGCTCTGAAGCGCGATAGAGGGGGCTTCAGCGCTTAGATATTGGCCGTATGAAGAAGGCCTCTCTGCCTGAGAGCTCGAGCAGCGAGCAAGGCCCTGGCAGCCGCACGTGAGGCCACAGGCGGCCGGCCAGCCCAGCACGGCGGGCCGCGGCCTGGCACGGAGTGGCAGGGCGGGGCCCTGATCCGGCGCGCGGCCGGGCGCGCAGGGCACGCTGCGCGTGCTGCTGGTGCTGCTGCACGACTTCCCGGAGTTCCTGTGCGAGTACCACTTCGAGCTGTGCAACATGGTGCCGCCGTCGTGCATCCAGATGCGCAACCTCATCCTGTCCGCGTTCCCGCGCAACATGACGCTGCCGGACCCCTTCACGCCCAACCTCAAGGCGCGCTTCTCCCGCAGCCGTCCTCCCTGTCCCTGACCACTTGCGACTGTGCGGCGCCCTGCACGCTACAGTCGCGTGACCACGCACATGCTCGAGGCCTCCATCACGCGGGTCGAGCAGGCGGCGGACGCGGGCGCCGACGGCCTGGCAGGGCTGGCGCCGCACTTCGGCACACACGCGGGGCTGGATGCTGCGCGCGCGCTGGCGGACAAAGCAGGGGCTGCGGCTGCGGAGCTAGGGTTCCATGGCTTGGACCTCCGGGCGCTCGCGCCTGCTGAGGGGCCGCTGCGGGAGCTCGTGGCAGCAGCGGCCGGCGCAGCGGCGGCGGCGGCGGCGGCGCCCGCGGCGGCCGCCGCCGCGCTGGCCGGCTGGCAGCCTGACCAGGCGGCGGCGGCCGCGGCCGCCGCGGCCAGCGCGTTTGCTGCGAGCCTGCAGGACGCGGGTGCGCACGCGCGCTTGCCAGGGGGTGTGCAGAAGCTCATGCCTTGCTCGGCAGCTGCTGCCGCCCGGCAACGCCAATTTCACATCTGACGTTCACTCTTGTCTTCCTACCTGCTGTCACACGGGTTCCTTTTATCTTTGACGTGCAGTTTCGACGCGGCAGAGTTGGGGGGATACAGCCCGTCGACCGTCGCGCTGCTGGCTGCCGGCATTATTGCGTTTGCCCTGGCGACCGGCGGCCGCGGGCCGCCCGCCGAGGCTGTGCAGGCGCGCCGCTCCGCTTGCAGGTCGCTCTTCTGCTTGCACGGCCCCCCACTCTGCGCCAGCCACAATACTCACACCCTCACGGCGCGCTGCCTCTCGCGCGCTTACGCTGCCAGGGAGGCGCGGGCGGACGCCTCCCTGCGTGCACGGCGGCCGGCGCGCGCGCGCAGCGCGGCGCTCGATGGCCCGGGCTGTAGGGGTTGCACGACACACGTCGTGATCAGCGCCAGTGAGCGCGTTTACGTGCTGCGAGCGGCGCAGGCCTCGGAGCAGCTGCCATGGGACTGGAACGCGGACGCCGTGGCGGCGTTCTGGCAGCGGCGGCCGCTGGCCGTGGCCACGCGCATGGCGCAGGTGCTGTCCGCGGCGGCCGCGGTGGGCATCGGGCTGGGCCTCGACTACGCGCAAGGGCGGCAGTCCGCCAATGCGCGGCGGCGCGCCGCGCAGGCATGCACGCTTTCTTGCCAGCCACGCCAGAAGGGTGTGGAGCGCTTTGGACATACGTGTGTTGAGTGGATGCATGGGGCGCGTGTCCTGACCGCTGACCAACAGTAACCCGCAAGTCGGCCATGGTCCCGGCGCCTGCGCCCAGCCTCGGCACTCCGCGGGGCGGCGGCGAGGCGCGCGGCCACGGGCGTAGGTGCGCGGCGCGGTGGAGCGCCTGGGCCCCGCGTACGTCAAGATCGCGCAGGCGGTCAGTACGCGCGTGGACATCCTGAGCCCCGCGTACCTGGTGGAGATCGAGCGCCTGCAGGACCGCGTGCCGCCGTTCCCCACGACCCTGGTGCGCGCCTGATTTAGGGTCAGAACCAGGGCTCTGACCGCGGCCGCACGCGCGCCGCCTGCAAGGCCAGGCCCCGGCGCGGCGGTGTCAGGCTGCGCCAAGTGGGGCCGCAGCTGCGCGGCTGAAGCTGTGCGGGCCGGCGCGCTGTTTCACGCGGCGCGCGGGCGCGGCAGGCGCTGGCGAGCATGGAGGAGGCGTGGGGCCGGCCGGCCAGCCAGGTGTTTGCGAGCATCTCGCCGGCGCCCATCGCGGCCGCGTCGCTCGGCCAGGCGCGTGACCCGCATCCGCTGCAGCGGCGTCGGTGAACATGTAGCGTTTGTGTCCGCGTTGCCTTTGGCACTCAGGCGCTCCTGCTCAGCTGCGTGTATGCGGCCTGATCAGTGCTGCTCACAGGTGCCAGAAAAGCCGTGCGTCTGCTCTTGCGCATGCAGTCGAAGGCATTCTGTCCCGCACATGTGTGCGCTGTATGCGCGACCTACACAGCGCACAGCCCTGCGACTGTGACCGCGCGCGCACGCTGGTGCCACAGGTATACCGCGGCACGCTGGCGCCGGGCTACGGCGGCACGGACGTGGCAGTGAAAGTGCAGCGGCCGGACGTGCGCCGCGCGGTCGGCCTGGACCTGTACCTCATGCGCGGCGCGGCCGCGTGGCTGCGCAAGCTGCCGCAGGCGCGACCTTGGACCTCGTCATGTTATTAAGCCTGTATTCAACCCTGGCCCCCCAACCCTATCCCTGGCAACCCCCTCCACCCTTCTCGGGCCGGCAACAACGCTGCCCAGGCTCAGGAGCCTCTGCTGAAGCAGGGCGAGGGAGCAGAACAGGCTCCCGCTGCTGGTCCAGGCGAATCCCGCGCAAGCGCGCGGGCAGCAGGTTCACGCCCGCGGCGCCGGCGCAGCTGTGTGTTATGCCCAGGGCGGGGCTGGCGAGGTGACAGGAAGGTCCGGAGCGCCCGCTCGTACGGCGACCGCTGCTCACCGCACGCTCTCACCCGGGGCGGGCGCCGCGCAGGTGAAGAGTGACTGGGTGGGCCTGATCGACGAGTGGGCCGGCCGCTTCTTCCAGGAGCTGGACTACGAGCGCGAGGCGGCCAGCGCAGCCACGTTCGCGGCGCAGATGGCGGACCTGCCCGGCATCACCACGCCCGACGTGCGCCCGGACCTGTCGTCGCACACCGTGCTCACCACCGCCTGGGTGCCGGGTGCGCCCGGCTCCGCCCGCGCCCGCGTTGGCGGCCCGCTCCTGGGCCGCCGCCCCTGCGTGCGAGCAGCTGAGGCCTGAACACCAACAGCGGGCGCATGCATGGAGGGTTGGTGCAGCTGTGGCGCTCCGCATGGCATTGTCTGTGTTGGGCTTCCGTTGCGCATGCCGAATGCTGCGCTCACAGCGGCGGTGTCGGCAGGGGCCCATGCGTCCGCCTGGGCAGCACTCCACGCTCGTGTGGTGGGCAAATGGTGAGCATAATCAGCGCAGCGCATGTGATGCTGCGCAACACTGCAGGGCTGAGCCCCGCGGGTGGCCTGCTGCGCAGGCGAGAAGCTGAGCGAGAGCAGCGCCGGCGACGTGCGCCAGCTGTGCACCACGCTGCTCAACTGCTACCTCATCCAGGCGCGCGCCCGCGGCCGCCTCGCGCCCCCGCGCCGCCAAGCAGACGGGCGCCATCCACAGTGCCCACGCGTTCCAGGCTGGGTCATGAGGCTCGGCATTTCCTGGTCCTCTCCCCCCCCTTTGTGTGTGCTCGCGCTGCGCATTGGCGTAATGTGTGGTAACTACGAGCCGCTGCTTGTCATGGTGGGCATGAGCGCTGTGTTTGTACAGCTCACCACGGCATGGTGTTGGCGCGTCCTGACGATGCGGTTTTGCTGCGCGCGCAGCTACTGGAGACGGGCCTGCTGCATGCTGACCCGCACCCGGGTGAGGCGCTGCCCGGCGCTGCAGTGGCCACACCTGACCACACAGCCTCCGCATGTCCGCCTTTCAGCACATGTTGACAGATCGAAGCGCTCGCTTCATTCGGCCACCTGCATGTGCGCCCGCCCGCCGCGCGCCGGCCGGATGCCCCGCGCGGGCGCGCGCCGCTCAGCGCGCCAGGCAACGGTGGCGCGGCGGCCGCCGCCCGTGGTCTACAGCAATAAACGAATGAATGAAAATGCGCGTCGCGCGCAGGCAACCTGATCCGCACGCCCGACGGGCGCATCTGCATCCTCGACTTCGGCCTGATGACCGAGGTGCCGCCCGAGCGCGGCCAGGCGCTGGTGGAGTACATCGCGCACCTGAGCGTGGAAGACTTTGCGGCGGTGGTCACGCACGACCTGCCCGCGCTCGGCTTCATCCCGCCCGGTGCGGCCGTGCGGGCGCCCCCGCGCGTGGCGCCTGCCGAGCGCTGGGCCGCGTCGCGTGGCGCTGAGGGGCAGGCTATGTGCAGGCTGAATCCTGTGAAAGTTGCAGTGTCCGTCCTGATCGTTGATGAGGAATATTAGACTCATGGGCCAGTGAGATTAGGCAATGAAGGGACGGACGAGGCAGTCAAGACCATGACAGGGGGTGGGGTGCCTGGCGTTAGTGCAGAGGGTCTCTGCCTTGAGAGCCAGCACTGCTGCTGACGCGTGGCGCCACGGGCGCCCCGCAGGCGCGCCCGACCCCGTGGCGTCCGGCCTGGTGGCGCCGCTCGGCAGCATCCTGCGCCAGCTCAGCAAGGGCGGCGGCGCGGCCGGCATCAACATTGACGACATCACCGTCGAGCTGGACAAGTTGACGCGCGACTACCCCTTTCAGGCGCGCGCATCCTAATTCTAGCCCATATGTAGCATAACCAAGCTAATGCGCGACTACCCCGTCCCGGGCGCGCGCGTGCGGCGCTTCTGCCACTTTGCTGTGCCCTGCCCGAGGCGTGGCCTTAAAAGCGTTGCAGACGGGTCGTGCCCTGGCATGGCTGGCCTGCCATCAGTCATTTTGATGTATTCAAATGTGTGAGTGTGAGAGCAGTGCGGGGATGGCATGCGCTGCTGTGTCGAGACTTAGCATTGAGCGCCGGGCGGCGGCAGGTCCCGGCCTACTTTGCGCTCATCCTGCGCGCGTTCTCTGTCATCGAAGGCATTGCGCTGCGCGTTGACCCCTCTTACTCCATCGTGAAGGCGCGGCCTCGCTCGTTGAGTATGGACACCGGTGCCTGTTCGCGTTTTGTTGACAGCAGGAGGCATTGTATATAGCACATGTGATGTATGTTCTGCATCGCAGACGTAAGTCGCTGGTGAATGCCTGGCGCAGACAGGGGGCTCTGTGCTGCTCAAACGTCCCATAAGAGCACAGAAGACGCTCTGCCATTTGTCTGCACAGGATGCATGCTCGAAACAAAGGTAGGGTTGCGCCACAGGAGTGCTTCCCGTACATCGCGCGCCGGCTGCTGACTGACAACCACCCGCGCACGCGCGCCGCGCTGCACCAGCTCCTGTACGCGGTGCGGCCTCTGCTGAGCTGCCCCATGCGCTCTGTAGGAAGAGTGTGTGCCAGCCTTATGAGGGTGTTCTGATTCGTCTCCTACGGCAGGATGTGTCAGTACTGCTAGTTTAAACCTTACATGCAACATGTTTTATGATGTATGCCTGGCTGTAAGGCTGAGAAAGCTTCATGAGGCAGCACGGAGCCGGTTGAGTGCGCTGCGTGAGGCCTGTGCAGCGAGGTCACCGCGGTGCGCCAATGCCCCCCGCGGCGCCGCCGCGCGCAGGACAAGGCGCGCGTGAGCGTCGCACGGCTGCAGCGCCTGACGCGCGGCTTTGGCGCCTTCACGGTGGCAGGCATCCAGCCAACGCCGGGCGCGGGCGCGCGCCCACTTGGCGCGCCCACGGCGCAGCTGGTCAGCCAGCCCGCGCGCGACGCGCTGCGCCTGGTGCTCAGCGCCGACGGCAGCTACCTGCAGGCGCGCCGCTGCCCGCTTCCATGGCCACGCGCAGGCAGCATGCATCGTCGGTGCTTTCTGAGGGCAGTCTGACGCGGATCTGCATGCGCTTGGCGGCGTGTTTGCCCCGCTCCTGCGAGTATCGGCATGAAATGTCCCGACAGTACTGAGTTGCGCATGTCTATAGCCGTTACGGTAAGGTGTTGTAACAAGTAGAAATTACACGCCATCCTGTATGTCATTTTGTGAGCGAATGTTGTTGTAAACGTACAGGAAGTTGATGCCAGCGAATGAGCGCGCGGGGCAGGAGGTGCTCGTGAACGAGCTGGTGGCGGCCGTGTCGTCGCTGCAGCGCCTGGCGGCGTACAACCTCGCGCGCAACGTGCTGGCCAGCGCGCCCGCGCAGCTGGCCAGCGGCGTGGTCGCGGCGCTGGGGCCCTGGCGGTCGCTGCTGCTGCCGCTGCCCACGCCGCTGGAGCTGCTCTCGCAGTGCGCACTGCCAGGCTGGTGCTCTTGTGTGCGCTGTGGGTGCATCAGGCCACCGGCCACCATGCCGGCTGCTGCCAGTGCCCCATCTTGGTATATTCGCCCCGAAACAGCTGGCGCTGTGTGACCACGCGGCGTTGGCAGACACTGGAGCCCTGCTGTTGAGCTGATTTCCAGCACCCGGGATCCCTGCTTGCTGTGCAGCTCCAGGCCAACCCGACTCGCCAGCGCCACACATAGGCACCCACGTTGCTCTGCATACTTCCTCACCGCCCTAGTAACAGGCTCGTGAGCCGGATTGGCGTTATGCGCAGGATTGCGCTCGCAGGGTAACGCTTTCAGGTGTCTTGACGCTGTGTGCATGCCATGCGCCGTTCCACTAGGCCATGCGCCGTGACACCAAGCGCGCGCTATTGGGGCTAACTTCGTGATCCCGCGCCGCGCAGGATCGCGCCGGCGGTGGAGCCGGACGCAGAGGACGCGGAGGCGCTGGCGCTGCTGCGCGAGGTGGCCGCGCTGCTGGACGGCGCGCCGCAGCCGGCGCTGGCCGGCGAGCAGGGCCGTGCCGCGCTCGCCGCGCTGCAGGAGCTCGCGCCGCTGCTGCCCGAGCTCGCGCCGGGCCTCGGCGCGACCGGTGCGCGGCGGGCCGCTGCCGTGCGTGGGCACCAGCTGCGCGCGGGTCGTGCAGCGCCATGTGTGCGTGGCCGGCACTGGGGGGTGCCCCATATGCCGGACACGAGGAGCACCTTACGCTGAGCTCCACGAAAGAACTCATGCCTTGAGGCTGTCCATGCTCTGGTCTGATAGTACGGCTTGGCGGTGCATGCATGCATCGACCGTACCGGCGCGCGCAGGTGAGCTCTTCGTGCGCACGCTGGTGCAGCGCTCGGCGCAGCGCCTGGCCGCCGACGTCGCGCCGTCCGCCGCGCGCGCGCGCCGCGCCGCGCGCAACGGGCTCGCCACCGACGGCTCGCCCGGCCAGACGCACACGCTCGGCCGCGTGGGCGGCCAGGTCGCGCACCCGGGCGGCTACGGCCAAGCGGGTCTCGGCATGAACGGCGCTGCAGGCCTACTGCGGAACGGCTACGAGCCCGCTGCTGGCAACGGGCAGGTGGGTGGCTCCGCAGGGTTTGGGGTTCCGGGCTTGGCAAACGGGTACACCAGCGCAGGCAACGGCTATGCGCCGCTCATGGGCAACGGGCGCACTGGGCAAGGGGAGAGCATGCGCCCCGGCACCGGCCCGGTGCGCAGCCCGGAGCTAGGGTACGCGCCGCCGCCTGGCAGCGACGGTCTGGCGCCCGAGCCGGTGTCAACGGCGCTGCTGGCGCAGCCGCGCGCGCCCCCGCTGGTGGACAGCATGAAGAAGGACCAGCGGGAGGCGCGGTCGCCGATCGGCCGCCTGTGAGGGCGGGCACTGTGACGAGCGTGTCTCCTGGTTGGGCGCCGGGGGAGGCAGGAGTGTCTGGAGCGCGTTGTTCGCCACGTGACGGGGGTGAACCTGCGGTATGTGCTGGCAAATAATCGTGATGGTCGTTGTGTGCTGTCGTGGAGGTGGGCGCTCTGAACCGCATGCTGTCCAGGCCACCGACTCGTTCAGAGGGAGGAGTTGCTTTGGCAGGAAAAAAATTGTGTCATGCAGGCATCAGGGGACCCCTTCTAGCTCGTGATGGTTGGTTTGCCTTGCAGAATGCATGTCCGCCCCGTTGGTAGTTTGATAGGTGTAGGTCAAGGTAGTAGTTAAGTACTCCATGTTTTAGCGCACATGGGCCGCAAGTGACCTTGTATGTACGTGTACGCCGTAGCGGCAGTTGGAATGAGCGCATCTCTGTGTATCTTTTATGGTTGTCTTGCATCTCCAGCCAAGTTGGCATGGATGCTCAGAGGGACTTGCTGGCATCCACAATTGTGGAGAGTTGCAACTCTGTCAGGTGCCTACCTGAGCAGGTGAAGATGGAGTTGATCAGTTGTTGAGCTCCTTAAAGTGGCGCTCCCAGCATGGGAACTCTGGAATGAACTAAACTCGTTCTGGCAACAGCTTGAAGCTTGAGAAGCATATGTACGAGCTGGTTGTGACGCGCTGCTAATACAGAGCGCCTGCAGCACGACCTTGACACTGCAGAGAACACAGGCTGAGTTTCTTTATAGAGCAACGTGCGTCGAACGGTGAGACAGGACACCTGCAGAGTTTGGAGTCACCGAGCCAGACATGATCGAGGTCGTCCTGAATGACCGCCTGGGCAAGAAAGTGCGCGTCAAGTGCAAGTGCGCGCGCGCTGCCGCAGCGGCGCTGCTCCCGCTTCGCTGTCTGCGGCGTTTGCAAGCTTGCGTGCACTACAGCTCACTTGTGAATGGTCCACGGGGCGCAGCGAGGACGACACCATCGGCGACCTGAAGAAGCTGGTCGCCGCACAGACCGGCACGCGGCCCGAGAAGATCCGCATCCAGAAGTGGTACAACGTGTACAAGGACCACATC
>JAABUV010004040.1_pt1 | contig 17954 bp, 24 predicted proteins | sample 5559971 | NCBI WGS metagenome assembly JAABUV01 (sample SAMN10711881, study PRJNA513362) | rock metagenome | isolation source: Antarctica rocks | place: Antarctica: Victoria Land, Knobhead nord | collected 2015-12-19
GGCCAAACCTATTAAGTGGACGTACACGGGCCGCGTCACACCGACGGAGCAGGCGGCTGCTCCGGCACCACCCGTGCAGGCTCAGGCCGCCTAATTTGCGGAAGGTTTTCAGGCGAAAGGTACTAGGGGGAGAGTAGGACGGCGTGCTGAGGGAGAGACGGGATGGAGTACGACCAGGCATACAGCATCGGGGCGTGTTTCGCGGCGTTGGAGGATCCACGCGTGGAGCGGACCAAGTGGCACGCGTTGGAGGCGATCGTGGCCATCGCCTTGTGCGCGGTGATCTGCGGGGCGGATGGCTGGGTGGAGAGCGCGGAGTTCGGCCAGGCCAAGGAGGCATGGTTCGCCACGATCCTCGATTTACCGCACGGCGCCCCCTCGCACGATACCTTTGGGCGGGTGTGCGCGGCCTTGGATCCGGACCAGTTCGAGGCGTGTTTCCGGGAGTGGGTCGCGGGCGTGGGGGCACGACTAGGGCTTGATCGCGCGGGGGACGGGGCGGGGCGGGTGGTTGCGCTCGACGGCAAGACGCTGCGGCGGTCGCATGACCGGGGGAGGGGGACAGCGGCCCTGCACCTGGTGAGCGCGTGGGCAGCGGAGGCCCGTTTGGTCCTGGCCCAGCGCGCCGTACACGCCAAGGCGAGCGCGTGGGGAGCCGTGCCCGCGGTGCTCCCGTTGCTGGCGCTGGAGGGGTGCATCGTGACCATCGATGTTCTGGGCACACACGCCTCCAGCGCCCAGGCTATCGTGGACAAGGAGGCTGACGATGTGCGCGCGCTCTAAGGACAATCAGCCGCGCCTGTTCAGCGAAGTGCAAGCTCTCTTCGCCGACGCCATGGCCGTCGGCTTCCGGGGCGTGGAGCACCGGATGAATCGGCAGGTCGATGGCGGGCACGGACGCGTGGAGATGCGGCAGGCCTGGGTCATCACCGACCCAGCCCACGTGCACTATCTCGACCCGGAGGGCACGTGGCCTAACCTCCGCAGCATCGCGCTGGTGCGCGCCGAGCGGCGCTGCGGCGACCAGGTGAGCCACGACGTGCGCTACGACCTCTCCAGCCTCGCTGGCCCGCGTGTGGCCCGGATCCTCAACAACGCGGTGCGCGCCCATTGGGGTAGTGAGAACAGCCTACACTGGACGCTAAGGCCGGCGGGGATCACCGCTACGTGCTCCAGGTCCTCGCCAGCTGATGTAGATGCGATTGCCCTGACGCAGCAACCCTTTGACGGCGTGCCCCCGGTGGCTCAGACGATGCTTCTCGTCGGGCGCTAGCTCGGCCATGGTGCGGCCAAAGCGCGGCAGCAGAAAGATGGGGTCGTAGCCGAAGCCCGCGTCCCCACGCGGCGCCTCAGCGATGCGGCCGAAGACGCGGCCGTGCGCCGCGACGCCCGTCCCGTCGGGGTAGGCCAGATAGAGCGCGCAGACGAAGCGCGCCCCACGCCGTTCGGGCGGGACGCCACGCAATCGCTCCAGCAGCAGGTCGACGCGCTGCGTCGCGCTCAACCCAGGGCCGCCGAAGCGAGCGGTGTAGAGTCCCGGCGCGCCATCGAGCGCGTCGACGGCGAGGCCTGAGTCGTCGCCCAAGGCGGGGGTGTTATACTGAGAAGAATAGGCGCACGCCTTGAGCCGCGCGTTGGCGAGGTACGTCCGGCCCGTTTCGGCGACCTCAGGACCCGCGTCAGGCGGGCTCACGAGACGAACAGCGCGCGCCCCGAACAGGGAGAAAATCTCCTCGAACTCCCGCCGCTTACCAGGATTACCCGACGCTACCATTATGTCTACAACGTCCACGATAACTAGTCCCTCCTACTCGATGATGACCATTAAAGGCGTGGCCGATGCGCCCACGCTCGTGGCGCCACAGTATCAGGAGCGCCCGCTCAGCATCTACATCCACGTCCCATTTTGCCAGAAGCGCTGCATGTACTGCGACTTCGCCACCTTCACCGGTCAGGACGAGCAGATGCCGGCCTACGTCGCCGCCGTCGAAACGGAGATGCAACGTCGCGCCGGCCACCTCGGGCGTCCGCCCGCGCAAACGGTCTTCCTGGGCGGTGGGACGCCCAGCCTGCTCCCGCCCGACCTGCTGGCGCGGCTCCTCGACGCGGTGCGCGCGCGCTTCACCCTCGACCCCACCGCCGAGATCACCATGGAGTGCAACCCCGGCACGCTCGACGCGGACAAGCTGCGCGCCATCCGCGCCGCCGGCGTCAACCGCCTCTCCTTCGGCGTGCAGAGCCTCAACGACGATATCCTGCGCACGATCGGCCGCATCCACTCCGCCGCCGAGGCCCTCGACGCCTTCGCGTCGGCGCGCGCGTGCGGTTTCGAAAACCTCAGCGGCGACCTGATCCACGCCCTGCCCGGCCAGGACCTCTCCGACTGGCAAGACACGTTGACGCGCCTCGTCGCGCTCGACCTGCCGCACTATTCGCTCTACGGGCTGATACCCGAAGAGGGCACGCCGCTGCTACGCGCGCTCCAGCGCGGCGAGATCGTCATCCCCGATGGCGACCACGCCGCCGAGATGTACGAGTGGGCGCGCGACTACATGGCCGCGCGAGGCTACGAGCACTACGAGATCTCGAACTGGGCCAAGCCTGGCTGGGAGTCACGCCACAATACAGCCTACTGGGTGCAGACGCCCTACCTCGGCTTCGGCGTCGCGGCCCACGGCTACTACGCCGGCGAGCGCCGCGGCAACGTGCGCGGTCTGGCCGGCTACCTGCGCCGCATCGAGCACGGCGAGGACCCGGCGGTCAGCGTCGAGCCCATCGACGCTGACCGCGCCCGCTCGGACGGCATGATTATGGGGCTACGCCTCATCGACGGGATCGAGCGCGCCGTCTACCGCCGCCAGCACGGCTCCGACCCGGTCGACCTGTGGCTGGGCGAGATCGCGCTGCTACAAGCGCAGGGCCTGATTGCCGTCACCCCGGAGCGCATCGCCCTCACGCGCGAGGCCCACCTGCTCGGCAACTACGTGTGGGAGCACTTTTTATGAATGGACGCGCCGCAGCCCGCGTGCGGCAATACCGATGGCGCTCGACAGGGACAGTTGATGGCGCCATAGTCTGCTCCAACCTGCGTCCCTCGTCGGGACCTGATTGTTCAGCGTGGCGCGGCGCACGCCGGCGTGCGCCGCTCACGGTGTGTCCGGCGGCCCTGCCGTTGTACGGTCCGCTGTCCGCAGGGTCGCCTGCGTCGGGTTGCCGATGAACAGGATACGCCCGTTCAGGACATAGGACGGGACGGCGACAAGGCCCGGCGGGACCTGCACGTCCGGCTCACTCAGATCGACCACGCGGACGTCCAGGGCCGGGTCGTGGGCAGCGATCGTGGCGGCCAGGGTTCGGGCGCGCGCGCACCCGAAGCAGTGCGGCGTGACCACGATCTCGAGGACGGCCGGCGGGTGAACGTGGGCCGCTTGACCACCTCCGCTCGGGGCCGCCCTAGCGACCGGAGCGGCCGGCCGTTCACGCTCGGAGAGCGCCGCGGCCACGCCACGCCGAACCAACGCGCCTGCCGTATCACCCGTCACCATGCAGATGGCCAGGACGAGCCCGAAGACGAGATATTCCAGGGACCGCGGGCTGTCCAGCATGAGCATGTGAGCCGGCGCCCGTGCGGCCAGCACGGCGGCGTCGAGGGCTGCCATACTCGCCGCCCCACCGACGAGCGCGACGATCATGGCCAGCGGGCGCATCAGGGGCGCGACGATCCAGGCGACCAGGAGGCCCAGCGTCATCGCGACCCCCTCGTGGAGGAGAGCGCCCGGCCCCAGCGCCAGCAGGCCGGCGCCAGGGTGACGTGGTATGCCGGAGGGAGCGGGCAGGGCCAACGCGAGGATCGGACGCATGCAGCCCGGCTGGCCCAGGCCCGCGAACCCGACGGCACAGGCCAGCAGGGCCAGGCCAGCCATCGCCCCCGCCAGCGCGCCCCACCAGAGCCGTTGTCTCATAGCGTGTGCCTCCTGCTACGTCATCGTCCGCAGGCGGACGTGTGGCGTTCCACCTCCTAGCATAGCCGTGCGGCAGCGCCAAGGACTGTGAGCCCCGTTACAGTCACTGGCAACGATTCCGCCCTACCCTATCGGCACACGTTGTCGCCGCGGCCCGAAAGGTTTGGGCAGCGCATCCGCGGTGCGCGCGGCGAGGTTCGACTCCCTCGGGGGACGCCCGGCCAGCCCGCCGCACTCCCATGAATCATGGAGAGCGTCGCGAGTGTAAGCGTGCTTACAGACGGCGCATACCGCGACGGGCTACGATCCACAGTGGCGCGACATCTGTCGCGCCACGAACTGAATCAGTTCGGTATAGTCACCTATGTAGGAGGAAGCTCGATGAAACGGTCTACCCTGGCCCTGGTGAGTGCCGGCGCGCTGGCCGTCGCGGCCGTCGCCCCCGCACCCCCCGTGACCCACGCGGCCATGACGATTGGGAAGCCTGACGTTGCTCAACCCACGGCCGGGAACGATTGTGACCGGCGCCACTGTCCCGATCACGGTCGGGATCAAGGACTTCACCAGCACCTGCGCCACCGCCGGCAAGGCGCCGCGCGCCGGACAGGGCCACTGGCACCTGCTCCTGGACGGCGCGCTCGTCAACATGTACTGCGGCGCTCACACCACCTTGAGCCTGCGGAACGTGGCGCCCGGCACGCACACCGTCGAAGCGCTGCTCGCCGCCAACAACCACATGGACATGATGGGCACGGGGCAGATGGCCAAGACGACCATCGTCTATCGGCCGGCGCACGCGCTGGCCCCGCTCACGCCCTACACGGCCCCCGGCAAGCCGACGATCCACATCGTCTCGCCCATAAATGGGGCGACGGTCGGCGCGCGATTCCCGATCACCCTCAGTTGGACCAATTTTCGACCCTCGTGCGATCTGTTCGGCAAGAAGAACCTGACAGGGTACGGGCACTGGCACCTCAACATCGACAGCATGATGGGGCCGATGATGGGCATGGGCACGATGCTGGCCATGGGCTGCGCGCGGACGGCCACCGTCTATACGGACGAGCTCACCCCGGGCACACATAAGCTCTTCGCCCTCCTCGTCGATAACCAGCACGCCCCGCTGATGCCTGAGGTGGGTACATCCATCACGATCAACGTCAAGGGCGGCTCCGCATCAAGCGGCGCGGCGCAGACGGCGCGGATCGTGACCGATCCGACCACGGTGGGCCGCTACGTGCCGGCGACACTGCACCTCAAGATGGGTCAGCGCGTGACCTTCACGAACACGAGCGACGCGGCGCACACGGTGACAGCCGACAACGGGGCCTTCGACTCGCGCAATATCGCGCAGGGTGCGTCCTGGACCTTCACGGCGACCAAGGCCGGCGCCTTCACCTACAAGTGCATCTACCACCCAAACATGCACGGGACGATTGTGGTCACGGGATAGCGCGGCCGGCCGGTGAAGAGTGAGCGTATACTGAGGACACAGGGGGCGGTCTCGTCGATCTCGTCGATCGCCCTACCAAGGATAGCCATAGGGATGACCGGCACGCGAGCGGTCGTCCCCGCTCCGCGCTCTCAGCGGGGCGCCGAGGAGCGTGCCAGGGGAGACAATGCATAGTGTCACCGCGCGGTTGCCCTGGCGTCGCCGGCCGGCCTCGTTGACCGAGGTGACGAGCGGACCCGAGGCGACGGCCAAGATCGGCTATCTCTCCTCTATCGAGATTTTCGCCAGACTCACCGACGCGCGTCTACAGTGGATCAAGGAGACCACCACCATGTTCACCTGCCCGCGCGGGGGGATGATCTATACGCCCGGCGAAACGGGCGAGGTGGCCTTCCTGCTCAAGCGGGGGCTGGTGCAACTCTATCAACTCTCACCGGAGGGCAAGAGGCTCGTGGTGGGGATGCTGCCACCAGGAGCGTTCTTCGGCGACATGCCGTTGTTGGGGCAAACCATGGCCGACACCTACGCCGAGGCGGCGCGGGAGTGCTTGATCTGCGCCATGGGGCAGGACGACCTGGAGGCGCTGCTGCTGGCCGAGCCGCGCGTGGCGTTGCAGACGCTCGCCGTAGTCGGCCGCCGCGTGAACGAGCAGCGAGCGGTGCTGGGCGACGTCGTGTTCAAGAGCGTGCCGGGGCGGGTGTCCTCACTGCTGCTGCGGCTGGCGGCGGACGCGCGCGGCGACACGATCACCGGGTTCAGCCACCAGGATTTGGCGGATATGGCCGGGATCGCACGCGAGACGATGACGCACACGCTGAACGAGTTCGCACACATCGGGGCGGTCGAGCTCAAGCGCCTGGTGGTGACGCTGCGCGACCGCGAGATGCTCGACGCGCTCGCCGCGCGCTAGGCGGCCGCGCATCCGAGGTGGGCGGGCTCCTAGCGGTCGCGGCAGGGCCGCGTGAGCGCCACCTGGCTGCAGCGGGCACAGACGCTTGTCAGGGCGGCGCGTCGCCCGATCGATCGAGACACGGCAGCACACCTGCTGTCCGTGAGGAGGAGGGTCCACGATGACCACACAGGACACGAGGCAGGCCGCGGCGGCGGACCTCACGACACGCGGGGATCCACCCGCCTCGGCCGCGGATCAGCGGCCACATCTTCTTCCGCTCGTCATCGTTCTCGTGGCGCTCGCCGGCGGCTGGGGCCTGTGGCAGGCCGTGGGCTCCAGGGTCGCGCCGCTGGCGCCGGGCAGCGGCACACGGCCGCCGGCCCCGCCCATCGAAGCCCGCACCGTGGACGGCGGCCGTTTCTCACTCGCGGCCCAGCGTGGCAAGGTCGTGGTGGTCTACAGCATGGCCGCCTGGTGCATCGCCTGCCTGCCGGAAGCCATCGCGCTGGGCCAGGCGGCGCGCGCCGCCGACACGTCTGGTGTCGTGACGCTGCTGGTGGATGAAAGCCCCGTGAGTGACACGCCGGTGGCGGTACGCGCCTTCCAGGAGCGGACCCGCGCGCCGGTGCGCTCCTGGGTCATCGACCGGGGCGGGACCATCGCACGGGCGTACAGTGTCGCGGCCCTGGATACAACCATCGTCATCGATCGCGCCGGCCGCATCGCTGGTCGCTATCGCACATCGTTGGATGTGGGCGCGCTCCAGCGGGCCATACGGCGGGCGACATGAGCGCCGCGGCCCTCGGTCTGGCTTTCTCGGCCGGCCTGCTCGCCAGCGTCAACCCCTGTGGCTTCGCCCTGTTGCCCGGCATGGTATCCCTGTACCTGGGGCAGCAGGAGTCCGGGTATACGTCGCGCACGCCCTGGCGGCGGGCGCTCGACGGTCTGCTGCTGGGCGCCCTGGTCACCACCGGCTTCCTGCTCGTGTTTGTGGTCGCTGGCCTGTTGCTGGTAGCAGGCGGCGGCGCGGTGGTCCGATTCTTCCCCTGGGCGACCGTCGTCGTCGGGGCTGCCCTCGTCGTCCTGGGGCTTTGGCTCTATCTGGGCCGCGACCTCACGGTGCGCACGCTCTACCTCGCGGCGCCGCGCGTGGCCGGGTCCTACCGCGCCATGATTGTGTACGGCGTCGCCTATGCCCTGGCCTCGCTCGGTTGCACGCTGCCGATCTTCCTGATCGCCGTCGGCGCCGCGCTGGCGAGCGGTCCGCTCGGGAGCCTCGTGTTGTTCATCGCCTACAGCCTGGGCATGGGGCTGGTCCTGACGGCCGTGGCGCTCGGCGCGGCGCTGTTCAAGGGCGTCGTCGCGAGCGCCATGCGGCGTGCCCTGCCCTACGTCCACCAGGTCAGCGCGCTGCTCCTGGTCGTCGCTGGCGGGTATCTGCTGTGGGCAGACCTGCCGCGCGTGTTCGCGTGATCCCCCATCAATCCTCTGGAGGTGTCTGTATGGTCCTCACTCGCCCTTCGTATTCTCGCCGCCTCGTGCGTGGCACGGCCCTGATCGCCCTCGTAGCCGGCCTGACCACGGCGATCCCGCTCCACCCGGCCGTGGCATCGACGGGTGTGACGGGCGTGCGCGCGCTGTTCCCGCCGGCCGGGGCCTACCCGCGGCACACACACCTGCAACCGGCTATCACGGACACGCATCTCGACGCGCTGGTCGATCCGGCGACGGCCCGTCAGGTCGCCCGCTACGGCTTCGTCATCGGCGGCGTGCAGGTTGCCGCGCTGCCCGCGGGGGGCAGCGTGACGGTCACGATCCTCGCGGTACGCACGCCGCACAACGCCGCCACGTTCCTGCGGGTGTATCACCCATCCGCCCTGGCGCATCCCGCGACGTCGGGCGTGGCTGTCACGGGACTGGGCGCGGGAACGCGCTACATCACCGGTCAATGCGCTAACTGTACGCAACCCACGCCGCTCGGTATCCTGTTAGTGCGACACGGTACGGCCGTCGTGGAGATCGACGTGCAACCACCAAATCGTGCGCTCATCATGCGTCTGGGCCGCGCTATCGCACCGCGTTGAGCCGCGTACCAGACACGGTGAGACGCGCGACGGCACACGTCCGCCGGCACAACGCGGGGGTAGGGCTCCGCCCGTGTGCGCACCCCTCATCGACAAACAAGGAGAATTCTATGACACAGGGACATATCGGACGATCGACATGGCGCGGCCTGATCGGCGCGGGCGCCGCCGCGGCGGCGCCCGCGCGCGCCGAGGGCACGGCCTCCGTGTATCAACTGCACGCGGTCTTCTTCTCACACGAGGCGCACCAGCCGCGGGTGATCGATCCGCAGATGTTCGTCGCCGCGCCCGGTGCGCCGGCTGGAATCGGCCCGCAGATGATTCGGCACGTCGCGGGCGTCGCGCCCGTGCTTGCCGCGGCCCCGGCGGCGACCCCGCTCCTGGATGCGCTCGGACGTCCCCTGGGCGTGACGCTGGGCCGTTGGGCGGCGGCGCGCGGCACGGCGACGATCGCGTGTGATGGCAGGTCATCGACGCTGGTGAGCCGCTTTACCCGCCTGCTCCCGCGCGCGGTGTATAGCTTGTTCGTGGTTCACCTGCGGGTGCGGGGGCCGCGTCGCTTCACGCCACTAGGCGCGCCGGATGGGCGCGGCAGTAGCTTCGTCACCGATGCGTCGGGGATCTGGACCGAGACCAGCGTCATCGCGCCGTGCCTGACGCCGGCCGAGGCGGTCGTGCTCGTGTGGGACAGCGACGGCCGCTCCCACGGTCCGGTCATCGGGCAGCCCGGCGTGACGGCGCACAACCACCTCATCGTCCCCATCGACTGATGGTGGTCACCCTACCGAGATGAGTGACCCGCTGGCGGGACAGGGTGCGAGAAGACGCCTACTGGCGCACGTCCATCAGCACAACACCCGCGTTGCGTCACCGAGGCGCCCGTCCGCGTCGCTGCATGAGACGGCGCCGTTCTGAGACACGGCCCTGGTAACGATGAGGGAGACCATGACCATCGGGGAGTTAGCCAGGTGGGCCAACGTCAATCCGCGCACGCTGCGCTACTACGAGCGCAGCGGTGTGCTCACGCCCACGGCCCGCACGGACGCCGGCTACCGGCTCTACACGGAGCGGGACGCCGCCCGTCTCGCGTTCATTCGACGCGCGCAGACGCTCGGCCTATCGCTTACGGAGATCGCCGACATCATCGCCGTGCGCGAGGCGGGGATTGCTCCCTGCCGGCATGTGCGCGCCATCGCCGAAACGAAGGCCGCGGCGATCGACGCGCGTATCGCGGAGTTGTGGGCGCTCCGGAGCGAGTTGACGCGGCTGGTGGAGCGTGCGGGCGCCGTCGAGGATATCTGCGTTGGCGACTCGTCCATTTGCCTCGCGGTCGAGGACACGCCCGCGCCTACCCCTTGACCTTCTACTCGGGTGGAAGGTGTACGCTCCTCTCTATAGGCCTGATTGAAGACGTGAAAGGAGTGCACGGACATGATGACATACGGCGACGCCGCCTACGACCTGGTGATCCTGGGCAGCGGCTCGACCGCCTTCGCCGCGGCGATCACCGCGAATGAACTGGGCAAGACCGCCGTGATGACGGAGGCGCGCACCGTCGGGGGAACGTGCGTCAACCGTGGCTGCCTACCCTCCAAGAATCTGATCGAGGCGGCCACGTTGCTGCACGACGCCCGCGAGCCGCGCTATCCCGGCCTCGTCGGCCGCGACTTGGACCTGGATTTTCGCCAACTCGTCGCGCAGAAGGATGCGGTGATCGCGGGCTACCGCGCGAAGAAATACCTCTCCATTTTCGATGAGGGGCGCGCCGTTCCCATCGTGCGAGGGCAGGCGCGCCTCAGACGCGTCTTGTAAGAGGAGACACACCATGACCACCACCGTTGATCTGATCGTCCTGGGCGCCGGCTCGGCCGCCCAGAGCGTCGCCTACCCCTGTCGTGCGGCAGGCTGGAGCGTCGCCATCGTCGACTCCCGCCCCTTTGGCGGCACCTGCCAGTTGCGCGGCTGCGACCCCAAGAAAGTACTCGTCGGCGTCTCCGAACTGGTGGACGGGAGCCGGCGCCTGCAGGGCAAGGGTGTCTCGTCGCCCGCCCTCGCGCTCGATTGGGCGGATCTGATCCGCTTCAAGCACACGTTCGTCGACGACGTGCCGGAAAGCACGGATGAGAGCTTTAAGAGCGCCGGGATCATCACGCTGCACGGGCGCGCTCGCTTCGTTGATCGGACGACCATCCGTGTGGGCGAAGAGACGCTGGTCGGCCGCCATGTGGTCATCGCGACCGGTGCACGGCACGCCCCCCTGGGTATCCCGGGCGAGGATTACCTGACCACCAGCACGGGGTTCCTGGACCTGGAGGCCCTGCCGCGCCGCGTCGCCTTCGTCGGCGGCGGCTACATCGCGATGGAGTTCGCGCACATCGCGGCGCGCGCTGGGGCCGAGGTCCACATCCTGCATCGCGGCGACCGGCCGCTGGAGCGCTTCGACGCCGATCTCGTCGATCAGCTCGTCCAGGCGACGCGCGATCTCGGCGTGGACGTGCAGGTGCATACGACGGTCGAGGCTATCGAGAAGCGCGGCGACGATCTGATCGTCCACATCCGCGCGGGCGACGAGACGCGGGAGGTCGTGGCCGACCTGGTGGTGCACGCGGCCGGGCGCGTGCCTGAGATCGACGACCTCGACCTGGCGGCGGCGGGCGTCACGCGCGCGGAGCACGGCGGCGTGTCCGTCAACGACTACCTCCAGAGCGTAAGCAACCCGGCTGTGTACGCGGCCGGGGACGCCGTCGCCAGCGGCGGCTTCCCGCTCACGCCGGTCGCGGGGATGCAGGGCGGCATCGTGGCCGCCAACTTGCTGGACGGCAACACCCGCACATCGAACTACGCGGGCATCCCCAGCGTCGTCTTCACCACGCCCCCGCTCGCCATGGTCGGCCTGGATGAGGCGTCGGCGCGGGCGCAAGGACTCCGCTTCACGACGCGCCATGAGGACACGTCGGGTTGGTACTCCTCGCGCCGGGTGGCGCTGTCGCACACCGGGTTCAAGACGCTGGTCGAGGACGGCACGGGGCGTATCCTGGGCGCGCACCTCCTGGGGCTGCACGCCGAGGAAGTCATCAACATCTTCGCGCTGGCGATCCGCGTGGGCCTGCACACCGGCGCACTCAAGGATATGGTCTATGCCTATCCGACCAGCGCGTCGGACATCAGCTATATGGTCTGATGCCACCGACGCGGCCACGACCGACGAGAGACGAGAAGGCGCGGTATGGCATAGGCCTTGCCCCAATAAACCCTATCGCACCTATATAGTGATAGTGACGCGTTGTGGACGGGCTATGTGACGACTCGCACTGTGTGTCTGGGGCGACCGGGCGCCTGGCGTCCGTTATTGCGTGCGCCTATCGCACGAAGACGATCGCCCGGCTGGTGACCTGGAAGGCGCCCGGTCCTCGCGGACAGACACGCCGCTGTACATGCGGCGCGGCCAGGATAGCCAATAGCCAATAACCGCTGTACGGGAGCATGAAGGAGACCATTGATGCGCGCAGACCTTGTTCCCGGGGCTCGTTTCCCCGATTACGACCTCCCCGACCACACGGGCGCTCGGCAGCGACTGAGCGCATTACAGGGCATAGACCCGATGATTTTGGTGCTCGCGCGGGGGCATTATTGCCCCAAAGAGAATCAGCAGCACCTTGATCTCGCCGCCTTCTACCCGAAAATCGCCGTGGCCTATACAGCCATCGTGACCATCTCGACGGACGACACGCTCGCGGCCGCGGAGTTCCGGGCCTCCGTGGGAGCGCAGTGGCCTTTCCTGTGCGACCCAGAGCGTCGCCTCCAGCGGGACCTGGAGATCCAGGAGTATACCGATCCGCGGCACAATCCCATGATCCCGCACACGCTGGTGCTGGAACCGGGGCTGGTCATCTACAAGGTCTACAACGGCTATTGGTTCTGGGGCCGTCCGTCGACCGCCGACCTTTGGCAGGACCTACGGGAGGTGACGCGCGCGGCGCGGCCTGACTGGGACCTCGCGGCGCCCGGTGTACGCGAGAACTGGGAGGGGGACAAGACATTGCATTATCCGTACAAGGCGTCGTGACGCGGCGCCTCGTTCGGGTAGAGGCGCGCCCCTGGCCCCCCTACGGGCGCTCCCGCTCCAGGATGGCGGAGGCGACCGCGCGCAGGTCGGGGCCAACCACATCTGGGCGTGGGGCGAGGGGGTCGAGCACCTGACCCGGCCGCGCCACAAAGGCCGCGGCGCACCCGGCGCGCATGGCCCCCGCGACATCCCAGGCGTGCGCGGCCACGAGGCGGATCTGACCGATTGGCACGCCCAGCTTGTCCGCCGCCATGCGGTACGGCGCGGGCGCCGGTTTCAGGCGACGCACTCCGTCCGCGGAGAGCGCCTGCTCGAACAGGTCGCGCAGGCCGGCGTTCGTGAGCTGCGCCTCGGCCACCTGAGGCGGCGAGTTCGTGAGCGCGGCCAGGCGTAGACCGGCGTCACGCAGGCGCTCCAGGCTCTCCCGCGCGTCGGGGTGCGGCGGGAGATGACGCATCCCGTCCAGAATCTCCTGGCTGTCCTGGTCGGAGAGGGCGACACCGCGGCGCTCCGCCGTCATGGTCAGCGCGGCGCGCCCGACGGCGCTGAAATCGGCGTAGGCGTCCGTCACCGTGGCAACGAGGGCCGATTGCAGCACTTGCTGGAACCAGGCCTGCCGCACCGACGCGTCGCCGAAGACGCGCGCGAAAGCGCTGTCCAGCCCGCCGAGGTCGAGCAGGGTTTCATTCACATCGAACACACAGACTCGCGGCATCATCGTCTCCTCATCGCACTACTCCTACGCTACCCCTTCAGGGTCTTGTACGTCTCTTACCCGTCCCTCAGGAGGCGAACCTGGTCAAGCATCGTCTCTGGCCGGGGCCGATCCGCCGGATTCTGACCCACATAAACCCATCGTACGCGGCCTGTGGCGTCGATAAGCACCATCGCCGGGAGTGCGATGCCGCTCGCGAAGAGGTTATAGGCCACAGTCACGTCGTCGTCGACATCCGAGAGGACAGGGAAGGGGGCGCCCGTTTCGGCGGCGAGTTGGGCCGCCCGCTTGGGGCTGTCGACGCTGACCATCAAGAGAGCCACGTCCGCGTCCTTAAACTGCTGATACGTATGGGCCAACTGGCCCATCTGTTTCTTGCAGTGCGGTCACCACCAGCCACGGTAGAACACGAGCAAGACCGGCTGCCGACCGCGAAAATCGCCGAGCGACACGATGTCTCCACCACTCGTAGGCAACGTAAAGTCCGGCGCTTGCGTCCCGAGGGCGACGCCATGCGCGGGCTGCTCCTGTGTCATACGATACACCTCCACGACCTGCGTTTCTACACTCACGACCACTGCTGTCGATCAACCACGCATGGAGCAACATACGTGCCGTGCGTCGACTGTCACACGCCCCTCAGATCCACGGCTATCCGTCTCCGCGCCATGACGCGCCATGCTATCCTGATATTATTCGGCGCCAAAAGGCCCGGATGGTGATAGTGTGAGAGGAATGGATATGAGCGTCGAGGACACCTACAGCAAATTCCGGGGCCTGTATGACGCGGCCCACGCCGAGGGCGCGTTGGACGCGAAGACGAAGGAGTTGATCCACCTGGCCGTGGTGCTGGCGCTGCACTGCGAGCCCTGAGCGGTCACACACTTCGCGGTCGCGAAGAACATGGGATGTACCGACGAGGAGATCCAGGAGGCGGTGCAGTGCGCCTATTCGGTCGGCGCGGGCGTAATGTGGGCGATGGCCGACCGCGCCAAAAAGGCCTCCGACGAGCGTTTTCGTTGGTGGGACAAGCAGTCGGTGCAACGGGCCATCACGCCGGAGGACTAGCCGACAGCGGAGGGGGCGGCTCTGTCATACCGCGTCCTCCGCTGCCGGCTAATCCCATCTTTGGGTATGCAGGGCCATTTAGTTTCCCCCTCACCCCCAACCCCTCTCCCTCAAGGGGAGAGGGGAGACGCGCGGCCCTGCCGGGTATGACCGCGCGCCTACGTCATCGGCAAGGAGGTATCCTCATACGCCAGGTACGCCAGGATACACGCGCCGTCCCAGGAGCTCGCGCCAGCGGTCTTGGCGCTGTCATCTGGAGCCAACTATTCCTACGGGTCGCCTCCAGCGCGGGCCTGCTCGTCATCGGCAGCTATTTGGTCGATCTCCGCGACCGTGGCGCGGGGGTCACCAGTCTCCTAGTTGGCGCCCTCACGGCGCTCGTCTATGTCACGGAGTTGCTCGTCGCGCCGCTGGCCGGCGCGCTCAGTGATGCGCGCGGACGCAAAGCGTTCCTGCTGGCCGGGCCAGCGCTCTCGGCCCTGGCTGTGCTGCTGATCCCACTGGGCTCCCTGGGCGCGGCGCTTCCCCCGCTCACGCTCGTGCTGGTCCTGGTGGGCGCCGCGCGCCTCGTCGAGGGCCTGGGCAGCGCCCTGTCCGTCCCCGCCACGCTAGGCCTGTTGGCGGAGGGCATCGACGAGCGCCCACTCCAGCGCGGGCGCTTGATGAGCCTCTTCGAGCTGGCCACCTCCGGCGGCCTGGCGTTCGGAGCCGTCCTTGGTCCCATCCTCTGGCAACGCCTCCACCTGCTCGCCTTCGCCGTGCTGGCCGCGCTATACCTCGGCGCGAGCGCGGTCGTGTCGCGCGTCCGTGAGGGGCCGCGCGGCAGGAAAACTGACGGCGCTGCCAACCTACGCCGGTCGCTGTCCATCCTGACGCAGCGGCGCCTTGCCCTCTTCATCCCCGCCTGGATCGCCGTCAACGCGATCGTTGGTGTGTGGATCACCGCGCAGATTGCGTTTGTGCTGACGGCCCCGCTTCATGTACCTGGACAGCGCTTCGTCGGCAGCCTGCACGGGCGGCCTGGGGCGTTGAGCGCGATCCTGGGCGGCTACGTGCTGTGGTTCAGCCTGTGCGTCGTCGTATGGGCCGTCGCCCTGGGGCGCCTGCCGCGCCTGCCGGTGTTGCTGGTCACGACCTTCGGCGCGGTGCTGACCAGCGCGGGCTTGATCCTGCTCAACCATGGTGGAGCGCCCGTCGCGTTCATCCCCCTCGTATTAGCGGGCGTGTTCCTGGAAGCGGGCTTCACGCCGGCGGCGCTGGCGTATCTGGCCGACGCCTCGCGCGCCTTTGCCCATGACCGGGGCCTGCTGATGGGCCTATACTCGGTCATCCTGGGGGTGGGCCAGTTGATCGGCAACGTGCTCGGCGGCGTCTTCGCGCAGGCCGCCTACTTCGACGGGCTGGCCTATCTCACTATTCTCCTGGCTGTCGTCGCAATGGGAGCGATCGCGACGCTGCTGGTAACCACACATCGCCGGCTGCGCCACGCGGAACCCGTTCGTCCATAAGTCGTCCCGAGGAACCGGCACGCCGCGGCCAACGCAGGTTTGGTTGCGTCGTCTGGATCGCCAACTTCTGGCCAGAGCGACGACGATGCCGTCGTCGCCCGCACGCTCTACAGCAGGCCAATGCTGTCGAATACGCCTGAGTCGTGCGCATCGGTTCCGCCACCCATGACTGGTTGATCGGACGCGCGGTCTCGTCACACGCGCCCCATCGCGCCTTATCTGGGTCACGGCGCTAGACAGGCGTTCTACGGCTGATCGAGAGCGCTCCGTACGTGGAGACCAGGTACGGGACGACATAGGTCAACGGTATTTGCCAGAGCAGGTCCGGGGTCAAGTGATGAGCGAGCAGGGCGTCGCCGTGATTGATGACGGTTAGCATCGTTCCCACGACGGCCGCTGTCTGGAGCGCCTTGCGGATAATCGGCCGATGGCGCACGGCGCAGCGCGTACAGGAGAGCGTCGACCCGACCGGCGCCGCGAACGCGAAGCCGTGCCCCGGCGGCACGACGCGCCCGCACACGACACACACCTCCGCGTCCTGGCGCTCCCTGTGTGTAGCTCCTCCCATGGCTGGTCCTCCCCACCGCGGGCGCGCCCGTTGCGCCGCATGTCGTCGCCGGCCTGGACCGCGTCCGTCCCCATCATGGCGACGCAGGGCCTCAACAAGGCGGTCCCCATGCGCCCGCTCCCTGTCCACCCGCGGCCAGCGCATCGGCCTCACGGTTCCAGCCGCACGCCCAGCCCGTTGGCGATGCGATTGACATAGTTGAAGTAGGCCACGACTTGATTGAGGTCGAGGATCGCGCGGTCGTCCCAGCCCTCGGCGCGCAACGCGTCAAGATCTGCCCGTGTGATCGAGGCGGGCTCCCGGGTCAATCGGGCGGCGTAGCGGAGCAAGGCTCGCTCACGCGCGGGAACTGGGGCCGCCAGCGGATCGACCCGCAAGGCGTCCACGAGCCCATCGTCACGGATGAGGCGGCGCAACGCGCCGCCGTGATGGGCCACTCAGTAGTGGCACCCGTTGAGCACGGAAACGGCTGTGGCCACCATCTCGCGTTGCGCCCGGCTGAGCGGAGAGGGACCGAACATGACCTCGCGGTAGAGGTCGTCGTGCCGCCGCAGGACCGCGGGGTGGAGCGAGCTACTCTTCAGGATATGGGCCAGCGCGCCGGCTGCTCCGGCGATGTGCCGATAGACCTCCGCCAGCTCACCCTCAGCCACCGCCTCGTCCACCGTCGCGATGAGCGCAACCTCCTCCCGCGCGTCGTCCATCCTCCCCACTCCTTATCCTCATCCTCACCGGCATTCTGTGCCGCCGCGCACGTCCCATGACCCACTCTACTACACGTTAAACAGCGGCGCATAGTTGGCGAGTTGCGCCAGGCGCCCGCTCAGGATGAGCACGCCCGTCACGACCATGATCGCGCCGCCCAGGATCGAGATGGGGCCGGTATAGCGATTGATACGCCGCACCAGCGGGCCCGCCCGGTCGATGGCCAACCCGACCAGGATGAAGGGGACGCCCAGACCCAGCGCATAGATGAGCAACAGCAGGACGCCCTGGGCCAGCGTCGTGCCGGCCGCGGCCAGGGCCAGGATCGATCCCAGGATCGGCCCGATGCAGGGCGACCAGCCGGCCCCGAAGGCCACGCCCACGAGGGCCGACCGCAGGAGGGCGGGCTCGCTCCCCGCCACATGCGCGCGCCGCTCCTGAAACAGAACGGGGAGGGGCACGAGCCGGGCCAAGAACAGGCCGAAGAGGATGAGCATGACGCCGGCCACGCGCTCCAGGAGCAGCTTGTGCCCGCTCAGGACGGCGCCCACGCTGCTAGCGGCGGCGCCGAGCAGCGCGAAGATGAGCGCGAAGCCCAGCACGAAGAAGAGGGCGTGCGCGGTGACCCGCCAGCGCGCCGCGCCCTCTCGCTGGGCCTCGCGGGCCGTCGTCCCCGCGATGTACGACAGGTAGCCCGGCACGAGGGGGAAGACGCACGGCGAGAGGAACGAGACCACGCCGGCGCCGAACGCGGCGATGACGCCGAGGTGTGTGATGACCATCGGCCTGTCCTTTCGACTCGACGGGGCTAGCAGTTTGTCGGAGAGAAGGGGGCTCTCCGTCCCCTGGGTGGTGATAGACTGGACAGATATGAGTAGAACATTCAAGACCGTGGATTATGAGGCGGCGCGCGATCTGACGGTGCGCTTGGGC